>BNJV01000117.1_pt1 | contig 359778 bp, 434 predicted proteins | sample 8540591 | NCBI WGS metagenome assembly BNJV01 (sample SAMD00202457, study PRJDB9452) | human saliva metagenome | host: Homo sapiens | reverse complement strand
GTATGGTAAAGATGCGCTGCTACTGACCTTGCTTGCTTACAATGTGGGTGTGGGGCGATTGCTTGGTTATGGAAAGCACCCCAAGAGTAGGTTACTGCGAAAGATAGAGTCTGGAGATAGAAATATTTATCAGGGAGTATGTTTCGTTCTGCCGATATAAAGGAAAAAAATCTTGAGTGGGTTAGTCAAACGCAGACAAGTAGAGTTTGCGCTGTTTTATATTCTCTGATTTTACAAGGTATACCTTTATAGATTTTATCGCCTTTCAGCGGGAGCTTTTCTTGCCCTATTTATTCGTCTTTCTCGCTATTAATAAGTAACTTTGCGTATAGATAATCGTACAATTATTATGAAATTTAAAAGATATTATATAAACACATGTCTTTCTTACGCAATATAGTTACCCATAAAGAGAAATGTTTGCATAAGGACAATAATCAGTGTGTTCTTACTCCAACAACTATTAACCTAACGATAAAGGCTTATAAAACAGTCGAGGACATTGCTGTTCGTCTTGACAAGATGGATGCAAAAATATAGCAGTAACAGGTCCTTATGGTTCTGGAAAAAGTTCTGTTATTTTAACTCTAAGAAAAGATTATCCGAAATATAAATATCTTCACTTATCTTTAGCTACATTAAAAGGCTTATCAACAAGAGAGCGAAAAATTTAGATATTAATAAAGATAATGACAAGAATGACAAGGATAACAAAAAGCTTAACCGTTTAATAGAATATAGTATTTTACAGCAACTTATATATCGGGAAAAAGCAAAAATCTTATCCCGAATTCACGTATAAAAACGCATTTTTCATATAGATAAATGGACACTGAGAAAAAATCACTATGGCGATTATTCTTTTTTTATAGCTTTTATCATTGTCTTTGAGCCAAGCGTTTTTTTATGTTAAATGGATTTGTAATTTACTAAGCGGTAAATGGTTAAATATAATTGGAGATTCAATTTCCATCGTATATATGGTGTGTCTTTATTCCTTCTTATATCATACTTTATCCAAGCCCTTGGAAATAGTAAGTTAAATGTATTGAATTTGAAGAATGGAGAAATAAAACTATCAGAAGCATCTATTTTTAATGAACATTTAGATGAAATATTGTACTTCTTTTCAAGTCACAGATTATAATGTAGTTATAATAGAGGATTTGGATAGATTTGAGACCTCTGACATATTCTTAAAAACTTCGTGAACTGAATTTACTATTAAATGAATCTAAAGTCATTGAGCGAAAGGGTGAAAAGACCTATTATTTTTATTTATGCAATTAAAAGATGATATGTTTTTTTAGACTCTGAGCAGTCTAAATTTTTTTGATTATATCACTACTGTTATTCCCACCATTAATCCCTCTAATTCGAAAAGACAAATTAAAAAGGAGAATTGGAGGCTAAAGGATATCAAGACATTGCAGATATAGATTTAAAAAGAAAATGGGGTTCTTTATTAATGATATGCGCTTGCTTAAAAATATTGCAAATGAATACCAGCAATATAGAGAAAGGCTTTCGAAAGATTTACTGCCTCAAATTTACTCGCAATGATTATTTTCAAGAATTACCATCCTCGTACATTTGCCGAATTGCATCGCTGTGAAGGGAAAAGTATATGAATGTTTGCGATTAAAGCCTATTTTTATAGAACTTTTAAATAAGGATATAAGGAAAAAGATTGAACAGGCCAAAGCGGACAATGAAGCAATTCTTCAAAATCAACATTTGAAAGAAAATGAACTCAGACAAATATATATTACAGGATATATAAGAAGAATTGGGGAACCTATCCGTTTTCACGTTGAAAATACTTGGTATACACCAGATGAGTTGTGTGAAAACTCATCACTCTTTGATAAATTCATAGGTCAAACAACAATACATTATGAATATTACTCTTGTGATTATTATGGCCGTAAAACAACAAATTCGACTTCGGAAGCTATAATTTTTCAGATATAGAGAGAAATATAGACAATCTATCTTATCAGCAAAGATTAAAAAGCAATACAAACCAATTTTGAACAATTATCAAGGAATATCTCTGAAATAGAATTGGGCCCGGCAGATTTACACTCTTTAAAATGTTCTGAACTTATGCAGAAAAATCAATCTTCAAGAATGTCATGAATATACTGCATTGGAATTAGAACCAATGATAGCACTTTTTCTTGTTGAGAGGCTATATAGATGAGAACTTTTATGACTACATTTCATATTTTTATGGAAATATGATTTCTCAAAAATGACTGGAATTTCGTTTTAGGAGTTAAGTTAAATAGAAGAATTCCTTTTGACATACACCTTGACAATGTTGAGAATTGTATTGCAGAGATTCCAGAGTATGCATATAAAAACGAAAGCGATATTAAACATATGGGTTCTACACTATTTAAGTAACACGGAAAAATATGAACAAAAAATGCGACAAGTTGTCAAAACCACAATAAAAAAACAAGGCGTGGGATTTCTTGGCGCAATACTACAATAAAATCAAAGATGATGCCGATATTGTATTCTCATATTTGTTTTCACAGAAGAGTAACTTTTGGGAATCTTTTTATTAACTATCTTTGGTGAGTCTCAGCCAATTTTACTTGAAATTTGGATAAAGTATGCAGAGATAAATAAGTCCACAGTGAATAGCAAAAAGTGGCTTGCAGCAAACTATCCTTACTTTTTTTGTCTTTGTTGCCAAAGGTTGGAATAGAACACTTTCAGAATCTTGTAAATACACATAAATATCAATTTGTAGAACTGAATAAAGATTCAGAAGAACTTCTTAATACCATTATTGAAACCAATTCGTATGAGTTTAACCAGAAAAAAATATTCTGCTAATAGCAAACCACCTTTTAAAGAATGAGATTCCATACCGCTCTTTAAATCTTACATTTATATATGAAACTAACAATGACACATTTATTAAAAAAATGTAATTGAACATATTACTGATTGTCTTAAGAATGTATTTTTCAGAACCAGCTTCAAAAGAAGAAGCTCCAGCATCTATTATTGAGTTGATTGAAAATGAATCAATAGATGAGAAATAAAGAAGTCCTATTTGAAAAAAATCAATCAAATTTTATAAGTTTGAGCGATATCACAGATGAGAAAGACAAAGAATTTTGCTATCAAACAATTCCTTATTTCTCCAACTTGGAATGAAATCTATGAATATCACTTATTGAAAGGAAATAGTATTCCTGAAGAATTAATAATATTCATTGAGAATTTTTATAGATGATTTAATTAAATCACCTTTCCCATCTGAAGAGATAGAAAAAAGGTTTGCTTCATTGTCTTATCGCCACAGATTCTCTCCCAATAAATGTATTTAGAGAATCTTACCTGTATTCAAAAGGTGGAGATTTGGAGGAACGGATTTATCTAAATTACCTTCTGATAAAATGGAGTTATTATTGCAAAAATTCAATGATTAAATACAATGAATTTAACATAAAGCAGTTATTACCCTTTGGAGATAAAAATTTTTGCACAGTATTTATTAAACCGCAAGTCGGAATATCTAAAGACACCATCAGAAATTAGTTATTCAAAGGAATTAGTGTCAATATTATTTGACTCAACAGCCCTAACAATAAAAGAAAAAAGTTTACTGATTCCATATGTACAAGAAAAATCATCTTGAGGATAATCAAAGATTTAGCTGAGCAAATTATCCTTATTTTACAACGCGAAGATATAGATTTGAATTATGCTGTGTTATGTGAAATCTTGGCTAACTCCAAGCAGATTGAAGAAAAAAATTCATATTATAAATCGGACAATTCTTAAAAAGATGATATAACGGAAGAAGAGATAGATACCTTCCTCAAAACTCTTCCCGAACCTTATTGTATCATAGCGAAAAGGGGAAGAACCCTGCGATACCAAAGACAGATTATTCAATGCAATTAGTTGAAACACTTGATAATATAAATTATATATCATCTTTTGCACCAGAAAAAGATGTAATACGTATATATACCAAAAACTAAAGTTTTATCACTTTTAGCGACTTTAACTCACTGTCCAAAAAGTAACGAGGTGCTTTTTCATCGGGTTTCTTTTGCTACTTTCTTTGTCCGCTCAAAGCTCACGAAAGAAAGAGCGGTCGGCAAATCTGCCGACCGCTTTACTCCATCTGTTCTTTTTGAATGGTTATTCGTCCCGTCCTTACTTCGGGAGACGTAGAAAGCCCAATTTACTTCATCATCGGGCAAAGTGCTGTGAATACTGCCACCCATAACCAATCCACAATTTTGCAGGACTTTTTGCCGTGCGTATTCCTTGCTCTCCGCAACCACATCGAACACTCCTTCAAAAGACGTATTGTGTCCGAACTCTGTAAACTTTCTTCTTCATAATCTTAAAATTCAACCTTTAATAATCTGTACTCCTTTGGCTCTCCATTGGATAATTTGCGGTGTTTAAGCCAAAAATGATGCGCACCATAACCGTAGGCAAAGAACTTGTCAAGTTCTGTTTCTTCAGCTATTTTGTTGATAGCTGACCTTAACTCCTCTTTGTTGTCGGATAGGGTTATTGCATTGATAACCCTAATGAGAATATGCGGTATCTCGTCCGTATAGTTATAGATGATGTTTTCAATCTCTGTTTTCATATCTCTGATAATTTAATGGTTCATACTTTATGCTGTCGCTTTCATTCTTCGGCTTATAAGTCCTCGATTGGCATTCACAAGGTTTACTATCTGCTCATGGTATTCTGTGTTCTTGTTGCATACCCCACGACTTTGCACCACTTCCAATGTTCTTAATGATACTTCAATGGTTTCAATTCTCTTGCCTTCAATGGTAGCCGAAAGGATAAGGGAGTCTTCCTTAAGGTAGTATGCATTAGAGAATACGCAATGGTGCATTGATACACCTTCTTCCAAATGTTCCTGCACGCTCTCCAATACGTGGACTTGAATTGTGCCGTCCGTGAAAGCGATGCCAAAGAACTTGGATTTGAGTTCCTTGAAACGCTTTTCATCTTCCATAGCCTTCTGCTGCTTCTGTTCTATCTCCTCCCTTTCACGCACTCTGAGAAGTTCCTCGTGCCTGCGGTCGTGTTCGCCTTTAAGGTCTGTGGGGCATAAATATTTTGGATTATGAATATCCTTTCCTAATCTTCTAAGTGTATCTACATAATCACTCCAAAGAGAAATGTCTGCTATCTCATAGCCATTACGGACTGCTATCTTGTAGGACTGCCATAGTTCCTCAAAAGCCTTCTTGTTGCTAAGAAAGTAACGTAAATGGTCTGTTTGACCTGCTTTTAGCAATGTTTCCACACGGCTGTCTGTAAGCAATGCAGGAATAAGTTGGGTAGGCACGATGCCATAGAAATTATCCTTAAAACCATTTCTACGAAGTATGTCTGTAACCTTGAACTTCGGATATATCGGTGAGTAGGCAATATGCTGATAGGCTTCATTATCGTTGCGTATTGCCATAGGACTATAATAGGAAAAGGTATCAACATAGTGTCCCAAAACCCTCTGTATGGCAACCATAGCTTTTCGTCCCTGCATATTCCACCAATATTGTCCAATCTCTATTATTGAAGTCTGTGCTTTGTAACCTTTCTCCATACCCACAACAAGTAGGAACATACGTAATACTTGAAACTCTCCACAAGTGGTAAGTAGGGTGAAATACTGCTTCTGCTGCAACTTGCGCTCATAGGTTTCCTTGACCTGCAACTTTGCCCTGCAATGAGGGCAAGTGCAAGTCTCTCTATGTTTGTCCATTACCCAACTATGCCCACAATCCATACAAGTGGTGCGACCTTTTGGTAAGCGGTAGGCGAAGTGGTCTATACACTCACGGAATGCCCACTTACTTTGTGTCTTGGTTATCGGGCGAAGATGCTTGCTTTGTTCCAAAACCTCCTTTTCAAATTTGTTTCTCGGTTTCATAGGCTTAAAAATCGAATAGTGATGGTTGTACTTGGGTTGCTACATTCTCGGTCTTTTTCACTCGTGCGTTACGGCTCTGTAACTTGGCAAGTTCCTCACGCTGATATTGCTTAATGGCTTCCTGCCTTGCTTCGGCTTTTTCTTCCTCTGTGAGTTCTACAATGTGATTAACGGCAACTTGGCAAGAAATAGCCTTACCCACCTCTATATCGTCCTCATCGTAGTAGTGAACAGCCATAGAGAAGATTTCATCATCATCAAAGCCGTTGCAACCGCTTTTCTGCACTTCATTAAGAATGTAGGTGATGCACTCCTCGATATTCTTGTTCGGTTTCATCAAGTTAGGGGCAAACAAGGGGTCTGTCATAGCACGCTGATTGAGATACTCGGCTATTGTCCGTGTGAAATGTTCTGTTCCTTTCATTGTCGTATAAGTTTTGATGTTGTTAATACTTGGGAATTTCAACTATTTGATTGATGCGTCCATATAGGTGAGCTCTTGAGGCTTGTTCTGTCGGGTGCGTAATATTCTGTCCATTGTCCGTACTGATTGACAAGGTATTTCTTCAGCACGTCAAAGAAGTCAAAGCGATAGCCTTGCAGTGGAACGGCTGTGCGGAAATAGGTGTTAGAGTTCACCGATTCACATAGCCAATTCTTTTCCTCACGGCTCATACACTCACCACGATTGAGTTTCACACGTAGGAGATATACTTTGCTATTACAAAGGCTCTCCAAAGGGGGAACGTCCCATTGTACAAACTTAATTGCCAACACTTGCTCACTTTTTTCAGCCGTAGGGTTAATGCGGTAATGAGAGGAGGAGCTATATCCTTTTGGCTTTCGCCGATTTTCAATTCTGTTCATCGAAGATGTTGTATTTACTTTTTGCTTATCCATAGCGACATTTTTTTTATGCGTCCAAAGATCGGAGTATGCTGATTCCTTTTTGTAGCAAAATAGAGGTAGCAGGGCGGGCTTACACAAGGTTTTGGCGGAAAATACTACCCGTAGGTGTGGAGATTTTCCAGACAAACCAAGCGGCACAGACCTTTTGAAAGCCACAAGCCCCGTACTACCTTTGCGGATAAAAAGGGAACAGCATCCGTCTTCTTCATTTCGCATATTGTGGAGCATTGGAAAAGAAGCAAAAGTGCAACGCTCGTAGTGGAAAATAGAAAAGGTGGCTATCTCAATATGCGAGATAACCACCTGATAAAATCAAATGGAAAGTTTTACAGAGCTATGCTTCTTAAAGCACGCATAGCAGAATAGCACAGAGAATTGCCAGCCAAAAGAGAATGCTCAGCAGCGTAATTGTTACTTTTAGAATTACCCTGACTATAAAGCGTAGTATCAGAAAACCTGCAATAACAGAGACGACAGTTACGACTTGCGGCGTTACAATCTTCGAGATAAGCCAAATGACACCGATAACGATGGAAAGCGGGATAGTGAGTTCGATGAAGCGTGTCCAACCGAAGCGGCGGACTTGCTTGGGAGAAGTCGGCTGCTGCTTGTTCTTATCGGTTTTGTTCGATGCGTCTGCCTTGATGAAGGCAGGTGTGTGGACATCTTGATTCATGATGATTGTATTCATATCGGAGCTTTTAATAGTTCAAGAGCAATTACAAGATACTCTGCCTCACAAAGCCAAGTGTTTGCTCAAACTCTTGGTGTGTGGGGAAGAATGGTTATCTTGGCTCTTGACACTACAAAAGCTCCCGATGGTGTTACATCAAGTCATGTTCTCACTATCGACGGTTGGCAGACCATTAACCTCGATGATCAGAACGATTGTCCCTGTCAGTTCGGTGTAGAGTTTCTCATACTCTTGACTTGTCCCAAAGTCGTCCGTCAGTTCATACTTATCGAAAACGCTTTGCACAGCCTTATTCTTCAAAAGCATTGGTGTTAGTCTTTCAGGAAGAGGAGAAGGAGTACTTTCTCGAACTCATTCTCTAAAACAGAAACAAAGGGTGTCGTACTTGGAGAAATGCAGTCCACGATGTAGTACTTCACTTGCCATACTCTCAGCTTCAAGATGCGAGAAGCCTTGTGCCACTACATCGCAGTAAGTGGTAAGAGCTTCGTCGGCTCTTGCCGTTATGAATGGTTTGTCACTCAGCATTTCGGGAAAATGCTCTCCGAGATACGCTTCCAACTTCAAACAGAAGTAGGAAAGTTCTTTCTTTGTTGTTGTCATATTTTTTTATTGATTAGATTGTACTATTCTTTTTCGTGCAATATTATTTAGTTACTTTAACTGCTGGCGAACTTACAAAATTGAATTTATCTAATTTTTTTGGACACCGCAAGCATATCATTCTCTATTTTTCTTGTTTGTTATGCGAGCATAAAGTTGCGTAGTGGTAATACTTGAATGTCCTAACATCTTAGATACAGACTCAACAGGAACACCTTTGGTAAGCATCATTGTTGCAAAAAGTATGTCGAGCCATGTGAAAAGTAAGGTTCTTATTGATACCACAAACATCTGCAATCTCCTTTAGATAAGAGTTCATTCGTTGATTACTGAGAATGGGGATAAGTCTGCCATTTTTAGCACAGCCTGCATATTTCTTTATAATCATTTTTTTGGAATATCAAGAAGAAGGATATGACTTAACGTATCAGTTTTTCTTGCCGTAACTATCCACTGCTTTCCATCCATTGTAATTATATTGTCAGCTGTAAGGTTGGCTACATCAACATAAGCTAAACCTGTAAAAGCATGAAAACAAAAAAATATGTCTCGAACATTGACCGGTCGTTGCGTAGCAAATTCTTTATGCATAATAGTATCAATCTCTTCATCTGTAAGAAATCCCCGATCCACTCGCTTGGTCTTGAAGTGGATGTTGAGAAAAAGGATCATGATTGAACACACCAGCCTTACGTCCGAATATGATGACGGTTTTTGAACGTTTTTAAGGTTTTTAATAGCTGTGTTAAAACTTTGTCCCACTATTGTTCGAAGATAAACCTCAAAATCATGAATAACGATAGGTGTAAGTTCTATGGCATTAAGATCTGTTCGGGCATATTTTATTTCAAGAAAGTTAGTAAAGTGGCGCTTACATATATCAAACTTGCGATAGTTTGCCTTACTTACACCACAGCCTATCTGTGCATACATATCATTATTGTATTTGGTAAACAATGAGGTATGGTTTCCATGGCCTCACGCTTGCCCAAATATTCAGACTTAATCCGTTCTAAACTCAACTCTTCAGAAAATTCCAAGCGCTGGAATATTACCTGAAGGTCAGTGCTAATGCTCGTCAGCTGGGCATTGGTAGCTAAAGCTTCCTTAGTTCGTCCTCGTACTTTTACCCAATGTACTGTCCCACATTTCTGGATCAACGCTAACCCCCGTTGTACCGAGGCTACTCTTTTCTCCATTAAGATGAATACGCATCATAACTGAAGATTTTCCTTCCTTGTTCAAATAATTGCTTCGCAAATAGAAGCTTGTTCTAAAAATACTCTTCATACTTACAAGTTTTTAATGCAGAAGTAAAATGTGTTTCTGACCCGTTTACGGGTGAGTTACGCATTGTTTTTTTACAGCTGCAAAGTTCGACATAATTCTTTGAATAACAATGAAGTATGCGGTATCTATGTGTACTCTGTATGGTATCACTGGCTACAATTTTAGAAAGATGATTTTTCCTGTAGCCATATTGTAGCCAGTTGGGAGTATTTTGAGCGACTTGGTGATATCTGTATGTACTCCCAACCAGGGATATATATAAACAAATAATCGCCGTAACTCATTGAGATTACGACGATTATCTGATTTAATCAATTTCCTAAAAACTCTTGTTTAGAGTACATCAAGTGGAGCTGGTGGGATTCGAACCCACGTCCGCACAAGGAAACCATACGCTTTCTACACGTTTATTCCGGCCTTCTTTTTTTCGTGCCATAGCAAGACCCGGACCACCAACTATGACCTTATCCTCTAAAGTTTCACGCATGAAACGAGGCATTCAAGCGCTATTTCCGATTTACCTGCACCGCTAAACCCTTAGATTCGGAACAACATCCTTGGAGCGATGTCTCGTCGCATCACCTTGTAACGCGATAAAGCCGAGTAATCTACTATGCTTCGATTAGGCGGCGAGAGCGTAATTGTTTTCGCCAATTAATTTTTGACTACTCTGATTAAGGAGCGAATAATCGAGGGCTCCGCGTGCTTACGTACCATTTCATCTCGCCGTCAAATCCAGTCAACCCCGAGATAAACTGCCTGAGTATATACAACAGGCTACTACGAAGATTTGTCTTTTCTGTTAGTATTTTCTCGCCTTAATGAACGAGAATGATTCTCACATACAGACAAACTCCGCTGCAAAAAGTAAGTGATTTTGAGAAAAAAACAAAATAAATCGAAAGATTTTATCCTAAAAAAAGCTCTGTCTGCATCGCAAAGGAAAGGGGATTATAAACAGCCATAACCTGATTGAACATGCGCTATCTTTCGTGATTCTCTTTTTGCACATCGCCTTGCCATCATCAGCAAAAGCAAATTGCAAACTGCACCAAAAATATCCCACAAAATGCCTCATTTCACGACACAATCTCCGTCATTTTACCGCGTGAAATCATGCACTTTACTTTCCCATGTGACTTACATCAAATCATCTCTCAAGCTTTTCAGGGAAAACCGAGCAATGGAAACCTCATTCAACCGAAAAAAATAACAGCGATGTTTCTTTTTCTCATCTCGCACACTGATTCTCGTGCGTTGCGCCATGTTTTTGTTTGCTTTTCGAGCGCAATATACGCTGAAGCGACCCACCATTTTGCTTGCGCAGCCTGCCAATGTTGAATCTTATAAAGAATCCGACCCACAGCTTTACGATAGTCAAAGGGATAGAACAACGTCAAAACATACCAACGTTTATGCTTCCGAATATAATGAGAAGCAAACGCAATATCGGGCATATCTTGTAGCCGTCCACGTTTAACAAAGTTGTATTCTCGATAGGTGTAGACACTCTCGGGCACCACTTTGCACTCCATAACGATATCAACGCCACTATGAAATCCAAACTGCACGTGGCCGCATCCATAGCTTTCAACAAATTCTTGGCGCAAAAACGAGGGATATTCAAACTGATAACCAAAGTCCGAGTCTGTATAAACACTAAACTGTTCGAAGTCCATCCCCTCCTTGAATCGTTGTTGTGGTGCTCGCCGATCGGGCACAATGAGAAACATAACGCCACAACAAGCAGCGACAAACAACAATATAAAAAGCAATAGTTTCTTCATTTCAACATCCCTTCTGCTTGTCTTCATGCCGCAATTTCCCGTCCATCGCATGACAATTTTTACCCCAATGCCATCTCCATACAATGTTCAACATCTGCAGCTTGCCATTATCGGCATTGCGAGCCCACATGCCTTTACGAATCAAAGCATTACATAAACGTGTATGAAAGTCCTTTGGATAAACCATAAAAAGGACACAGAAAACTCAAGATAAAACTCCAATTTGCAACACGATAACTGCAAAAATAAGTCTACAATCAACAAGATTTGTTTTTCCATTGGCTTGCATTTTATGATGCAAAGTTAGGCAGAGTGCATCATAAAAACACAAATAACAGGGCTGACATTTGTCTGACAACAGGCTGACAAAAGGCGGTTACAGCAGAAATGAAACGCTGGAGACCTATCCCTACTTCATTATTTCGAGCCGATAATCACGCCCACGTTCCGACGTGACTTTCAGTCTTCCTTCGGTTTCAAGCACAGGTTTGATGCGCTTGATAAGCGTATAAAGAGTGTCGCTTGCATCGGGTTTCTTCGGCCAAAGGGCTTCACAGATGTGCTGTTTCGTAAGCTGATGGCGTGGGTTTTGAAAGAACATGAGAAGCAAAGCATGTTGCATCGGAGTGAGTTTCACCATCTGATGACTCAGCGTATAAAAGCGATTTTCGGCCTCAGAGAACATTAAATTTCCATAGACTTGCATGCCTTTGTGATGACGTTTGAAGTAACCAATGGAGAAAAAGTGCCCACAACAAGGCCATTGCAGAAAACGAAAGTGGCAGTCGCTGGTCGGAGAAGGCAAACACAGAAGCCATAGAACAATTAGCAAGTCCCTGAAACTCGATGTTTGCTTTCATCCCTTTCCTACGCATAGGTTGGGTAGAAAGTCTGTTATCTTCATCCCCCAAGGCATAACAAACGATAGAGTTTTTTTGCGCAAAAGCAGCTATGCGAAGATAACTGCGATAGGCCTGAATCGTGTCTAAAGTGATAGCCTCATCGTGTTTCTCTGCCAATGTTTGCCTCAATGCTTGATTCATATCGGCCACCATTTCACGTTCAGCACTGCGATAACTGTGCATGCTCGACAATGCTGCACAAGCCAAAATAATGATAAAAACGACTAAAAGAATGATATGCTTTCATACGCTCTTCTCCTTCTTAAAAGCCTGTTGTCATGGCTTAAAAATACGATTACTTCTGTGCAAAAAATAATGAAAAACAGAAATAAACAAAAATGAAAAATAAGATTTGTTTAAGGCTGTATAGAAATATAATCAATGGAAAAACCTATACTCAAACGAGGGGAAGTTTACGGAAATGAATAGTCAAATAGGACTCTATTTTATAAAAAAATCCTAAAAAAATGGGTATTGTTTTTATCTATTTTTTTAAGTTCTACCTTTTGCACCAATATAATTATAGTCATGAAAAAGAAATCAATTTTATTGTCCCTCGTGGCACTATGTGTATTGGCCTTGTTCTCTTGTAGTGACAAGAACGATGCACCCTCTTTTTAGTTCACAGGCATTGCAAAAATGCTGAGTTAGTAAATGTTTTTGAAAGCGAAAGGGTTCACCTTTAATGAGAAGGGACAACTGGAACTTAACGACTTAGCTCAAAACACCCAGACGCTTGATTTAAGTGGAACAAAGTTGAAAGACCTCACCGGGCTTGACGTGTTCCCCAATCTTCACGAGTTGAAACTCGCCAATAATGGCTATGGCCCCGTATTCGACTTTGACTCCATTCCGGCGAAAGTCATCGCCGTTGATCTTACAGGTAATGAGATTTATGACTTCCATCATTTGGTAAAGGTGGATGTGGCTGAGAACGGAGAGGAAACCGTTACGCCCCAACATTCCATCAATAAGCTCTTGTTACCTGCCACAGCACGTTTCAACAGCCGTGATTTAGTACCTTTCTATCGTCACAACCAAAATGATATTGCGGGTGGAAAGGTTGAAATGAAGATGGTCAATGAGCACAGAAATGTACAGCCTTATAACACATTGCGCACCATACCTGATGTAGCTGTCCTAAAAATATATCAAGGAAACGTTCCCATCAATTATGGCTTCTGACGGACAGCATGTTGACTTGAGCAAGCATTTGAGTTTAGCCGACAAATCAAAAACGTTCTATTTGATTGTAGGAGCTACGATAGCGCAACAACCAACTTCAGTCGAAGGGATGCAATATATTGTTTCCAATCCATCTTGGGAGGGCATAGATTGCAGAATTATACTCAAAGAAAAGTTGCCATTGCCTTATTTTTATGTGAGCAGTAAGCTACAGAAACTCTTTCTACAGAATGTAAAGACATCCATCATCAACACACAAGATGCACATGACTTGTACGAGATGGCTGTGAGAAAAAGTTGATGGTCTGCGTGATATAGACCTTTCAGTAAGTACGCTGTTTGGCCAACGCGACAAGGATAAAGAAATGAGTGACATGGTAGGATCTTTTGTAGAGATTATAGACTGTCCGGATGTTGAAAAATTTAAAAGCTCCCTAATAAGACAGACTTACATGCTTTGCATCTGGGTGTCTTAGTCGCTCCAAAGCTAAGAGCCCTTGATTTTTCGAACTTTATAGGTATAAGTACCATTGAGTTAGGACGCTTAAATCCTGCTTGTAAAATTAACCTATCCCACAACCTTGAAGCATTGGTATGATTATGAGGCTATGTGCCAGATGCCGATTTGAATACGACTTTTGTGATTACTGAAGATGTTTTCAACCGACAGGAAACAAAAAGTTTCATCAAGAAGTTCTATTTAGACCGCACGCCACAGCGCCTTTCTGATTACGATGCCTTTTTTTGTATGGTGATTTGTTCAAACCCTGAAATACGAGGGATTTTTGGACACATGAAAAAAATATCTCACAAATTAAGAAATAAAGACTAAGGAAATGAAACAGAAATTTTTTTCTCAATACTTATTATCTTTACATGTTTATTTGGTTTTTATTGCTTCTGCAAATGCTGAAAAATTATGTAGGAACGCTGTCAAATGTAACGATGAATGGTAAGCATTTTAATGATGTTGCCAATACGGTTTTTCATTGACTGATAATGGAGATGGGAACTTATCTGTTGCAAGGAGAAATCCAAAAAAATAGGGAAAATGCCAGGAACAATCTCTATCAATGTTCCCGTGTATATCATAAATGGCACTATTTCTCCAACAGCTAAAAAAATAGAGAAGCGGGGATTCTGAAGACTGCTTTTATGAAACAAAAAAATCAAATTGCGTAATATTTCAGGAAGTTTGCAAGGAGGGTTATTACATTTTGTTATCGAAACTTATGCGGGATGGGACATTTTTCCAATGTTTCCCAGCTTCTGTGACTTTTTGATGGAACGAAGTAATAAAAGATATGAAAAGAGAATTTAAATATCTATTGTGGGGCGGCCTATTCATAGCCGTCTTCACCCTAATGGGGTGCAGCAGTGACCACAATCTTGACGAACGGCCTGTAGATGAGAGTAGCATTGAGACTGCACATCAGATTCTTGATGGTGACATTGTTCTATCTACAAAAAGCTACACTCAACGGCGATGACAAGACTTTTGTTGCCCGAAGGCTGTCCCCACAAAATTCAGATTTGCGTGGGAGGATGCTAAAACTTTACGCTTGCAGTTACTTAACTTCACCGTAGGCAATATGCCACTAAAGATTACTTTCACCAGCTTGTGCAAGTTTATGCAACTTAATTCATGGGAGAAAGACGAGTACAGTGGTGACGGATGGTTGAAATTCAAAGGAGTTGATGGCGTGGTTTCTGCCGATGATAAGGGTACGGGTGCTGTTTCAAAGGGTAGCGGCGCCAAGGTTGATGGTTATCTCAACGTGAAAAACTCATCAAATAAACTTCATCGTTAACTACAACATGATGAATGTGCGTTCGGAGTGTTTCCTGCAAACCATTGACAAGAATCGCATCAAAACCTACGATGAAGACTTTAAGAAATATGAAGAAGATTTGAAGAAATACAAGGAGGAACATGGTCTGTAGTGACCACATCTCTACATAATGACATGAAAGAAATGTGGGTAATGCATGTATTATCCACATTTCTTTTTGTATAGAAAAAGTGCACATGAGAAGAAAAAACTATTCCTTACGCTGCTTTTTTGCTTCAGCTTCATGACTTTATGGGCTCAGCAGCAAGTAAAATTCAAAGTAGAGGAACAAGGAACACAGCAACCTTTGGTAGGTGTTTATATCTCGCTTACAACCAAAAACAGCACTAAAGCAGAATTTAATGCCGTGACCGATGCTACAGGAGAAGCCGTTTTCAACATTGAAAGGCGAGATACTTACCACTATCAGACTACAGCTGTAGGCTATATTTCAGTCTCTGGAGATATACAACTGCCGCAGAACACTACAATAAATATTGTGATGCGGGAGGATGTTATGCACCTGAATGATGTTGTTGTAACAGGTTCCCGCACTGAACGCCCTATAAAACTATCGGCCGTTACTACGCAAGTGCTGGGTGGAAAAGCTTTAGTGGATGCCGGATACAGCGACCTTCAGCATGCACTTCAACAGGAAACGCCCGGTATGAACATCCAGAAAGTGGGCTTTGGCAATGAAATATCCATGCAAGGATTAGATGCCCGACACGTGCTTTTCCTACAAGATGGCGAACGAATGACGGGAGAAATGGCGGGGAACCTTGACTATGAGCGTTTTAATCTGCACGCTATAGACCGCATAGAGATTGTAAAGGTGCCAGCAGTACGCTCTATGGAAGTCGTGCTTCAGGTGCAGTGATCAACCTCATCTCCAAAGAAAGTCACGAAAGCCGATAGACATTCAAGCGGGTTTTCGCTGGGGACAGATGAACCAACGTAATTATAAACACCCTTCAAAAGCATGACTTTCTTTACATGTTTGAGAAGAATAGCGACCGTCCAAACCTACAAGCATGGGTGTCTGCAGGTATGAAATACAAGAAAGATTACTTCGCAGACAGACATTTTGGTATAGCGAAAGTGATGCCTTTTATATGTATCAATCCAAACATGACAAAAGGTATACACGAAAGAAGCCAATCCTTTCTTACCGCATGACATTATTTTAAACAGCGTAGCTGAACGCTCTCCAATGGGTATCGAGGGTACGGAACACGTTTCTATTGCACAGAAATTCTATATCGACCCTATCAAGAACCTGTCTATTGAGACTTATGGTACATTGTTTTTCATGAATTCTTATGACCTGATTCAAGATCATGACATTCACACAGAGCCGTGACTTCATGACGGGATTCAAAGCAAAAATACGATGTAAAAAGACTGGTTCTCTGTCCACTGAGCTATGCATGCAGACTTTTCTATGATCGCTTCAAAAGGCATGAAAGACTTGATGAACGCAAGAAGGTTTACAAGAGCAGTATCCTCGAACCACGCCTAACTGTCACGAGTAATTACTTTCAATCACCACAGTCTTATCTTCGGAATAGAGCATACCAGCGATGAATTGACGAGCGATCGCTTTGTGAATCGCAAGATGACAACACGTGCGTTTGCACGAAACTGAATACTTTCTTGCAAGATGAATGGATGCCCAAAACACATTGGATGTACTATCAACTGGTGTGCGTACAAACTTTCTCGAAAAGCTTTTTGGTTTCATGTGGATGCCGAAGCTTGCCGCCAAGTATTCACTCAACAATCACTGGGCTTTTCGTGCCAATTACTCCATGGGCTACCGTGCACCGAGCATCAAAGAGCTGTTCTTTAGCTGGGATCATCTCGGCATGTTTCAAATCCGTGGTAATGAAGAGTTACGTCCCGGAGAAGAACCATTATATTTCATTCGGCACAGAATACAGCACTGATCACTTTCTTTCATCAACGTGAATGCGTATGGCAAACTTTCTTTCAGAAAGAAGATTGAAGGTATATGGCATATCTACGACATGCAATATAACTTTGAATATACAAATCTAAGGAATCAGCGCATGTTGGGCATTGAGGCAATTCTCAAATGGCATTTCGCGAAAGGCTTTACCCTTAATGGAACCTACAGCTATGTGAATGTAAGTAAGCAGCAAGGCATACAGGTAAACACCACATCTCCACATGCGGCAACGGCAGTTTAGACTATACGCTCAACCGAAAAGAACTATCGTTTGAAGAGCATTCTCAGTGCATCGCTCATGGGACAGAAGCAGTTTGATGTGCAAGACCGCGTGTGGGTAGACGAACATCACAAGAGTTACGATGCCTATTTCCGCTGTACATTGCCTACGTATGTACTTTGTAATTTGGCCGTCGTGCAGACTTTCTACAATAAAAGTAAAAAGTAACCCTGGGCGTTGACAACCTATTCAACTACGTTCCTCACACTTAGGATCGGGAATCACGATGTTCAATGTACCGGCGACATGCGGCACAAGAGGCTATATTCAAGTGGAATTCTTAGTCGATGACATTATCAAAACCTTGAAACATAAATAATGAAAACAACACTATATATACTTTTAGGTGCACTCTTTACATTCACCTCATGTGTAAAAATACGATGCCGAGCCTTTCACGGGGAAGACACTTCCCCGTGTCAGTGGTTATTCTACAGGTGTTACCAATGATTGGATTTATTTCAATCTACGTACAGGCGAGGTATTCAACAGCTATCAGCCAGGCAGTGACATCAAAGAAGGTGAACAGAGAAACCGTTTGGACTGGGATCTCGCTTTCTGTGGCTATCGTCTCAGAACGAATAGTGGGAACTTCGGGAAATGGTCAAGGTGGGGCTGCCGATTTAGGCAGTGGGAATTATGAAAAATGGCAAACCGTTTCACAACTTCCCAACACCATCCAATGGGCTGTAGATGATCACACAGTATCAATTACCTATTCACGCAACGACTGGAATAAGTATCTCATTGCCAATCACCTTGATTTTAATGAGAATCCATGGTTTGATCCCAACCGGGGACCAGCCACAACACAGACTGATGCCAATCCACTACTGGCACGAGCCATGACGTTTACCGGGCCACCACCCGTATATTCGCCTTCTTTCCACACCTATGTTGTGCGTACTGCCGATGGTAAACGCTACTTCAAGCTGCAGATTATAAGTTGGTATAAAGGCGACATTGAGGTCGGAGATACAGGAGGTCAGATCAGTTATTACTGTGATGAATTAAAATAAAACAAGTTTTTCAGAGTAAAATAAACAGCAGATAACGAATAAAAAAATGGGAAATAACAAGAAGTGGTATATCAAACAGACGCTCATCTCATTCTTAGTAGTACTCTTTTGCCATGCCTTTGGGACACGGGAGCCATGAAGTTAATGGAAAGATTCATGAATGAGGGAAACCTGCATGTGGCTGGTTTCATGATTGGATTGATAGGACTTGTGATGGTGATTATCGGCGTCTTTGTGAAAGGCGACACCCGACAGACCTTTATGGGGACTGTTCGGTGGGCTCCTCTTCTGGACGGGATGGGTAGAGTTTCTCTTTATGTATTATGCGCGGCGCTACGGCGTTCAGCCCGAGATAGAGCATGGTGTGGTGGTGACAAAACCCGAATATCTCATCCTGCCCGCCATCGTTTGGCATGTGGATGATGACAATGGTGATGTATGTGTTCAGCACAAAGAATGGCTGTCTTTTTCATCACGTGGGTGCAGAAAGTGTGCTTCCGCAGTCAGCGAAAAGCAATTGTTGTGCAGCCCATGACACGTCACACCTCAATCGTAACCTTCATGGAAACCAACATGATGCTGTGGGCTTCCTATCTCTTGTTGATGTTCTGTTACGACAAAAACTTCTTTGGTGATCATCATCCTGTTACGTTCTTGGTTGGCTTAGGCTGTCTTGTGGGGTCGCTGTTCATGTTAGAAAGGCAACTGCATATTGCTTCCTAGGGGTGCCAATATCCGTATGGCAGTAGCCACAGTGATTGTGTTTTTGGGTGCCCGTAGAGATACTTGGCCGCATCAATTTCTTCAAGGAGTTCTGGGTCGAGCCTGAAAAATACGCGCTCCCCATGCTGATTATCCTGACAGCTTTTGCGGTCTTGGGCGTTTATCTATGGCGAAAAGGCCGGGTGAAGCAATAACAACAGGACTTTTCCTCTACAGAAGTATCATAAAAAGAAGTTTTTCAAAGAAGAAAAAAATTAGTGTAGTGCTATGAGATATATCGTTGCTATGGACTCTTTCAAAGGGAGTCTTACCTCTGAAGAAGCAGGAAAAGCGGTGGCCGATAATCTGAAAAGCCACGATGAAGAAGCAGAAATTAAAGTACTTTCGGTCTCAGATGGTGGCGAAGGTATGCTTGATGCATTCTGCAAAGCCACACATGCCACACGACTTTCTGTACCTACTCGTGATGCTTTAATGCGTCGGATTGAGGCACAATATGCCATAACTCCTGATGGAACCGCTATCATAGAAGTGGCTCAGGCCTGTGGACTCATGTACATAGAACACGAGCAACGTAATCCCATGCGCACCACTTCATATGGTGTGGGCTTGCTTGTTGCAGATGCTTTGCGCCATAATTGCCACAAGATGATTATCGGATTAGGAGGTAGTGCCACAAGCGATGCTGGCATAGGGATGCTTCGTGCACTGATTGATACCTTTGCTCCAGAAGATCATTTTAATGCCATTCGCCCCTTATTCGATAATTGTGAGGTAATCTTGGCAAGCGATGTGACAAATCCTCTCTATGGAATTAATGGCGCAGCCCATGTCTTTGCGAAGCAGAAAGGGGCTACTTCATCGATGATTGAGGCCTTAGATGCACGGGCTAAACAGTTTGCTTTGCACACAAAAAAAGCCATGGGATTTGATAAAAAGCATGCAGCCTGGAGCAGGAGCTGCAGGTGGTTTGGGCTACGCTTTCATGCAGTTTCTCAATGCGAAGATGCAATCAGGGTGCCGAATTGCTTTTACATTTACTCCAGTTTGACAAGCTGTTAGCCCATGCCGACATCGTCATTACAGGCGAAGGCAAGAGTGATTGTCAAACGCTGATGGGCAAATTACCGGCTGTCATCATGCAACACGCCCGCCAACATCACCTCCCCACCCTATTATTGTCTGGTCAGATTGAAGACCACGATAGTCTTATCACAGCCGGGTTCAAAGCGGCCTGCGCCGTGAAACCAAAGCAATATGCCACTTGAAGAGGCTATGATTCCCGAGAAAGCCAAAGCCAACATTAGGGGATTTTCCCCTCCCTATTTAGGGAAAAATCCTTTCAAACGATGTTTTTATTTGTTCTACTTTTTGTATCGTGAAGATTAAGCGATGAGTGCTTCAATGCTCACAATTTATTCTGTAACAAATAAAAGATCGGAATATGAAAAAGTTTATATTAGCCCTCACAATGCTGTTCACACTAATGGTGTCGGCAAGCGCAATGAGTTACGAACAGGCTCGTCAGCAAGCGTTGTTCCTTACAGATAAGATGGCGTATGAACTGAATCTCACAGATGAACAGTATGAGGCTGCCTATGAAATCAACCTCGATTATCTGATGAGCATCAATGATTACAACGATGTTTACAATGTTTATTGGACACAACGCAACTTAGATTTAAGTTACATTCTACTTGATTGGCAATACAGAACCTATTGTTCTGCCAACTATTTCTACCGCCCTTTGTATTGGGATGACGGCTATTGGAGGTTCAGAGTCTATGCCCGTTACCCTCACAGGGATTACTTTTACTTTGGTAGACCAAGCTTTTATGCGGTGTATAGAGGTGGACATAGCTGGCGAATTAATGGCGGAAGAAGTTGGTATCGCGGTAGAGATTTTCGGCTTCAGAGAAGGCAGACGTTACATAGGAATGCGTGACAACTTCAATCAAGGCAACTATGGTCGTGGTTTCAGTAGCCGCAATTTCGACAACTATAACAATGATACTCGCGTGTTTGGAGGCTCACGCAACAGCCGACTCTATGGTAATGACGACCGAGATAATAGGGCTTTTTGGAAACAATGACAATTATAACTCACGCTATAATCGCCCATTTGACAATAGTCGTTCGCGCATATTCGGAGGTAGTGCAGCAACGGAGAGCCGCAGTAACAACACATTTAATAACCGACAAAGCAGCACTCGGTCTACTCTTCCGGCTGTTCCCGACCGTGCTTTCGGAGCAGATCGTGGCAGCATGAACCAGGAACCAAGCCGCATTTTTCGACCGCTCAAACAGCGAACGCTCATTTGGTGGCAGTGCACCGACACGCTCATTTGGCGACAATGTGCCTTCACGCTCTTTCGGAAATAGCGCACCAAGCCGTTCGTTTGGAGGCGAAAGTGCTCCCACTCGCTCATTCGGTGGCGGCGGGAACTACGCAAGGAAGTCATGGTGTTTTTGGCGGAAGACGATAAAAGAAGAAACAAAGACCAACACATTCTAAATTATACAATATATACAATTCAATCAAATGGGATTATCAGAAGGGCTTCAGCCCGACGATAATCCCATATTTCTTAGTCCGCGTTGGAAATCATTTTAGAACATCATAACTGATAAATTCTGACCTCAGCATTATCCATTTTCTGTATTTCTCCCATTGGTTTATGAAAATAAACACTTTGAATAGCTTTATTGATGATGCCATGTCCCACGGCAAGCACCGTCTTGTTGGGATATGAAGTGCGAAGAAACTCCAAGAATTTTAGTGCACGTTGTTTCAAGACTTCAAGGCTTTCGACATTCTCAGGCCATGATTTGTCCTTCAAATCAGGAATAAACTTCCCCGTGAAATCCCCCAATCACGCTCTCGAAGCAAAGGAGTTGTTTCGACTTCTTTATGATGTGGCGCAGCAATAATCCTACATGTGTCGACAGAACGTTTCAAATCACTCGACACAAAGACATCTATCGGCTCGTCTTTCAACTTGTCGCGCGTGGTCTCGGCTTGCTGAATACCGCGTTCATTGAGTTCACCTTGCAGATGACCCTGCAGAATCTGTGCTGCATTATCAACCGTTTCACCATGCCGCACCAAATATAATGTTGTCATAACCAATTGATTTTTACTGCAAAAATACAAAAAAGAACAGACACATAGCAGTGAGTTCATAGTTTTTTCTTATCTTTGTCGTTGGATAATAAACAAGATATGAAAGTATTCAAGACCTCACTTTTCCGCGCCATTTGTGCGATTATTGTCGGCGCATTACTCATTAAATATCGCGAAGAAACCATGCAATGGCTAACCATCACCATTGGAGTTATCTTCTTTCTTTCGGGCGTTGTGTCGCTGGCTTCCTACTATTCGGCTCGCAAATCGGCTGGAGGTCCAGAGGTATACAACAGCAATGGCGAGTTGATTTCAGGCGGTCCACGCCCTGCTTTGCCTATCGTTGGCATAGGAAGCGTAATCCTCGGTGCTATCTTAGCCCTCATGCCAGACACCTTTATCAATGGACTCACCTATATTATTGCCGCACTTCTCATCGTGGGAGCTATCAGTCAATTCATCAATTTGGCTTCAGCGCGCAAGTATGCTGACATTGGTTTATTCTATTGGTTGATGCCTTCTATCATCTTGTTAACAGGACTTGTGGCCATCATCTACCCCAAAGCAATCGCCTCTGCGCCTTTATTTGTCATTGGATGGTGCATGCTAATATACGGCGTTGTGGAGTGTATCAACACCTTGAAGATACATTCTTGTCAGAAACAAATAAACAAACAAGAGGCTGAAACGCCTGCTATTGAGGAACAAACGGAAACAAAAGACGAGCAACAACCTGCTGAATAAGCTCACAGGGTGCAAGGGCTCTGCACACGATATGGCGTAACCGAACAGCTAAGGTCTTTTAGACGGGCGCTCGGTCTGCGCCATATCGCTTTTTCAGGGAAGTTTATTTTATGGATTATTGCTTTCCGATTCTATGCTTTTTGAATCGTCTTTTGCACGACCATTTTGTAAAAATAAACAACCCGTTTTTTTAACACTTCACAAAAACGAGTAAATAGAAACGAAATAAGCGGAAAAACACAAAACATCGTTCGATTGCAGGTCCTTTTCTCCCTCAAAATCCTTCTTTCAAAGTTCAATCTCCGTCATTTTACGCCTCTAAACCCATCATTTCATCACGTAATCTGCCTGAAAAGACAAGGCGAAATGGCACAGATTACACACTGAAACAACACAAATCATCGGCCTTTTTGCCCCATCGAAGACACTAAAAATCTAATAAATTTTATAATCATCTGACTGCCAACACTTTATCAACCCACGCCAAAACTCGCGTATTTTCAACGAAAAGAAGTTGCGGTTTGAATATGCGCGTTATGCAAAAGCCTATTGTAAAGATGTTTAATAGCTATCAACTTAGCATTGAAAGTCACTTTATCAAGGACAAACAATGAGGCAAAACGCAAAAAAACAAACAGCTTTTTCACTCGCTGGTAGAGGCAAAGTAGCTTCACTAAAAAGGGGCTTCATACACATCAAAAAAAGCTTTTTGTGCATATAATTTGGTCAATAACCAAAAAAATAATGTATCTTTGCGCGTACGCTAAAGTGAAACTATACACATACTTTATATACATTCTATGAAATTGAAAATCGTTGTACTTGCCAAGCAAGTACCTGACACACTGAAACGTAGGAAAAGACGCTATGACGGCTGAAGGCACAGTAAACCGCGCAGCACTCCTGCAATTTTTCAATCCGGAAGACCTGAATGCACTTGAACAGGCCTTACGAATCAAAGACCAAAATCCAGGTTCTACAGTTGGAATTCTAACGATGGGACCTCCCCGTGCAGGTGAGATTATCCGTCAAGGGCTATACCGCGGCGCTGACGAAGGTTGGCTTTTGACCGACCGAAAGAGTGCAGGCGCTGACACTTTAGCAACATCCTACTTCCTCGCTAAAGGCATAGAGAAGATTGGAAACGTTGATATTGTCATTGGAGGACGCCAAGCAATAGACGGTGATACGGCACAAGTTGGTCCGCAAGTAGCACAGAAACTCGGTTTGAACCAAGTGACTTATGCCGAAGAAGTGGTTAAGATTGAGGACGGGAAAAGCAACCATTCGTCGTCACATTGATGGCGGTGTAGAGACTGTTGAGACTCCACTTCCTGTGTTGATTACCGTAAATGGCAGTGCCGCTCCAGCTCGTCCATGTAATGCAAAGCTTGTAATGAAATACAAATATGCAACTTGTCCGATGGAACGTAAAGGCGATGAACCTTGGAGTTCGCTTTATGAGACGCGCCCTTATCTGACACTTGGTCAGTGGAGTATAGCCGATTGTGGAGCTGACTACGACCAATGTGGCTTGGCAGGTTCACCTACTAAGGTGAAGACGGTACAGAATATTGTGTTCCAAGCAAAGGAAAGTAAAACCTTAACAGGCAGTGACAACGATGTAGAAAGCTTGGTAAAGGAACTATTAAACGAAAAGATTATTGGCTAAAAACATAGGAATGGTTGGTTGAAGAACCTCAGTTTGTTGGACAAGCAAAGGTTGAATGAGCGGAAAAAAACAAAGCCACGGGACAACCTTTTTGATTTATTCGAAATCCTAACAACATCTTCTTCATACCACAATCCTCATTCAAATTATGAACAACGTATTTGTATATTGCGAATTAGAAGAGACAACCGTTCAGGAAGTTTCACAGGAATTGCTGACTAAAGGTCGCAAACTTGCCAATAAACTTGGTGTAGACCTGCATGCAATTGTAGCCGGAAGTGGCATTAAAGGCAAGGTAGAAGATCAGATTTTACCTTATGGTGTGGACAAGTTATACGTCTTTGATGGAGACAAACTCTTTCCCTATACCTCAGCACCTCACACAGATATTCTCGTGAATCTCTTCAAAGAAGAGAAACCTCAGATATGTTTGCTTGGCGCAACAGTAATTGGTCGTGACCTCGGTCCACGCGTAAGTTCGTCTCTAACGTCTGGACTTACGGCCGATTGTACCCAACTTGAGATTGGAGATTACGACGAAAAGAAGACTGGAAAGCATTATGATAACTTGCTTTATCAAATCCGTCCCGCCTTCGGTGGTAACATTGTAGCGACCATTGTGAATCCCGATCATCGCCCACAAATGGCAACTGTGCGCTCAGGTGTAATGCAAAAGGCTCTTTATGAGGGTCAAAGTAAGGGCGAAGTAGTTTATCCTGACGTTGCAAAATATGTCCCAGAAGAAGATTATGTGGTTAAAGTCATCGACCGACACATAGAAGCTGCCAAGCACAATCTTAAGGGATCACCGATTGTTGTGGCTGGAGGCTACGGCGTAGGAAGCAAAGAAGGTTTCGATCTTCTATTCCAATTGGCGAAAGAACTCCATGGAGAAGTGGGCGCAAGTCGTGCAGCTGTTGATGCAGGATGGGTTGACCACGACCGCCAAATCGGTCAAACAGGCGTCACTGTTCATCCAAAAGTATATATCGCTTGTGGCATTTCAGGTCAAATTCAGCATATCGCCGGCATGCAAGATAGCGGCATCATCATCTCAATTAACAACGATCCTGATGCTCCTATCAATAAGATTGCCGACTATGTCATTACCGGTTCCGTTGAAGAAGTAGTGCCAAAGCTGATTAAGTACTATAAGCAGAACAGCAAATAAGGGGCCTCTCCCCGGCCCCTCCCCAAAAAGGGAGGGGTAGATGTGCTTTTCTATTGAATGAATACAAAGGAATAGTCTCTTAAAATCTCATGAAAAAGGTAAAGACTCCATTTGACTATATGAGTTCTTCGCCTGATCGTTATGCACTCTTGAAAGCATATGCCAGAGAGAACAGACAGAAGATGACTCTTGCAGAGACTATACTTTGGGAATGAATTAAGGGCATTACCTAAAACATTTAAATTCAGACGACAGCACATTATTGGTGACTTTTATTGTTGATTTTGTAAGCTTAGATTTACATTTAGTTATTGAAGTAGATGGTGATTATCATCAAAAGTTACAGCAAACTCACGATGACATACTACGTACTGAATGCCTAAATAGACTGGGATTTAACGTAATACGCTTCACCAATGGACAAGTTATAGAGAATCTACAAGAAGTAATAAAGAGATTAATAACATATTATATAATGAATAAAATAATCCATCACCAACCCTTTTCCGTCTATCAAGGAGATGACATGCTACTCCCCTCCCTCTTCGGGGAGGGGTTGAAAGTGAGGGCTTTAGCTTATGTCAAACTATTACACCGACCATCCAGAGATAGGGTTTTTCATTTGAACCATCCTCTGATGAAACGCATTGTTGACCTCAAAGAGCGCGACTATGCAGACAAAAGATGCTTTTGAAGACGCTCCCGTTAACTACGAGGATGCTCTCGAAAACTACAAACGTATGCTCGATATCACGGGAGATGTCGCTGCAAATATCATCGAACCAAATTCTGAAAGCGTAGACCTTGAAGGCCCACATTTGGAGAATGGCCGTATGCTTTATGCCAGTAAGACTGTTGAAAACATTGAAGCAACACGCCAAGCTGGCCTTTGGGGGCATCTCCATGCCACGCCGATATGACGGTCTGAACATTCCAAACATCGTCTTCTCTATGGCTTCTGAGCTCATCGCTGCAGCCGATGCAGGTTTCCAAAACATTTGGTCTTTGCAGTCATGTATTGATACACTCTACGAGTTTGGTACGGAAGAACAACGCAAAAAGTATATTCCGCGCATCTCAGCTGGTGAGTCCATGTCTATGGACCTTACCGAACCAGACGCTGGTTCAGACCTTCAGCGCGTGATGTTAAAGGCTACTCAGGACGCAGATGGCACGTGGAGACTCAATGGAGTGAAACGTTTCATCACCAATGGAACTCAGATATCCACCTTGTTTTGGCTCGTTCAGAGGAAGGTACACGCGATGGACGCGGACTTTCGATGTTTATCTATGACAAAAAAGACGGTGGTGTGACCGTGCGTCATATTGAAAATAAACTCGGAATCCATGGAAGTCCAACATGTGAACTTGTATATAAGAATGCAAAATGTGAGCTTTGCGGTGATCGTAAGTTAAGCTTGATCAAGTATGTCATGTCACTCATGAACGGCGCTCGACTCGGAATTGCCGCTCAAAGCGTTGGCGTTGAACAAGAAGCTTATAATGAAGCCCTCGCCTATGCTAAGGAACGTGCTCAGTTTGGCAAGAAGATTATCACCTTCCCTGCCGTATATGACATGCTCTCTCGCATGAAAGCAAAGCTTGATGCTGGTCGTTCGCTGCTCTACATGACGGCTCGTTACGTTGACATCTATAAGGCGCTTGAAGACATTTCACGTGAACGCAAGCTCACACCTGAGGAGCGTAAGGAGATGAAACAATACACTCGACTCGCTGATGCCTTTACACCGATTGCCAAAGGTATGAACTCTGAGTATGCAAACCAAAACGCTTATGATGCTATTTCCATTCATGGCGGTTCAGGTTTCATCATGGAATACAAGAGTCAACGCCTCTATCGAGACGCTCGAATCTTCTCTATCTATGAGGGAACAACCCAACTTCAGGTCGTTGCTGCAGTGCGTTATATCACCAACGGCACTTATCTTGCCATCATGAAAGAGATGCTTGAGACTCCCGTTAGCGACAACCTACAACCTCTAAAGGTGCGTATTGCAGAGTTAGTTGACCTGTATGAAGAGGCACTCAATAAGGTAAATAGTGATGAAAATCAGGAGCAACACGACTTCCTTGCACGTCGTTTATATGATATGACGGCTGAAATCATCATGTCATTACTGATTTGTATTGATGCAAGTAAGGCGCCAGAACTCTTCGAAAAGAGTGCAAATGTTTATGTACGCATGGCAGAAGAAGATGTCATTGGTAAGGCTGCATACATCAAAGCATTCAAGGCTGAAGACTTAAAGAACTTTGTTGCAGAAGAAACAACAGAAGAAACAGAAGCTTAATTGCTACTGATAATAAACGAAAAGGCTACATCATGATGTGCATGATGTAGCCTTTTTTATTACCATGCTGGTCCATATAGTACGCTCAAATGGCACAAACAAGAGATTGCATCATTAGCTTTGGCAGCCCCTAATCAGCTTGTTCTAAATTGCATGTAAATCCAAATCGTTTTTGCCAGTTCTGCCAAAACCACTCCGCAGATAAACACACCTGACAACCCATTGAGTCTCAAGTTATTATGAAAAAGTAACAGGACTTTCACACGAAAAGATTATTAAAAGTCGGTGTAATTCACATCATTTCATGCCACAATTTGCGTCACTTTATCGTGTAAAATGAGGCAAATCACGCGGTGAAATGAATCAAATCGTGGCATGAAATGAATCAAATCATCGTGTAGACTACCTCACATGAACGCACAAGGTAAATCAAACTGCATGAAAAAAAGGTTGAAAGACATGGCCTTAAACAGCCATCGTCTTCCAACCTTTTATGAGTTACTAATCGTAAGTTTCGATTAGATATTTGGATTCATTTCATTCCATTTGTCAACAGAAGGAACAATACCGAGCTCAACAATCTCGTCACGCATCTTGCAAAAGATGCTCGTAAAGACTTCTGCAAACCATCCATTTCTTCCTTCGTACCTGTAGGCTCTGTGAAGTGAACACCAGTCTTATCAATTGTTGTAGGCATAGCCATCATAACGTTCTTGAAGCCAAGCTTGTCGTTGCATACATAGCAACCAGCTGGCAAAGTGAACTTTTCGCCGCCCATAGCAGCCTCAATCATCTTCACAGCATTATATGCAGGGACTCTGGAAAGAGCTACGACCGCGGAGCTTAATGATGTTAGATCCGCCCTGAACTGTATGGTGTTTGATCTCTTCCCAACGTGTTTCAGAAAGATTCATCTCTGCCAATGGCTTACCATCTACCTTTACTTGAGAAGCGAATACAGCCATTTGCTCACCATGACCACCATAAGTGTGTGCGCCAGTAACCTTATCTTGCTGTACACCGAACTCCTCAGCGAGAGCCTGTTGCAAACGAGTTGAGTCGAGAGCAGCAAGAGATGTCAACTGATTTGGTTTCAAACCAGAGTGAATCAACGTTGTCAATGCAGTAACATCTGCAGGGTTGAAGATTACAACAACATGCTCTACGTTAGGACAATACTTCTTGATGTTATCACCAAACTCGGCAGCAATCTTGCAGTTTCCTTTCAAAAGGTCTTCACGAGTCATGCCTTCTTTACGAGGAGCACCACCAGATGAGATGATATACTTAGCGCCTGTGAAAGCCTTTTCAGGGTCAGTGGTGTAGCAAAGGTTAGCACCAGGGAATGCACATTGTGCCATTTCGTCGTATACTCCGTGTACACCTGGCTCGAAAATATCATAGAGACAGATGTTAGGAGTAAGCCCAAGCATCAACGCACTCTGTACCATGTTAGAACCAATCATACCGCCTGCACCAACGATAACAAGCTTGTCATTCGATAAATACTTCATAATTGTAATAAATATTGTTTTGTTTAGAAATCTAATTTCCTATTGGTTTTACGACCACAAAGTTAGTAAAAAAATCCAAAGATATAATATACTTTTTGAAGATATTATTTGTTGTTTAATCTTAAAAAAACATATCTTTGTCATGTCGATTTAGCAAAACTAAGGATATGAAAAAACAATTGATCAACGACTTGAAGCTTTACGCGATGTTATGCGAAGTGAACATCTTAGTGCATTCATCTTTCCCAGTACAGACGCCCACAACAGTGAATATGTGGCGCCACATTGGCAAAGTCGCGAATGGATTTCTGGGTTTAATGGCTCTGCTGGCACGGCAGTCGTGACATTGACCGGGGCAGCTTTGTGGACAGACTCTCGCTATTTCTTAGCCGCCGAGCAACAACTTGCAGGCACAGAATATGAACTTATGAAGCTCAAAGTTGCTGGAACACCAACAGTTTCTGAATGGATTGCGCAACAATGTGAAGCAGGAAGTGAAGTGGGAATTGATGGAACGGTGAGTAGTTTCGCGGAAACGGAAGCCCTTAAAGCCGAACTTCGGCAGCAAGGAGGAATGACATTGCGCCTTAACCTCGACCCATTGGCGCGTATTTGGGATAATCGTCCCCCTATTCCTCAACATAAAAATAGAACTTCATCCACTTGAATATGCAGGGGAAACTACGGCTTCCAAACTGGGAAGAATACGTGAGAGCTTGCGACAAAATCATTGTGATGGCATGCTGATATCAGCCTTAGACGACATTGCATGGACGCTAAACCTTCGTGGAACAGACGTGCATTGCAACCCAGTTTTTGTGGCTTATCTCCTTATTGAGCATGAAAAAACGATATTATTTGTTAATAAAGATAAGCTCACAACAGAAGTTTCAGCCTATCTATCAGCGCTTTCGATTAAGATACTTCCATATAACGAAGTCGGGAAATACCTCAAACGCGATTACTTTGCCTATAATATCATGCTTGATTCTCACGAGACAAGTAGTTATTTAGTGGCTTGTGCGAAAGCAGGAAGAGCTTCAGTTGTGTTGAAGACTTCACCCATTCCAGCAATGAAAGCCATAAAAAAACAAGACGGAAATTGAAGGATTTCGTAATGCCATGAAACGTGATGGCGTGGCCATGGTAAGGTTTCTTAAATGGCTGATTCCTGCGATTGAAGAAGGTAATGAGACTGAAATATCTCTGGATAAGAAATTAACAGACCTCAGAAAAGAGCAGCCTTTGTATCGTGGTTTGTCATTCGACACGATAGTAGGTTATGAACATCATGGTGCAATTGTACATTATGAGGCGAATGAAGCTACAGATATTGCCATTGAACCTCATGGACTTGTGCTCATTGATAGTGGTGCTCAATATCAAGATGGCACAACGGATATCACACGAACGATAGCACTTGGGCCTATCACTGAACTTCAAAAACGTATATATACCTTAGTATTAAAGGGGCACATTCAACTCGAAATGGCTCGCTTTCCCGATGGAATCAGTGGCACACAACTTGATGTTTTAGCACGTGAACCACTATGGCGTGCAGGCTATAACTACTTACATGGCACTGGACATGGTGTCGGTTCATATCTCAATGTGCATGAAGGTCCGCAACAGATTCGCATGGAATACATGCCCGCCCCATTGCATTCAGGTATGACAGTGACGGATGAACCAGGCTTATATCTGGCAGAACGCTTCGGTGTTCGTATTGAAAACACCTTGTTAATCACAGCAGATTGTGAGACAGAATTTGGCAAATTCCTGCGTATGGAATCACTAACGCTCTGCCCTATTGATACAAAAACCCATCATTATTTCTATGCTCTCAGACGAAGACATCAATTGGTTGAACAATTATCATGCGAAAGTTTATGAAACGCTTTCACCCGAATTAAACGATGAAGAACGTGAATGGTTGAGACAAGCAACGCGACCTATTGAACGTGAAAAAGCCTAACCATGATAGATTTTGCTTCCTTTCAGGTTTGAAATAAATTGAAAATGCAAGATAACTTGCTTTATTCTTAAATTTTGTAAAATAAGAACGACTAAATTTGCAGCGTTAAAATAAATTATCTACTTTTGCATCCGCCTTACAAGTTAAGGGCGTTTAGCTCAGCTGGTTTTAGAGCATCTGCCTTACAAGCAGAGGGTCGGCGGTTCGAATCCGTCAACGCCCACCAACGTAAAGGGTGGTTACCAGAGTGGCCAAATGGGGCAGACTGTAAATCTGCTGGCTATGCCTTCGGTGGTTCGAATCCATCACCACCCACTCAATTAAAGAGATTTAGCAACGCTAAATCTCTTTTTGTATCATGAAATCTTTCATATCATATTCTTTTTTTGTACCTTTGCGATATCATGGATTCAGTCTTATATATTAAAAAAATATGGTATGCGACCGCTGTAAAATGGCCGTTGATCAGGTGATGCGCAATAACGGATTACAGCCCATTTCGGTTGAATTGGGCAAGGTTGTTGTTGCTCATTCGATTGATGTTCCATTGCGTTCACAAATCAAAAAAAGCAACTCGAAACACTGGGGTTTGAATTGCTTGACGATAGAAAAACAGCAGTTAATTGAGCAAATAAAGACTGCAGTGATACAATTAGTTCATTACCATGATGGCATGACTAATACGAATTTGAGTGATTATCTCACATCAAAACTCCATAGCGATTATAGCGCCTTAAGTAAGCTTTTTCAGCGAAGTTACAGGACAAACCATTGAGCGATATCTTATAGAACAACGCATTGAACGTGCCAAGGAGCTAATACGCTATGATGAATTGAGCCTTACTCAGATTGCATTTCAATTGAATTATTCGAGCGTTGCCCATTTAAGTAGCCAGTTTAAAAGCGTCACTGGCATGACACCTTCACAATTCAAAGCACTCAAAAATAATGCCCGACGCAGCCTCGATGAAATTTAACCAGCTGCCAATTACAACCTTATCTTTTTCCAATATTGCTGCAACAAACGGCGCCAAAACGATTGCTTTTATACGCTCAAATTGCTTTAATTCCTCATCTGTTTTATCCTTTCCAAGCTGCGAAATGGCTTCAGCTTGGTCGAAATCAAAAGGTATCATAGCCTTCAGTTAGTACCTTAATAACGAGATCTGGATGTGTAAGTTGAATCTGATACTGCGTATTTTGTGCTATCATAATAGCGATTGTGCGCAACAACAACGTAACATAGTTGACATTAATCCCACTAACTTGCTTGACAATACGATTCATTATCGCTTCTGGTATCGACTTTTCTAACCTTTGTTTTACTTCATCTTGTTTCATCATTAGTTCCTTACGGAAGTCATGCGCGCTTACATCTACACCGAAAAGTAAGTCTCCCGGATGCCTAACTACCCTATTCAAAGGAAGTGAATTGACCAATCCGCCATCAACAAGTAACATATCTTCAAGCTTAACGGGATTGAAAAAGAGCGGTATTGAGATGCTCGCACGGATGGCTTCATAAAGACTTCCTCGGTCAAAAGACTATCTCTTTACCACTATTCCAATCGGTTGCTACGGCCGTATAGGGAATGGGAAGGTCTTCTATATTGACATCAGGCACAATCTCTTTCAGGGCATCTATCACCTTCACTCCTTTCACCAAATGACTCAAACTAAAGGAGAAGTCTACCAAAGAGAGTATCTTTCGGCGGTCAAGAGCAAACATCCAGTCTTTTACTTCGGGTAGTTTTTCCGGCAGCAAACATGCCTCCTATGAGTGCGCCCATAGAACAACCGGCCACTGAAGTGATTTCATAGCCATGGCGTTCCAGTGATTCTATAGCGCCAATATGAGCCAAACCACGAGCTCCTCCGCCTGACAACACTAATGCAACGCTTTTATTCGCCATCATAATGCTTGTTTAATTGTCCTTCAATATGCTGCTTCACCTTATATATATACGCTCCTTTAAGCTGTAAAAAAGAAAAGAGTTGCAGTTCAACTCCACGAGGAATGAACTACAACTCCATATTTCTTACGTGATAATAAAACGATTAACAACAGATGTTATCCATAGATAACGTTGCCGTTCTCATCCTTATAATCATCCAAAGTCTTACTATATTGGTTCATAGCACGCAGACTCATACCCATGTTTGAGAAGCCTCCATCGTGGAAAAGGGTCTGCATTGTCACCTTACGGGTTAGATCACTGAACAAAGTTACACAGTAATCAGCACACTCATCGGCTGTAGCATTGCCGAGAGGTGACATCTTATCTGCGAAATCCATCATGTTATCAATGTCCTTAATGCCTTTACCTGCAGTTGTTTCTGTAGGAGATTGTGAGATGGTATTAATGCGAACATTCTTCTCTCTGCCATAGATATAGCCGAAACTACGTGCTATACTTTCCAATAAACTCTTTGCATCGGCCATGTCGTTATAGCCAAAGAATGTGCGATGTGAAGCCACATACGTCAATGCAACGACTGAACCATATTCTGCAATTGCGTCAACTTTCTTTGCAGCTTGCAGCATCTTGTGGAATGAAATGGCTGAAATATCAAGCGTTTTATTTAGCCAATTGTAGTCAAGATCATCGTAAGTACGGTGCTTACGAACGTTAGGACTCATCCCTATGGAATGGAGAACGAAGTCTATTTTGCCTCCCAATAGCTCTTGAGCCTTAACAAAAAAACATTCTCAAGATCATCGTAATTGGTCGCATCTGCCGCAATAACTGGCGCATTAATCTTCTTGGAAAGTTCATCAAGTGAACCCATACGAAGTGCCATTTCAGTGTTACTCAACACGAGAGTTGCACCTTCTTCTGCGCAGCGTTCAGCCACTTTCCATGCAATTGACATATCATTCAGTGCACCGAAAATAACACCACGTTTTTCCTTTTAATAAGTTATAAGCCATAATTTTGTATTTAGTTAAACCGCTGCAAAGTTACGTTTTTCAATGAGAATAACAAAAAAATTGCACAAATCGCGTTTTTTTGTGTAATCGTTTACGTAAAAATGGAGGCGAAAAAGCATAACATCAATCGCATTATTCCCATGCAATAGTTACATACCTTGTAGTTATTGAGGTGGCAACACCATAAGCGTTGTACCTTTAATAACCTATGGTTGACAAGCGAAAGCGTGGTCTACCCTGGGTCGTTTGCCGTGAGTGGTAACAACGCTGTAGCCGTTGTACCTTTAATATATTAGCTTTTTATCGTGGCATTCCACACAGAAAACGTACAACACCTACGGCGTTGACCTCCTCACTACACACATAACCTATGGTAGACTGATGCCAACCTTAGGCTGTCAAAGGTGCAACGTCTTCAGCGTTAAACTGCAATCACATTACAAACTACATCATTTTACACAATAAACAACGTCATTTTACGCAACAATTAGCGTCATTTCATCGCATGATTTGCGTCATTTCATTTTATCGTTTATTATGGATAGAATAATGGTTTATGAGATAATAAACCATTACTACATGAGAATTGTTCACTCATTGAGATTGCGTCTGTTTTTCAACACCATAGGTTTTGCATTCTTTATTGCCTAAGATTGACAAAGGAATGAGATTGACTTTACAGCGCAAGCCAATCTATTAAATTATTCAAAATAATGATTATTCAATGTACACTTAATTGGTTTCAAGAAAAGAAACCCTTATTTTTCGCCATATAATAACAATCATTTTATCCTTTAAACCGCAACATGAAAAAGAGTCTACTCACCCTACTCCTCGCCTCAGCAACAGCAGTTGGCGCAATCGCTCAACCTGCAATAGCAGGCTATCCCTATCAACAGGTGCCGTTTACAAGCGTTAAACTCGCGCCAAACTCATTCTTTGGCGAACGTCTGAAGGCTGCAAAGGAGGTGACAATCCCGTGGCTTTCAGCAAATGTAAAAGCGAACACCGATATGAGAACTTTTGAAAAGGCAGCACATCCGAGTGATAAATACGTTGTGCAAAAGTTCATGTTATATCCCTTTTGACGATACCGATGTCTATAAAAACCATTGAGGGTGCCAGCTACATGTTACAGAGTTTTTCCCGATAAAAAAGCTTGTAAACTATATCGATAGTATACTTACTATTGTAGGTAAAAGCACAAGAAAAACGATGGCTATCTTTATACAGCTCGCACGATGAATCCTGCCCATCCACACCCTTGGTCGGGTGGAAAAAGGTGGCAGAAAGCAGAGGAATTGAGCCACGAACTCTATAATCTTGGCCACTTACTTGATGCTGCTGTGGCCCACTTTCAAGCCACTGGGTCACGCAAGTTCCTTGACATTGCACGACGATATGCCGATTGTGTAGTGCGTGAAGTGGGGCCAAAGGCGGGCCAATCTTGCGTGGTTCCGGGGCATCAAATAGCCGAAATGGGACTCGCAAAGCTTTATCTTGCAACGGGAGATAAGCGTTATCTCGATGAAGCTAAATTCTTTTTAGACTATAGAGGCAAAACAAACACACGCAACACATACACACAAAGCAACCTGCCCGTAGTCGAACAACGCGAAGCTTGGGGGCATGCTGTGCGAGCAGGATATATGTATGCCGGCATGGCGGATATCGCAGCACTCACTAAAGACAGTGCTTATATCAAGGCTATCGATAGGATTTGGAACAACATTGTAAGCAAAAAATATTATCTTACGGGTGGAGTTGGCGCACGACATGAGGGAGAAGCCTTTGGTGCTGATTACGAACTACCTAACCTTACAGCTTATAACGAGACGTGTGCAGCCATTGCTCAGTGTTATCTTAACCTGAGATTATTCATGCTTCACGGTGATTCTAAATACATAGATTGCTTAGAACGCACGCTATATAATGGCGTTATCAGTGGTATGAGCATTGATGGCGGTCGGTTCTTCTACCCTAATCCTCTTTCTTCGGACGGCAAATATAAGTTTAATGCCGATGGAACAACAACACGACAACCATGGTTTGGTTGCGCCTGTTGCCCTGAGTAACCTCTGTCGTTTCATTCCTTCTGTTCCGGGATATGTATATGCTGTGCGTGGGAATGACGTCTATGTGAATCTATTTATGGCTGGAGAAGCCGACATAAATGTAGGAGGAAAGCACATGAAACTCGTCACAGAGACAAACTATCCGTGGGATGGCAGGGTATCCATTCGCGTCAAAGAGTGCGGCAACAAAAAAGGCTTCGGTGATGATACGCATACCAAATTGGGCGCGAGGTGAGGTCACTCCAGGAGGTCTTTACAGCTTTATCGACAAACAAGAAGAGGGTTGGAGCATTACTGTTAACGGCAAAAAACGCTATCCAGAGACATGGGATAAGGGGCTACTTTCGTGTCATAAACGTGCGCAAAGGCGATGTAATCACACTGCAACTTGACATGAAACCACGCATGGTTATGGCGGATAATAAGGGTTAAAGATGACCGTGGTTGTATTGCTGTTGAACGTGGTCCACTCGTTTATTGCGCCGAAAGCGCAGACAACTTTGGTGTAAACACGAATCAAATCTATGTCAACAAGAAGGCTTCTTTCAAGCTTACAAAAAGACTATTCAATAAAAGAACACGGAAGCCGATGGAACGATTTTTCAAAGAGTTGATGCCTTGCAAACTGAGGCACAACTATTGACTGACAACAGCGAGGGCAACCTGCAATTAAGAGATATGAAGCTTACCCTTATCCCCTATTATGCCTGGAATCATCGTGGAACGAGCTGCATGAATGTGTGGTTAAAGACTACAGAACTGAAATAAAAAGAGGCATGTGAAAGCATGACCTCAAAGAAAGAGCCTCTGACATTGATTGTTGTCAGAGGCTCTTTTCATCTCTATCATCTTATTTGAGGTGTGGAGTTATGCGTTGTTTTGTAGATTATCACGCTGCTGTTTGTTTGAATCTGCAACAGGTTTAATCAGCAACGAGGCTGCAATACTAATCACTAAGACAGCCAAAATAATGACAAGTGACCACATCGCGTCTATCTCAACGAATTTATGAATGAGTAGTTTTACACCGATAAATAATAGTAAAGACGCTCACACCTAACTTCAAATAGCGGAACTTATCGGCTATAGCGGCCAGGAGAAAGAACATTGCACGCAAGCCCAAGTATAGCGAAAATGTTTGAGAAAAAGACTACATAAGGGTCGAGACTAACGGAGAATACCGCAGGGAATACTATCGAAAAGCGAAGATTAAATCGCTAAACTCTATCACAAGAACGGTAACGAAGAGTGGCGTGATGCAAAGCAATCCCTTTTACTCCTTTGCCTACCAGCTCGTAATCATTTCCCTTCTTTATTGCTCGAACAAAGAAGTTATCACCTTCAAATCTTGGGTAAACATGGAAATATTTCGATAGGAATTTCACCATGGGATGATGCTGCACGTCGATGGATTCTTGCTTGTTGCGGTCCCGATACATCTTATATGCACTATAAACTAACACAAAGCCGAAGACAATCAATACCCAATCGAAACGATTGATGATAGCAGCGCCTGCAAAGATAAATACAAAGCGCAGTACAATCGCACCCAAAATACCCCAGTTAAGTACGTGTTGATACTCGGTGTTTTTTACCCCAAAAGAAGTAAAAATCATCATCATCACGAAAAGGTTATCAACAGATAACGTCTTCTCTATTAAGTAACCAGAGAGATAAGAGATAGTCATGTAATGACGATATGACTGTAAACTCGCCTCAAAAATCATTAGGGATTGAGCTTGAGATGTGAGGCATATCGCGATGCAACTCCTTGCAAATCGGCGTAACTATGAATGCCATGTACAAGGTCACCATAGTACCAAAGGAACGCAGAAAAAGCCAAAGCAAGTGTTATCCAGACAAGCGTCCACGTACCAGCTTCCTTGATTGACACGACATGTGCTTTGCGATCAATAACCAACATGTCAAGAATGAGGATGCCAGCAATAAAGACTATGAAGCCAATTAAAAAGAGAATTTCTGTTGAAAAACATTATATTGATTTGATTAAACGAATCTTATGATATACTGATGTTATAGTCCAAGCAACGCCTTTAAACTGGTTTTCTTTCCACAAAGCATAACCCGTCACACCAAGAAAGGCCAGAAACACGAAGACAAGAACAATCTTTTTACCTTGTGGACCAGCCTTTTCTATTGGCATAGTTGCACTTTGAAGCGTCGTAAAAGCAGGCGTAACCTCTTGCACTCTTGCGTAAGCTGCCTGCAAGTTTGCAGCCAAAGAGTTGTATGTATTGAACTGTAACTGCATGTCGTTCTCTAAGTCTTCCTGTTTACTTCGAACGCTTTCAAGAATCAAATCCTGATTACTATCGCTGAAAGAACCATAGAGTTGGCGCGCCTTTTCATAGCGACGCTTCGCTTCTAAGCATAGTTTCTTCGTATTTTCCAAGTCATTTCGCGCCTTGTTTGTACGATATTTCGTGATGAATTCTTGTAGTCGTGACTTCACGGAATCAGCCATAGTAGCCGATATTAAGGGGTCTTGATCAGTCACAGTAATAGTGATTACGCCCGTCTTATCATCCACATCACAAAACCACATTCTTTTGAATGGCCATCATGATTGCTGTTTGTTGCTTTGTCAAACGAAACGTATTAAGTCGCTCTTTCCTTATCGTGTCCTTCCCAGAAAATAGCGTTCGCCACCAAGGTTTCTTCTGATTGTAAAGCAAATAGTCGTAATAACTCATCATATTCTTGCTGTCTTTACGATGCACTTTAATATCAAAGAGACTACCTTTGAAGTCAACCGAGTTCATCAAATCAGGGTAAAGGTTAGGCGTAATGGCATCCATATCCTTGTTGTTACTACCTCCTAACTTCACACCGAAGCTCGAAGCAAGTGAGCTTAATGAGCCTCCTGAGCCTCCATTTAATGAGAGTTCAGGGACTAACATCACTTGACATTCATAATAAGGGGGCAGAGATTTTCGTGATAATGGCACCTATAATAACTGCTGCCGGAATCAAATGGCGTAGGCTTTCCAATGCTTTTTCAATGCCAAAAATAAGGCTTTTGAAAGTCTATAGAGGCATCTTCCTCTTCCCCATTGAGCATTATCTTGTTGACGATTTTCTTCGTTCATACTGGATGAAATGTTTTAAGTGATTTCGTGAATCCTTTTATTTTATCAAGTTACCTATTGTTGCTATCATCGTGGCAAGCGACGCAATACTCGTTCCTATGCTAAGAACATGCGAGAAACTATTACCATTTGACTTCGGCTTACTGGGCACAATAATCTCACATCCGGGTTCAATCTTGTGCTTACCAGCTTCACTTACACGACCATTTTGATAGACAATAAACGTCTTTGAGTGCTTAGCGCGCGTACCAAATCCACCTGCTTGATTGATGTAATACCTGTAGTTTCGTCCATCTTCATAAGCAACCGTGTTGGGATACATCACATCTCCACTAATCTTCACCGTTCCGTTATAGGTCGGAACGACAAGTTTGTCACCCTCACGAAGCACAAGATCACTGTTCGAACCAGGGTTTTTGAGCGCTTTATCAAGTTCAATTCCAACGTAATATGTTTCTGCTGAGTCGAGAAGATTCGTGTTAACACTGTCTCTTCCCGTTTGATTGTTGACGACACGCATTACTGCTTTCATGCGGATTCGCTCGTCTTCATTAATCTTTCTCTCTATTCTTGCTCCATGAACATAAGCCTCTTGTGTGACTCCTCCAGCCATTTTGACGAGATCACTCAGTCGAGTGTTCTTATTATTCAGCGTATATGTGCCTGCGAAAATCACCTCACCACTTACTGAAACATTTCGTTGTGGCTGATAACCTGGGCTTCTTCGCACATAAACTTCATCGTAAGGGGTGGAGTTTAAAGCCATTCGTTCCATCGATAACAAAGCCATCTTTCAGTGTGAAATTATATGTCTTTGCAATCTCGTTTGGTGCAGTTGTTGCCGCAGGGTCAATGATTCGGCGTGACACATCGACTTTAGCTATCGAGGCAGCATCGGTTAATCCGCCCGCTTGCATAATGAAATCTTCAATCGTTTCGTTATCCGCGTATTGGTAAACTCCAGGGAATTGCACCTCTCCATGAATGGTAATGGTGCGTGCAGTAGTGCGATCACTCTGGGTAGGAATAAAGAGAACGTCTTCGTTTTTCAATGGAATGTCGGCCACACTCCCATCGAGTATGCCCTTAACATCAACCGCAATAACCTCTAATGTGCGGTCTTTTTTCAAACGATGTAACACGGCATGCTCTGTGTAAGCATCCTCTGTAACTCCTTCTGCGTGCTGAATCAGCGAACGAACACTATTGATTTCTTTACCCAACTGATATAAACCTGGGCGGAAAACGGCACCTTTTATCTCAATCATATTATCGTAACGATTGAGTATTGAGTCTACACTGATCACGTCACCATCGGCAACTCGGAAGTTATTCATTTCGAATTCACCTACATTATAGACTGACTTCTCGCGACCAGTTGACCTTAACAACCTCACCGATTTGCGGTAAGCATTCCCTGCAAAGCCACCTGCATAGCGAATGATTGAAGCCACACTTTCGTTCTTTCTCATTTCATACGTCATGGGACGCTTTACAGATCCGCTCACATCTACTAAGCAATCATAAGGTCCAACAACGATAACATCATTGTCTTGTAGACGGATATTGCCGGTCAATCTGCCATTTAAGATGTAATCATATACATCAACAACTGTTGCCAAACGACCGCTTCTATAAACCTTAATGTTGCGTAATGTTCCCAAACCATTAATTCCTCCTGCCATATAAAGGGCGTGAAAGACGCTTGCAAAGGCACTAATCGTGTAAGTACCCGGCACTTTTACCTCACCCATTACATTGACTATAATCGTTCGAGTCTGCCCAATTGTTGTCTTAATCTGGCTGCTACTATAGCGAGAACCTAAGGTTCGACGTATCTTTGCATTAGCCGCTGCGACAGACATCCCACTTACATAGATCGGACCATAACCCGGAACAGTGACTGTTCCCTCTGGAGAGACGGTCAAAGTCTCGGTCTTTTTGCGACGCGCCGAAAAATCTCAATAACGACTTGATCGCCTGCTCCTATGGTATAATTTGTGGGAGTTGCGATGTTCATATTGGGCTCAAAGCTCAATAGTTTGTTGTTAAAGATGTCACGACCAAACACCTTTTTGCCTCCAGGCGATAACACTTCTTCTACATGATTGTCTATGTTTTGCTGCACTTGTGCATATTGTTGAGCCGCAAGTTCCTGCGATGTTTGGTCTAACTTCATATTTCCCGACGTCAGTGTCTGCTGTTGTGAGTCGTTATCCTTACGCAAAACACCACTTGATGTGACTGTAGTTGGCGTGCCATTCTTGGTCTGTAACTGACTCTGATATTGGTCTCTGACTCGTCGAATCTGGTCAATCTGCACGCCACGCTGCATAAGTTTCGTGACGATTTGCCCGTTTGAAGTACCCGCTTTGTGTTCTTTCTGGTAGAATTGCATTACTTGACTATCGCTCATCTGCGCAAAACAGCCTATGCAAATGATAGAGAAGAACACACAAAAGAGAAATTCTTTTCATAGCTATATCTTGTATTTTATTTTTCCTTATGCAATAAAAATAGAGTTAATAGACCTATTGACAGCCCTTCTAACATATCTTCTCAGCTTCTTTGCCAACGATTATCCCATCACAGCATCAACATCAGAAAACGAAAAGACACATTTCCCTCCTATTATATGGTGCAAATTTACAAAAAACAACGATTGATAACGAATTTATTGCTATCAAAATGCAAAATAATTTAAGCCACATCGCCCGTAACCTGTTTTTGAATCATTGGCATAACCAGCTGCAACGATATCCTACATCAATACAAAAAGTGCCTCTGCATGCAAGCCATTCTGTCTATCATAAGCTTCTTTTTGTCACTACAATTCATGTAAAAACGACCCAGGGTAGACTACGCTTTCGCTCATAAACCCTAATAAATTCATAATATAAAATGACGCAAATCGTCTTGTAATTTGCCGTGTTTTACCGCATGAAATGATACAGATTGTCCATCAATTTGATGCAAATTACATCGAGTTTCAACGTTATTTTAAGGCACATTTGCAACAATTCTCATAACCTTCTGACTATCATTACATTTGTAACTCAGCCAAAATCAGCAATAAATTGAATAGAGAGAGCAACGGGGTTAAAATTTACTGATGATGCAAGATGAATTGTAAATATAAATCATCAGTTTTAACACATACTCTTATTTGCATTATTACAAGAGATTATTTGAAACAAAAAAAGTGTCTTACAGGGAGACTACAGCCTGCAAGACACGTCATCATGATCGCTATCATGAATTTTATTTCAATTCTATGGAAATGTAATCATTTTGATTTCCGCCTTTTCTTCCCAGCGAATTTCACGGCAGCTTTCAGAGCCCTTTTTCATGACAATAATATTCTTTATCAGGTTAGGTGCAAAGCTTATCTACCTCTATTTTCGTTGCATTCTTACCATTAATGGTATACACAATGTGGTCTTCTTTGCGCGTTTTAATAATAACTACGCCGTTCTTTCCAGCCTCTCCATAAGATAAAGCCTCTTTAGAACCAGGCTTAAACACTGTCACCGAAGCGATATTGGTAGGGTCAATACTTTCCAATCCATTTTTCTTCTCAACACCATCTACGATATATAGCAACTTATCTTTCTTGATAACAATCTTATATTTGCCTTTATTCGCCCCCTCATCAGCTTGATTTGGGATTTCAATCCTCGTTATATCGACTACTTTATTCGATTTTTTCACACCATCGGCCGTTGTTATCCGATGAACGAAACACTCCGTTCCTGGCTCTATTTTATAATCTAATATCACCTTATCCTTTAGTTGCGAACCATCAAAATTGGTTACTTTCCTCCCATCGATGATATATTTCTCGGTGGTTTTTGACGTTTGTGCACTGCTCGAAGCCATGAAGAGCGGCACAAAAGATTGTAATGATAAATCGTTTCATACTATATGTTTTTAAAAATGAACTTCTATTAAAACACGGAGAAAGCTAAATTGCCCCACTCCTGCTATCAAACAGCCAGTCCGTTTGCCAGTAGACACCCGCCATTCCTACTCATCTTCTAATGCAAACAGCTGCATATTGCCATCATTATCATACGGAATTGCTAAGAATTTATAAGGAGTTGCTGTATCAGCTGACACTATCACCGCTGCATTTCCTATCGGTATCATTTCTATTTCCTTATCTTTTTTTAAGGGCAATATCAGCTAAATAACGCACTCTTCCTATCATTTCAGGAGTAGAAAGTCGCTCTTTTATCGTCTTTTTTTACCTGCTTAGGGCTGACATTCTGTTTCGTTTTATATGGAGTTTTAGCCTTTATTGTCCCTAAAAAAATAGAATCATTTTTCAATCGCTTTTTGACTCACTGAATCAGGCGAGACAAGTGCCATAGCCTTTCCGGTGGTATGCTTTTCTATCGTCGAAAGCTTAGAAAACAACTGCGGTTTGATTGAATTTCAGATAAAAACTAATTGTAAACAGCACCAGGATTGAGGCTGCAATGCCCGACAAATAAACGATAAGTCTCTTTGATTTCAGTGACTTTTCGCCCCTGAATGATAGCTTCATACTCTTCAGAAAGGTCACTTTCGTGCTCTTCTTCAAAGGCAAAAGTATTGCGAATGGTGTTGCATAACAGCGCCACCTCACGCTCGTCATCATCCGGTTGATGTGTAGCGAAATAACCACTAAGCTCCTTTTCTTCCTCAACAGAAGTCTCTGCATTGAGAAAACGCTGTATTAACGCCATGCGTTCCGCCTTGTTATCTATCGTTGTTTGGTTCATCTCAATCGCTTTAATTGGTCAGTTATTTGTTTGCGGGCAGCCGAAATAGACGTCTTAATGCTTGTTTTCGGTCGGTTAAAAAGCAATGCAATATCATCTAAAGTCATCCCTTCCACATTACGAAGATAAAGGATTTTGCGCGTAGCTTTAGGCAATTGATTAAATAACCGAAGGCCCATTTGCCCCCATTCTGTATCTTCCAACATGGCAGAAGCACTATCAGAAGCCATAAAATCTCGGTCAGAAAGCGACACGTTTCCCTTTCTTTTGAGTTGTCGATAGCGTGAAACACAATGATTACGTGACATGCGATTAACCCACGCTTCAAGCCTTTCGACCTCGTCAAGTCGGTCACGATAGCGCCACAACAAGATGAGAACTTCCTGTACAACATCGTCAATTTCCTCTTCCATTTGTAGGAAACAAAAAACCTTCTGACGATACTTTCAATCTCAGGTCTTGCAAGTTGTACTATATGTTCATAGGCCTTTTTCGTCCATTTTCTACTGTCTGTTCATATAAATGACGTAAAAAAATGCTCAAAAAGTAAAGATGATTTTTTTGAAAAAAATAATAATAAATTGCTAAATACTTTTTATGCACTCCAGTATTAAAAATGAATCATATCCCCACGCAAAACAAAGACTAACGCCGACAAATAAACAAAGACTTTACGCAAGAATAAACGCATTTTTATGTCGTGATTCAAGGGTTAATAGGCCTCACGATACTTGTTTTCGTCTTTATCTTCAAGCATATTTAGATAACTTTGATAGCGACTTTGCGCGATAAAATGGTCGTCTATAGCCTTCAATACGGCACAACCTGGCTCATGAGTATGCGTGCAATTACTGAACTTACAGCCTTTGAGAAGTGGAAAATCTCAGGAAATAGCTTGTAAGTTCTTCGGGTTCCATGTTAAAAGTGCCAAAACCTTTGATGCCGGGAGTATCAATAATATAGCCACCTTCAGGCAGTTCGAGCATCTCACTGAATGTCGTTGTGTGCATACCTGTATTGTGTGCGTCGCTGATTTCAGCCGTTCTGAGGTTTGCTTCGGGTAGAATTTTGATTGATAAGTGTGCTCTTTTCCCACGCCACTATTACCGCTTAAGAGCGTTATTTTTGCCTTTCAATAGCGCATGAAGTCCATCGACTCCCTCACCAGTAGTAGCCGAAACCTCACGACATTCATAGCCAATCGTCTCATAAAGATGAATCATCGACTGCTGGTAATGGCGCTCGTCATCCGATAAAAATATCACATTTATTGAACACAAGTACCACAGGTACGCTATAAGCTTCAGCCGAAGCAAGGAACCGATCGATAAAGGTTGTACTGGTTTGAGGGTAGTTTACCGTCACAATTAGAAACGCTTGATCGACATTTTGCGGCAAGAATGTGGCTTTGTTTACTAAGGTTTTTGCGATTTACGTATAATGTAATTGCGACGTTCTTCTATGTGAGTAATGAACGCCGTTCCTCTGAATTAAGGGCTATTTCCACATTATCTCCAACAGCAACTGGGTTAGTACTGCGGATACCTTTTAAGGCGGAAATTGCCCTTAATCTTACATTCGACAACCTTTCCTGTATCAGTTTTGACGGAATACCAGCTGCCAGTGTTCTTTATTACTAAGCCTTTCAATGTGCAAACTATACGGTCATAATCTCCTTTTGCTTCTCATTGAGGAGGTCATCTATTCTCTTTATGAACTTATCATGTACCTTTTTGAAGGTCGTTTTCGGCATCTTTCTCAAGATCTTCTGATAGTCCTTCCTTAATCGCCTTTTTTTGAGTTTGTCTTTCACTTCACCGCGAACATTGCGCACTTCGACTTTAGTTCGCTCACCAATCTTGTTACATTGCTTCACAAGTTCCTTGCGACGCTCTTCTGTTGGCTGTGGAATTCCAAGACGAATCACCTCTCCATTGTTCTCAGGAGTAATGCCAACACCACTATCCATGATAGCTTTCTCAATGTCCTAATGGCTTTTTTTGTCCCAGGACGAATGGCAATAGTACGTGCATCGGGTGTAGAAATGTTGGCTACTTGGTTTTAATGGCACCTTACTTCCATAGGGAGTCAACCTTCACTCCGTCAAGAATTGCAGTGTTAGCACGGCCTGCTCGTATATGAGTTAGCTCGTCTGCAAGGTACATTGCGGCCATTTCCATGCGCTCTTGCGCGTCACTTAATGTTGCTTTTACATCTATCATATTTAATTGTTTTGGTTTCTATTCGACAAAAATTAGATATTAATTTTCATTCTTCCAACCTTTTTCTTAAAAATATTTTTCAAGCTTTTTCGAGATAGTAAGCATCAATAGAATCAAAGGCCGAAAAGCATCTTGCTATCAATATCAATGACGCCCCAGACGTTGCCATTCGACTGATGAAGCGGCACAACGATTTCTGAACGAGACAATGAAGAGCATGCAATGTGCCCCGGAAATGCCTCAACATCGTCGACAATCAGCGTGCGGTTTTCCGCCCAAGCCGTTCCACACACCCCACGACCACGCCTAATGTGCATGCACGCTACAGTGCCTTGGAATGGTCCAAGCTGTAATTCTTCTCCATGAACTAAATAAAAACCTGTCCAAAAGAAGCGTTCGGGAAAGGCAAAATGAAGTGCAGACGCAACATTAGCAAGTACACTTGTCACGTTCTTTTCGCCCAAAATGAGTTGCGCTATCTGTTTACAAAGCGTCTCATAAGCCTGTGTTTTCTCACTCGAAGTCATCGATTCAGCTCCTTTTCTACAAGGTTTGTCAATTCAACAAACTGCTGAACACTGAGTTGTTCAGGCCGTTTCGTCATCATTTCTAACGTGAAGAACTCCGCACTTGCAGGCTGTTCTTTTGAAAACATCTGTTTAATGCTAACACGAAGCATCTTTCTTCGCTGGTTAAAAACAGTCTTAACCAATCGCTTAAAGAGTCTTTCATCACAACCAAGTTCATTCACTTGGTTACGCATCATACGGATAACAGCACTCTTTACCTTAGGAGGTGGGTTGAAAACAGACTCATCTACCGTAAAGAGATATTCCACATCATACCACGCTTGCACTAAGACGGAGAGTATACCATAGGCTTTTGAGCCTGGTCCGGCAGCCATTCGGAGAGCCACTTCACGTTGAATCATGCCTGTACAACATGGAATCAAGTCTTTGTTATCAAGCATTTTGAAGAATATTTGCGATGAAATGTCATAGGGATAATTGCCAGTTAACACGAAGGGTTCATGTGAAAACACCTTGCAAAGGTCCATGCGTAGGAAGTCCTCTCCTATGATATTATCTCTTAATTCAGGGTATTTCTCATGCAGAAATGCCACTGATTCGCGGTCTATTTCGACCGCTTTCACCTCACGATTCTTCGTCACTAAGTATTGTGTTAGCACGCCCATTCCGGGACCAATCTCAAGGATTGGTATCGCAGGACAAGCGTCAACAGTGTCTGCTATGCGTTTAGCGATGTTCAAATCTGTAAGGAAATGCTGTCCAAGATGCTTCTTTGCTCTTACTAATTTCATGCAATATAGGATGTGTTATAGGCTACAAAAATTAAACAATAAGCCTCAACCTTCAAAAATAAAAGCATAAAAAAATAGCACATCAGAGCATGCTCCAATGTGCCATTTTATAATATCTAATCTAATAATTTGCTTTTCAATGAGCGGTCTTCGCTATTAGCGAAGCTTACCGCTTAAGTTAATTGCCTGTGCAACCATTACTGCAACAACGGCAAATGACATTAATGTTACCATAATCTTTACCTTTCTTTTTAATTGTTATCCTTTAATTTTCACGATGCAAAGGTAATATGATTTTGATGTGTACGCAAACAAATCACACAATAACTACTATTTTTCTTGTGTTTTTATTGACCTACATCAAACGCTCTTCTTTGCGTAGTGTTTTCTGGAAATACAACCGATATAACACCCCAGCTACCGTTAAACCAAAGGGGAAAGCGCTCCAAATGCCAACCAAACCACCATTGAACACAATGCCAAATACATAGCCCAAAGGCAGTGTTATGACGAAATAGGCCAAGAAAGCTACAAGCATCAACGGCTAACATTCGACAAACCACGCAAAGGCATTGGCATAGTTGGCCTGCATACCATCGCCAAACTGATAGATGATAAATGGGATAATCGTCAATGAAACCATGCCAATAACTTCCTGAGAGTCGGTGAACAAGCCGCCAATTACATTGCGAAAACAAAATATCGGAATGCTAACGACAACGGCCATCAATAGGATTAACTGCATACCTGCACGTGCGGTTGTGTTGCAATTTGCATAATCTTTCTGACCATGATAATAGCTAACACGAATCGCAACGGCTGCCGCCATACCATAATATAACATGTAACCAAGTTGACTTATGGTTAACATCACCTGATGGGTAGCCAGAGAAACCGTTCCAATCCAACCCACCATGACACTCGAAAGACTAAAAGCGGCGGTCTCCATCCCCATTTGTAAGGCCAAAGGCCAACCCTGTTTGTTTTGGTAAATAAAGTCTTTCCTGCTGACTTTTGCTTCAAACAAGCCCTTACGATAGGCCGAATAGCGACGCCGAAAGAATAAGATGACAAGCACAAATGACATGAAAACGCGCGACAAAAACGTTGAAACGCCTGCACCAAACAAGCCCCATTCGGGCAAAACCAAGCTTGCCATAGATGAGTAAGTAATTACCAATGATGTTGAGAACATTACCGATTATCATCACCATCATAGGCACTATGGTCTCTGTTTTGCCGTCATAAAACTGCTTCATTGTATTGAAAAGTACGACGAAAGGAATGGAAACAAAGTTCACAACAAAGTAGGGTCGCATCAGCGAAAGCAACTCTTCAGGCTGTCCAAGACGGCCAATGTTGAGATAAAGTAGGCCCATCGCCAACATCAACACTAACGCAAGAACGGCTCCCGAGGCTAAACCCACCTTCAAAGCAGCCCCAATTTCGCCCTTCTTTTCCCTGCCCATAGAGTTTCCCAATGATAGGCGTCAGCCCATAAGAAAAGCCAAGTCCGAAGAGCAAAGCAAGCGTAAACATGTTTGTTACGAAGCTCGCCGCAGCCAATTCTTGTAGAGAATGGTGACCAATCATTAATGTATCAGCAAACCCAAGCACAATAACACCGAGCTGACCAATAGTTATAGGCACGCCAATACGCACCAAATAAGGATACTGTGCAGTATACTTTTTGAGATAATCTAACATGTGTTTATTTGTTTCTACATTATAAATAGCTGCTATAGACGGGTATTTACGGTAACCGGTAGAAACGTCTGACCCATTACAGACCTATATAACAGCGTGGCAAAGGTAAGGAAAAAAACAGAGAAATGCAAGAGAATGAATGAAGATTTCCCACAAACTAAAGCATAAAACAAACGTCCATAACAAACCATAAACATCAAATCTCAAACTGAAGTTGTAAAGAAATACTGCTAAAAAAAGGCGCTTTAAATCATGATGAAATAGAAAAAGAAACACGATTTCAATACAGCAATAAACCCCATTGCTTGACATAAGTGCACCATTTACCTCCCATTTTTCGGCCGTTTAAGTCATTTTACAACCCGCTTTGCCTTGAATCATGCAACATTCTCCATCATTTTACAACCCTTTTTGATGCTCATCACCATGCCATTTGCGTCAAACAAGCCCATTTGCTCATGTCATTTTAGGCTACATTTAGCCTTTATTCATGCAACGCTTTCATTCTCAGCATCTTACAAACCTCACGTAAAACTCGCCTATTTACAGCCAACAGGCCTTTTGTTTTTCAATAGCCCCATTTCTCGAAGGCTAATTGTTAAGAAAAATTACACCATTTATATCGTCACACAAGAAATTAAGAATTGCGGTTTATTTAATTTCGTTAAACATCGTTTATCTTGCCATTGTTTAAGTGATTTTTGTATAAATTTGTAACATTAAAAACAATAAAGTGAAGAAGATATCAGCTAAATTTGTCAAGATTGTTTTTGCCGCTGTTGCTCAGTGGTGCCATTCTTTATTGGATGTATCGGGACTTCGATTTCCACAGCATCAGTGACGTTTTGTTCCACAAAATGAACTGGATATGGATGCTCTTATCGTTTCCTTTTCGGCATCTTGGCACAGGCTTTTTCGCGGTTGGAGATGGCGACAGACGCTCGAACCTATTGGGAAACACCACGCAATTCGACTGCCGTTAACTCCATATTCCTATCTTATGCCGTCAGTCTTGTAGTGCCTCGAATGGGTGAATTCGCACGATGTGGCGTGTTGAAACACTATGATGGCATTTCGTTTCCCAAGGCCATAGGAACCGTAGTGACTGAACGCGCCATTGATTCTCTGTTGGTTTTGCTCATAGCCCTCCTCACTTTTCTCTCCCAAATACCTATTTTCACACGCTTCTTCGCCAAGACAGGTACGCGCATTGATACGCTTTTTATGAGTTTTTCGCTTACCGGCTGGTTGGTAACAGCCTTGTGTGGCATTGCAGTTCTTGTGCTGTTATACTATCTTCTGCGTCGATTGAGCTTCATAAACAAGGTAAAAGGCACACTGAAAGGCATCTGGCAAGGGGTTAGTTCACTGAAAAGATGTGCGCAACATTCCACTCTTTTTGTTCTATACTTTGGCTATATGGGTGAGCTATTTTTCTACACTATTATCTCACATTCTTTCTGCTTTTCAGCTACCTCATCCCTATCACTTTCCTGCGCATTGGTAACGTTTATAGTCGGTAGTATCGCTGTAATCGTGCCCACACCTAACGGCGCAGGACCTTGGCATTTCGCTGTAAAGACAATGTTAATCCTATATGGTGTTGGCGAAACGGATGCGCTTTACTTCGTCCTTATCGTGCATACTGTGCAGACATTCCTCGTCATTTTACTTGGTCTTTACGCTTGGATTGCGTTGGCATTCACTAAGCGTCGTGCCACAACTTAACACTGATTATTCAATCATTTAAATCATTATATTATGAATGAAATTGCAAATCTACAGCCAACTTGCATCTGGCGGAACTTCGATGCATTAACAAAGGTGCCACGTCCATCAGGACATTTGGAGAAAGTTCAGCAGTTTTTACTCGATTTCGCAAAGCGCGTTGGCGTTGAAGGCTTTATAGATGAGGGCAACAACGTAGTCATGCGAAAGGCTGCAACGCCTGGAATGGAAAAACCGAAAGACCGTACTTTTGCAGGCACATATGGACATGGTGCCACAGAAATCGCCTGAAAGCAACCATAATTTTGAAACAGATCCCATCGAAACCTATATTGATGAAGAAGGTTGGGTGAGGGCAAAAGGAACAACACTTGGTGCAGATGACGGCATTGGGTGTGGCTGCTATCATGGCTATTATGGAGGCAACCGACCTTCAACATGGTCCAGTTGAAGCCCTCATCACAGCCGATGAAGAGACTGGAATGTATGGTGCCAACGACCTTCCTGAAGGCGAATTGCATGGCGATATCTTGCTAAACCTCGACTCAGAAACATGGAGTAAGTTTGTCATTGGTAGCGCAGGAGGTGTTGATATCACAGCAACTCTCGACTACAAAGAGGTGGAAACAGACCCCAGAAGACGCTGCTTTGAGGGTGACATTAAAGGGACTTCGTGGCGGACATTCAGGCTTAGAGATTCACGAAGGACGTGGAAACGCTAACAAACTCATGGTGCGTTTTGTCCGTGAAGCTATCGAAACATGTGAAGCCCGCTTAGTAACTTGGAACGGAGGAAACATGAGAAATGCGATTCCTTTCAAGGCAGAAGTGGTGTTGACAATGCCAAAAGAGAACGTGGAAGCAGTGAAAGAACTGGTTGACGAGTGGAAAACGGACTTTGAAGATGAATATAAGAACATCGAAAATAGTATTGAGTTCTTTGCTGAAGAGATTGAAACTCCGAAACTTGAAGTACCAGTTGAGATTCAAGATAACCTCATTGATGCCATCTATGCATGTCATAATGGCGTGATAAGAATGATTCCTTCCTACCCCGATGTAGTCGAAACATCAAGCAACTTGGCTATCATTAACATCGAAAATGGCAAGGCTGCCTTCAAGATTCTTGCGCGTTCGTCACGTGAAGACATGAAAGATTATATCGTAAAAACCCTCGAAAGCTGTTTCAACATGGCTGGAATGAAGGTGGAAACAGCTGGCAGTTATGGTGGCTGGGACCCCAATCCAGATAGTGAAATCCTGCATTTGTTGAAGAAAAATCTATAAGGAACAGAACGGTGAAGAGGCTGTAGTTCAGGTAGATCATGCCGGACTTGAGTGCTCAATTATCTTGGGAAAAATATCCAGGAATGGATGTAGTGAGCCTCGGACCAACTATCCGTAGTCCGCACACTACAAACGAACGTTGTCAAGTTTCGACCATAGAACCATTCTGGAAACTATTGAAAGCAAGTGCTCATTGAAGCGCCCGTGAAGTAAGAACGCTATTTAAGCGTAACATAAATAAAGAGACATATTTTGCCACCTTATTATATATAGGGAGGTAGGATATGTCTCCTTTCGTTTACATCCCAAGCCAACGATGCCATGAATACTAACAAATTGCAATGGATAACAAATTTATCTAAAACACAAGCTAACTGACTTTTGTCTCTGTTCTTTTTATTAATTTTGCACACGTATAGGCTTTTTAACGCAATGAATCGCATTTTTCATCACAAGATAACGCCCGTTGCCAAATGTGCAGTAGCATCATTCACGCTATTTTCACTTTGGTGTTTTTGGCATTTGCAGGCCTTCTCGGGCTTTGTGACGGCAGTTCTCGTTGTCTTAATGGTTGAACGAGTGCTTCATACGACCTATACCTTTATGCAGGATGATGCAGGCAATGAGGTGTTATGTATTGAACGAGGTCGCCTCTCCCGTCAACGCATCATCCGAATAGCCGATATCGTTCAGATAACTCCACTGCAAACAGCCTTTGGAGCGAGCCAATATTTGCTCGTAAAGTATGGACCTAACCGCCTCATCAGCTTGCAACCTGATGACACTAAGGCTTTTTTGGCCGAACTAAAAACAAGACAATGAACTACATAAAATATCTATTTCTCTTGCTATCTATGCTTGCTTTGCCTGCATTTTCACAGATAGAGAACGAAACAATAGAGGATAATGATGAGAGTGATGTGGCAGATTCGGCCATGATTAGTCCGCTTTTGAACGACACTATCATTCGACCTTGGCCGCAAAATGTACAGCATAAGTTAACAAACTTACTTGAAAGTGACCTTCTAAAGACTTCACAATTGGGATTGATGGTATATGATCTTGACGCTGATAGTACCATTTTTGCGTACAACGAACGTCAACTGATGCGACCAGCAAGTACAATGAAGCTCATCACGGCTATCACTGCAATAGACCAATTAGGTGGAGATTACCAGTTCAGAACAGAGCTTTGTTACACTGGAAAGATTGAAAACAATAAACTGATTGGTGATATTTATTGTGTAGGAGGCTTTGATCCGCGCTTCAATACCGATGACCTTAATGCCTTTGTAGAAGCTATTCGCAAGATGGGAGTAGACACTATACAAGGCCATCTCTATGCAGATTTGAGCATGAAAGACTCAAAACAATACGGAGAAGGATGGTGTTGGGATGACAAAAACCCTGTATTGACACCGCTACTTGTAGGGGGAAAGGACATCTTTATGGCCCGTTTTCCTTGATGCACTCACGTCACATGGCGTCTATGTTGATGCCACAATAGACGAGAAACGCAAACCAATTGATGCCTTTTGTATCGTCAATCGGTTTCATACTATAGACCAAATCTTGATGCGAATGCTAAAGGAAAGCAACAACCTTTATGCCGAAGCGATGTATTATCAGATAGCCGCGAGCACGGGAAATCACCCTGCTTCCGCAAAGAGCGCACGCAATGTAGAACGCCGTTTGGTAGATAAGATTGGCTTAGATGCCTCAAGATATAAGTTCGCCGATGGCTCGGGACTCTCCCTTTACAATTATGTTAGTGCAGAATTAGAGGTAAAAATGCTCCGTTATGCCTACAAAAATGATAACATACGCCATCATTTGATGGCGGCATTACCAATTGCTGGCGTTGACGGAACACTGAAAAAGCGAATGAAAGGAACCTTTACACGCGACAATGTAAAGGCAAAGACTGGAACGGTTACAGGCATAAGTAGTCTCGCCGGCTATTGCCAAGCGGCCAATGGACACACACTTTGCTTTGCAATTATTAACCAAGGAGTGATGCACGGACGTAATGGCAGAGCCTTTCAAGACAGAGTTTGCAACGCGCTTTGTGCTCCAAACTAATCTAAAACTTTACTTCTTCAACGGTCTTTACAATCGAATCGCCAGATGGAAGACGATAGAATCCAATGCGAACGACACGTCCAAAGTCGGCACTTCCTTTTACTTTGATATGCCGAGCCTTAGAAAAAGTAACGGTATCACGCTTACTTGGATAAGAAATTAATTGCAGAAGTTGCCGTGAACTGCCTTCTCCAATGAAGTAAATGTCCGTGCTATCAACTGCTGATTGCATTGCGGTTGAATCCTGAGATGTATGAGAACGATGAGCCTTTTGACCGATAGTTGGGTCAAATTCGATAGCTGCAACAGTGTCACCTGGGTTGTCTACACGTGCAAATCGGCATGAAGTAGACGTCAACATGACAGCAACGATGCATAAAACAAATAGAAAAATCTTCTTCATATCACTTGCAAATTTAGCAAAAAATAATGATTTTATTCCATAACAACACAGAGAAAGCAAGCTAAAATGATTTAGAAAAGTTCGCCTTTTGCTTTCGGTCGCTGTATCAAAACATTCATTTCAAGACTCATTTACCCTTAGAAGCCTGCCTGTTTTTCTCTGCAATAACGACTTTTATGTCGCCATATGTGATATCATTCGAGCACTTTTTCCTTAATGGTTTTCATGTCGGCACTCGTCCCAAGCATAGTAATGGCGGCATTAACCACCTTATATCTTTCTGCTCCTATAATGTCAATAGCCTTCAACTCCCCTTGTTCCACATAGTAAGCCAAATGATTTTCAATCGTTGAAACTGTCAAACTGCGTGCTACAGCAATATCCCCCACCGTCTTACCTGCATCAAACATACAGCGCGAAACAAGCTTTGTATCTTCCCGTTTGGGTTTAGGAGTAGGCTCTTCTGCCTTTGATTTACGCCTGCGCCGTGACTGATTACCTCGTGGAGCAACCTCATCAAGCGCATCAAGAAAGGCTGTTTGCCGAAGATTCAGATAGCGTTCGGCCTTGAAACCTCGTTTATAAACCTCATCAAGTAAGTAGTGTTTTGTCAAGAAAGCTAACTGAAGATCGTCAAAAGTGACTTGCAATCGCTCAGCACCATGCTTATTTTCCACCTTGATTTCAGCCGTTTGATCTAACAAAGGGCGTATATAGGTGTTCAACGTTGCATTAAAATAGCCCGCACTTCGCTTCACTCTATCTAAGAATTCGACCTCATTCAGTTGGTCAAAATTAGATTGATTGATGACTGAAAGCCACTTCATTGCAACACTTCCGACTTGTTGTTGCATACTCTTTAATGTGGCCTTATGCAATAAAGTGAGTTTAGGATAAGCGTGAAGCCATTCTATCGCCGCCCGACAAAGCGCCTCTTCAGCCCGCAAAATGTCTGTAAAAGTGAAGAGTTCCATCAGTAATTGCTTATAATAGTCCTGCTTATAAAACTCTAAAAGCCCTATACTGCGACGCGCTTCTGCCTCTTGTCGTGAGATATACTCCTTCACTCTTTGATCATTTATGATTGCTTTCTCATCGATACGAGAGGCAAGTACGAGGCCATTTAGCGTCTTACAACGGCTTAAAGCCACGTAAACTTGGCCCGAGGCGAACGACAAACCAGCGTCTATTATGGCTCGTTCGAACGTCAGACCCTGGCTCTTATGGATTGTAATTGCCCACGCTAAACGCAATGGATACTGCCGAAACACACCTTGGATTTCAGGCTCTATTTCCTTTGTTTCCTTATTAATCACATAACGAGTATTCTCCCATTCCTGCATCGTTACTGTGATATCAAAGTTATCTTCGGGGCAATGTACGATGATATTCTCATCATCTATACGCTTCACTTGACCGATTCGACCATTATAATACTGTCGAAGTGGAGACGAATCGTTCTTTACAAACATTACCTGTGCACCCTCTTTGAGCGTTAAAACCTCACTCGTTGGGTAACTATATTCAGGGAAATTCCCTTTAATTTCAGCCTGAAAGTTATATGAAGTAGATGAAAGCTGCTCAAGTTGGCTATCATTATAGTGGTCAGCCATAGCGTTATGAGTCGTCAATCTGATGTAACCTTGGTCGGTCTTTGGATGGAAATCAGGTTGATATCTGCCGTTCAACAGCTCCAGATCTGCAGCAGTTGTACACCCTAAACGCACATGATTTCAAGAGCTCAAGAAAGTCATTATCCTGCTGACGATAAACGTGTTTGAGTTCTATTGTGACATAAGGTATCTCCGAAAGTGCATGACTTCCGAAGAAGTATGGCGTCGAATAATAAGGTCGTAACATGTTAGAATCCTCCTCAGTTACTACGGGAGTGAGTTGTTGAAGGTCACCCATCATCAACAGTTGTACGCCTCCAAACGGCTTCATTGGATTCTTAAAGCGACGCAACACGGCATCAATGGCATCCAAAAGGTCACTCCTTACCATACTAATCTCATCGATAATAAGCAGGTCAAGCGTTCTAATGATGTTGCGTTTCTCCTTAGATACGCCATACTCTCCTTTGACTATAGTGTTCGGAATGTAGGGAGAGAACGGCAATTGAAAGAAAGAATGAATGGTCACTCCACGTGCATTGATGGCTGCAACGCCTGTAGGCGCAACCACAACCAAGCGCTTTTGACTCTTCTCTACAACGCTTTTAAGGAATGTAGTCTTACCCGTTCCGGCCTTACCCGTTAGGAAAATACTCGTCCCTGTATGTTCAACAAACTCCCAAGCTTGCTCTAATTCTATATTCGTCTGCATGATATTCCGTGACAATTCAAACTTTCTTTCACTACGAAAATCCAAGGGGATTTATCTCACAAAGATACTGATTTTATCTGAAAAAAGTAGTAACTTTGCATGAATATGAAGCCAATTCCATCGCTTTTCACATCAACTTTACTCACGTGGTATAGCAAACATGGACGTCATTTACCATGGCGCACCACGCAAGATCCCTATGCTATCTGGCTTAGTGAAGTCATTTTTACAACAAACGCGCATAGCCCAGGGCACATCATATTGGTTGCGTTTCATGGAGAAATGGCCGCATGTAGAAGATCTTGCGGCTGCAACTGAAGACGAAGTGATGCGTATGTGGCAAGGATTGGGCTATTATTCGCGCGCCCGAAACCTTTATCAGGCGGCACAACAGATTGTTACTTTAGGTCAGTTTCCCAACACTTTATCCGACATTAAGCGTCTAAAGGGCGTGGGAGACTATACTGCTGCTGCCATCGGAAGCTTCGCTTTTGGCCTTCAAGTGGCTGCAGTTGACGGCAACTTCTATCGAGTGCTGGCGCGTTACTTTGGTATTGACACGCCAATGAACACTCCCGAGGGAGTTAAACTCTTTGCCGCTTTGGCCCAAGAGCACCTTCCTGAGGGTGCAGCGGCTGACTATAACCAAGCTGTTATGGACTTCGGTGCAACGCTATGTACCCCAAAAGCTCCGCAATGTACAAGGTGTCCATTGGCTGAAACGTGTGTTGCGAGGCGTGAAAACAAGGTTGATCAACTGCCCGTTAAACTAAAAACACTAAAGGTGTTGACGCGAAACCTCTCCTTATATTATATAAGGTGGAATGGGAAAAACAGCCATTCATAAACGTGGAAGCGGTGATATATGGCAAGGATTATGGACAGTTCCCGAGTCCGAACATCTCACTCCACGACTCCGAAAAACTGCCGTTCTACTGCAAAAAGGGGTGAAACATGTGCTCACTCACCGCATTCTACTTGCCGACTTCTATCTCCTCTCTCCAAAAGAAAAGCCTGCTTTGCCCGAAGATTTTATCTGGATAGATGAAAAAGACATCGAAAACTATGGCATACCAAGGCTGATGGAGAAGCTGATAAAGCCTTGCTCAACCCCTTCAAAGAGAAGGAATCAGACCATGAAAGCCTACAAAGAAAAACAGAAAAGCGCTACTCTACATCGTGTAAAGTAACGCCTTCCTTATCGTCAACTAAATTAATTCGTTTCAGAAATTCAGTATCCTTAACTTGTCAGTTAGCCTTCTCCGCTCTTAGACAAGCAAGGATATGTTTCCTACTTAAACTCATTCCGAATCTTCTCCGCTATTTCCTTAAATTCTTCTTCGCTTAGTTTCACATGATGTTTGAAGTCTACATCGGCCTCACTATTCATGGGAAGAAGATGTATATGCGCATGATTTACCTCCAAACCAAGCACTACTTCAGCCACCTTTTTGCATGGAAAGGCAGCCTTGATTGCCTTGGCTACGCGCTTAGCGAACACCTGAAACTCAGCCAATTCGTCATCATCCATGTCGAAGATATAGTCTACTTCGCGACGTGGAACAACCAAAGTGTGTCCCTTTGTGACTGGATCAATGTCGAGAAACGCATAAAATTTGTCGCTCTCTGCACACTTATAGCTGGGTATTTCGCCTGCAGCAATCTTTGAAAATATCGTACTCATTGCGGTAATCTTTATGTTATTGCAAAGCTTAAGCCTCGATACTAATCTTATCTATGCGTAGTTTGATGATGCCACGCGGTATCTGTACCTCAACAACATCACCGACTTTATGATTCAACAAGCCTTGAGCAATAGGCGTCTTGATACTGATTTTGCCCTGCTTTAGATTGGCTTCACTTTCACTTACAATAGTATATACCATCTTAGACTTATTAGACATGTTCGTCATCTCTACCTTTGACATAATCTGAACGGCATCCGCGCTTAAACGAGACACGTCAACTATCTTTGCTTCGGCAATGTCAAGCTTCATCTTATTGATTTTACTTTCAAGATGAGCTTGGGCTTCTTTGGCCGCATCATACTCTGAATTCTCACTTAAATCGCCTTTATCTCGGGCCTCAGCAATTGCGGCTGATGCCTTAGGACGCTCTATTGATTCGAGCCGTTTGAGCTCTGCTACAAGTTTGTCGTAGCCTTCTTGTGACATGTAAGCCATAATCTTTCTTGTTTGTTTAATATAAATTGAACGCTGTAAGAGTAAACAATAAGATAAGAATTCCGACATATTGTCTCTGTCGGAATTCCAAATCCTCTTTCTACTCTTTGTGTTTTATCTGCTGCAAAGATAGAGATTAAATCTGAATAAAACAAGTTTTTAAATATCTTTTGCGTAAAGACGGCAAGTTCAAATGGGTTTGTTTGCGTACACAAAGTTGACATAAATCAATTAAAACTATTATAAATTACTTTTATAGATAATAGACTTGACAAGATTAGTCAAAATGGAGTAACTTTTGCAATGTGTTTTTCATAGTATTAGATTTAAGGTTAATAAAGATTGGGACTCAGCGGAGCCCCTTTTTTGTTTTTAGCCGGTTTGTAACGCCGAAAAACAGCAAACCCAAGAACTTTCAAAAAGTCGTTTTAAGCGGAAATCATTTCGTATTGTGAAGAGAAATAAAGCTAAATCACAAACAATAGTCCTCAAATCGTTTCATCAACTGCAATCATTGCCCCACAGCCTCATCCTCCCTCATTCCCTACCCCCACACAACTTAGCTCTCCTCTCCTATGGAGGAGGTGGGAAAGGTGCAATCAAAAGCGAAGTAAAATGAGGCAGATTAGTGCACGAAATGACGCAGATTAGCGCATAAAGTGACGCAAACGGCAGCGTGAAATGACGCAGATTACGGCAGCCAATACCACAAAACATAAAAATAAAAAGCCGTTTTCAGTCCTTATCAACTTGCTGGAAAACGGCTTTTTCAACTTCTATTTTATTGATGTCATAGAAAATGCTTTTTATCCTACACCCTTCTTTATATAAATACACAAAAAACGCCCGCATTTTGTGCGGGCGAATGATCGAAAGCAAGTTTCAATATATTATGGCTAAGTTTGTAGTTTGCTTGCGCTCACACGTTGATTGCATTTTCATCCTCCTTTAATCTTGTGCAATCAACGATAGCATTTCAGGTAAGACAGGGCGCGAAAGGCATGTCGTTGGCACACCATTCCGCCCATTTGAAGTCTATCTCTTAACGATTTTATTCTCTATTTTGATGCCGGCTGCACGTGTTTGTGAGGCACGACTGAAGACGATATCATTAGATTTTGCATAACTATAACGGGCAAGTTTGAAGTCGATAAACTCGTTGTTATTCACTCCTATCATAGTACCTTCAAAGCGGTTTGCATCAAGATAGCTCTGCATGTTACTTGTTTTATCGAGCAAAGTGATGCGATATTTCTTCTTAGAACCATCATAAGTGACATAGATATCGCTTGTAGTCTTATCGATTTTCCATGTAAAATAGAGGGTTTGTGATTGCGTATTACCATTTGAAGTGGCTGTATCTATCTCACGACCACGGCCTTTCAGTCCCGTTGCATCATATTGATCGAACTCTAATTGTGCGTTAAATTGTGCGATAGCGCGTTGTCCGTTGTCGTCATTATACTCATATCTCATCGCGCCTTCCCAGTGTCCTCGCAGGGTGTTGGCTAAGTTTTTGAGATATTGTGCATCGCTGTCTGCATTGCCATCTGAATTATTCGACCACCAGTCTTGATTGTCTTCATAGTATGTTGAGCCTGAACTACAGCTTGACAATGCTATGGAAACAGATGCTATCAACAGCAAAAATAAGATTTTAGTGAGCTTTTTCATATCCTAATTCTATTTTAATAAACAAATGATTTATCTTTTTATTCAGCGAAGAATCGTTGTGGACGGCTTTCTGATTTGACTGCACTGCGACTCTTGGCATAGCCATAATAGCCATCAGAATAATAGTTGTTGTAATTATAATCGTTCCAGTTTGGCGAATAAGTATGGTAAAGTGTGATGGTCAAATCCTTGCCAGTGTTGGTTCGAATATATCCCGACAGGCGGTCATCGCTAAGACTATAATTATAGATTACTATGTCAGTATTCTCTTCTATGAAGTGAATATAGATGTTAGAGTTCCTTACTTGCCACGTGATGTGACTCGCTTGATAGTCATAAGGAGCATTACTGTAGTAGTCAACCCAATAGCCATCGCCCGAGTTATAACCGCTATTGAACTGCACTTTGCTTTCCGATGCTTTATATTCACGGTCATTATATCGCGAAGATACATAGACATTGCCCTGCCATGTGCCGTTTAAGGTGGCAGCAACTTCGGCATCTTCGTCACAAGAAACCAAGGCAACAGAAAAGCATTGTGATAAGAACCATGGAGAATATTGTCGTAAATCGTTTCATAATAACATGAGTTTAATGATTACACTTCATTTTTAATTTCACTGATACAAAAGTAGAATGATTTTATGAACCTTAAAATATAATTTCCATATTCCATAGTAGGGATTTCCCTCTTTGATTGGGAGAAACGCGCTGAATGACGCTAAAAAAGCTAATGACAAGGTGGCAGATAAGAGACGAAGAAACACACATCGAATCTAAAAATTGAGTTAACATTGAACGTCGTCTGATTGATATTCGATTATAATCACTATCTTTGTGAAAGCGTGTATGACAGAAATGACAATATAAAAAAGTGGCACATTATTTGTCGTATGCGAGATATTAGATTATAATTTGTATCAATAAATAATAAAATTAAAAATGAAAACAGTTTATGATTTTTTTCTGTAAAAGACAGAAAAGGTGCCGATGTTTCACTGAAAGAATATGCCAATGAAGTACTTCTTATCGTAAATACAGCAACGAAATGTGGCTTTACTCCGCAGTACGAAGAACTTGAAAAGCTTTATGAAGACTATCATTCTAAGGGCTTTGAAGTATTAGATTTCCCTTGCAATCAATTCGGACAACAAGCTCCCGGCACTGATGAGAGCATACATCAATTCTGTAAACTCAACTACAATACAGCCTTTCCACGCTTTTAAAAAGATTAAAGTTAACGGCGAAGATGCCGAACCTTTGTACAAGTTTCTAAAAGGAACAGAAGGGCTTTTGCAGGCTGGAATGAGAGCCATCCTATATACCCAATATTGGATAAAAATGCTTTCAGAAGCAGACCCAAACTATAAGGATAGTCCTGAGATTAAATGGAACTTTACGAAGTTTCTCATTAATAAGAAGGGACAAGTTGTTGCTCGTTTCGAACCAACGGAGGACTTTGAGCACATCAAAGCAGAGATAGAAGCACTATTGAAAGAGTAATTTTACATGATATAAAAAGTAACTTTACGTTATACAAAGATAATTTTAATATAAAAGAGTAACATTACATTATAGAAAAGAGTAATATTACATTATAATTAGTACGAAAACAGCATATGGAACATATAAAAATGCTTAATTATTGGAAGTGGACCTGCTGGATATACTGCAGCAATCTATGCTGGAAGAGCTAATCTTCAACCCGTAGAATACTGTGGAATGCAGGCGGGAGGACAGCTTACTCAGACCACAATTGTAGACAATTTCCCAGGTTATCCCAATGGCGTTGACGGCAATCAGATGATGATTGAGCTTCGAGAACAAGCCAAACGATTTGGTGTTGACATGCGAGATGGCGAGATCATTAAAGCCGATTTCTCTCAAAAACCCTATGTGTTTACAACCGATCGGAACGAGGAAATAGCTGCCGATAGCGTTATTATTGCGACAGGAGCAACGGCAAAATTCCTTGGACTTCCTGACGAACAGAAGTATATGGGGCAAGGAGTCAGCGCATGTGCAACGTGTGATGGTTTCTTCTATCGCAAGAAAGTGGTCGCTGTTGTGGGTGGAGGTGACACGGCATGTGAGGAAGCTCACTACCTATCGGGACTCTGTTCAAAGGTTTATATGATAGTACGCAAGCCCTATTTGCGTGCTTCTGAAGCCATGAAACGCCGCGTTGAAGCTGCCGAAAACATTGAAATCCTCTATGAAACCAACACACTTGGACTCTATGGAGACAATGGAGTTGAGGGCGCACATGTGGTATATCGTAAAGGCGAAAGTGACGAACGGCAGTATGATTTGCCCATAGATGGATTCTTCCTTGCCATTGGTCATAAGCCACAAACAGCCATTTTCAAAGACAGTATCGCTCTTGATGAACAAGGATTCATTAAGATTGAGGGCCAAACGCAAGCCACAAATATCGAAGGAGTGTTTGCAGCCGGTGATGTATGTGACCCTCATTATCAGCAAGCGATTATCGCAGCAGGCACTGGAGCAAAGGCCGCCTTGGATGCACAAGCCTATTTAAGCGAGCTGGGTGAAATAGAACTCACGACGCGGTTTGAGGCAGATTACGGCGCAAAGTGCATCGAATTACGATGTAATTTGCGTCAAATCGTCGCATGATTTGCGTCATTTCACGGCGTGTTTTGTATCTAATTGAAACACGCTTAGAAACTACTTGCGACAGAGGTAGAGTCCAACGAAGGTCAAAAGTCCATTGACCATCAACAACTCATAACCGAATTCATACCCGGTTGTTTGTCTTGTTATCGTCTCGATAGCAAAGCAAATGACCGGGCTTATTATTGCTATATAAGGCACATAGCGGTCTTTCACCTGCCAACGCGTAAAAAGTCCGAAGGCAAACAGACCGAGCAAGGGCCCATAAGTGTAGGAGCAGATGATATAGATGGCATCAATCACACTCGTAGAATTTAGCGCTTTGAATGCCAAGATGAATACTACAAAGAGCAAAGCAAAGCCAAGATGTGTGCGCTTTCGAAGTTTTTCATCGTCTTTTCTTCTCCATAATGTCGACACACCATGTGGTGGTTAAGGCCGTCATTGCACTGTCTGCGCTCGAAAAACTGGCTGCAACAATGCCTATAGTAAACAACACTATGACGAGTGAACCAAGGCTTCCTGTGGCAGCAAACATAGGTAAAAGGTCATCGGTTGCACATGGAATTGCGATGCCTTCTCTATGGAAAGCATCATCAAAAGAATGCCAAGAGACAGAAAAAGCAGGTTAGCTGGCACGAAAGCTAAGCCATAAGAACACATATCCTTTTGCGCTTCACGCAGCGATTTGCACGTAAGATTCTTCTGCATCATATCTTGATCCAACCCCGTCATTACGATAACAATGAATATTCCGCTTAAAAACATCTTCCAAAAGTTTTGCTTTGATGCCCAATCTTGCCATATAAACACACGACTATGACTATCATTTGCTATCGCTGTTACAGCCTGATTAAGGTTCAAATGGAGGGCTGTCATGACATGAAAGATGATTAAAATCAACGCCAAAAACATGCAAAGGGTTTGAAAAGAGTCTGTCCATACGAGCGTTTTTTTATGCCTCCTTTGCGTGTATATAGCCATATCAGACCAACCATAAAGACTACCGTCACAAGGAAAGGGATGCCTAATTGGTCGAGAACGAAACGTTGAAGGATGATGCAAACCACATAGAAACGCACGGCCGCTCCAATGAGTTTAGACAACAAAAAGAATGAAGAACCTGTCTTATATGCCCGCCGTCCAAGCCGAGTTTGCAGGTAAGTATAGATTGTTGTGAGGTTCAATCGATAGTAAACAGGCAGTAACACGAACGCCACTATCAAGTAACCAAAAGATAAAAACCAAAAACACATCTGCAGATAGGTCATATCGGTTTTTAACCGCCATCCCAGGCACACTGACAAATGTAATCCCCGAAATCGATGCGCCTATCATACCAAAAAGCCACCATATACCAAGGCGAACGGCGGTCAGCGCGATAGAAAGTACTGTTTGTTGCACGTCTACTTGTAAAACCTACTAAACACAAGTAGTATACAAAAATAAGCTAAAATTGTAACGATTATAACCATGATGACTGCAAAATTAATAAAAATCATTATTTAACTACGCTAAAAGTTTCTTTTTATTACCTTTGTATGACAAAAACGATATGAGACTACTCATAACATAAAAATGAATTTTATGAAACAGAAGAAATTTATCTTACAGGAACATGATATTCCTAAACATTGGTATAATATTCAGGCAGATATGCCCACCAAACCTATGCCGCCACTGAACCCTCAGACGCGAAAACCACTCACAGTTGACGACCTTAGCCACATCTTTAGCAAGGAATGTTCACGTCAAGAGCTTGATACAGTGAACCCATGGATACCTATTCCCGACGAGGTTAGAGAGAAATATTCGTATTATAGAGCCACACCTTTAGTGCGAGCTTACGCACTTGAGCAGGCGTTGGGCACCACTGCACACATCTATTTCAAGAATGAGAGCACGAATCCCTTAGGTTCTCACAAGATAAACTCAGCCATTCCGCAGTGTTATTACTGTAAAAAGGAGGGCGACACTAACGTCACAACAGAGACTGGAGCGGGTCAATGGGGCACGGCATTAAGCTATGCTGCCAAGCTATATGGACTCGAAGCAGCCGTATATCAGGTGAAGATCACGTTACAACAAAAGCCATATCGCTCTATGCTTATGCGTACGTTTGGTGCCACAGTTGAGGGTTCTCCTCGATGTCTACACGCGCAGGGAAAGACCTTATCACGCGAAATGCAAACGATCCAGGCTCATTAGGCAGCGCAATCTCTGAGGCAATAGAACTTGCAACGACTACACCGGGGTGCAAATATACGTTGGGTTCGGTGATGAATCATGTCGGATTACACCAGACAGTCATTGGACTTGAGGCCGAGAAACAAATGCAAATGGCGGGTGAATACCCTGATAAGGTTATCGCATGCTTTGGTGGTGGCAGCAACTTTGGAGGCATTGCATTCCCCTTTATGCGTCATATCTTCGATGGAACTCACAAGGAAACAGAGTTCATTGCGGCTGAACCTGAGAGCTGTCCTAAGCTTACTCGTGGCAAGTTTGAATACGATTTTGGAGATGAAGCAGGCTATACTCCCCTACTTCCTATGTACACTTTAGGTCATGATTTCAAGCCCGCTAACATCCATGCAGGCGGACTTCGGTACCATGGAGCGGGTGTAATCGTCTCTCAACTCATTAAAGATGGTTACATGCATGGCGTCGATATTCCGCAATTAGAGTCGTTCAAAGCGGGCTTACTCTTTGCACAAACCGAGGGCATTATACCCGCTCCAGAGAGTTGTCACGCTATAGCGGCGACCATACGCGAAGCAAACAAGGCCAAAGAAGAAGGCAAGTCGCCCGTCATTTTGTTCTGTTTGAGCGGACACGGACTTATAGATATGCCAAGCTATAATAGCTATATCAATGGTGATTTGCATAATTATAGCTTGAGTGATGAGGAGATTGAGGAGAACTTGAAGCATGTTCCAAAAGCAAGCATAAGCTCGCTTCGTGTAATAAGATAATAAAGAAAGAGGGCAAGATAAAAGCACTTTTATAAATCAATAAGATAGCAACAGAAAAGCCGTTTTCAGCAAGTTATAAAGACTGAAAACGGCTTTTATTTTATTCTTTGTAGCACTATCAACTGCAATCTGCGTCATTTCACGCTGTCATTTGTGCCACTTTATGTACTAAACTGCCTCATTTCATGCGCTCATCTGCCTCATTTTACATTGCGAATCCTTAGGCTTTTAGCTCTCTTTTGCCGTCATTCACTTAACCATCTGATAAACATGATGTTGCAAGCATAAAATAAAGTGCACACTCATTCGACGAACCTGAAAAATGAATACGCAAGCTTCATGTCTTAGTTAATTCCCCATGAGCGGAAATAAGAACGCACTTCTTGCACACTTTCGTGTTCAACCTTGTGCTCAAGCTCGTCAGGCAGATTACAGAAGAAGTCGATTCCTGTTAACCTTTCCAGTTCATTGATGTTGACAACATACTGAGAAAGTCGGTCACTTGAATGGTTTTCATAGAGGTGTTCTACCCAAAAACCAAACGCATGATAACCTTTTTCATCTTTCATTAGCACTGCCATGAAGAAATAACGAGGCACAATGAAGCCACTCTTTGTACGGGTAAGAATCTGTGAATCTTTATCAATCGTTCCACCTTTACATACATAAACCACCTCACCACGATTGGCATTGTTTTGTATGCAGGCTTCCATCTTCTGCCAAATACCAGCATTAAACACATGAACCTGAGGCTGCATATTCGACATATAGAATGTTTGTTCGTTGGCTTCTTTGGCATATATGCGGTCTTCCGAAGCGCAAATATGGCCCCGATCGTAGTAACTATTGGGATAATTAGGGATAGTGGCTTCCACTAAACTCCCCTCTAACAGGCGATTGTTCGTTAGCAGGAATCTTCGGATCTACCTGAAATGGGTCGCCTCCCCATTTCGTATTATTCCATTGTCTGCGGTTCCAGCCCTTCTTGTTATTGGCACTTGTTATCTCATAACAACTCCAACGCTGCGACCTTTTGGCGTGATCCCACTCCAAGGCATAGGTCATTCCATAAGCCGAAGTGCTATGAACAATAACTTCACTCGTACCTCCTTTCAGCTTAGGAAACTCCAAACGAGTGACTTCTGCAGGCCTTCCAATAGTGAGAACATTGCGGTTTTCGTTTACTTCGGATGCCTTTCCACCACCATTATTGATGTCATTTTCATGATCAGTTCCACACGAAGTAAAAAGCAAAAACAACTGAAAAGAGAAGAAAAAGAACGATACAATCTCATTATATTAGTTTTTTTGTGTAAAAATGCGTTCAAACGTATATGCAACTACGTTTGAACGCACTCTCAATTTGAATATATACTTTGAAAAGGATATATTTACTTCTTCAACTTACCGTAGCGGTTCATGAAGCGGTCAACGCGACCTGCAGTATCAACAAGCTTGCTCTTACCTGTATAAAATGGGTGAGAAGTGCTTGAGATTTCAATCTTAACTCACTGGGTAAGTCTCGCCTTCAAACTCTACAGTATCATTTGTTTTCGCAGTAGATTTTTGTAAGGAACATATCGCCGTTGGACATATCTTTGAATACGACGGGGGCGATAGTTTTCTGGGTGAATACCTTTTTCATTTCGTTTAATATTATAGTTTATAATTCTTTTCCTATGTAACAGGCTGCAAAGTTAATGAAAACTTCGCAGCCTGCCAAATTATTTAAAGCTTTTTAGAAGCCTTAGTTAGCGTAAGTTATGGTTATAGTTTGCACACGAAGCTGTACACCTCCACCTGTAGTTCCATTGAAAACATTGGTATAAACAGCTTTCTTGCCTTCGAAAGTAATGGTTGCTTCTGCATTACCTACATATTTTTCACCTTTGTAAGTGTCGCAAGTGAAGACAATTTTTGCAATGGCTTTCTTGCCTTCAAAAGTCATCTTATTGTTCTTATAGACACGAACGCCCTTACTCTTACTCATAAACACAGGGAACATTTTGTTCGCCATTGCCTTCAAAAAAACAACTTTCGAGCCATCGCTAAATGTTACGGTCATCTCCTTCTGATTATCCGAAAGATTAGCTGCATTCAAGTCAAGTGTCACCGTTTCTGTGCCTGCTGTAACTGCAGAATTAGTCAAAGTAACTGTTGTTCCATCAATCTTTAGGCTACCATTTGTAGCTGGAGTGGCTGGCGTTGTCGTCGTTCCAGGCTGCAATTCAGTCTTTCCATTAACAGAAACCAACTTGTTTTCCTTATCCATTTCATTAGTAACCGCACCAGTCTTACTATTGGTGTATGCCTTAATCACACCCTGAACAACAACGGTTTGGCCTACTTGCAGGTCGCTCTTCCCACTGAATTTAGCGCCATTAAAGCTCTTTCCCGCTAAAGATTTGGAGCTCTTTTTCCAGGCTGACCATTGTCAGATATATAATAGGTGAGGCTGCTAAACTTGGTATTATAATATTCAACTTTGGTGATAACTCCCTTTACATAAACCTCGTTTTTCAGTTGCTTTTTCCTGTAGAAATGAGTTCTAAGGCCTTGTCAACAGAATAAGGATTGCTTGCAGAATTATCGGAAACAGCTGGTGTTGTATTGCCTGCAGTCTTGCCATTGAGTGAATATATATAGGTGGCTCCCTTGCCGGCAGTCTCTGGAGTGTTGCCTTTATAGTTCACAAATGGGCCATAAACAACAACTTCATCACCCTCTTTAAGTTCTGTTCCAGTAGTAAACTTCTTGTTACCCAAGTATAAACTTTGGAAAATCATAAGCTTTTGAGTGGCATCTTTGCTATCAGCAATGTAGTAAGTAGCATTGCCAAACTTATTATTTCCATTGTCTTTAATCTCTACAATCGTACCCTTTACGTACATAGGAGCTGTATTTTCATCAGCCTTTGCAGCCTTAATGAGTTGCATTGCAGCTGCAACATTGTAAGGTTCTGCCTGAGTTCCACTACCCGATGGCGTGCCAACAACTTCTGGTTTAGTAGTTTGCTTACCATTATTTTGGGTTATCATAAGGCTCGGGAACATCCGAACAACTTATAAAAAGTCATGGCTGACACAGCCAAAAGCAAATAAAGAATATAAAAATCTTTTTCATAATTAAATGTATAGTTTTGAGTCTTATTGTTTAATTTATTGTACGTATTCAACATCTTTTTGCCGACCGAATGATCACCTGCCACTTATTGTTATAGCGCGTGAAAACACCCGTAATATTCACCTTACTAACAGGTAAGGTGTCGGCAGCAAAGTCTGCATAGGTGCTTGTTCGTACGACAAGATTATTAGCATTGATGCCTTTCAGCGCACGTTCACAGCTGTTATTGTTGACAACATCCTTTTTATTAGCATAATCTTTCTTACCACCATCTTTGAAATAAACACCTTTCAACGTCATCAACTTACCGCAATTGTCAGCTAAGTAATCGGCATCAGCCACCTTACTCTGGTCAAACGCTACAGGAGTTACAGTTTTGTTGTGGCCAGTATATGTGAAATGTTGATCCCAACGCATACGAGACATACGACTAACTGAGGTTTCTCCCTTCGCACTTTCATAGAGAGTACCTATCTGTGGCTGGTATCCGTAGTTGCCAATATATAGGTCTTTGAGATTAACGAGTATCTCTGTACCAACAGGAAGATAACCATTAATGCCGCCTTTCACTAATCGCAATGATGATAGCTCCAGTGCCATCGTCGAGAGAAATCTGACTAAACAGATTACCTTCTATATCATTCCCTGTGACAACGGCTTTGATTTGCTCGTCATCAGTGACTTGAACATAACCATAAGCAGAGGCTAACGTACTGGCATATTTGGCTTTAAGTTGTGCAATAGTCAATACATTTGTCTCTTTAATTGCAGCGTTTCCGCGTGTATGTTCGGTATTAGGAGTGTCCCAATCATCATTCATACAGCTCGTAAAAACACTGCAAAGCAGAGCCAATATTATAAAACTTATCTTATTCATACTATCTTCTTTTAATATCATTAGAATCTATAAGCTACCTGCAACATTCCATTTGTGCCATAAACATGGTACAATTTAGGATTCTTTGAGAAGCGATATGTGCGGTCACTTGTTGTACCATCCGTCTTGATAGAATAGTCACTGCGGCTCTGTTCATATCCACCTGTGATAATCTTTTGGTTGTTCAAAAGGTTTGTTACCATGAGGTTGAAAGACAAGGTGCCTTTCTTCAAACGAATACTCTTACCAATACTTGCATCGAGCATAAAGCCTCCTTTACCTTTATCCTGTGGACTGACGATATAATTACCCTTTGCATCGGTCGCACCTATAGCCTTCAGAGCAGATGCATAGCGGTAATAAGGTGAGTAACCCAAGTAGATGCGGTCGTAATAATTACCGTTTACGTCTATAAACCAGCCTGCCTGATGGAAGCTAAGTCCAAGGTTTGCTGCTGTCAATGGAGTGCCATTCTCTCGCATTCCCTTTACAATGGCTTCGTCATCATTATAAGTTCCTTGTGTAGAATTAAGGTAACGAACGTATGCATTGCTTATATTCTTCGCCTCACTTATCGTGCCAAGAGCCTTTAAATCAAGGAAAGAGGTGAGCTTAAACTTCATTCCTAACTCCACACCATAATAGACTTTATTCAGTTTAGTGAGTGAGTTATAAGAGAAAGAATTAATATCATCGAAGTAGAAACAAGTCCATTCGGTCGCATTATTGACGCGACTATAGTAACCACTCAAGTTAGCATGCAACCAAGAAGTACTGAACTGATAACTCAATTCGCTGCTAAAGATCAGCTCATTCTTAAGATCTTTCACGAAATCATTATTCATTTCAGGAGCTTGAAAGGCTACATACGCGTTGGGAGCCTTAGCTTCATAGCCCACTCCAAGAGACAAAACACTACCATTACTCATGTCAACTGAGCCCGCAAACTTAAAGCCTCCGGAAAGGAAATTGGCTGTCTTGCTCTTGCCAAATGAGTTATTTGCAAACAAGCCATTACGCATTTTACCATCTCTATTCATGCCATCATAGCCCACTTTTGCAGCCAAACTATAATGTAAAATGCCAAAGGTCTCGGCATAATTTGTCCAGAGATTTGTACGAAGGACATTGATATTATAATCATAACCGAATTTATCGCCTTTGCCAACAAGTGCATTTGGATGATTGAGATCATACTGAACAGCATCTGAATTCTTTGCAAACGTACCTATTGCATAGTTATTTACGTTGTGGAATGACGTTGCTCCCAGCATATCATCCATGGTTTGATAATGAAAACCCTTATTTCCAGCTACATTGAAACCAAGATTCCAGGTGCTCTTTTTCTGTCAGATTCTTCGTTAAAGTAGAAGCCAATGTCAGATAAAGATTATTGTTATGACGTGCTTGTACATAGTACATAGCATCTGCTCCCTGTGCACTTGCGCCACGATTAGCTTCATACAAGCGATCCCAATCTATCTGACGGTGAGCCTTACTGCTTGAAAGCCACTCGTAAGCTGTCTTCCAATCGACCAAAGCTTGTGGCGTTTGGAAACGTGATATGTTACCCCATACGTCGTAAAAGTTACTGGGTAACACCTTATAATAATCTGGTTGTGGGTTGTCTGCATTATTATAATTGAGCTTGGTGCTTTTGTAAATGCTGTACTTTCCAAGTAGAGTTGTAGTCAGTTTTGACTTATTATTAATGGCCCAATCCCACGTAAGGAGAGCTGAAGGGGCAAAATCTGTGACAACACGAGAGTTTCTTCGTTTTCCATTTTGATATCCCCAATAAGGATTATAGAGGTAGTTGTTGGCGAGCCAAAAGCTTTCTTGCGTCGCAGCTCCTTGCGTTCCACGCTCTGTTGGATTGCCCCATGTGGCAAAGGAAAGGCTGTGGTTACCAAGTAGTTTCTGTACACCTATGAAATAAGACAAAGCATTATAGAACGTACCTTCTACGTAACCACGATTTGCCCAGCGATAAGTGAGGTTACCACTAAAGGCCCATCCTTTTGCATTGAAGCCGCTATTATAGGTATACATGCCTCGAAGTGTGTAGTTACGATTGGCTGCTGCCAAGCTGAAACGATGTCCAACAGCCATACTTCCACTACGGAAATTGTAGTTATTACTACCAGCCATACCTGTCATACCATAGTTGTTGCTTTCAAAAGGAAGTGAGAAGTCTACATTACGAGTTACTTGATTGAGACCACCTACAGACGAAAAGCTGAACTGTCCGCGTTCAACATCATTGACAGGTGCACCATTAATATAGATCTCATTATACTTCTGATTGAATGCTCGATAACGAAATCGCATGGGAGAAAAACAGATATCCGACCTCGCTGGCATACGCATTGGTGGCTGAATTGAGGATAGTGACGTTCTGAGTCATGTTATCATCCTCGCCCAACTGTGCTTCAGTGAAAGTAAAAACGTTCTCATCGGTCGGCTTATTCGGCTGCTGAGAGGTCGTATTCTGTGCGAACATTGTCGTCGAACAGCAAAGAACCATCAGTGCTAATGGGAGATGTTTTTGCATAAAGAGTTATTTAATAAACATTAATTTTACGTGCAAAGTAACAAAATTAATTCTAAAGTAAAGAGTATTTTTCCATTGTTTTTTTATTGAAAGCACACGACTTGAATTATTTTGCGTACTTTTGCAAATGGTAATTCCTATGAAATGAACTCTATATTAAATTGGGACAACACTGTTTTAAGTATAAAAATGAAAAGACAACTGATTTTATTGGCAATGCTCTTTGTATGTATTGCCTCTATTGCACAAAAGAAATTCTCTGTTTATGCGATTGGTTTTTACAACCAAGAAAAACTTATTTGACACCTGTCATGACGCTGGAAAAATATGATCAGGACTTTCTTCCTACAGGCTCATATCATTGGGATGGGCTCAAATATAGCCACAAATTACACAACATGGCACGTGCTCTTGCCGACATGGGAACCGATGTTCTACCCAATGTTGGCTGTGCAGTAATAGGATTAAGTGAGGTTGAAAACAACAAGGTTTTAACGGACTTAACGTCTCAACCCGAACTAAAAGCACGCAATTATCAATTCTGTCATATCGAAGGCCCAGACAAACGAGGCATTGACTGTGCATTAATCTACAACCCTTCTCTATTTAATGTAGAGACGCAAAGACTTGTTCCATATCGCAATAGTGCTGAACAAGACACCTCGTTTGCCACTCGTGGTTTCCTCACTATCACTGGAACACTGGCCAATGAGCCTGTAGCTTTCGTCGTATGTCACTTGCCAAGTCGCTACAACGGGTCTTCTTATAGGGAATGGGGAGCTTCACAAATCAAGGCCGTTAAAGACTCATTGCTTGCTCTTAACCCTCAAATCAAAGGTGTTTGTCATGGGAGATATGAACGACGATCCTACCGATAAGAGCATGCATTCGACGCTATCTGCAAAGGAATCTGTAGAGAAAAGTAGAGGCTAATGACATGTATAATCCATGGTATAACATACTCAAGAAGCAAGGAAAGGGAACCTTAATGTATCGTGGTTCGTGGAATCTCTTCGACCAAATCATCATGACTCCCAACCTCATTAATAAGAAAGGTGAACGTAACTACACCACACTGAAGTTCTGGAAGAACCAAATTCAGCGCATGCCTTACCTCTTTCAGCAAGAAGGACAATATAAAGGTAGCCCGAAAAAGAACCTCAGCTGGTGGTGCATGGCTTGACGGATTCTCCGACCACTTGCCTGTATGCGTCTATTTAATTAAAGAACAACAATGAGCAATACGCATCAAAAAGCAACGCCAACAACCGAGAATCTCGAAATAGAAACACATCCTTTTGAGCCTTGGTTGCCTAAAGATGCCCACCTATTAATATTAGGTACCTTCCCACCTGCACCCAAACGATGGTGCATGGAATGGTATTATCCTAACTTTCAAAACGATATGTGGCGCATCTTTGGATACATATTCTTTGGTGACAAGATGCACTTTGTAGACCAGGAACACAAGACTTTCCACGTCGAAGCCATCAAAGCACTTCTTAAAGAAAAGCATGTTGCCATCTTTGACACGGCACTTCGAATCAGAAGAACTAAGAATAATGCCGCTGATAAGGACCTTGAGATTGTCGAACCAAGTAATCTTGACGACATGCTTCGCGCCTTACCAGAGTGTAGGGGCATTCTGGCTGCCGGACAACTTGCAACAGAAGTCTTCACAAAACATTATGGAATAAAAAGCTATTCCAAAGATGGGTGAGTATACAGAATTCACCTTTGAAGGACGCAAACTGAAGCTATATCGCATGCCAAGCAGTAGTCGTGCCTACCCCATGAAATTGGAAAAGAAAGCTGAATACTATCAAAAGATGTTCGAAGAACTATAAAACCCCGCTTCTATTGCCACCGAAAAGGTGAAAGAATCGAAGCATAACTATAAAGAACGGATTATGAATTGTGAATTAAACAAGATTACTATCATCGGCATTGCCGGTGGAACTGGAAGCGGAAAGACTACCGTTGTGAAGAAGATTGTAGAGGCTTTGCCTCCTCACTACGTAGCCGTTGTGCCATTAGATTCCTATTATAACGACACATCTCATATGACAGAAGAGGAAAGACACGCTATAAACTTCGACCATCCCGATGCATTTGACTGGAAACTTCTGCACAAACAAGTGAATGATTTGCGTAATGGCAAGGCCATTGAACAGCCCACTTACAGCTATATTCAATGCAACCGACTCCCCGAAACAATTCATGTCGACCCCAAACCTGTTATCATTATCGAAGGAATCATGACGCTTTTAAACAAGAAACTCCGTGACTTGATGGACCTAAAGATATTTGTTGACGCAGATCCTGATGAGCGATTGATTCGTAATATCCAACGAGATACCATTGATAGAGGCCGTACTGTGTCGATGGTTGTAGACAGATATCTCGAAGTTTTGAAGCCAATGCACGAGCAATTCATTGAGCCAACAAAGCGTTATGCAGACCTAATCATCCCTCAAGGTGGTGAGAATATCAAGGGAATTAATATCCTTTGCAACTATATCGAAGGGCTTGTTCCGAAAGAATAAGCACCTTCTCGCGCTTCCTTATATGGGGAAACATAAGACGTTCCAACATATTATATAACCCATTGACTGTCAGTGCGTTTACCAAAGGCTAAGCCTTCATAAAACAATCTGCGTCAAATTAGCGCGCAATTCCTATGGAAACACGCAATCATTACACCCATTTTACACGATGAAATGAGACAAATGAGTGTGTCATCGAAAACGATTTTTATAGGAAAGATTGCTCCCTTCAACTAAACCACTTGTTGTTCTTCTGCGTCTAATTCATCAGCCTGCTTCAAATCATCTGCAGCCACTTGTTGGTCGCCTAAAGCCTGTTTGACAGCACTTCGCTCCCGAAGCACATCACTATTTGAGGCATTTTGTGCAATAAATTGATTATAAAATTCAAGGGCATTCGCATGATGTTGCCGCGCATTTTCTATGCGAGCTTTCAACAATAAGGCATCCGATAGCGTGATTTTTATGGTTTAACACCCACTCCACATCAGCCTCAGCACCATCTAAATCGCCCATTTTTCAGGAGCAATTCTCCACGAAGTTGATATGCCTCTGTATAGTTTTCATTCAGCAAAATCGTTTTTGTCAGCATGGCTAACGCATTGACCGAATCGTCAACGCCTAAGCAGGCACGGGCATAAAGCAGATTAATCTCCACATTATCCTTATCCAACAATTTGCCACGTTCACATGCTTCACCCATTGCGGTGTAGTTTTTCATCTCGCAAGCTACCTCAGCCAGCCGAATGAAAACATTGATATTACCGGGTTGAATCTCAGCAAGTTTCTGCAATTCTTCATAGGCTTTAGCCAACTGATTGCAACCAACGAGCGCTTTAGAGAGGGCAAATCGCACCTCAAAGTCATTCTGAATCTGTAACGCTTGGCGCAAAATGTCTACAGCTTCTGACGGATTTCGTTCGTTAAGCGCACGCAAACCATCACGCTTTAACGCCTCAAAATCGGGCACATCTCCTTGTCTTTGTACCTCCTCTTCAGGCGTTGTATTCCCTCGAAACAGCTTTTTTAAGAAGTTCATTGTTGTTGAATCAGCTTGTCATAAACTTGATTTGGAAGAACATCTGTACGCTCCCAACGTGGCCAACTGTTATTTTTCATATACTCACCACCCACTTTTCGGTCTGCCGAAAAAAGGAAACGAGCATTAAGATAGCCGTCAGAACCATCCTTAGCTACTATGAAACAATAGGCTTCTCTGCGGTATCCTACAACACTATCTCCGTTTTTTAACACCGTGTTTAGCCAGTCTTTTTGGGGTACAACAGCATAAAGGATTTTGGCATTTGGGTATCTTTTCGTGAAAGCTTCACGCGAAAGACGCACCAATTCGGCATCATCGGCAGCATGACCACTCATAAACAAGTCGAAAATTATATATCGGCATATACTTCTTTCCGTCTACTTCCACTAAGTCAACATCCTTTTGTTTCGATGAAATTTCATTGATACCAATCTTCTCTCCGATATCTTTTTCCCGTGTCACTAACCTGCTTTTTTTGCCTTATTCCATATCGAAGTAACTTTCTTTACGAATGATTGCTGTTGTTTGTTCCTATTATTTTTGTGCATTCATTGGCAAGGAAACAATCAACAAAGCCAATGTCATCAGCACAAGATTCTTCTTTTTCATAAGCTCTCTTCTTTGGTTATTTATCACAAATTTATGGCAAATCAGAATAACAACAAAATTATTTCAGTTTATTTAAGGATAGCCGTTATTTTTTTAAAAATGTTATAATAAAAAAACTAACTAAGTGCTTTTCATTCTGCTTTCATTTGCTATCTTTGTCGCAATGAAAAAGAATATATGTCATTATAATCGCGCTAATCTGCGTGCTATCTGCCCAGGCACAGACGCAGATTCATGAGGGACCACTTCATAGTTTCGATGCTCCTCGCAAGGGATGGCTACTTCCTGGTGACACAATATATACCGATACATCAAAGGTTGTCTATACAGGTGAGTCAATAAGACCAGAGCTTTTGCAAGACAAACAAAATGAAGTTGTCGCACCAAGTGTGCTTACACCTTATCTATATGATTATGGTTGGGGACTCCATAAAGGGCTAAATGTCTCCGTAGATCTATCTGCTTTCGCCACATTTGGTAAGAACCTACCCCATCACGGCGGTCTTGCTCAACGCCTAAGTGCCACTTATCTTGCCCCCATTAGCAAAGATCAGAAGCTTTGGTTGGCTGCAGGTGGCTACTTACAAAACATGAATTGGGGCGGAGACTCTTATCGGGATGGAGCTCTTTACGCTGCTCTTGGCTATCGTTTCAATGAACATTGGGAGGCATGGGTATACGGACAAAAGAGTATTGCCAGTAATTATGGCCGCTATTATAACCGATATGGCTACATGGGATATGGCTTTCCAGGACGCTTCGGCATGTATTATCCGATGTCATCTGGTATAGGTATGCCTGGAGCGGACGTCATTGGAGCTGCTGTTAAATATAACTTTAATCCCAAATTCAGTATCCAACTCAACGTGGAAGGCGTGTGGTATCACAACCAAGGCCTACAATATTTCGACCAATACAACTATCCTACTCCACGATATTGATAGAGTTTGTACCACAAAATAAAAGAAAAGCGTAGATGAAATCCATGAAAGGACTCTTCTACGCTTTTCCTTTTAGGTCATCACTTAAGCCATAAACTTCAGTCTTAAGCTATTCAATACGACACTAACACTTGAGAATGCCATCAAAGCACTGGCCCACATAGGCGTTATTTGAAAGCTAATTCCAAAGAGATATAATGCACCTGCGGCCATAGGTATACACACAACGTTGTATATAAAGGCCCAAAACAGGTTCTGTTTTATCATGGAAACAGTGCGTCTACTCAATTGAATGGCTTTAGGAATTGCCCTTAAGTCGTCGCCCATTAGAGTCACTTGAGCCACATCCATGGCTACATCTGTGCCACGACCAATAGCAATACTGACGTCCGAAAGAGCCAAAGCTTGTGTGTCATTAATGCCATCTCCCACCATGGCTACAGTCATTCCTTGACGTTGAAGCTTACGAACGAGGTTCTCTTTATCCTGTGGAAGTACCTTACTTTTATAATGTTTTATACCGGCTTTTGAAGCCCAATAGCGCGCAGCTTCTTCCTTATCACCACTCATCATGTATATTTCCACACCATCATCTTGTAGTTCTTGCATTGCTTCTTGAGCGTAAGGCTTCAATGTTTCGCGTGCTTCGAGCGGCAGATTATCGGCTTTTGTGAAGTCAATATCCTTATTAGGAATCGTCAAAGTGCCGGTCTTATCTATCACCATTGCATTGACTTTACGCATCCGTTCCAAAGCCGTTGCGTCCTTAATCAACACTTTTTCCTGCGCCGCTTTACCTATTCCAACCATCAAAGCGGTAGGCGTTGCGAGCCCCATTGCGCATGGACAGGGCAATAACTAATACGGCAATAGCTGATAAAATGGCGTGGGGCAAGGCTGCATTTCCACCGAGAATCCACCATAAGAAGAAGGTAACGACCGACACACCCATTACAACTGGCACAAAGATTAAAGCCACTTTATCGATTATTCTCTGTACAGGTGCCTTACTGTTTTGTGCCTCTTGAACCATCTGAATGATGTGTGCTAACGCCGTGTTTTCACCTATTTGAAGAGCTCGCATGCGTAACTTTCCCTTGGTTAGGTATCGTGCCAGCAAGTACCCTACTGCCTTGAATCTTCTCCGAAGGTGTAGGTTCTCCCGTGATCATACTTTCGTCTACATAGGCTGCATTGGCTTTCATGAAACTCTCAGCAGATACTACTTCGCCGTCAACAGGAATCTTATCACCTGCCCGAACCTCAAGAATATCACCCTTTTCTATGGTTGAAATGGGCACTTCTTCTATCTTTCCATCTTGCACAATGCGTGCTGTCTTGGGCTGAAGTCCCATCAGTTGACGAATGGAAGAAGCCGTTGAATCTTTCGCTTTCTCTTCCAATAGCCTACCAGTAAGCACAAACGTGATGATCATTACACTTGCATCATAATAGGTATGCCACTCTATTCCGCGACTACCCCACACGCTTTCGCCCCAGAAAGTATTGAAAACACTAAAGAGAAAGCTTATCCCTGTCGACATCGCTACAAGCGAATCCATGTTCGCTGTGGCATGTTTCAGCTGCTTAAATGCCGTGACATAGAACGACTTTCCACAATAAATCATGTTGGCAAGTGCCAGTAACAATGACACTTGATTAGCCATATTGCGACCTCCAATCACAATCCAACGCATTGAGATTGCCATCACAAGGAGGGCAAAAACCCAAGAAAGCAGAGTCTTACGACGCAGTAAACGATACGCGCGTCGCTCTATTTCATCCACACTTCTGTCTGCTTCAATAACAAGATCATAGCCTATATTGTTGACCTCTTGCTTCATTTCTATCGAGTGAAATAACGTCAGGATTGAAGTCAACAAGGGCCGAACGCCCCGGCAAATGAGACCGAAGCGGAGTTCACACCTGCTAAAGAACAGAGTTTCTTTTCTACGTTAGCAGAGCATGCCGAGCATGCCATGCCAACGACTGGAATTGTCTTTTTCATCGGCAAATGAATTAAATCTGCAGCTCATAATGGCCTGCTCCCTCAACTGCAGCCTTGAGATCAGCATCCTTTACACGGCTTTCGTCGTAGTCAACCTTAACATTTTTGGCCTCAATATCAGCCAAAGCACATTGTACTCCATCAAGAGATTGTATTGCGTTTTCTACGTTTGCTTTGCAGTGCATGCACTTCATTCCGTTTACATTAAATGTCTTTGTTGTCATAATCTTATTGTTTTAATTGTTTTGTTCGAGATGCAAAGATACGATAAAAAACAAGCAATCGTGTTACATAATCTTGGAAGAATGTTATAAATATATGGAAAACAATAGCACACAACCTACTGAACAAGGGGCAAAAATGAAGCAAACAAACTGACTCATAAACTGAAAATAAAAGATAAGCTGATAGTCATGATTTATCTTTACAATTGCTTTCAAATTACGAGCTTATTCTAAACCGAACAGTCATCTCACACGAAATAAGGCCTAAAAAAACCACACTTTTACAATTCGTTATCAATCAAACAGTTATAAAAAAACACAGGAAAAAGAGCATAAAAATCACATTAAAACACATGGTGATTCCATTGAGATTGCAACATAAAAATAGTCAAATCACAAGGTCGTTTCAGTCATTTAGGCATCACAAACTGCATCAAATGACGAGACAAAACACCTGACATTACGCCACAATTACGACTTTTCCTCCAAATAAACACTATTTTTCGACAAACCCAAACGCTATTTGGTGACTTCATGAAGTGTTAAAAAAACAAGGGATATAATCTTTACAATATCATAGATTAAATGCAGGTAAAATGAGACGTGTTTACACTCATTTCATCCCGCAACATTTAGACTTTTTATCCACGATTCTGACGCTGGAGAGGGTTTGTTTCCATGCGAATACCACTGCTGTGGGGCTATTGTGATGCCATCTTCTGCGTCATTCAACCATGCGCCCCACCATGAAAAAGAAGAGTTTGCAATGATATGATACTTGCAAAGTGCCATGAGTTGCATGTCACGATAAGCCTCTTTACCCTTATTCCAGTCTATATAATACGGGCGATGTCCCTCACATAGCGGTTCAATATGTGTCTTACACCAAGCGATATCGTCTGAAAAGATAAAGTAACAAGATGGGTTTGCCATTGCATTCATTTGTGAAATAGCTCGCTGATAATAGTCTATTCCACACGTGTTTTGATACAAAGGATCATTCAAATAGTCGCCCCTTCGAACATGAAGAGAAGCAAAGCGCTCATTTCTAAGCATGTTTTCAACGTGTCGATTGCCGTCACCCACGAACGGAGAGAACTTAAAAGCCTCGATAATCTCTTTGCGATAAGCCTTGAAATAGCGTTCATCCTGCCAATAACCATCATAATATCGGTTACCCTCAAGCGTCAAAACGTCTGGTGAAAAGCTGCCATCAGCAGGCTCACACACCATGGTTTGTCGCCTCGGAAGCACTCTACTACCCACTCGCCAAAGCTGATAATGCGGATAAGGCCAAGCCAATCGCGCCACTTCTTGAAGAGAAGCAGCTCGAAATCTGCGGCCGAAAAATCTCGTCAAGCAAATATCCTTGATGCTTGTTATACCCTCGGAAGCAGTTCAAGTCCAGCCGAATCTCCTCGTCTTTATATTGCTGTTGCAATGCAATGGCTAACGCATATTGAAACATTTGGTTTGCCAAGTCCGCCTATTATCTTAATGATTTTCATGTCAATATCAATAAGTTCGTTTACTATGTAAAGCCAAAAGGAATTTGCGAATGGCTTTTTCCTATAAATATAAATAAAACGTATGCGCAAATGAGATGCATACATTTTACGCAACGTTTCATTGTCACTTTGCCTGACCTTTTGAATGTCAATGGTCTGCGAAATCTGCCCTTTGTGGCCATGATGTGACCGGATATAATTTCGTCCTTAGATAGCGCACGCGGCTGTTTTCGAAGCATTCGGTAATACCATTCATAATCAACGGCCCAACAAAGTGAAGGATTAAACAACTGCATTTGCTCCTTTTTGAAGCATAAACAAGCCGTAGGACCAATGAAATTGCAGGCAAACAAGGGTTGTTGGGAAAATGCAAAAAGCAAGGGTGACAACACATGATGAAGCCACCACTTTTGCCGTCTTCCATCCACTGAAACATTGCTAACCACAACATCAACTTGAGGCAAAAAGGCGGCCGAAACACGTGTAAGGAAGTCGTCAGATGCCATACTTTCGTCGTGATGTAGCACCATAATGTGGTCTCCTTTGGCTAAGGTTAGTCCGTGATTCCAGTTGTTTACCGCTCCGAGTGAGGACTGATTGCGATGATATTTCAGCCAAGGCAAATGCAGCTGAGAAACATATTCCTCGATAACCTCATTGGTAGAGTCGTCTGTAATGATGACTTCAAAGTCACTGAAACGTTGGCGTTGGCACGAACTTAAAAGCGAGTTTCAGCAACGAAAGGTTATTATAGGTGGGGATGATAATCGTGAAAAACATAATGACCTGTGTGAAGTTATTCGTTCAACTTAGGGGAATCATCTGCTGAAAACTGCGGTTCGCGCTGTTCTTTTGATAGATATCGTTCTGCCCTTTGCAGGAAATAGCCCTCATGATTGATGCCATAAAGGCTCAGAAGGAACAGACTTAATGAGAGAATATTATCCCAACTACCACCCCAAAAGAGGTCTAATGAGAGACTGAGGAATAGTCCTAACGTGACGGAATAGGTCGAAAAGAGCCGCATTCTCGATAGCGTTTGCACAATAACTGCCAGAAACAGCAACGTCATGGGTAGGCCAAAGCAGAGCATAATCAAAAGAATCGTCGACTCGGTAACGCCAGACATGGCTAAGTTATGATAGCTAACCATCGAATGTTCGCTTAGTTCCTGAAACATAAATCCTATACCTGACAGCGGATTTTCAGTGATTCTATCCAATGTGTTGTTCCATAATTGCCAGCGAAGACTGTTACTCAAACTGATGGTTCGCGTCAACCAAGTAGCCAAGACCACAAGAATGATTGTGCCAACATAGCCAATCTTTAACAACTTCTGACGCGAATAAAGTCGGAATTTGATGAGTATGACAACCGAAAACAAGGCAATGTAGTAACGAAAAGAGCTTGCAAGAACGAGATTAAAGACCATCATCGCCAGCAAAAAGTCTATGGAGATACTTGGGCAACTGACGCTCGTGGAGAGTGAAACAGAGTGCAAGAAAAGAGATACTCCCTGAATATAACGTGTTGTTTTTAATGCCAGTGAAGCGTGGAAAGAACTCTCCTATGCGCTTGGGAGGCAGAGATGACCACGGAAGATCAAAAGCCAAGCATGAGTAAAAGATTGGAAATCAGGTCACCGATAAAGATTAAATAGACCACGATTTTCAACACTTGGAGTGCTTGTTTGCGGTCTTTCAAGCCGAGAAGTGCAAAGCAAAGGAGATAAAACTGCCCCCACATCATGAGTGATTTCATGCTGGCATCATTGAAAAAAACAACTTGATGAGCCCAATAAACAGCGTTCCTATACAAAATGATAAGAACCATTTCAACGCCTGAACATTATGGAAAAAAAGCACTCCGCAGAGAACAAAAAGTATAAGTGAAAAATGCCAGTAATGACAACGTCATTGCATTGTAACCAACCAACTGGAACAATACAATCGTTGCACCAAACAACCAATATCGGCGTTCGATATGCATCAAATCATGACTAAATCTTACACTTGGCATAGATACTTATGATAATAGTTTTGAGCAAATATGACAACAAAACAGAGAGTGAAAGGCCTGTTGTTCCAGCACCTTTTCCCACAAAGAAGGCTGCAAATGCAATCATACTGCCTGCCCAAATCAAATTGATGACACACATACTCCACACATAATCCTTGCTATAAGCAGACATTTCGATGACATTAGAGACTGCAGAGAAGATGGTAGAAAGGGCAAGTAACACGAGCGGAAGCGTCTCTTTGTAATCTGATCCGTAGAGGTTCATCAGCTGATGACTAAGTAAGATGGTTACACCTGCAGCCAAAGCAGTGATTACAAAGATAAGAAACGTGTTTAGATTTAATGTCTTTTTGAACGTCTTTTGATTCTGAATGCTTGACAATATCGGTAGAACAATCTGACTAACTGCCGTGGGAATAAAGAGCAAATATGACTTTAATCTGGTCGGAAGCTTCATAGATTGCCAACGCCGAATAACTCTCATGATGCACAAATATGGCTCGAATCGCGAAGAAAGCTGGCGTGACACTAAAGGGCTGAAATGGTAGCCGGCACACTGTAACGATAAACTAATCGCCAATCGGAATGAATGACATGACGGTGTGAAAGGTCTATTCCTTTGCGATGAAGAAGCTTTTTCCCCGACCTATGATTAAGCAAATAGAGCATCAATATGCCACTACCAAAGCCAAGAACTGCCCCATTCAAGCCCCAGAAATAAGCTCCGACAAGCATCAATATGGATTCCGTGATACTACCAAAGAAGGTGTTTTGTGCAATCTTATCAAAAGGCTTCAATGCCTGATAAGACCCCATTCTCCATGCCATTCAATATCGAAAGAAAGATCATCAGACTGCCAAAAGCGAACCGAAAGACTTAGCTTGGGCTCATGAAGTAAGGCAGAAGAGATGGTATCGGCAAAGAGAAAGACGACTAATGCAATGAATAATGCAGTGAGAAATGAAAAAGCGTTGCGACATGAAATAAATGGAAGCAGCATGCGCTTTCTCTTCATTTTGATACTGAGAGATATATCTTGTCGCCGTAACGCCTATGCCAGTAGTTCCTAAAACGATAAACATTCCGAGCGTAGAACGTATCATTCCGAACTCGCCGAAAGTCATTTTTACCGAGGATTCTCGCACAAACAATGCCGCTAATCAACACAAAAACTTTCCAATGGCAGTGCCTGTCAACGACCAAAAAGGCTCCCGTTGCAATACGTTTTTGCAATATCCGACGACTTGATTTTTACGCAGAAGGCGTTCCATTAACAATGATTCCAACAGGTGAAGTGTGTGTCTCGGCTGCATGATGTTCTATCTTTTCAACATCATCTACCGTCGAAACACCATCTCGTAAGACAAATAATTGCAGCTCACTCACGTCTTCCAACAAGGCGACATCAGTCATATAACGTTGGCAAGGACCATCAATGACAACATAATCATACGTGTTTTTTTAAGGTCTTGAATGATGCTTTTGAACGACTCAGATGAAAGGAAATCAGCTGGGTTTTGAGCCAAACAATCTCCTGAAATGACATCAACTGGCTCAATCAATGACGTTGAAGAAAGAGCTTCTTTCCATGTTGTTCCAACCTCAGTAAAGTCTTTTTGACGCGCATTCTGCAAGCCAAGGAGTGACCGAAGGCCTTGTGTTCTGAAGTCACCATCAAATAATGCCACACGTTTTCCCATCAAACTGAGCGCCTTTGCCAAGTTAATAGCAACATAACTCCGTCCTACTTGTGGCGTGACAGCCGTCAAAAGCACCACTTGAGCACCACTTTTCGACCACCTGCATACGCAGATTTCGGAAGGCGTCATTATTCAAATCGCGCCCTTCTTTGCTCACCGTGACAACACCACCTTTTACCCATGGCAACGCAACCACCATGCTGACATCAGCTCCTTCGACACCCATTGAGCCCACGAATACGCCTGTTGCGGCTCTCCTTTACAAAACAAAAACAATCAGTGGAAGCACTAAGCCTATAAGGAAACCAGCTGCAGTTGTGCGCCCCTTTCGTGGGAAAACAGGTGCCTGAAGTCCCGATGGTGGTGTGACAATTCGCAGGTTCTTCGTGCCAAATATCTGTGAGATGCTGTTCTCTTCTCGCTTTTGAAGCAAATAGATATAAAGCTCTTCAACCACCTTTTGGCGTCGTTCCGTGGGCAGAATCTGCATGATTTTCGACGGAACTGAAGCCATTTGACTCGTCGAAAAAGCCTTTTTCCGCACTGAGTTTTGACGTTTGAATCTGCAATTGTTCGACACCTTGTTCGAGTGAATTTCCTATTGCTGAGCGCATGGATGAAATCTGATTGTCTAACGATTCAACAATAGGATTCTTGCCACTACTATTCTCTGCAATGGTATTTCGCTTGAGAATAAGTTCGTTATAGTCTTGAATCTGCGAAGAGATACTTTGATTTTGTGGCAGAAGATTAGCCGGAAGGAGTTGCAGTTTGCCGTATTTCGGCATCATGTTTCGCATGTGTTTCATCACATAAAGCTCATTGTTGAGCTTCTGTAATGCCTCATCTGTCGTCGCAATTTGACTCAAAGCAGCCTTTGCATTCTCGTCATAATCAACAATCTTATGGGTCTCTTTGAACTTTGAAATATTGCCATCGAGCGCACTAAGTTGCTTTTCTAAGCTTTCAATTCGAGCGTCAATGAATGACGTAGAGGCATCAATGCTGCTGTTTTTATCAGCTAACCACGACTGCTGATAAACCGAAATGAGCGTCCGAAGCACTTCATCTGCACGCTTAGCACTAATGTCTTGGTAGCTTAAATCAATGACAGAGGTTTGGTCATCGACAAGATTTATCTTGATATGTTTTCCTAAACGCTCAGCAACATCATAGAGTTCATATTTCACTATCTTGAATTTCAGCTCGTCTTTTTCCCTTGAAAAGCCTTGGCAAAAGCGGCGTTTTTCACTATAGCAATGCGTCCAAGTGGTGTCTTAACCATCTCATTTACATGCCCTGCTATGGTCTCTTCAAACTTCGTTTTATTGCGTTTGAAGGTGGAAAGTGACAGACTTCCGTCTTTCTTTAGCTGCAAAATACAACTCGCTTTGTCGTCATCTTTCAGCCCAGGAAACGTCACCATAACAGGCATTTCGTCTTTCGTCAGTTCGCGACTACCTATCCATTGCGGACTAAAATAGCCTGTCATGAGTCCCAATCGCTTTACAACCTTCTCCATTGTCGCCACAGATTGAAACACCTTTAGTTCGTTATTAACATTTGAAGTGACATTCATCAGGCCCGAGAGATGAGAACATACTGAGAGTGCCTGCATTCAAAACACCACGTGAAGTGTCGTCATCTTTAATCATCACTTCAGCCGAACGCTCGTACTTAGGCATTGCCATTAGCACGAAAATCAAGCTGAACAACGTGGTAAGAAAGGCTGAAACAGCAAACCAATACCAATGTTTTCGGCAGCTGATAACAAACTGATGATAGTTCAACGGACGTTCTTTTCTAACGACAACACGCTCACATTCCTTGATATCCATAGCCATTATTTAAAAGATTAACACGGCAATTGTTGCCAAGACTGAAGCGATAGAACTCCAAAAAGCAAAGTTCCTTGTGTTGTTACCATTGACGGTTGACTGCCTAATCTTCATGTTATTAGACTTCACATAGATAAGATCATTCTGATGAATAAAGTATGCCGGCGAGGTATAAACATCCTTTGCATTACTCAAATTGACGATAAACACCTGCTTGCTTTGACCATTATCACGAACTACAACGACGCTATCGCGCTTGCCATATAGGTTGATATCGCCTGCGTCTCCTAAGGCATCAAAGATTGTTGTAGCATCTTTCGTGATATATTTTCGCCCAGGAGAGTTTACTTCGCCAAGCACATTGTAAGTCAATCCCATGTAGTCGACGGTCACAGTAGCATCTTTCAACAAACCACTTTCAGCCAACTTCGTTTTGATAAGCTGTTCAGCCTGCGCACGAGTGAGGCCTGCCAAATGGATTGTTCCAAGCAAAGGAAAGTCTATATTGCCTGAGTTGTCGAGCGTATACCCCACAACATATTGGCTACCTTGCACCGAACCAGCATTCAAATTCGTGCTAACGGCATGGTTAAACAGGCTATTTAACTCCGCAATTTTGCCTTTAACAATAACCGAAATCTTATCTTGTGGTTCGAAAGTCACAATGCCATTAGTAGGCAAACTGATAGTTTCGCCATTCTTTAAGTCCTGTAAATAGTTATAATTCTTAGGGCGTACAAGCAGCTAAGAATGCACAAATCAGCAGTGCAAATAAGGTGTTTATCTTGATGTTATTCATACTTTCTATTTGTATTATAACGTTCTTGTGCGCGTGATATTTTTATTTTTATACAACTTTTTTTCGTTGCAAAAAGCCTCAACGATAAAAGCAGATGATAAAACGATATGACGCAAATGAGCGTGTAATTCGGTACACTTTAGTAGGTAATATGACGCAAATCATGCGCTAAAATGACGCACATTGCAATTCAAATCATGGGGAGGTTATAATGCCTTTTCGACTGAATGCTTATAACCATTTTGAATGACAATGGTTTATAAAGATGACAGAAACAAGAATATTGTTTGATTAAAAAAAGCTAAAAAGAAGCGAGTGGCGTTGTTTTTTTACAAATAGCCTGTATGATTCAGCGCTTACATTCAGTTGTGGCAGCTATGCGAGCCGCATTTTACAATAAAACATGTGATTTGCTTATCACATTAAAGCCACTTTCGCCCCGAAAAGAGGCGAAAGGGCTCGCAAACTCAATTATTAGTGGTTAATTTAGCATGGAGTTTTAGAGGGGATATTCGTCAAACGCGTAGAGAACGGTAGACAAATAACGCTCTCCAGTATCAGGGAACAACGTCACGATTTGTTTGCCTTTGTTCTCTGGACGACGTGCAATCTCGGTGGCAGCAAAGGCAGCTGCGCCCGAAGATATACCCACTAAGAGACCTTCTTGCTGTGCTAACAGGCGACCAGTAAGTATGGCTTGGTCGTTCTCTACTTTGAAAACTTCGTCTATATAAGCACTATTGTAGGTGTCAGGGATAAAGCCTGCGCCGATACCTTGTATCTTATGAGGTCCACTATTACCGCCACTTAACACTGCAGAATCAGTGGGTTCAACGGCTACAATGCGTACATTGGGGTTCTGTTCTTTTAGATATTGGCCGATGCCTGTAATCGTTCCACCCGTTCCAACGCCTGCAACAAAGATGTCAACTTGGCCATTTGTGTCACTCCAAACCTCTGGACCAGTGGTCAAATAGTGTACTCTTGGGTTGGCCATATTCGTGAATTGACCGAGTATTATGCTACCTTCTATGCTGTCACGAAGCTCTTCTGCCGCCTTGATTGCACCCTTCATACCATCTTTTTCCGCTTGTAAGTTTCACCTGAGCACCATAAGCTTTCACCAAAGAACGACGCTCTACGCTCATCGTTTCGGGCATGGTGAGGATGAGACGATAGCCTTTCACGGCTGCCACTAAAGCCAAACCAACGCCTGTGTTGCCACTCGTTGGCTCGATGATTGTAGCTCCCGGCTGGGTTTTCCAGCCTTTTCAGCGTCTTCAATCATTGCCAAGGCAATGCGATCCTAACACTTCCGCCTGGGTTAAAATACTCAACTTTTCCTATAATAGGCGTATCAACACCACGAAACTTTGAATATTTCGAGAGTTCCACTAAGGGAGTGTGACCTATAAGGTCTGTTATCTGTTTATAAATCTTTGTCATATTTCCTGTACTTAATATTTGTTTAACTTAAGAGGCTATAAAAAGCCTCCCTTTTCTTTCATTTACTTTACTGCTTCGAAAGGCCTGATCGAGGGTCATCGATAATATCTTGGTAGTGTTCTGTACCTATTGAGAGACGTATAGTGCTTTCAAAGATTCCCTGATCTGCTGCTTCTTCGCGGCTAAGTTCAGAGTGAGTAGTAGACAAAGGATGTATAACCAAGCTCTTAACATCAGCCACATTAGCCAGTAAAGAGAATATCTTTAGATGGTCGATAAAGTCGAAAGCCGTCTTCTGATCGCCCTTAATCTCGAACGTAAAGATGCTTCCTGCACCATTGGGGAAGTAGCGTTGGTAGAGATTATGATTGGGATGATCGGACAAAGCAGGGTGATTAATCTTCTTCACCATGGGTTGTTGCTTCAGATAATCAAGCACTTTGAGCGTATTATAGACATGACGCTCAACGCGAAGACTAAGTGTTTCAAGCCCCTGTAGCAAGATAAAAGCGTTAAAAGGAGATATCGCTGCGCCCTCATCACGTAGTAACAAGGTGCGAACTCGTGTCACAAAAGGTGCTGGAAGGTCACCAAACGTGATGCCATGATAGGAAGAATCGGGCTCAGTAAAGCCTGGGAAAACGATCTCCTTGGGCTTTCCAATCGAAGGAACCACCATCAACAATGACACCACCTAAAGACGTTCCGTGTCCACCAATGAACTTCGTTGCAGAGTGAACAACAACATCTGCGCCATGCTCTAAAGGCCGAATGAGATATGGAGTGCCAAAGGTGTTGTCGATAATCAATGGTAATCCATGGCGATGTGCTATCTCTGCACATCGTTCTATGTCTGAAATGTTAGAGTTAGGATTACCTAACGTCTCTATATATACAAGCTTTGTGTTAGGCTGAATGGCTGCTTCGAGCGCATCATAATCGTCAGGATCGACGAAGGTTGTAGTGATTCCTTGTCGCTTTAAGGTATGAGCGAGGAGGTTATATGTGCCTCCATAGATGGTTTTACTGGCTACAACGTGGTCACCACTAAAGGCAATATTCGTGATGGTATACGTCACTGCAGCAGCTCCAGAGGCTAAAGCTAAGCCAGCAACTCCCCCTTCCAATGCAGCAACTCGCTCCTCAAAGACAGCTTGAGTGGTGTTAGTGAGACGACCATATACATTTCCTGCATCTTTCAATGCAAAGCGATCAGCAGCATGTTGGGCATTATGGAAGACGTAAGATGTAGTTTGATAGATTGGAACGGCACGTGAATCAGTGGTTGGATCGGCTTGTTCCTGTCCTACATGAAGCTGTAATGTCTCGAAATGGAGTTTCTTTTCGTTGCTCATTGTCTAATCCTTTCTTTTATGATGTTAGTAATTATGTTTGCAAAGGTAGGATTTAATTATGAGCTGACATATCGCACATTATAGGCATTTTGCATACCACAATGATGGTATCTATCATCATTTCATTGCAGTTCTCGCCTTGATTTACTCTTGATAACGAACCAAACGCCCGTGAAAACCAATACAACTGCCACGGCCTGTAGCCATGTAAAGACACATAATCCCACTGCAAGACTGACGGAAACTGCCACAATCGGTTTGCACATAATTATATATACTGACCACCGTAGGACGTAGATATTGCTGGCCAACCATGGTGAGAATGTAACTCAAATACGTACCAAAGAAGACGACAAAGCCTGCTTCTAATAAGCTCATTCGAGGCACATCGCTCCATTGAACGCCTGAAACATGCGTGAAAGTAAAGGGCCAAATGAACATGGTTGCCCACAGAAACATCCATTTATTGACGGTAAACACCGAGTAACGTTTAATGAGTTTATTGAATAAAGAAAGGTAAAGTGCAAAGGAAAGTTGGGCACCTATGCACATCAAGTCACCGCGAATGTCTCCTATTTTATCACTAATTGCGGCAGCACTCGTTAGTACAAGCGTCACAGCTCCACAGCAACCGATGAATACTCCGAGGGCTTTTTGGAGTGTGATTGGCTCTTTCAGGATGAGAAAAGAGAGCACCATAGCGAATATCGGCATTGAAGTTGTGACAATACTTGAATTGACTGGCGAGGTGATGCTTAGTCCGATAGTATACAAACACTGATTAAACGTAAGTCCAAAGAGGCCTGCTGCACCAAAAAGAAGCTTGTCACGAAGAGGTACTTTCTCCCGTTTGAAACACAAAGCAGTTAGCCAAAAGAGCACCATTCCAAAGAAAACACGCAGTGATACCATAGTAATCCCATCGATACCATGGCTCATTGCGTCCTTACCTAAAGGCGCCATAAGTCCCCAAAAGACTTCTGCCATTAACATACTCACATGAGATCGCAACGGAAGATTATGCCGAATATTCATTTCTTTCTATCATTTCTTGCACACAAAAGTATTAAAAAATGTCGTCACTACATGCTACATCGCATTTAATTTATTATATTTGCGCTATAGATATCATAGGAAATGAAATACGCAGACTATATAGAACAGATAGAGATTGAGTCACTTTGGAGTGGAACAAAGCACATTTTGTGGAATCTTGACCGCAAGGTGAACATCCTAAGTGGTATCAACGGCGTCGGAAAAAGTACGATATTATCGAAGGTTATCCGTGGACTTGCCCAGGGAGGAGAGTTCCCCAGCCACATGTTAAAAGGCGTTCGGCTGCGTGTTCAACCGTCAGATGCCAAGTGGATTCGATACGATGTGATTCGTTCTTTCGACCGACCGATGGTCAGTAGTGACTCACTTGCCCAAATGGAAAAACCTGAAAAACAGAACTTGATTGGCAGCTATTCGTATTGCAACGGAAGTATCTTGACTATCAAGTTAACGTCGGAAACCGCATCATTGAGGTGCTACAGCGCGGAGGAAATGACGCAACTGAGCAAGCACAAAGCATCTCTCAAGGGAAGAATCTGTTTCAAAACATCATCGATAATCTATTCAAAGAGACGGGGAAAAGTATCATTCGAAGTGAGAATGAGATTCGTTTTACCCAACTGGGAGAAGTGCTTTCACCTTATCAACTGTCAAGCGGTGAGAAGCAAATGTTAGTGATTCTGTTGACCGTTCTTGTCGAAGACTGTAAACCTTACGTGCTTTTTCATGGACGAACCTGAGGTTAGTTTGCACTTCGAATGGCAGAAACAACTTATTGATCTCATTCTACAGTTGAACCCAAATGTGCAACTTATCTTGGCAACGCATAGTCCGGCAGTCATCATGAACGGCTGGATGGACCACGTAACTGAGGTTACCGACATCACATTATAAAAGACATCAGCAGACAATGGGACGCCGATTGAGAGACAATATCACTTCAAATTACTTCAAAGCAGCTAATCGTTTGACTTCAAAAATATGCCAAACGAAAGATTGTTGCCTATGTGAAAGCTATGAAGATGTGTTCTTTTGGCGTACTATTCTCAGTCAATTTGAGACACAAGAGCGCTTTTTTGAGGTCATGCTTCCTACGCGATCAACTCATTTAGAGCGTGGAAAGAAAGCAGCAATCAGCAGTCTTCTTGAAGCCGTTGGACAGGATATGATAGCTTGTGTGGATGCCGATTACGACTATTTAATGCAGGGTTCCTCGCCGAATTCACGCATATTGCTCAATAATCCCTTTGTCTTTCACACGTATGCATACTCAATTGAGAACCTACAATGCTACGCTTCATCTCTTCATAACGTTGCTGTTGCTGTGTCATTAAACGACCATTCGGTGTTTGATTTCAATGACTTCATGAGACAATATTCCGAGATTATATACCCACTTTTCGTGTGGAATATCTGGTTTTATAGGTCTACTCACTATGGAGAATTTACCTTATCAGACTTCAATCACGCAATAAAAATGGGCGAAATCAATATCGATTATCCCGAAGTCACACTCGAACAACTGCACAAAAAGGTGGAAAAAGCGGTTGAAAAACTAACACTTCGCTATCCCGATGCACGTGAAAGCTATGAAGAAGTGAGACAAGACATGGAGCGATTAGGCGTTCATCCCCATAACACCTACCTTTATATACAAGGTCATCACCTATTTAATCACGTCGTATTACCATTGCTTGAGCGCGTGTGTAGTAGGCTTATGCGTGAACGCGAAATAGAAATTGGGCGCCAATCTCTGCATAATCTTCAGTATAAAAACAGAGATTTCAGCTTATAGAAACAGTGTTGGTGATGCCGAAACGATGTTGAAAAAGAACCTCGGATACATGCTTTCGACACAATATAACCAAATACTTGAGGCATTGAAAGACGCTGGGACAGCAGAAGTTCTCAGCCACATCAATAACTCATGACAACCAAAAATAAAACAAGAAAAGATGAAGAAGATAAAAAAACAGGTAAAGCCACTTTCTGAACGCGAAAGTGAGTCTTTGAATCTCTATCTCAATGAGATTGGAAAGGAAGAACTTCTTTCTGACGACGAAGAAAACAAACTTTCACAGCAGATTCAGCAAGGAGGCGCGAGGTCAGAACGTGCCATCAACAAGCTGACTTCTGCCAACCTACGCTTTGTTGTGGCTATAGCGAAGCAGTATACTGACCGCGGTGTAGCCATTCTCGACCTCATTAGTGAAGGCAATATTGGGCTAATGAAGGCAGCAATGAGCTTTGATGGCAGTCGCGGTCTACGCTTTGTAGGCTATGCCGAGCCTTTCGTTCGCCGAGCAATTGAGGCAGCTGTCAACGAACAGAGTGGCATATTCCGACTTCCAAAGCATGAAAAATAGCCCTGAAGAGAAGGCTAACAGTCGTGCTTTTTTTCTGTTGATGCGCCCTTAGAAAATGGTAAAAACATGAGCTTGCTCAGCGTACTTTCCGACCCCAATGCAGCGCGTCCAGATCAAGAAGTGCTTGAAGCGTCGGTCAAAGAAGAGCTTATGCAGGGCCATGAACATCCTCAATCAACGTGAGAAAAAAACGTGGTAGAAGCGTTCTATGGGATAGGCCAACCCCACCTCACCTTTGCTGAAATAGCTGAGAAAATGGGGCTAAAAACGTGAGCGAGTACGCCAGATTCGCAACAAGGCTGTACGCAAACTAAACCGCAATACGACTTCAGATATGCTCAAGGCCTACTTATAGTAGGCCACATACCCACCCTTTTGCAGTTGCTTTATCACATCACATTTCGTCACATATTCAGCAAGTTGTTTGGGGTTTCTATTCACATAAAACAGCAATTCGTTATAAACCTTATCCAAAGCAGGGGCTTGTTTGAGGAGCTGTTGATACTCTTTAAAATCATATCCATACCAACTTCCGTTCGTGGTAACGTTTAGTTGCACATAAGCTCGGGCGTAAAGAGCTTCTTGTTTCAATTTAACATCTTTCTTAGCTACGTCAAGATATGTCATTGCTTGTTGTGCAAAGTCCTTTTCCCAGGCCCGAGTTGAATCATCACAAGGCTTATCATAATGCGTCAGATACCAGCAATCGCCATAACAAGAAGCTTGATAATAGCGCACAGCAAGCTGTAATGCCAACGCAGGACGCGTCGCATCGTTGGCTAATTCATAACGTTGTTCCAAACGACTCATGTCTTCACAGAACGTAATCTTCTGATTATATTTCAGCGAAACCTTTTCAAGTTCCTCGTCTACACCAAGATCATAAATATCCTTTACACGCTGTTTGAAGAACCAACGCGGCTTTTTATAATCCCGATGAGCCATAATTAGCGCGATACCAAGGCCGTTCACATAAGATAATGGCACCTTTTCTTCAACACAGGTAATGCCTCAGAAAAAGCGACCCTCGGCAATGAGTTTGGTTGCTAAAAGGTCATTAAAATAGTTTGGATTCCGATACTTATTTTGCTGCAAAATGAATTGAGCCAGCACATCGTTGTCATGTTTTTCATGCATGAAAACAATATAATCACGCAACTGATTCGCCGTCATCGAGTCTAAACTACCAAAGTATTCGTCATAGTTTGCATATCTTGAGTAACCTGGACTATAGGTATATTCATGATCATTCTTGGGAAGTCGTCGACGCTCTAACATGCCTTGAGCGGCTGCAACCATATTAAGATTGTGACGCTTAGCATAATATGCTATGATATTCTGCGTCACAACACGATCGAAAACACGTGAATAGTAATTCATGTCCCACGGATATGGCGTTCCTTTACTATTGAGAAAAGCGTAATTCTTTGACGATAAAGTCGGCATCAAATGGTGCACCTTCACGCATCAAAGCCGTTGAAGCAAGGAAATGAATGGCCCGAGCATTGTCACATTCAAGTACAGTTCCCTTCATCGTCATAGCCAAACGGCTCTTCAATTCGGCTGCTTTTAGTATCACCAAGTGTATAGGAAACCATCGCTGAAGCGGCTTTCCACAGCGCGGGTTCACTACTCTTTCGCGATGCAACTACATGTTCAGCGAAGTCTATAAATGCCTTAGCTTCTGCCTCCTGTTGTGTGTTATCAGCACCTACATAGTCATACATCCAATCGAGATCTGCATTATCTTGAACCGTATTTACATAGTTTTGAACGAGCCAACGCAATGCAGGCGAGTTGGGATTCTCATGATAAATGACTTTAATTCCATCCAAATTCTTGAAGTTACGAGCAGCCCATTGAATGCTGTTCACATCCCCTTGACTCACATAAATGGATAGCGCTTCGTTACGATGCCCGCTGTTCAACAATGCATAAGCATAGATATTGCGACATATTTCTTTATATATTCCAACAGGAAAACGGCTTGCACGCGTGTTCCACACATTCAGAATACCCTTGACATTGGCTTCCAACAGATAGCAACGCATCAGCAACAACGTGTATTGTTGAGTTAAACGACTCCCTTTATAGTTAAGAGCGGCATTGCGCATACGTTGTAATTGAGCTTTCTCTAATGCGACTTCACCTTTTGAAGGATAATCCCACTGCTCGATTCTTCGCTCACATATTTGCTGATATTTAGCGATATTGCGCACATAAGCAAGCATTTCGGCATCGTGTTTTTCGCCGAGCTGTCTTAACAAGTAGGCTACAATCGTTGTCAAAAGAAACCTTCTTTCTTGCCCGTATATGCCTGCCAATACTTATACAACGGCGTGACAAAGTCTGGTGAAGTGATGCCATATTCGCTCTCATTAATAACGCACATCATATAGAAATTATGTATGATTGGCTCAGGACCACAGGCAAACGAGCGCAAGGATAGCGTCAAAAGGAAGCTAAAAAAAGCACGATAAATCTCTTCATAATCTTTTGGGGATATAATTTATAATGTGATTGGGACTAAGGTCATAAATGATAGTTTCGTCACGCAAACTTGGCCGTAAATCTTCGATGGTTCGCTTTACTTTGAGCACATCTTCTATGGTAGCTTTTCTCACGACAACGCTGTCTCCGGGCAACACCGGAAGGTCATTGTCGGCATGAAGTATGCCCTTATAGTGACCGTTTCTAAACAAAAATGCGATAAGAAAACAAGGGATAAGCAGGAGAAAGGGGCAAAGAATAGTTCTTCAAATACTTCAAATAAGGCATTACATCCTTTAGATCGAGGATGGGATGTGTGCAGTTTATGTCTGTGAAAGTCACCCTGTGTTATACATCATCAACACACCTTTGTCTACGGGAGGAACATGTTGTGACAACTGATGTAGACGTATTGTAGTCGATAAAGTGATATGTTTCTTAACGGCAAGATGATGAAGTTGCGTCAGAAAAATCATAGTAATGAGCACGCGAACTAAGGGTCCAATCACAGTCAATCTGAAGCTCTTTTGGAGTGAGAATATCATTAGTTTCGCACATTTTTAATACTCTTCGCAATATATTTTGTGCCAAATCGCGTCCCATTAGTGCCTGATTTCATCACATCATTGGTAATAAAAACAACAGGAATTACTTCTAAATGATGGGGTAATTTGGCTGCGAATTGCAGCGTTGCATTAGGAGTTGGATTACCTTCGCGACTCAAAAACAACGTCAAAAAAAGCGTAAGTATAGCTTATTTAATCCCTTTACTCGGTTTGCAACAAGAGAGTCATTGCGCCATGATGTGCTCCAATAATAAGCACTTCTTAACGCATGTTGTGTCGTGGATTGATGCTTACATCCTGTTAAAAGCACCAAAAAAACAAAAGAAAAAAACCAACTCTCTTCTCGCTTTCATCTACGGCGGGTTTATATTTGCAAAGATAGGAATTATTCATAGAAAAAAACTCCTATGAATATGTTAAATCTTTAACTTTTGATAGCCTATATTTATAAAAATGAGTTCATGAAAGCTATCAGACTACTACACCGCCTCTATACAACACACAAGGGAAAACTAATGCACTACAACTTGTGAGAAAAACACAAAACATAAGTTCTTAGGAAATCAAAACATATTTTTGATGCAAAGCATAGCTCCTTGAGATTAATAGCTAAGTTGCACGCAATTTGCACCAAACTACCGCATAAAATGACTGAAATTACCTAATGAAATGAATGGAATTGCAAGATAAAATGACGCACTTTGTTCCGCAACAACAAAGTATCTGAAAATCAACAACATACAAACATAAGCGAGAAAGCAATTCAATCAAGAGAGAAATCATTGTGAATGAAAGCCTCATACAAATTGTTTATGTGCACTCTCCGAAGGCATTAGGCTCTTATCCTATGCGTTATCTACACGAAAATAAAAAGGCTACAGCTTTTATGCTGTAGCCTTTCACCTAATTATATATAGGATATATGCTCGTGTTATGTTCTACTTTTTATACTTCTCTGCCTGCTGTTGTATCAAAGCGGCATCGTTAAAAGTAGTCTATTTGCATCGCTTTTTCGAACCTCATCCATGGTTTGTGCTGCGGTTTCCCGAGCCTGTTCACTACCCTTTTTTTCAAGAGGTTGAAGATCTCAGGAATATCTTGTTCAAACGTATGGCGACGCTCGCGAATAGGATCAAGCATGCGATTGATGACGCTATTCAAGAGCTTTTTTTGCACTTCATATCACCAATACCACCATGTGTATAGGCTGCCTTAAGCTCGTCAAGATTCTTGAATTCGGGCCAGAAATCAGCGAAATCTTGATCGGTTGAGAATGCATCGAGATAGGTAAACACGGCATTTCCTTCAACATGACCAGGGTCATTGAGGTTTACATGCGTTGGATCTGTATACATACTCTTTACCTTTTTCCAAACCGTATCAGCGTCGTCACTAAGATAAATGCAGTTGCCGAGGCTCTTACTCATCTTCTCTTTGCCATCTGTTCCAGGGCAAACGGCGTGCTGTTGCATTCTCCGGTAACAGGATGTTTGGCTCAACAAGCACTTCGCTATACACCTGATTGAAACGTCGTGCGAGTTCACGTGTAAGCTCAATCATAGGCTCTTGGTCCTCGCCTGCAGGGATTGTGGTCGCCTTGAAGGCCGTAATGTCGGCAGCTTGTGACACAGGATAGCAGAAGAAACCCATCGGAAGATTAGCTTCAAAGTTACGCATCTTGATCTCAGTCTTTACAGTTGGGTTGCGTTGTACACGCGAAACAGAGACAAGATTCATCAAATAAGTAGTCAATTCGGCCAATTCTGGAATCTGACTCTGTATATATAAGGTGCAAAGTTGAGGGTCAAGACCAGCCGAAAAGATAATCAAGGGCCACCTCAATGATGTTCTGTCGTATCTTCTCGGGATTGTCTGCGTTGTCTGTTAAGGCTTGAACATCGGCCATAAACACAAACATTCGGTCGTAGTTTCCTTCGTTTTGTAACTGCACACGACGTCGAAGACTGCCTACATAGTGGCCTAAATGCAACTTACCTGTAGGGCGGTCACCTGTTAATATGATTTTCCCCATAATTAGAATTCAGCTGTTTTAGGTGTTCTTGGGAACGGAATTACATCGCGAATATTCTGCATTCCGGTCACGAAAAGAATGAGACGTTCGAACCCTAAGCCAAAACCGGCATGAGGACATGAGCCATATTTGCGCGTATCGAGATACCAACTATAGCTATCTTTCTCCATTCCTCGCGCCTTAATTTCAGCCACTAACTTGTCATAACTCTCTTCTCTTACCGAGCCACCGATTATCTCTCCTATGCGAGGGAATAGCACATCAGTGCCTTGCATGGTTCTTCCGTCGGCGTTCTTCTTCATATAGAAGGCTTTAATCTCACTCGGATAGTCGGTCATTATGACTGGACGCTTAAAGTATTCTTCAACAAGATAGCGCTCATGTTCACTGCTTAAGTCCATTCCCCAGCCTGTAATTGGGAACTCAAATTGATGTCCCTGCTTAACAGCTTCTTCGAGAATGTGGATGCCTTCAGTGTAAGTGAGGCGCACAAAGCGTTCTTTTACAACCGATTCTAACGTCTCAAGCAACGTCTTATCAATCATCTTGTTGAGGAACTCAAGGTCATCCTTGCAGTTATCAAGTGCCCACTGCACGCAATACTTAATAAAGTCCTCTTCCAAGTCCATGAGTTCATCCTGTTCTAAGAATGCAACCTCAGGCTCAATCATCCAGAATTCTGCGAGATGTCGAGGCGTATTACTGTTCTCTGCACGGAAAGTTGGGCCGAAAGTATATATCGCTCCGAGTGCGGTTGCACCGAGTTCACCTTCCAATTGACCAGAAACCGTGAGGTTAGTCTTCTTTCCAAAGAAGTCCTTTTCATATGGAACCGTGTCGTCTTTACCCGTGCGTGAGAGGTCAAGCGTAGTCACTTGGAACATCTCTCCGGCTCCTTCTGCGTCGCTTGCAGTTATGATTGGCGTATGGAAATAATAGAAACCATGGTCATGAAAGTACTTATGTACGGCAATAGCCATATTGTGTCGGATGCGGAATACAGCCCCAAAGGTATTCGTTCTGAGGCGTAAATGCGCATACTTTCGCATGTATTCGAAGCTTTGTCCCTTCTTTTGCATCGGATAATCCGATGGACAAAGGCCGTAAATCTCAATCTCCTTACTTTGTATTTCAACAGTCTGGCCAGCACCTTGGCTTTGTACCAATGTGCCAACTACACTGATACAAGCACCAGTTGTGATGCTTTTTCAGTGTATCGGCATCCATAGAAGTCGGATCAACGACAATCTGAATGTTGTTTATTGTAGAACCATCGTTGAGTGCAATGAAATCAACTGCCTTGCTGTTTCGATGGGGAACGAACCCATCCTTTCACGTTAATATCCTTGCCATATTCGGTGCATTGCAATGCATCGATAATCTTTTGTTCTTTTCATTTTCAATGTTTCTGTTACTCAAACATACCGCTTCGAAGCATATCTACCTCTTGTTCGGTGAGGAAACGCCAGTCACCTCGTCTCAAGTTTTTTTCTTCGTTAGACCAGCAAACTGCACGCGATCCAATCGGAGAACTCGATAGCCAAGGCTTTCAAAAAAATGCGGCGAACAATGCGGTTCTTTCCGCTATGTATCTCAATGCCTACTTGCTTTTTTTATCTCGCTCATCAGCATATTCTATGGCGTCAGCATGTATCTCTCCATCCTCTAATTCGATACCACTTGCAATCTTTTTGCAAGTCATCTTCTGTGACGTTTTTTTATCGAGATGAACATGATAAACCTTCTTCTTTTAAGAACTTAGGATGAGTTAGTTTGCTCGCAAGGTCTCCGTCATTGGTTAACAAGAGCACACCCGTTGTGTTGCGATCTAACCTTCCAACAGGGTATATTCTCTCTGGACATACGTCCTTAACTAAGTCCATTACCGTCTTACGTTGTTGCGGATCATCACTTGTTGTGACGTAATCCTTCGGCTTATTTAACAACACATAAACCTTCTTTTCCAATGAAACGGGCTGATCATGGAAACTTTACTTCATCAGCGCGTAGCACCTTTGTACCGAGTTCTGTGACTACATTTCCGTTAACAGTCACTACACCTGCCAAGATGAACTCATCGGCTTCGCGACGTGAACAAACTCCCGCGTTGGCCAAATACTTATTTAATCGTATCGGCTCATTAGGGTCTATATGTGTCTCTTTGTATTCAATTCTCTTCTTAAGACTATACTTTGCATTCGGATCATAGCCTCCTCTGTTGTTATTATAGCCTCGATTGTTGTTGTAACCTCCTTGTTGTGGGCGACCATATCCACCGCGATTATTTCCATAACCGCCTCGGTTGTTGTAGCCACCAGGCTGTCCATAGCCTCCACGATTATTGTTATAACCTCCTCGATAGTTATTATATCCACCCTGAGGACGGCCATATCCGCCCTGAGAACGAGGCTGATAACCACCTTGTTGATCGTCAGGATTGTTCGTATAACGGGGGCGATAACCTCCTTGTTGAGGGCGATTATAACCGCCTTGCATACGGGGTTGGTAACCGCCTTGCATCTCATCGCCTTCGTTATTGTAGCGAGGATGATAACCACCTACCTGAGGACGGCCGTAGTTTCCTGGGCGATTGTTGTTATATCCGCCTTGAGTGCGGCCGTAACCACCTTGTCTTGGTTGATAAGAACGCTGTGGACGTTCATTGCCTTGCAAGCCACTTCCGAAGCCCTCTGGACGGAAACCACCTTCTACTTCGTTAGTATTCACGTGGTCAGTACTATATGCTCGTTGACTATGTATACGTGGACGTTGGGGACGTCCTGTGGCATGATAGCTACTGGAATAGCTTCCTCCTTGACGTGAGTAGCCCTCACGGGTGGTCTCATTCTGTTCTGTTGACAGATCTTGAGTCTTGTTTTTCTAATTCTGAATCCATGTTTTTTTAATTTTAATTTTTCAGCCTCGCGGCCGGGTTAGTACTTTTATTTTAAATCATTATTCATCATTCATTGTGCATGCAACAGGCATATTTTTAATGCCAACATGCTTCTTTCCGTTTTAAGAAAAAGCCTCTATTTTTTCTTTATCTCACCCATTCTCTGTGGTAACAGAGCCTTATTGGGCTGCATTATATACCTGTATAATTCAAAGGAGTGATAGCCATTAACTCCTCTTTCACGCTATCTTTGACATCCAAGTCCTTGATAAACTCGTGAATAGTCTCTTCCGTCATCTTCTTGTTTGTACGAGTTAATGCTTTCAAAGCCTCGTAAGGATGAGGATAAGCCTCACGTCTTAGGATGGTTTTGTATAGCCTCTGCGACTACTGCCCAGGTATTATCGAGGTCCTCTTTCAACTTTTCTTCATTCAAGATTAGCTTGCGCAAACCCTTCAAAGTGCTTTGAATGGCGATAACACTATGGCCGATTGGCACACCAACATTACGTAAAACAGTACTGTCAGTCAGGTCACGTTGCAAGCGACTTACTGGCAGTTTCTGTGCCAAGAACTGCAGAATGGCATTGGCAACACCAAGGTTTCCTTCGCTATTTTCATAGTCAATAGGGTTCACTTTATGGGGCATTGCACTTGAACCTACCTCACCTGCTTTAATCTTCTGCTTGAAATATTCCATTGAAATGTACATCCAGAAGTCGCGATCAAGGTCAATTATCACCGTGTTTATACGTCTGATTGCATCGAAAACTCCACCAAGATGGTCGTAGTTACTTATCTGAGTAGTCCATTGTTCGCGTTCCAACCCAAGCTTTTCACTAACGAATTGGTTTGCCAAACGCACGCCAATCTATCTGCGGATAAGCCACATGATGTGCATTGAAATTACCCGTTGCACCTCCAAACTTCGCTGTATATTTACAAGCTTTCAGTGCATCCAACTGCTCCGAAAGGCGGTAAACAAACACCATTATCTCTTTACCCAGACGTGTAGGAGAGGCTGGTTGTCCATGTGTTTTAGCCAACATAGGCACTGCTTTCCATTCTTCGGCATATTGTTTCAATTGCTCAATGAGCTCTTCCACCTGAGGAATATACACCTTCTCCAATGCTTCTTTCAATGAAAGCGGCACACTGGTGTTATTAATATCCTGAGAAGTCAGTCCAAAATGAATGAATTCCTTGTATGCATCCAAGCCACCAATCTTGTCAAACTCCTCTTTTTATGAAAATATTCTACAGCCTTAACATCGTGGTTAGTGGTCTGTTCTATCTCCTTAACTCGTGCAGCCGACGTTTCATCAAAGTTGCGATAGATGTCCCGCAAGCGTTCAAACAGCGCATGATCAAAGCCTTTCAATTGTGGCAAAGGCAACTCACAAAGCGTGATAAAGTATTCAATCTCAACACGAACTCGGTAAGCTATCAACGCATATTCAGAGAAATAATCGGCAAGAGGTTCTGTTTTTTGCCCGATAACGACCATCAATTGGCGAGATGGCGGTCAATGCATCAAGTTTCATAACGATACAATTCAATGATTATAATAACGCTACAAAGTTAATGGTTTTAGCTGAATTATCAAGGAGGTTAATGATAAATAAGATTAAAAAAAGCAAGCTTTTTTTGTTTCAAAACGAAGTTTTTTGCATAAACCTCCACTATTTTTCCATAAGATAAACGATGTTTGCCTATACCACAATTCAAATACACCATTCATGCAAATCGATTGCAAGCATACCACAAAAACAACCCAGCTCGTCCCGTTATTTTTGTTGTATTTATTCCTCAAAATTTAACACTTCAGAAAGCAATCAAATAGAAAAAGAAAAATCCCGAATTTATTGTTTTCGGCACAAAAAAAGAGGAGAAAAATCAGCTAAAAAGCTATGCTATTCGCTTGCAAAATGATGCAGTTCACCGCGCTAAATCCTACAAACAACCATGCGAAATGCCTCAAATAACAAGATGAATTGATAGGAATTACAACTAAAAAAATCATGGCATTTTGCATAATTCTTTCCACTCATTTTACATAATTATCTGACTGACAACAACTTACCAAACAACTAAAAAGAGCGCGTAATCCGACCGAAATCTTTTTGTGTTTTCAAATACGCTGGTTTTCAGAAAGCTATTGTAAAATTAAATCATATCAATTAAAACAAAGTCCACAAACAATACTTTCTCCATGCAAAGCCACACAAAACATCAATCAATATCCCTCAAACAACACGCAAAAAAAGGCCCAAACAAGTTTCCTTGTTCAGGCCTTCCATAAAAATACTTTTCATATACTTTGCGAAGAGAATATTATCGTATCTTAATTCAAACACCACTCGCAACATAAAAATCAAAAGCATAGCAATGTGATATCATTAGCATTGCCTTAGTAAGGCGATTCTCTTCATTTTATCTCACCAAAAACCTTCTTTCCGTCGTGAATATACACGCCATTTTGTACAGGCTTTTTGACTGAGTTTTTTTGTCCTTGAAGCGTATACCATCCATGCAAACGAACGTCAGTTTCTGCTCCGTCTGCTATCAAATTGCGTACCGAAGTGACCACATCGGGCACCACAGATTGTAGTCCTTCTATCGTATAATAACCGCCATTAACAAACGGCATGTCTTTTTGTTTGCACAGTCTTTGTACCATTGTTATAGCTGAAAATTATGCCTTCATTGTCTCCACTGACTGATCTTTCGGTCGTTATTCCCCATCGTCCATTTGAAAACACGGCGTCCATTAGGCAACAATCTAACCAATTTGCAGTCGCCACCAGGCCAAGTTCCCTTCGTATAATTTGCTGTTTTATCCCAGTTCCAGCATGAAATCTTCGAAGGAACTCCCCAACTTGAGGGTGCTTCAAAGAAGGCACAACGTTCATCTTTGTTTGCTTTTAGTCCGTCAGGCAACGTGAAACTATATGCTGCATCGTTGATATTCATAAGCTCACTAAAGTCAAGACCCTTGCTAAGATAAAGCTCAAAAGCCCTCACCTTTGAAGGCAAAGTTATAGTCGGTTGTAGGATAATTCACCTTCTTTCCAAGCAAAAGCAGCAGCTTTCCGTGGCTTCCCTGCACGTTAAGCACGTAACCTTCGTCCTTCGCCTGACTGAAAAGAATCTGACTTTGGTTATTAATCCCAGCAATATGGCGGGCAAGTATCAACTGCTTTATAGCCTTTTTATGCTTTTGCCAATGTGGAAAGAACACGCAAGGAGTGCCAGGCATAGAGAGAATAAAAGCGTTGGCAGCCTCTACATAGCCATAAACAGGTGCATTACCATCGTCATTCGTATAGCGACCTGTATCGTGATTGTCTACAAAGGTGACTGCATAACGTGAATAATTTGGGTCGTTGCTTAGGCAGGCATCATTCAAACGACTCCACTTTCCGCTGTTAAACGCATCATTAATGCCATATTTTAGTGGAAAATCAAAGGCTGCACTCTGGACAACTCCATTCACTTTCGTGCCATTTATCCATGCAATCACCTTATCTTTTGCAGTGTCCCAGTATTCGCCTACAGAGAAACGAGGCTGCACTGCATGGTTATATATCCCCACAAATGAAGCTTTAAAGCCTTTAACCATATCGTATCTGAAGCCCACATAACCGAGTTCATTGAGCAAAAAGTCAAGATAGGTCTTCACATTCGCCTGGGTTGTGGCATTGGTATGGTCGAGATCACGGAATCCATCAAAATCATCGCCAGTATCAGCAGCCCCTCTTATCTTTCCCTTTACGCCCGAATCAGCATTTCTATTGGCTTCATCGGTGTTACAAATCTGGGTATAATTGGTGTTGTCCCACTCCACTTTATATTGCTTTCCGGTTTTAGTTCCCGTCACATTCTCCTGTGGAAAGTTCACCCAACTATTGAGTCCATTCTTATGATTGATAACAACGTCTTCGATAAATCCCGTTCCTTTCGAATGGAAAAAGATTGATCATGTTTCGCAATTGCGTTTCCGTTCCCCAGCAACTGTTATGATTTAACCAGAAACATGGGTCGTAACCCATCGTCTTTCTGTGGCTTGTGTAGAAGTCGGCAGTGTTTCCTGAGTTAGGAATCCAAATCAAATTGAAATACTTAGAGAGTTCATCGGCCTCACTTGTTAACTTATTCCAGTTGGTGTCATCATAGCTATCCCAGTAGAATCCCTGCAACATTACACCATCATAACGCTCAGGCCATCCCTGCGCAAACGTGCAAACAGCCATTGACAAGGCACACAATAATAGATAAAAAACGCTTCATATATTGATTGTTTTTGGTTTATAATGCGAAGTTACGAATTATTTAATGGTAAAAAAATGCACTGAAACACTTTATGATTAAATTCTATGAAAAACGATTGCACAATATGAATAATAAGATGAACAACCTGAAAGAAAATTATCAAATCATTCGATTTTCCTCACAAAAAAATAAAGGGATTGTCTCTTGAACCAACGAAAGAAAAATACGAACTATCAATGGCGCTTAAAAAGCTATTGTAAGTGGGTTTTTAAGTATAAAAAGAGCAATAAAAGATTGTGAATAAAGTCTGAATATCAAAGAATTTCATAATAATTGGGTATTGTGTATAAGCATTTTTTTCATAACTTTTGCACAAAGTAATTACTTACAGGCATTATGAAGAATCAGAAGATCTATGAAGCTGATGATAAAATGATCAACATTATCCGCGACAACTGTGACATTTTGCAAAAGCTTTAGGAGGCTTCGGCATTAGCTTAGGCTTTGGAGATAAGACCGTGGAAGAGGGTCTGTGAGAGTGAACATGTGGATACAAACACGTTCCTTGCCATAGTGAATCTCACAATCAATGGTTATTATCGGAAAGATGATGCAGATAATCTCTCGGTTGAAACTCTGTTGAAGTATCTGAAAGCTTCACATGCTTATTATATCGATTTCCAACTACCTTTCATGCGAAGAGAGTTGGTTGAGGCCTTAGATGAACGTGATAGTTTAGCCCAATTCATTCTAAAGCTCTATGATGAAAAACGCATACGAGATTATGAAACATATGCGTTATGAAGAGAAAACGGTGTTCCCTTATGTGGAACAACTATTGAAAAGGTGTCGTCATGAGCAACTATGACATCAATACTTTCTCTCAACATCATCGACAAGTAGAGCAGCGTTGGCTGGAGTTGAAAAGCATTATTATCAAATATTTGCCTTCAGACGAACTGCATAACAACCTACTTACGGCTACGCTTTTACGACATTTATAACAGTGAGTCGTGGCTAAACCAGCACTCAATGGTTGAAGATCAAATCTTCATTCCAGCCATTAAAACGACTGGAAAAGAGCTTGAATCAGCAGGGAGTTACACTGAATATATCGAAGATGATCAGTCCTTCTACCACGGGAGATGACCAATTAAGTCAGCGAGAAAAAGACATTATAATCGGTGTTGTGCAAGGAATGAGCAACAAAGAGATTGCAGAACATCTTTATATATCAGTCAATACGGTTATTACCCACCGCCGAAACATTGCCCGAAAGTTGCAGATTCACTCTCCCGCAGGACTCACTATCTATGCCATAGTGAATCATTTGGTTGACATTTCTGCTGTAAAACTATAATTCAAAGATATAAAATTATGGTGTGATTCGTTTTAACGTATCACACCATTTTTCTTTTTTCATCCCGAAATATCATTGCTTTCGGCACTTCGGACATAGTCCTTTGACTACACAACTAATGCCACGTAACTCATAACCAGCAGGGAGAGAGACGATGGGTACAGGGATTTCATGCAGACAAATGGTTTTATGACAGCGCTCACAAAAGAAATGTAAGTGCTCATCTTCATCCACTTTGTGGTCATGACTCAGGCAAAGTTCATACTTGAGTCCCCCATCTCCGTCTTCAATAACATGCACAAGGTGATGTTCTTTGAATAACATCAGCGTGCGAAAGATATTTGATTTATCTATGGAAAGAATGCGATATTCAAGTTCTTTCACCGACATAGGACAGTCAGCTGAGGCAAGTGTCTCGGCGATAACAATGCGATTGGCAGTCGGTTTGATGCCATGCTCGGTCAGAAAATGAAACACATTGCTCCTTTCCCCATCGGTTTATTGTTTCGTTAATTGATTCACACTACTATCTGATGACGCTGAAAGCATGGCACGAACAGGCACTTGCTGGCGCACTCTTTCAATGTCGGCTTCCTCTCCAACGAGCCAAATGATGTCGCCTTTTTCTAAACTTTCGCAATGGATCTATTAGCGTTAAGTTCTCTTGTCCCTCTTCAACGCCGACGACCATACAGCCATATTGGTCGCGGATTCCACTCTCTGCAAGCGTCTTTCCGATAAAAGGTGTGTCGGAAGATAATATTAATTTGCGCAATTTCATTTCCCTTTTCTCGACTTCCGGGTCTTCAGGCACAAGCTCAGTTGCCATCGCTTTGCTGAACATCTTTAGCTGTTCGTCACTTCCAATGACTGAAATTCTATCGCCAGGGAATACAATATTACTGCCGTTTGGAATGTTTATACGTTGTGAACCGCGTAAAATGCTACTCACATGAACACCAAAGCGGTTGCGAAACTGTAAGTTCTTTAGCGTTCGCCCCACCCAAATGGAATCTTCAGGAACATCAAATTCTCCGATGTGTATATCGCGATCAAGCAGTCGTCCCTCAAATAATGGGCGACGTTCTCCACTCACTTCTTCCGCAATCTCACGTGAACGAAGATTCTTTATGAATAATCTTTCGAGCTTAATACTGCGATGTTTCAAGCTTCTTGATAACACCATAGCCACTAAAGCCACAACAACAATCGTGATCATAAAGGCTACTTTGAAGCGAGAAAGATAGTTTACGATGTAGAAAATGAATAGAGCTGCAATGACAACTCGCACAATAATGGTAAAGGAAAGAGGCAAACGATTCAGCAAACTCTCTGTCCATAGCTGGCGAAATTCATCACTATGCACGTTCTTCATTACCAAAGAACGAAGAAAAGGCGATATCATTAGCACCGTAAGTGAACCACATAAGGCGTTACCGGGCCAGTGTCCGAGTGCTGTTCTGCATATAGGAAGTGCGAAAGTCAACATTAACACCACGACAGCCGTAGAGAGAATACCATATATAATCGTATTAACGGCCATCTTCCTAAGCAGAATCTTCCATGTATTTTCTTCTTCATTAGAGTTCTGATGCACGTTCCCCACGTGTTTAAGTCTACGTGCCCACCGCTTGGGAAGATGCTTTTCGAGTCGCTCATAGCATGGTTCTGAGAAACGAATCATATAAGGTGTGAGGAACGTTGTTATCACTGAGACAGCTACAACGACTGGATAAAGGAAGTTACCAATAACACCTAACGACAAGCCGAGCGACGCAATGATGAATGCAAACTCTCCAATCTGCGCCATAGAAAAGCCACATCGCATCGCATTCTTTAACGACTGACCACTTAAAAGGAAAACCCTGCGGTTCCAAAAACACCTTGTCCAAGTAAGATGGTTAGCACTATAATGATGATTGGAATGGCATAATCAACGAGCACACCTGGCTGCACAAGCATACCAACCGACACGAAAAAGATTGCTCCAAAAAGGTTCTTCACCGGCTCAACCAACTTGATGATCTTATCCGCTTCAACCGTTTCGGCAATAATACTGCCCATAACGAACGCACCGAATGCACTACTAAAGCCCACCTTTGTAGACAAAAACAGCCATCAAACAGCATAGTCCCAAGGCCACAATAACCATCGTTTCATTATTCATTAGCTTGCGTGTCTTGCGGAAAAAGAGGGGAACGAGGAAGATACCCACAACAAACCACAACACAAGGAAAAAGCCAATCTTCAGTATTGAGCCAAGCATTTCGCCACCATCAGGCTTATTTCCTCCCGCAATAGCACTCAACATAACCATCATAACGATAGCCAACACGTCCTCAAGTATAAGCACACTCATCACTAACGAGGCAAATCTTTGCTGACGAAGTCCCAGATCATCGAAGGCTTTATAAATGATAGTAGTCGATGACATGGCTAACATTCCACCGAGAAAGATACAATCCATGCGACCCCATCCAAAGCTATGACCGACTAAAATGCCAAGCGTCATCATGGAAAAAGATTATCGTTAGCGCCGCGATTACAGGCGCCATGCCCATCTTAAGAATCTTTTTGAACGAGAAATCAAGCCCAAGTGAGAACAAAAGAAACATCACTCCGATGTCTGCCCACGTATGAATGTCGCCCTTATCTACTACAGACATAGTGTAAGGCATATGTGGAGAGACCAAGAAACCCGCCACAATATAGCCCAAGACAAGAGGCTGCTTGAGTTTCTTAAACACAAGCGTGACAATGCCTGCAACAACAAGTATTAACGCAAGATCTCCTATAAGTTTGGGTATTTCTGCCATAAAGATAAGATAAAGCCCACTCCGTGGTTTTCGAAATGGGCTTATATGATTAGATGATTAATCTTCAAAGTTACCGGTAATCTCACAAATACTAACGATAACATCAACCGCTTTCTGCATCACTTGAACTGAAACAAACTCGTGAGGACCATGGAAGTTCACACCACCGGCAAAGATATTTGGACACGGAAGCCCACGGAAACTCAACTGTGCTCCGTCAGTTCCACCACGAATGGGTTCCACTTTGGGAGCTACTCCGTTATCTTGCATCGCGCGAAGTACTATATCTATCACGTGCATATTAGGGTCAATCTTCTCTTTCATGTTATAGTATTGGTCGTGAAGTTCAATCCTTACGGTCCCCTCTCCATACTTATCATTCATCTTTTTGACACATTCTTCCATGAAATCTTTACGATCTTCAAACTTAGAACGGTCGTGATCACGAATGATATAGTTAAGTTTTGCCTCCTCAGTACGGCTTTCTATGCCAAGCAAATGATAGAAACCTTGATACCCTTCAGTGTTCTCTGGGATATCCGTTTCAGGGATCATATCGTTAAATTCGCATGCCAATCGGTTGGCATTCACCATCTTTCCCTTGGCATATCCAGTGTGAACACTCACTCCTTTGATATAAACTTTGGCGCCAGCTACATTGAAATTCTCATATTCTAAGTCGCCTAAGTCGCCTCCATCAATAGTATATGCCCAATCACATCCAAACTTTTCTACATCAAAGTGATGTGCACCCATGCCGATTTCTTCATCTGGATTGAAGCCAATTCGAATGTCACCATGCTTTATTTCGTCATGATCTCTCAAATAACACATGGCTTGTACTATCTCAGCTATACCCGCTTTGTCGTCTGCACCAAGTAGAGTTGTGCCGTCGGTAACAATTAAATCCTCGCCAACATGTGCCTTTAATTCGGGGAAATTTCTCTACCGTTGAGAAGATACCCGGTGAGAGTTGTATATCTTTTCCATCGTAGTTGGAAATAATTCTGGCTTTAACATCCTTGCCACTTGCGTCAGGGCTCGTGTCATAATGTGAGATAAAGCCTATGGTTGGAGTCTTTTTTTCTTCGTGTTTCCCTTAAGCGTTGCGTAGATATATCCCATCTTATCCATCTCAACATCACTGAAACCTTCGTCTTCAAGCTCTTTTTTTCAGATACTTGGCAAATACAAGTTGTTTCTCCGTAGAGGGACACTGTCAGACTCTTCGCATGACTGCGTGTCGAATTTTGTGTAGTTGATAAATCTTTCTGTAAGGTCCATAGCTTCTATTTCAAATTTAATTGTGGAATGTTTTTTTATCTAAAATTCCACATGATTCATAACGCAAAAGATACGATAATTCAAATAGATTGCAAAAATAATTTGGCAAATAACATTTGCATAGTAAGTTTTTTATTCGTAATTTTGCACAAGTTTTGGCTCCGTAGCTTAGCTGAATAGAGCGTCAGATTCCGGTTCTGAAGGTCTTGGGTTTGAATCCCAACGGAGTCACTTTTTGATAATTCATAACACACGATTTATAATTTATCATATCGGGAAACACTGGAGATTATGAGTTATTATCCCATAAAGTATGTATATTTGCAGGGCATAAGGCGATGTGATTTGCGTCACATCATGCCATAATTTGCGTCAGTTTACCGCGTAATTTGACGCAGTTTATGAACCAATATGACGCAGTTTCGCTTTCCTGTTGAATATGAGGCACAAAGAAAGGGAGTTTAGGTTGTTCACCAGCCCAATGGAAACGAGGGGCGATTTCAATTTAACCTATAAATTCCTTTCGCCTTATCATTACGACAAACCAAAAGAAATAGCCGTAGAACACAGTTTAATCGACACATCATATAAAAAAAGAAAAAAACGATGGCAAAGAAAGACTATGTATTAGCCAACAAGCGTTGGTTGGAAGACAAAGCCAAAGAAGAGGGAGTAAAACCACTTTCAAACGGCATATATTATAAGGTGTTGAAAGCAGGCAATCCGCATGGTCCCTCAACCCTCACGGCGTAGCATTGTCACTGCCCATTACACGGGTTGGACAATCAACGGCAAGAAGTTTGACTCCAGCCGAGGCTCTACTCCTTTTGCAATGCGACTGAGTGACCTTATCGATGGATGGATAATTGCCATGCAACAGATGCACATCGGCGACCAATGGGAACTCTATATACCAGCCGAAATGGGCTATGGTAAGTACTCCCAACCAGGTATTCCCGGTGGTTCCACCCTCATTTTTGAAGTTGAACTCTTAGGGGTTGGGTAACAAACTTAATAACACCATGAAACACTTAACAAAAATACAAATGACAGATCACAGGAAATACATCAAGCAAAATAATAAGTTCTACCGCTTATCTGAGACTGGATTCTACGTTAACAAAAAGCCTTCCATGAAACGACGCATGATTGGTCACGACTACACAAAAACGTGGTCGATACCTGATAACGTTGGTTGTTGATGGGCGAAGGCCATTACTTGGGCATCTCGAAGGACGTGCCGATGCAACCCCGGAAAGCCCAGATTATCCACACATTACACCCACAACGTTAGGTCAAACCATAGTCAACGAGCTGCAACATATCCCAAATTACTACCCACAGATAGGCATTGTTGCCTGGCAACTCATGCCTGATCATTTGCACTTTATCCTCTCTATAGAAGAACATCTGCCTGAAAACCGACCCCTTAGGCATCGTAATTCGCGGCTTCATTCAAGGCTGTAATCGTGCTTATCGCGAGGAACTTAAGGCACAAGGCTGTTGGTTCCGAAACTTCAAGGATAGCTTCCCGCCAGACAATGAGGGTTCGCTGTCTTTGAAAGACAGCGCACAGATGCCTCACAAATCACGCTTTGGACTACTCTTTGAGCATGGATACAATGATAAGATACTAAGACATCAGGAGCAATATGAAGCTTGGAAACATTATCTTAAAGATAATCCGAGACGCTTGTTAATAAAGAGACAACATTCAGATTGGTTCCAAGTGCAACATAATGTAACTTTCAACGGGCTGACTTTTTTTCAATGATTGGCAATCGCTTCTTACTCGACTGCCCAGACAAATTGCAAGTACAATGCTCGCGAAAGATAACAAGCGAAGCCCTCGCTACCCTGAAACAACAACTCCTTGAGGCTGGAAGAAAGGGAGCTAGTACTGGTATCTCCTTCTATCAGTAAAGGAGAACAAGAGATTATGCACGAAGCTTTTTAAAAGCGGGACTCCGCATGATTATCCTCAAAGAAAAACGGCTTTACAAACTACTATAAGCCATCAGGTCGCATGTTCGAAGCATGCAAAGAAGGTCGCATATTGCTTCTTTTCGCCTTGGGAACATCATACAGAACAAAAAAACCATAGCACGTCAACAATGCTTGCAACTCAACGATATTGCAAGACAACTTTGCCTATAAAAATAGCTGTAAAAACACTATTATCAAACGATTCTTCTCACGCTTTCATCATGTCCTTCAGCAGTCCTTCGACACCATCTTCTATTAAATCAAGGGCTAAATCGAAGTCTTCGGGGCCACCATAATAAGGATCTGGGACACTCGTTGCACGTGGATGTGAGGTAAAAAAGTCGGCCATTCGAACCACCTTTTGAGCCTCTTCATCGTTTGATGCCTTTGAAACAATGATGCGATAATTGTCATTATCCATCACAACGATACGATCAAACAGCTTGAAAATCTGACGTTTGAAACTGTCGTGCTTTGTGGTTAATCATGTAGCCACGACGCTCTCCTTGTCGGCGCATTCGACTGTCGGGGAGTTGTCCTACATGCCAATTGCCTATACCAGCAGAGTCTACTTCAAACCTGTCTGCAAGGCCTTTATCGTTGATTTTCTGCTGAAACACAGCATGTGCAGCAGGAGAACGGCAGATATTTCCTAAACAAATAAATAATATTTTCGTGCGAGATGCGGTCTTTGTATTCATCTTTTATCATTTAATTTTTATCTTATGCAAAGATAATGAAATCCGAGCAAGTATGCAACAAGGCCTTCAACTTTCATACTTTCATTACAATCTATCGTTTTTGATAACCTTCATTTTGCACAAAAAACATATCATAATGCTGCAGAAACCGACCCATTTGTTTCGATATAATAATTTATTTCTCATTTAACTTTCAATATCAAACACAAATGATTACCTTTGTATCTGATAATAAACGCTTTGAAACAAAACAACCATGAGCAACTTATTGCACCCAGAGAACTATCGTCCTGTACTCAATAGAAAGCAAACTGAGCAAGGAATTAAACTGATAAAAGACTTCTTTCAGCAGAATCTTGCAACCGAACTACGCTTGAGTCGTGTCACAGCTCCACTATTTGTGATGCAAGGTTTAGGTATTAACGATGACCTCAATGGCATCGAAAGAGCAGTTAGTTTCCCTATAAAAGACCTCGGAGATGCACGTGCAGAGGTGGTTCATTCGCTTGCAAAGTGGAAACGATTAACCTTGGCTGAGTATGATATTCAACCCGGATTTGGCATCTATACCGATATGAATGCCATCCGAGCTGACGAGGAATTAGACAATCTTCACTCTCTTTATGTTGACCAATGGGACTGGGAAGCCGTCATCACTAAAGAGCAACGAACCACTAATTTCCTTGAAAATATAGTGCAACGCATCTATGCTGCACTGCTAAGAACAGAGTATCTGACTTGTGAACGCTATGCGGAGTTGAGCCCGTTTCTGCCCAACCAGATTCACTTTATACACAGTCAAGACCTTCTTAACATGTATCCTGAACTTAATTCTAAGCAAAGAGAGAACGCTATTTGCAAGAAATATGGTGCTGTGTTCATTGAAGGTATAGGCGCAACACTAAGTAATGGGGAGAAACATGATGGGCGTGCACCCGACTATGATGACTGGAGTACTCCCAACGAAAGCGGCAAAAACAGGACTAAACGGCGATATACTCATTTGGTATCCTGTATTGGAACGAGCCGTAGAATTGAGTTCGATGGGAATCAGAGTCGATGCAGAAGCATTGATAAAACAATTGAAAATAGAAGGTAAGGAAGAGCGGAAGGAATTGTTTTTCCACAAGAAATTACTGCATGATGAGCTACCTTTGAGCATCGGAGGTGGTATTGGTCAGAGTCGTCTTTGCATGATATTACTTCATAAAGCGCATATCGGTGAGATACAAGCCAGCATCTGGCCCGAAGAGATGCGCAAGGAATGCCAACGTTTGGGCATGCCCTTGATAGAATAAAATAAATGGAAGACTAAGACATATCGAGGTTTAACATCTGACAAAGCTTAGCCAATGCGGGATTGTCTTTCTTCATTTCTTCAAAGGTTTCACGTTTAGTCATGAGAGGTTTAACCTCACTTCCTTGTGCCACACGCCATAGAATCTCAATCTGACCATTATTGAGTTCTTTCGCAAGTGTAGCCTTTATGCGAGACTTTATAGGTTCAACCTGTGTGAGAAGGATTTGATTATCCACCACAATTTCTATCTTCGGAAACTCCGTTATGTGTGGAGTTACGTTCTTTAATCGCATGGAAAGACCATTATATTGCTGTGGCATTCTCACCAACATTGCATACCATGAGGTCTCAAGTTGGTCTTGAGTGAAACGTCCTTCCTGTGTAGTGTCAACATGAAACTGCTCTACTTCCGCCTCAACACACTTGTCTTTACGGGCTCTAATACCTGCAAAGGTAAGACTGATGGCATCAAGATTTATATTTGTTTGAGGCTTGGGAGAAGGGCTTTCTGTAGCTTTCATTACGGGAGTTGCCGTTGAAGATGCCGTTACAACAGGCTCAACAACGGGTTGTGCGGCTCTCTCTCTGCGAGAAACCGCATGATGCTCAGTCGCAACCACCTGCATAGTTGCTTGTTTTGACTGTGCATTGATAAGATTCTTAAACAGGGATTTTAATCGTTTAGGGCTGCGCCCCGCACCTGGAGTGTCGTCATCTGGTTGCGTGATTTGAGCCACTTGAATGAGCGTAATCTCTACAAGCAGGCGTTTGTTGCTACTTTGTTTGTAATTGATATCACACTGATTGAGCAGCTTTAACGCTTGATATAGATATTGAACCGGGCACTTTTTGGCCTGCTCATGATACTTTTTACGTTGTTGTTCGCTTGTTTCCAACAAGGGAAGTGTCGTTTCATCACGAGCCATAAGCACATTTCTCACATGACAAGCAAGCCCAGAAATAAGGTTGCCTCCATCGAAACCTTTACTCAATATATTGTTTACCAACACCATGATTTCACTCACTTTGTTACTCAAAGCGAAATCAACAATCTTGAAATAATAGTCAGAATCCAATACGTTTAGGTCTTCAATGACCTTCTGATACGTAATGTTTCCCTGGCAAAAGCTGGCCACTTGATCGAATATAGAGAGTGCATCGCGCATACCACCATCAGCTTTTTCGGCGATAACAGCAAGCGCTTCGTCATCATAAGTGATTCCTTCTTTCGCAGCAACTGACTTCAGATGCTCAATAGTATTTCCCACTGTCATGCGTTCAAAGTCGTAGATTTGACAACGAGACAATATCGTTGGTAAAATCTTATGCTTCTCTGTGGTTGCTAAAATAAAGATAACATGAGCAGGAGGTTCCTCTAATGTCTTCAAGAAAGCATTAAAAGCAGCCGTAGAAAGCATGTGCACCTCGTCGATGATAAACACCTTATAGCGTCCTACTTGAGGTGGAATCCGCGTCTGTTCCATAAGGGCTTTGATGTTCTCTACAGAGTTATTGCTGGCTGCATCGAGTTCAAATATGTTATAGGAACGTTGCTCGTTGAACGCTTTACAGCTTTCACATACGTTGCAAGCTTCACCATCTTGGCTTGGGTTTTCACAGTTAATAGCCTTCGCAAAGATACGAGCGCACGTGGTTTTCCCTACACCTCGCGGACCGCAAAACAAGTAAGCATGAGCCAGCTTGCCGCTCTTGACAGCATTCTTCAATGTAGTTGTGAGCGCATGTTGCCCCACAACAGAATCGAATGTCATTGGACGATATTTCCTGGCAGATACAATATATTCATCCATTTTTTTAGAATTGATGATGCAAAGATAGCAAAAATTATTATCTTTGCAAACAAATTAATCAATTATGGCTGGTCGTTTAAATGCAGTTTTGAGTTTCATTTCTCACTATAAATACCTTATAGTGACTGTTATTGGCGTGCTGATTGTTGGCTTCATTGACGAGAACAGTTTCCTCAAACGATTCCAATTAGAACTCCAAATAGGCGACCTTAAAAGCGAAATCAACAAGTATACGGAGCAATACGAGGCTGATTCAAGACAGTTAAATGAATTGAAACGCCACCCAAAAGCAATCGAAAAGATTGCTCGCGAGCGTTACTTCATGAAGGCAGATGATGAAGATATCTACGTATTAAGCGACGATGAGAAACCTATAGAAACAAATAATGAAGCATCTGAATAGTCTACAAAGCATTCTTTTTCATGGCTGGTGGCCTCCTCATGGTAGTCGGAGTGGGTTGCTATGTGTTTATGTTTGCTACACAAATCGTTTGTTGGATTGCACTTGTTGGTAGCATTTTGTTTGCTACAATGCAAATGATGCAGACCTATGAAGGGCTGAATCCCACGATAAAACGATTGAAAAACATCCTTAATTTGGCTGATTTACTCTTTGTTTTTGCAGGCCTTCTAATGGTTGATAACGCTTATGGCTTTCTTTCCGTTCCCTATTTGATAATCAGATAGATTACCTCACTTACCTTTATAATAAATGGGTTATCTTGTTATTAATTGCAGCAATTGTTGAAGTCTATGCTATGCATCGAATCGACCATGAGCTAAAAAAAGGAACAAGAAAAAGTAATTTATTTACAAGATAAAATGAATCGTGAGTACGAAAAACCTAAAAAGATGTGCTTGATAAATTAAATTGATTGAATTTTTCTTTCACACCTCATCACTTCCTATTATCTTTGTTATCAGAACAAGAAAAAAACAATTTATGAATAAGGTCTATTACGTCATCGTAGCTCTCTTGACACTGACATCATGTGCTAACTCGTATAACATCGTGGGTACATCTAACGTATCTAATCTTGACGGACGAATGCTTTATCTCAAAGTTCTCAAGAATAACGAGTTCAAAACACTTGACTCTTGCGACGTCGTTCATGGTCAATTCCACTTCTCTGGCACGGTAGATTCCGTCAGAATGGCTAACATATTTATGGACGAAGAGAGTGTACTTCCGTTGGTAGTTGAGGGAGGAGACATTACTATTAAGATAGATAACACGCAACAAATTGTTAGTGGTACGCCGCTAAACGATAAGCTTTTTAAGTTCTTCAACAAGTATAATCAGTTGAAAAATCAAGAGTCTGAGCTCGTACATCAGCATGATCAAGCCATCATGAATGGGCGAAACATGGACGTGATTAATGCCAAACTCAATAAAGAAGCGGCTCGAATCTCACAGAAAGAAGACGAACTTGTCACCACGTTTGTTACCGAAAACTTCGACAATGTGCTTGGTCCTGGCATCTTCTTTATGGTCACTATAGGTTATCAATACCCTGAATTGACGCCATGGATTGAGGATATCATGAGCAAGGCTACAGACAAATTCAAGAACGATGCCTATGTAAAAGACTACTATCAAAAGGCACAAGAGAACCAACAAATCATGAATGGAATGCGTGATGTACAAGCGGAGACGAGCGAAAATGAGGCTCCTCAGAATGAGAATCAACCCACTCAATCAGCTCCTACGCCTGCCCAGATGGCAAAACCATCATTAAAATAAACGATAAGCGTATGAAAATTATCATACAAGGTGGTACAATCGTCAACGAAGGCCGCTCGCTACGGCGTGACATTCTCATTGAAGACAACTCCATTGCGGCCTTATTTGATCCATCTGAAACACCCCGAGGAATCTATGACAAGATAATAGATGCCTCGGGATGTTTCGTTTTTCCCGGCATCATTGATACTCATGTACATTTCAGGGAGCCAGGTCTTACGCGCAAAGCAGACATAGAAAGTGAGAGCCGTGCAGCTGCTTTTGGTGGCATAACCTCATATATGGAGATGCCAAATACATCCCCTCAGACGACAACGCCTGAGGCATGGCAAGAAAAGATGATGCTCGCAGCCCATAAAAGTCATGTCAACTACAGCTTTTTCTATGGCGCAACAAATAATAATGCAGATTCATTTGCAGCCCTTGATCATTCACTTGTGCCAGGAATCAAATTGTTTATGGGAGCCAGTACGGGGAATATGCTCGTCGAAAATCATGAGCACCTCGACTATATATATAAGGTGTGCGCAGATCAAGACTGGCAACTTGTGACGCATTGTGAAGATACCGAACTCATCACGGCTAATATGGCACGAGCCAAAGCCCAACAAGATGACCCCAACATTGAATTACATCCTCTCATCAGAAGTGAGGAAGCATGCTACCGAAGCACATCACTCGCGGTGGCATTAGCAAAGAAACATCATACAAGACTCCACGTTGCACACCTCACAACAGCACGAGAATTGGCATTCTTTGGCATTGATGACCACATCACGGCAGAGGCTGTGATTGCTCATCTCCTTTTTTCAAACGAAGATTATGCCACACTTGGTTCACTAATCAAATGTAATCCCTGCTGTCAAAAACCGCAGCCGATCGTGACGCACTTCGACAAGCACTGAATGATAATCGGATAACAACCGTTGGTACAGATCATGCACCTCATGAGCTAAAAGATAAGCAAGGAGGTTGTGCAAAGGCTGCTTCGGGCATGCCAATGATACAGTTTTCTCTTGCAACGATGCTTGAACTTGCCGACAAAGGCATTCTTTCCTACGAACGGATTGCCGAGTTAATGTGTCACAATCCCGCACGGCTTTTCCGCATCAATGACCGTGGTTTTCATTCGAAAAGGCTACAAAGCAGATCTCACTATCGTTAAAACAGCAAGCCCATGGAAGGTTACCAACGACCTCATTCAAAGCAAATGTAAATGGAGTCCCTTGGAAAATCATGTCTTCAACAACCGCATCTTAGCCACCATCTGCAATGGACACATCCTCTACTATGATGGTCATTTCGATGCGAACTATCACGGAGAAGCCCTCACTTTCCATGGATAACAAAGACAAATGATACTGCATTACGACATCTCGGATATTATTCCGTATATCAATTGGCTTTACTTTCTTCCATGCATGGAGCATGAATGGTAAACCAGAAGAAGCCAAAACTCAACTCCGAACCGATGCAGAAGCAATGCTCAAGAGTTGGCAAGGACGTTATCAAACGCATGCCGTCTTTGATATCTTCGAGGCCAACAGCGATGGAGATGACCTCATTATTGGAGGCAAACGCATACCCATGTTGCGTCAACAAAAGCCAAAGCAACCTGGCTATCCTAATCTCTGTCTGGCTGATTTCGTGCGTCCCATCTCAAGTGGCATTAAGGATAAGGCTGGAGTTTTTGCCACTTCAGTAGACAACGAGCTACAAAAGGCTTACTTAAATGACGACTATTTGCGCATGATGTCACAAGTACTTGCCGACCGATTAGCCGAGGGAACAGCTGAGAAAAATGCATGAAGAGGTGAGACGAAAGCACTGGGGTTATGCACCTAATGAGCAACTAACGATGAAACAAACTCACATGGAAGAGTATCAAGGAATACGTCCCGCCGTGGGCTATCCTTCATTGCCTGACACGAGCATTAACTTCATATTGGCAGACCTTATCAATATGAAAGGCATCGGGATTCGACTCACTCAAAGTGGTATGATGACGCCACATGCCAGCGTGAGTGGACTCATGTTCGCTCATCCAAAGAGTCAATACTTTGAGTTAGGACGTATTGGCGACGACCAACTTCACGACTATGCACGACGTCGCGGCTTACCCGTTGAGCTCATTCGCAAGTTTCTTAAGACTGTATAAACAAACGTTTCAACCGACATGATTGCAAGAATCATATTCCTTCTCCTACCGATGATTATCCTAAGTGACCTCTACATAGATCGTCATTACCTACGTCATCGTCCCCAAATCACACGTTTCAAACGCATCATCTGGTGGCTTCCAGCTGCTGTAATGATAGCTTTCACGCTGGCGTTAACCTTTTGTGGTAAATTCATTCCCGACAATATTAACTGGATAAAGACCTATCTTATCTTGCTTTCTGTATTGGTTGTACCGAAAAACTCTATATGCCCTCATCTCTTCGTTCGGCCTGTTTTGTCGGCGCTTTTGGCACATAAAACAACACTATTTTGATTTCATAGGCCTGCTGCTGGGCATCATTTGTATGCTCACAATGCTTTATGGCATCATCTTCGGAACAAGAGAATTGCGCGTCACACACATCGAATTATCCTTCAAAGACCTACCAAAGGCGTTTGAAGGCACACGCATTGTGCTCTTCAGTGATGCGCATATAGGAAGCTTTAACCATGGAATGGAACGCTATCTCAAGCGAGATGTCGACACCATCTTAGCCTTACGACCCGATATTATATGCTTTGTTGGTGACCTGCAAAACACGCAACCAAGTGAACTTTTGCCTCAAAAAGCCCTGCTATCCAAGCTTGCTCACCATGGGATTCCTATGTATAGTGTTCTCGGAAACCATGATTATAGCAAATACTTTTATGGCGATAGTGTTGCTAAAAAGGCTTGCGAGGCGGGCATAAAACAGGTAGAACGCGACATGGGATGGCACCTTTTACTCAATGAACACACAATATATTACAGCAAGGATCGACGCGATTCACTCGTCATTGCAGGGGAAGAAACTGTGGAGATGGCAAGTATTTCCCCGACAATTCGAATATAGAGAAGACCCTAAAAGGAGTTAATCGTAACGCCTTTATTATCTTATTACAACACGATCCAAAGACATGGAAGAGCCGAATCCTACCGAAGAGTCATGCACAACTCACGCTTTGTGGTCACACGCATGGCGGACAAATCTCGATTTTTGGGCTCCGTCCCACGATGTTTGCTTATCCAGATGACTATGGTTTGGCTGAAAAGGCCGGCCGATTCCTATATGTTACATGTGGCATTGGAGGCCTTGCACCGATACGCATTGGCGTTAAACCCGAGATTGCCGTCATCACTTTACACACCCAACACTAACTCAACACATCATCATGAAGTATCTTTACCGACTTTATCAGCTTTTCTTTTGCTTGCCCATACTGCTCTTTGCCAGTATCATCACATCGTTAGTGACCGTTGTTGGCAGCCTTCTTGGCAACGGACACTTTTAGGGGTTACTATCCCGGCAAGTGCTGGTCATGGCTTTGGATACGTCTTTTGCTCTTGCCAGTAAAGGTGGAAGGTCGCGAGCATCTTGTTCCCCGGCAGTCTTATGTCTTTGTAGCCAACCATCAAGGGGCCTTTGATATCTTCCTCATCTATGGCTTTCTTGGGCGCAATTTCAAATGGATGATGAAGAAAGGACTGCGCAAGATTCCACTCGTTGGTATTGCTTGTCAGTATGCCCACCATATCTTTGTCGACAAAAGTGGCCCATCTAAGATTCGCGCTACCTATGATGAGGCGCGTCATATCCTACAAGAGGGCATGTCATTAGTTGTGTTTCCAGAAGGTGCCCGCACGTTTACGGGCCACATGGGAGTATTCCGTCGTGGTGCGTTTATGCTTGCAGATGACCTCCAACTGCCTGTAGTGCCGCTGACAATCAATGGTAGTTTCGACGTAAAGCCACGCACAAAAGACCTATATTGGGCGTTTTGGCATCCCCTAAAACTCACCATTCATGAACCTATTATGCCTATAGGTCGAGGCCCAGAGAACATTAAAAACCAGATGGAACAAAGTTATCAAGCCGTTATGAACGGGCTGGATAAGGAATATCAAGGCTTTGTTGAGAACCCCGATCAATAGAAAACAACGCTCCCCTATCCTTCTCTTGTAAGGAGAATAACATCAACCCAAGGGATAATATCACAAAGAACAGGCTGCATTTCGACTTGATTTACGTTGCGATAGGGAGCATGAAAACGCCGTAAGTGTCATGGTTTCTGCTCGCCATTTGCCATTCATCCACTTGCCATGGCTATGTCCCTTCAAAGAAAACTCAATACTTGCAGCGTTGCATCTCCGTACGATAGCCTACCCAAGACAGGCTTGTGCCTCGCTAATCATAGGCTATAAAAAAAGCAACCGCTTGGGTATTGAAAATAGACACAAGGTGTATCCGTGAACCATTTTCATGGCATGGGCATTCATTATCCCATGACTCTTTATTCCAACCATAAGAAAGGACAAAATAATTTGAGTCAAATGGCCGTGTAATTCACTACAAATCATGCGATGAAATGGCACTGATTACAGAACGTTTTGACGCTCATCACAAAACAATCTAACGGCAAAGGACATCACAACTCCTTTTTATTTCATGTAACACACTGGCAGCCTGCACCTTATCATCATAGTGCGAACGCACCTATATTCAACCCAACCACCCTCATTTTTCGATAGTTTTATTCATGTGGCAGCATGTGAAACAGCCCATGAATTGCAGCCCATATTCCGCTCTCTTTCATCCCTATACAAACCATGGTTATTGGCGATTGACATCACCGCATCATTTCTTTTTCTGTTCTTTTTTTCATGCTTAACGCACGAATATTCAATTATTTTGTGTAAGTTTGCACTAATCAAATACAACACGATTATGCATGAAAGTGACTCTATTGTGATAATCCCCACCTACAATGAAAAGGAGAATATCGAGAAGATTATACGTGCCGTTTTCGGCTTGAACAAGTGTTTTCACATTCTTGTTATTGATGATGGAAGTCCTGACGGCACTGCTTCGATAGTGCATCGGCTAATAGAAAGCGAGTTCAATGACCGTCTTTTTATCATTGAACGCCAAGGAAAAATTGGGCTTGGGCACAGCATATATTACTGGTTTTAAGTGGGCTTTAGCACATAACTACGATTATATCACCGAGATGGATGCCGACTTTTAGTCACGATCCTAACGACCTTCCACGACTCTATGAGGCTACACATGGCGAGGGAAATGACGTTGCTATTGGTTCAAGATATGTCAGTGGAGTGAATGTTGTCAACTGGCCCTATTGGACGCGTACTAATGAGTTACTTTGCATCTAAATACGTAAGACTCGTTACAGGCTTTAAGGTTCACGACACAACTGCAGGCTTTGTATGTTATAAAAGGCGTGTACTTGAGACCATACCCCTTGATGAAATACGCTTCAAAAGGCTATGGTTTTCAGATTGAAATGAAGTATACTGCCCACAAGATTGGATTCAAAATAAAAAGAAGTTCCCGTAGTCTTTGTCAACCGAAGAGAGGGAACAAGCAAGATGAGTGGCGGCATATTTGGAGAAGCTTTCTTTGGAGTGATGCGCTTACGCATGGATGGTTGGTTTCGTAAATACCCTAAAATTAAGGCTTAAATTTGGACATTCAAGACATCAAACAACTCTATGCAAAGGCTCCCGGGACGGTAGCTTTATGCAAACTCCTACAAGAAAATCGTGGCAGTAACATCTTTTTGCAGGGTCAACAGGCTTCGGCCACCCCGCTGTTATTTGCTGCTGTGGCCACAGAAATCAAGCAAACGTTTCTCTTTGTGCTTCAAGATGCCGACGAAGCTGGCTATTTTTATCATGACCTTACACAGGTAATGGGCACGCAAAATGTGTTGTTTTTCCCCTCAAGCTTTAAGAGATCAGTCAAATACGGGCAACGAGATAGCGCCAATGAGATACTCCGTACCGAGGTATTGGCAAGGCTTTCGGCACGCGATAAGCCAAGCAACCGAGTCACTATTAATTATTTCTCATCCCGAAGCGCTATCCGAATTGGTTGTTTCAAAGCAACATTTGGACGAACGACGACTTTCATTAAAGACCGGACAACAACAGATAGATATCACCGATATAGCCCATAAGCTGCGCGAATATGGCTTTCAAGAGGTGGATTATGTGTATGAACCTGGTCAGTATTCTGTACGTGGTAGCATCCTCGATGTATACTCTTTTAGTTGTGAAAACCCTTTCCGCATAGACTTCTTTGGCCGAGAAATCGACACGATTCGCACGTTTGAAGTGCAAGATCAGCTATCAAAGGACAAACTGAATGAGATAGAAATCGTGCCAGAATTAGCCACATTGACCACTGAAAGAGTTTCTTTCTTAAACTTTCTGCCCTCAAACAGTGTGATGGTTTATAAGGACTTTGCCTATATTCGCGATGTCATTGCACACGTATATGACGAGGGTTACTCCAAACAAGCAATCACAGAACAACTTGAAGGGGCTACGGAAATAGAGCAGAAAACAAATCATCGATGAGCTCAACAAAGAGAAAACTCTTCTCAGCCCTTCACAATTTGCACAACAAGCAGCCACTTTCCGCACCATTGAATTTGGCATTCATGCAGGCAAAAACGAGTAGTTCGGCCCTACAGAAAGAAACAAAATATGACATTATCAAATTCAAAATAACGCCTCAACCCCTATTCCACAAGAACTTTGATCTATTGGTTGACAGTCTTGATGACTACATTTTGCAAGGCTATAAGCTTTTATATCCTGGCCGATAGTGACAAGCAGAATCAGCGATTGAAAGACATTTTTTTGCCGATATGGACTCGCAAAAGGCGAAGTCAATCGTGTTTGAACCCGTCAACAAAACACTGCATGAAGGCTTTGCTGACGATGGTTTGAAGTGCTGTTTCTTTACTGATCATCAGATTTTTGACCGCTATCATAAGTACAATCTCAAAAGCGATGGCGCCAGAGCAGGTAAGATGGCGCTCACAATGAAGGAACTTCAGGAGATGGAACCAGGCGATTTTATCGTTCATGTGGACTTCGGCATCGGTAAATTTGGTGGACTTGTGCGTGTTCCTGCAGGCAATAGCTATCAAGAGATGATTCGAATCATCTACCAACATAACGACAAAGTAGATGTCAGTATCCATTCTCTTTATAAGATAAGTAAGTACCGTCGCTCAGACACGGGTGAGCCTCCACGACTCAGTACGCTTGGAACTGGCGCGTGGGATAGGCTGAAAAGAAAAAGACCAAGAAACGCATAAAGGACATTGCTCGCGACCTAATTAAGTTGTATGCTCAGCGCCGTCATGAGCGAGGGCATGCATTTAGTGGCGACAGTTACCTGCAACATGAACTTGAAGCAAGCTTTCTTTACGAGGATACTCCTGACCAAAGCAAAGCAACTCAAGACGTAAAAAGCCGACATGGAGAGTCAAAGACCGATGGATCGGCTTGTTTGTGGCGATGTGGGATTTGGCAAAACAGAGGTTGCAGTGCGTGCCGCCTTCAAGTCAGCTTGCGATAGTAAGCAAGTGGCGGTACTCGTTCCGACGACTGTTTTGGCTTATCAGCACTACCAAACCTTTAAGAATCGCCTCAAAGGTATGCCCGTTCGAGTAGATTATTTGTCGCGAGCAAGGACAGCAAAACAAACAAAACAGGTGCTGACTGACCTTGAAGATGGAAAGATTGACATTCTAATCGGCACACATAAGCTATTGGGTAAGGCTGTGAAATGGCACGACTTAGGTCTTCTTATCATTGATGAAGAGCAGAAATTTGGCGTTTCTACGAAAGAGAAACTACGCAAATTAAAGACCAATGTCGATACATTGACGATGTCAGCAACCCCAATTCCGCGCACGCTTCAATTCTCTTTGATGGGTGCCCGCGATATGAGTATCATCCGAACTCCGCCACCCTAACCGCTATCCTATACACACAGAACTGGCTACTTTCAGTCATGAAGTGATTGCAGATGCCATTAACTTTGAGATGAGTCGTAACGGACAAGTCTACTTTGTGCATGACCGCATCAACGGATTACAGGAGATTGCCAACCTCATTCATAAGTATGTACCCGATTGTCGCATTGCAATTGGACACGGACAAATGCCTCCTGAGGAGCTCGAAAAGGTCTTAATGGGCTTCATGAACTATGATTATGACGTGTTACTCTCTACAACTATCGTCGAGAATGGCATCGATATAAGCAATGCCAACACAATGATCATCAACGATGCACACCGATTTGGGCTCAGCGATCTACACCAAATGCGTGGCCGAGTGGGGCGAAGTAACCGCAAAGCCTTTTGCTATTTGCTCGCACCTCCAAAGAGTTCACTCACTCCCGAGGCTCGACGCAGGCTGGAAGCACTTGAGAATTTCTCTGAACTTGGTAGCGGATTTAACCTTGCAATGCAAGACCTTGACATACGAGGTGCAGGGAATCTGCTCGGCGCAGAGCAGAGTGGATTCATGGAAGACTTAGGATATGAGACGTATCAAAAGATACTTAACCAAGCCGTTACAGAGTTAAAGAACGATGAATTCCAAGATATCTACGCCGAACAAATGGCACAAGGCAATGACATTAGCGGCGAAGAATTCGTTGAAGACTGTGCAATTGAGAGCGATCTTGAGATGTATTTCCCCGACAACTACGTGCCGGGAAGCAGTGAACGCATGTTACTTTATCGCGAGTTAGATAACATAAATGACGACAACGACCTTGAAGCTTACCGCCAACGCCTAATAGATCGCTTTGGAGAAATACCTCATGAAGGACTTGAACTCATGCAGGTTGTACCGCTACGAAGGTTGGGTAAGCGACTCGGATGTGAGAAAATATCACTTAAACAGGGTAAGATGAACATGCAATTTGTTGCTAATCCAGAGAGTGCTTACTATCAAAGTAGAACCTTCTCTGCCGTCATTAACTATGTGGGTAACCACCCGAGACGCTGCGATTTCAAGCAGGTTGGCACACGAAGACTGTTAACTATCAGTGAGATTCCTACCGTTGAAGCAGCTGTAAGCGTGCTCCGTGAGATGCTAAAAGCAAGTACTGACGCCACGCAAGCATAGTAAAAAAAGTTTGTATTTAGATATAACATAGACTCCCATTAATGAGAAAAACATAGCAGAACAGCCCTCTTTATAGGCGCTCTTTTTGATGATTTCATCATCGCTTTATGCCATCAACACTCCCGTGGATAGCATTAAAAAAGCGCAACCTTATGAATGACCTCAACTACCAACTGACATGGCAAGAGAGTCTCTCTCAGGGCAAAACACCGCTTTGGATGGCTTCAAATCGCTTTGGATTAGGTTCATTAAAGACTTCGAATGGCTATCTCCGAGCTTCCGTTATGCGCCCTCTTACACAAGATTCTGCCCGACATTGGGGCCTTGGTTATGGCATAGACCTTGCCCTCCCCCATGGTTTCACGAGCAAATTTCATTGTTCAACAGGCCTTCGTTGATTTTAGATGGCATCATGGTTTGCTGACAATTGGAGCCAAAGAACAGCCTATGGCGCTCAAAGACCAACAGCTTTCATCCGGTTCACAGACATTAGGTATCAATGCACGCCCTATTCCCGAGGTGCGTATTTCATTGCCTTCATATTGGGTTGTGCCCTACACTGGTCGCTGGTTACGCCTAAAAGGTCACATCGCTTATGGCATTTCCACAGACAATCGATGGCAAAAGGATTTCACACAAAGGCAGAATCGCTACACAGAAAACACGTTATATCACAGCAAAGCGGGCTATCTCATGATTGGAAATCCCGAGTGTCATGTTCCCTTTTCAGTTGAATTAGGACTTGAAATGGCGTGCCAATTCGGTGGAAAGTCATTCATTCGAGAGGGTAATCACATGAAAGAAATCAAGAACAGCAATAGCCTTCGTTCTTTCAAAAATGCCTTTTTCCCAGGTGGAACCGATGTAACCGACGAGAATTTCATTAATGCTGAAGGCAATCAATTAGGCAGTTGGGTGGCTCGTTTGAACTATGACAAGGCACAATGGGGCTTGAGTCTCTACGCCGATCAATACTTTGAAGATAACTCTTCGCTTATACATATCAACAAAAAAATGGCTGGGGAAAAGGGGACTGATAAACATCGACAGGTGCGCTCACGATACTTTGCTTATGACTTCAAAGACTGGATGTTAGGGGCTGAATTGCGCTTAAAGCAGACTCCATGGCTAAGAAAAGTTGTGATAGAATACCTCTATACAAAGTATCAAGGAGGTCCCGTCTATCATGATCACACGGCAAATGTCACCGAACATATATGCGGAAGAGACAACTATTACAATCATCATCTCTTCACAGGATGGCAACATTGGGGCATGGTTATGGGCAATCCGCTTTATATGTCGCCTGTATACAACACCGATCAGACCATAGAAGTGAAGGACAATCGATTCATTGCATGGCACATGGGGGCTGAAGGCACACTTTTACGCGGCCTTGATTATCGTCTCTTGGCTACCTATCAAAAAGGCTTCGGCACGTATTATGATTTCTATCCTGACCCAAAAACACAATGTCAGTATGCTGTTTGAAGCGTGCTATTCGTGGCCCAAAGGCACACGATTTGCCGACTGGAGTGTCAAGGGTAGCTTCGCTTTTGACTGTGGAAAGCTTTATGGCACAAACTCAGGACTACAAATTACAATCATTAAATCAGGGATTTTGCATCTCAAACACAAATAAAATGAAAAAATTTATATTATATATCACAGGGTGTTTACTACTTACAAGTTGTGGAATTGAATTCTCTGATAACGGCAAATTAGATGGTTTCTGGCAGTTGATGAGTGCAGATACGCTCACCAATCAACACACTTTAGACCTTAAAACAAGTGGAAGAACCTGGGCTTTTTCAAGGCCGTTTACTCGAAATGAGAGATACAAAAGGCGTATGTTCTGACGTATATTTCAACTTCATTCATCGTGGAGACAGCCTGTTACTTGACACGCCTTATCGTTCAGAACGAGACTCCGATGACCTCAAAGTGACTGATATTAGGGAGGTAAGTCCCTATGGAGTGAATGGTCTTAGCGAAGGTTTTGCAGTCGAAAGTCTTGCTAACGACAAGATGATTTTACGCTCAAAAACACTGCGTTTAAGGCTAAGAAAGATTTAATCTGGTGGACTTAGAACTCACTTTACATTAGACTTTCGCGCCTTCAGAAGGCACAATATAGGACCAAATGATTGAAGTTCAGACACAAGTTCCCTTGTTTTTAGAACTTCTTACCAAAGCAAATGCGCAAGAAAGTAAGCGAAAGGATTCGAAAATCAAGCCACAAACTGCGGTGTTCTAAATAATATAAGTCCATGTTAAGACGCACAAGCATCTTTTCTATGGTATCCGTATACCCATTATATAAGGTTGCATAGCTTGTGACTCCCAGGCCTTATCTGATATAAATAGCAATAGCGTGGGTCCTTTTTCATAATCTTTTCGATATAGAATTGCCGTTCCGGACGTGGTCCAACGAATGCCATGTCGCCCTTAATCACATTCCATAACTGCGGAAGTTCATCTAAATGGCGCAACCTTAAGAATCTACCAATCTTAGTAAGTCGCTTGTCTTGTGAATGATTTGAAAGCACAGGACCGTTTGTTTCAGCTCCAATCGTCATGCTTCTAAACTTATAAATAGTGAAAGGTCGACCGAAACGACCGATTCGTTCCTGCTTAAAAATAGCCGGACCACCATCTTCTCGCTTGATCGCTACATAGCAAAATACAAACAAAGGAGCAAAAAACACAATACAAAATGAGGCAACAAACAAATCAATTAAACGCTTAATCTCGCATTCAAATGTGTTCATTCCATCTAATATATAACCATTGTCTAATATTGTCATGTGTTATTTAGAACTATTTTTTTCTTGCATTACATAAACGCAAATAGAGTAGATTAGTTATTTTCTAATGCTCAAAAACATAGATAAATCGACGCATCCTATTGGGCAAAAGCCTTACGATGAGCCTAAGCATAACGTTTTTGAGGAACGTGAAAAGATTGATAAAACCACTTCGATAGAGTCGCTTTTGAAATCTAATCTCGGCTTTTTATATAGCTAATTCCACCGCGTCGGCGAAACGATTCATCAGTAAGTCTGAACCATAGTAGGCTCTCTTGCATGTTATAAAAGCAGCATCCAGCCTGCAAAGCACGTGCCCATAGGTCGTAATCTTCAAAGAATTGGACGTCACAATAGCCATGAACGGCCTCGACAACTGCCTTTCGAAACATCACTGTTGGATGGTTCATGGGGTTGCGATAATGGGCAAAATGCAGTATATCTTGCTGCATCTGAGGCACCTTTCTCACAGAGATAACATTGTCGGTAGAGCCAAAGAACTCGTCAATCCAACTGCCAACAAAGTCTATTTCTTCATGATTTTGCAACACGGCGAGTTGCTTTTCAAACCGCAAAAGGCATAGCAATGTCGTCACTATCCATACGTGCAATGATAGGAAACCGACATTGTTTCAGCCCGTGATTCAATGCTAAACCCAAAGCCCAAATTACGTGGAAGCACAACACTAACTGTCGTTGGAAAGCGTTGCTTAAACGCTGCAATCACAGCATGAAGTGCCTCGGTCAGGGGGCCGTCTTCAACGATAACAACCTCTGAAGGCTGCACAGTCTGCGCCAACAAACTATCAAGTGCTTGTTCTAAATGATGCGGTTTTTTTCACGCACATAGACTGACATCAGGACTGAAAAATTCATAGATTGCTTATCATTTTACACCTAACAATAACTGTTTTCATGGAAAAGGAAAGTCCTAAACAGCATCTCTGGTGCCCCTGCTCTATTCACTATAACGCTAAATCTGATAGAATATTGCATGGCAAATATTTTTTATTACAACAAAATCACATTTTTATGATTGAAAGAAAAGAGCATCATCTTCGTTTGCAAACTGCTTGTATGTGCAATATACATCAACAGAACAAGCCTTCTCAAAGCCTATGAAAGTAAAAAAATCCATAAAGCCAACATTTGCACTAATGTTTTGAAGATTATAAGCCATTGTGAGTCAACTGGTTGAAGATTCTCACAAAGAACAGAAAGTAAAGTGAGTGAAAGAGTAGTCTAATTCAAGTCAGATTACCGCGCCATTTGCGTCATTTCATCGTGTAAAATGCATCAAATTACACGCCCATTTGCACCACATCATTTCACCATTGATAAGGATAAGAATAATCGTCTACAAGATTTTTGAATGATTACCGCATGAGCATTATTTGCAAATATAAATTGGAGCAAGCGCCAACATCATGGGGTTCATGAAAATTTTTGAACAAACTCATTTGCCATTATGCATGCCTCCGCGCCCTTTTCTCTTATATCTATAAGGAAAAAAGCCCTTGTTTTTGCACCCAAAAGGCGATAAAAAACAAGGACTTTCCTAATGTTTATTCCGTAGAAGCGCCGTTATTCGTGCGTTTCTAAACGCTTTTCGGCTAACTTTTCATATTTTGTTCCGGGCTTACCATAGTTGGCATAGGGATAGATGCTTATGCCTCCGCGAGGCGTAAAGAGTCCCGTAACCTCTATAAACTTAGGCTGCATGAGTCGTATTAAGTCTTTCATGATGATGTTAACACAGTCTTCATGGAAGTCACCATGATTGCGAAAGCTAAACAAGTAGAGTTTAAGACTCTTGCTTTCTACCATCTTTTCGGCCGGAATATAACTGATTCGGATCTCTGCAAAGTCTGGTTGTCCCGTGATAGGACATAGAGATGTGAACTCGGGACAATTGAATCTAACCCAATAATCGTTATCCGTGTGCTTATTGTTAAACGTTTCTAACACTTCGGGTGCATAGTCCATGCGATATTTAGTCTTTGCTCCCAGAACTTGAAGTCCTTCATTTGTTCTTTCCATATCTTAGAGATTAAATATTTTCAACACGTTATAACTGATGTCGTTATCATATACATCGGCGCCTTCATGACGCTTAAGATAGTTCACAATGCGTATCGTCAGAGGCAAAACTACAATTTCATAGGCCGTCTTTAGCACCACTTGCCACAACATAAGCTTTGGAAGTTCGTGGTTAGGAACTATTCCTCCGAGCGCCAAAGGAAAGAAAAATGAGCGAATCAGCGGACTCTCCGAAGATCGTACTCAATATGGCTCGCGCAGAGAAGTGACGTCCTTTGTCTCGTATCTTCATCTTACTCATCACGTAGGCATTAACGAAACTGCCTACAAGAAAAAGCCACAAACGAAGCTGCAGCAATGCGAGGAGCGAGCCCAAAGATTTCATGAAACCCCTTCTGATTCGTCCAATAAGGAGCTCCCGGGATAGCATCGCAGAGCGCACCAAGGCCTACAAAGAAGAAGTTCATTGCGAAACCAGTCCATATTAAGAGTCGGGCTTTGCGATAACCCCACACTTCACAGACGCAATCATTAATGATATAAGACACTGGGAACACGATTAAACCTCCCGTAAGACTAATCGTTCCGATGGCTATTTGCTTTGTTTCGAGCACGTTTGCAGCTATTAAGCAAACGCAAAAGAGTATGCTGAAAAGCATAAACAGCACACTAACCTGATTCTTTTTCTGTTGTCATTTCTTGTTTTTTTTACGAGGTTTACCAAGCACTCGATGGATTGAATTCGGGTGCAAAGATAATAAAAATTGTGGAATGAAAAGTGTGAAACACAGAATTACATTGTTTCCATTTATACTTTTTTTCCGCATTCATAAAGGAAGATGATTGCAATCAAACGTGCATAAGAAGTGAGCCATAAAAAAACAATAAATGAGATGTATTCTCGAAATTATTTTATTACTTTTTGCAACAGAAAACCAAGTATATATACGAATAAAAATATGAATGTTTTAGAGCTAAGTGAACAGGAGATTATTCGCAGACAATGTCTCCAGGAGTTGCGTAATATGGGCATCGACCCTTATCCTGCAGCTGAATATCCAACCAATGCATATTCAACAGAAATCAAGGATGAGTTCAAAGATGACGACGAAAAAAACGCGAAGTAGTGATTGCCGGACGTATGATGAGCCGCCGAATTATGGGTAAAGCCAGCTTCGCAGAGCTTCAAGACAGCAAAGGACGCATTCAAGTCTATATCTCACGTGACGAGATTTGTCCCGAAGAGAATAAGGATTTATATAATGTAGTGTTTAAGAAACTGCTCGACATTGGTGACATTATCGGTGTTAAAGGCTATGTGTTTAGAACACAAACTGGCGAGATTAGTGTGCACGCCAAAGAGATTACACTGCTCAGTAAGAGTCTAAAGCCGCTGCCAATCGTTAAATATAAGGATGGCGTTGCCTATGATAAGTTTGATGATCCAGAGCTACGCGCGCGTCAACGCTATGTAGACTTGATTGTCAACGATGGCATAAAGGAAACCTTTTTGAAGCGTGCGACCATCTTACGCACTATGCGTAACTTCTTTGATGAACACGGATATACGGAAGTAGAGACGCCAACCTTGCAGAGTATTGCAGGAGGTGCGAGTGCACGTCCATTCATAACACACTTCAATGCGCTTAACATTGACATGTATATGCGTATCGCCACAGAGCTCTATCTAAAGAGATTAATCGTCGGAGGCTTTGAAGGCGTTTATGAAATTGGTAAGAACTTCCGCAACGAAGGTATGGATAAGTTTCATAATCCGGAGTTTACTTGCATGGAACTATACGTGCAATACAAGGACTATAACTGGATGATGAGCTTCACAGAGCAACTACTTGAGACGATATGTAAGGCAGTTAACAACGGAAGTACAGAGGTAAAGAATGGTGAACACACGATATCTTTCAAGGCACCTTTCCGCCGTTTGCCGATACTTGAAGCCATTAAAGAAAAAGACCGGCTTTGATCTTACGGACAAAAATGAAGAAGAAATCCGCAAGATTGCAACCGAAGAACTGAAAAATAGAAGGCTTGGATGAGAGCTTTGGAAAGGGAAAACTCATCGACGAAATATTCGGAGAATTCTGTGAAAGCACATTCATCCAACCGACTTTCATTACAGATTATCCTGTAGAAATGAGTCCGTTGACGAAGATGCACCGTTCAAAGGCTGGACTTACAGAGCGATTTGAGCTCATGGTTAATGGCAAAGAACTCGCTAATGCCTACTCAGAATTGAACGATCCTATAGACCAAGAGGAGCGCTTTAAGGACCAAATGAAGTTGGCAGATAAGGGGAGATGACGAGGCAATGATTATCGATCAAGACTTCTTAAGAGCTTTACAATATGGCATGCCTCCCTACATCTGGCATCGGAATTGGTATCGATCGACTCTGTATGTTGATGACAGGTAAGGAGTTCATTCAGGAAGTTTTGCTCTTCCCTCAAATGAAACCAGAAGCCAAGATGCCACAAAGCAGTGTTAAAGAATGGGCAGAATTGGGTGTCGATGAGCCTTGGGTATACGTTCTTCGCAAGGCAGGCTTCAACCTGATTAGCGATATTAAGGACGAGAAAGCACAGGGATTGCAACAGAAACTCGGTGAAATCAATAAGAAATATAAATTAGGTTACGAGAAGCCTTCTGTGGAAGAGGTTCAGCATTGGATTGACAAGGCAAATGTTTAATTGTGGAAACATAGCCATTATTGGCGGAGGTTCGTGGGCAACGGCTATCGCAAAACTCGTCGTTAAGCATGAAAACCATATCGGATGGTATATGCGTCGCGACGACAGGATAGCCGAATTTAAACGCTTAGGCCATAATCCTGCCTACCTACAAGCGGCAAGTTTCGAGGTCAGTAAGATTAATTTTTCGAGTGACCTCAATCAAAGTTGTCAGCGATTATGACACATTAGTGTTCGTAACGCCATCTCCTTATTTGAAGAATCACTTGCAAAAAGCTCTCAGTTCCGCTAAGTAATAAGTTTATCATTAGTGCCATCAAAGGAATTGTTCCAGATGAAAACCTTGTGGTATCTGAATACTTTCATCAAGTGTTGGGCGTCCCTTACGAGAACATAGCATGTGTAAGTGGCCCATCACATGCGGAAGAAGTAGCCTTAGAACGACTTTCCTATCTCACTATTGGATGTGCTGATGTGGAAAAAGCTCAGGCATTTTCGAACATCATTTCAAGCGAATTTATCAATACAAAGACTTCTTTGGACATCGTCGGCATTGAATATGCGGGCGTATTAAAGAATGTTTATGCTATCGCGGCAGGCATTTGTCATGGTCTTAAATATGGCGACAACTTCCAAGCAGTGTTTCTTTCCAACGCCATTCAAGAGATGAATCGTTTCCTTACGGCTGTTTATCCGACACAACGAAACATTTGTGATAGTGTATATTTAGGCGATTTACTCGTTACAGGCTATAGTAATTTCAGTCGAAATCGTACGTTTGGAACAATGATTGGTAAGGGATATTCTGTTAAAAGCGCACAGATTGAGATGGAAATGGTAGCAGAAGGATACTTCGGTAGCAAGTGTATGATAGAAATCAACAAGCAGTTTGGCGTTGACATGCCTATACTTGATGGTGTATATCATATCTTATATGAACATGGTTCTCCGCAAAGAGTCATTCAATCAATTATAGAAAATTTTAGATAGTCAATGATCTTGTACATTATATAAGGTCAGGATAATAACAAAAAACAATGAAAAATATCAGTGTAGACATTACAAAGGCAGCACAGTTCCTAAAACCTGGAGCTGTTGAAGCCTATGAAAGTCAGGTCAAGGCCGCTCAAGAAGCTCTTGAAAATGGTACTTGTCCAGGTAACGATTTCCTTGGTTGGCTTCATCTGCCGACAAGTATCACACCAGAATTCCTTAGTGAAATCCAGAACACGGCAAACACTTTGCGCGACAAATGCGAAGTAATCGTCGTTGCAGGTATTGGTGGTTCTTACCTCGGTGCACGTGCCGTTATTGAGGCATTAGGTAATAGTTTCGCTTGGTTAACGGCCGAAAAGAAGAATCCAATCATTCTTTTTGCTGGCAATAATATAGGTGAAGATTACCTGTTTGAACTCACAGAGTATCTTAAAGGCAAAAAGTTTGGTGTTATTAATATTAGTAAATCGGGCACAACTACAGAGACTGCGCTCACCTTCCGCTTGCTAAAGAAACAATGTGAAGCACAGCGTGGCAAGGCAGAAGCTAAGGATGTAATCGTTGCTGTGACTGATGCGAAGAAGGGAGCTGCCCGTACTTGTGCAGACAAAGAAGGCTACAAGAGCTTTATTATCCCTGATAACATTGGCGGACGCTTCTCAGTTCTCACTCCCGTTGGACTGCTTCCAATAGCTTGTGCAGGCTTCGATGTTAAACAACTCGTTAGTGGTGCGCAGGAGATGGAACGTGTATGTGGTAAGGAAGTACCCTTTAATCAGAACCCCGCGGCACTCTATGCAGCTGTTCGAAACGGTCTTTATAGCGAGGCAGGAAAGAAGATTGAGATTGTTGTTAACTTCCAACCAAAGCTCCATTTCTTTGCAGAATGGTGGAAACAACTATTTGGTGAGAGCGAAGGTAAAGACAATAAAGGTATCTTCCCAGCAGCTTGTGACTTCACAACCGACCTGCACTCTATGGGTCAGTGGATTCAAGAGGGCGAACGTTCTATTTTTGAAACAGTCATCAGTATAGAGGAACCAGAAAAACAAACTGCTTTTCCCACGACGAAGAGAACTTAGATGGTCTTAACTTCCTTGAGGGAAAGCGCATTGACGACGTTAATAAGATGGCAGAACTTGGCACTCGTCTTGCCCACGTTGATGGCGGAGTACCTAACATTCGCATTAGTGTTCCATGCTTGAATGCTTATTACATTGGTCAACTTATCTATTTCTTTGAGATAGCGTGTGGTATCAGTGGCAACCTACTTCAGGTCAACCCATTCAACCAACCAGGTGTAGAGGCTTACAAAAAGAATATGTTTGCTTTGCTCAACAAACCTGGTTATGAAGCTGAAAGCAAAGCCATCCGCGAACGTTTGTAAATGAGAGACGAAATAAATAAATACTTAGAAGAACACGGCTTTGGGCATTTTAGCCCCAAAGCCGTGCTTTTTGATATGGATGGTGTACTCTATGATAGCATGCCTCACCATGCCATTGCATGGCAAGAAAGCATGAAGCAGTTTGGCATTCGCATGACAAAGGCTGACGCTTACGCCACAGAAGGGGCGCGAGGTATTGATACCATCCAACAGTTTGTTAAGCAACAACAAGGCAAAGACATTAGTCTTACAGAGGCACAACGCATGTATGATGAGAAAACCCGACGTTTCCACATGATGCCAGATGCCCCAATCTTTGATGGCGTTCTTGACATTATGCGAAACATTCAACAAGCAGGCATGAGCATAAATGTAGTTACCGGCAGTGGACAACGACCGCTGATAGCACGCCTCCTCCATGATTTTGGAGCCTTTCTTGATGAAAATCATATCACCACGGCATACGATGTAAAACGTGGCAAGCCTTATCCTGATCCTTATCTTGCAGGACTTCAGAAGGCTGGAAACCTCCAACCATACGAAGCTATCGTGATAGAGAACGCACCACTTGGCATTCGTTCGGGTGTGGCTGCAGGCATCTTTACAATCGCAATCAATAGCGGTCCACTGCCAGACGACTCACTTCTTAACGCCGGTGCAAACATATTATATCACAAGATGACTCAACTGGTCGACGATTGGAGTAATTTTATTTCGTTTTTTGCACACTCTTAAAAGGTGTGCGCACTTTTAAGCAAAACTATTTTAATATAGCTTAAAATTACATTGAATGTTTGTTGTAAGCCTTTGTGTATCGTAATTTTGTTTAAACAAAGACATATAACGACATGACATCTGAAGAATTTTACATCCTTGGCAATGACTTTCGCCGGCAAGGTGACTTCAAACGTGCTATGGAAGCCTATATGGAATCCATTGCACTCGATGCTAATAGTCCCGCCGTTGAAGCCAAAAAGATGCTCGAATCCATATATGCTTTCTATTGCAAAGACATGTATAATCCTTAGGAGTGTCATCGACAACTAAACACATATCAATCACATTATGGGAAAAGTAGTAGGTGCCATCGTTGTTAACGAGGACCGTTGTAAAGGCTGTTCGCTTTGCGTAGCGGCCTGTCCGAAAGACGTTATCGCGCTGGCCGACAGGAAAGTCAACGTAAGTGGCTACACTTATGTCGAAGCAATCCATCCCGATGACTGCATCGGATGCGCTGCTTGCGGCATAGTTTGCCCCGATGGCTGCATCACTGTCTATCGAAAGAAACTTGATTAAACATGATCAAATCTATGGAAGAGAAAGAAATTAAACTCATGAAGGGTAACGAAGCCATCGCACATGCAGCCATTCGATGCGGCACAGATGGTTATTTTGGCTACCCGATTACACCACAAAGCGAGATCATTGAAACCCTTGCACAACTCAAACCATGGGAAACCACTGGCATGGTTGTATTGCAAGCAGAGAGCGAAGTGGCTTCAATCAATATGCTATATGGCGGAGCTGGCGCCGGAAAACGCGTGCTAACAAGTAGCTCAAGCCCTGGAATCGCGTTAATGCAAGAGGGTATTTCCTACATGGCGGGAGCCGAATTACCCGGTGTTATCGTGAATGTTCAGCGTGGAGGTCCAGGCTTAGGAACCATCCAACCGAGTCAAAGCGATTATAATCAAGCCACTCGTGGTGGTGGAAATGGAGACTATAATGTCATCGTTCTCGCGCCAAACTCTGTGCAAGAAATGGCAGATTTCGTCGACTTAGCCTTCACTTTGGCTTTCAAATACCGTAACCCTGCAATGATATTAAGCGATGGAGTAATCGGTCAGATGATGGAAAAGGTTGTGCTTCCCCCTATGAAACCTCGCCGAACAGAAGAGGAAGTTATCCGCGAATGCCCTTGGGCTTCAACGGGACGCACTAAACATCGTGCATCAAATATCATCACTTCACTTGAACTTATGCCTGAAGTGATGGAACAAAAGAACTTGCATCTGCAAAAGAAATATCAGCAAATTAAAGACAATGAAACGCGTTGTGAGATGACAAAATGCGATGATGCTGACTATATTGTCGTGTCATTTGGTAGCGCATCTCGTATTGCTGAGAAGAGCATGGAACTTGCTCGGGAACGCGGAATCAAAGTAGGACTCTTCCGCCCCATAACACTTTGGCCTTTCCCTGAAAAGGAATTGCGCGAAGCTTCGGCTGGAAAGAGAGGCATACTTGTGGCAGAAATCAATGCAGGACAAATGATTCAAGACGTCAAACTGGCTGTAGGAAGCAACATTCCCGTAGCACATTTCGGACGATTAGGCGGTATCGTGCCTGATCCTGAAGAGATTGTAGACGCTTTAGAGACTAAACTTATCGACAATGAATAACGACATCATATCACCAGAAAACTTAGTTTATGAGAAACCTAAACTCATGAACGACACTGCTATGCACTATTGTGCAGGCTGTTCTCACGGCGTTGTACATAAGCTTGTGGCTGAAGTCATCGCCGAAATGGGCATGGAAGACAAAGGCCATTGGAGTCAGCCCGGTAGGTTGTGCGGTATTCGCTTACCGCTATCTTGACATCGATTGGCAAGAAGCGCCACACGGACGTGCCCCCGCTTTGGCTACAGGCATTAAACGACTTTGGCCCGATCGCCTTGTGTTTACCTATCAGGGAGATGGTGATTTGGCTTGTATCGGAACAGCAGAAGCCATCCATTCGCTCAACAGAGGCGAGCATATCACGATTATTTTCATTAATAATGCTATCTATGGCATGACTGGTGGGCAGATGGCGCCAACCACTTTATTAGGTCAAAAGACTGCAACCTGCCCGTATGGTCGCGATGCAGAACTGCATGGTTACCCTCTAAACATCACGGATTTAGCCAGCCGTTTGGAGGGCACTTGCTATGTAACACGCCAGAGTGTAGAGACTGTTCCTGCCATTCATAAAGCCAAAAAAGCTATCAGAAAGGCATTCGAAGCCTCAATGAAAGGACTTGGTTCAAGTCTCGTTGAGATTGTATCAACGTGTAACAGCGGTTGGAAGATGACGCCATTAAAGGCTAACGAGTGGATGGAGCAACACATGTTTGAGAAGTATCCCAAAGGAGATTTGAAGGATACAACCTCACTTTAAACAACAAGTAAACGTATGAAAACAGAAATTATCATAGCAGGCTTCGGCGGACAAGGCGTACTTTCCATGGGAAAGATACTCGCTTATTCGGGTATGCTCGAAGGAAAAGAGGTCACTTGGATGCCTGCCTACGGCCCCGAACAACGCGGAGGAACGGCTAATGTGACGGTGATTATCAGCGATGAACGCATCTCTTCGCCCATACTTAGCAAGTATGATGTGGCCATTGTGCTTAATCAGCCTTCGTTAGATAAGTTTATGCCGAAGCTAAAACCAGGCGGAATGCTCATCTATGACGGCTTTGGCATCGTCAATCCTCCTACGAGAGACGACATCAAAGTCTACAGAATAGACGCTATGGACAAGGCTGCGGAGATGAAAAAAACGCCAAGGTTTTTCAACATGATTGTACTTGGAGGCCTCCTTAAAGTCTGCCCAGTTGTCAGTACGGATGGGACTACAAAAAGGCACTATTCAAATCGCTTCCAGAACGCCACCACCACCTCATTCCACTAAACATGCAGGCTGTGGAGGAAGGCATGAAGATGATAAAATAGAGGCTTTTCAATAGAAGAGTTTCACGCTTTTTGCAAAAAAACAAGTTGTTGTTTTCTATCATTTCTGAACAATGATATATGGAAAAACAGAATGCAATAAAAATAGCGTGAACCTATGATTTCAAAGGCTACGGCGTACAATGTCAATCATTGTGCGCCGTAATTTTATATACATCATCTTGCATCTTTTGCATAAACCATATTATAGAAGATTTGATTCTGCGCCGTCGGTATTATATTTTTTTCCACGCATTGCAATGTTTATTCATGTTGTGAAATGACGCATATTGACGTGTGATTAGGCTCATTTTACACGATGAAATGACGCTATTCACACGATTATTTGCATGAAATGACAACGCAAAAGGTAACTGAAAAGGGGTAATCCTTTGAGGGTCAACGCTTTGTGGATGATAAAAAAATAACGCATACCTGAAGTGGAAACGACCCACGATTTCAAATATGCGTATCCTATAAAATCATTTGCAAAATAAGACGACAAATGTCAAAAACGGCTTAGTTTGCCATTTCCGATAGGAACTTAATTCTAACCAATCGGATTTCATCTTCACTGTATTCGTCGCCAAGTTCATTGATAGCATCATCCAAACTATCGGTTTCACCTCACGAAAAATACTCATAAATATCGTCGACATGCTCGTCGTCAATCACTTCTTCAATGAAATAGTTGATGTTAATCTTAGTGCCACTATAAACGATTGCCTCCACTTCATCAAGTAATTCATCGAAAGAAAGGCCCAAAGATTCAGCGATATCATCGAGTGCCAACTGCTTATCGATGCTCTGAATAATCTTTACTTTGATGATGCTTTTCTTGGCAACAGTACGCACGCGAAGTTCTTCGGCGCGCTCAATACCATTGTCTTCACAATGCCTTTTAATGAGTTCAAGAAACTCTTTGCCATAACGCTTAGCCTTACCAGCCCCAACTCCTTGAATCTGTTGAAGCTCTTCAACCGTTATCGGATACATTGTTGCCATCTGTTCTAACGATGGATCTTGGAAGATTACATATCCGGGAACGCCAAGTTTCTGGGCCATTTGCTTGCGAAGTCCTTTCAATATAGCAAACAATTCGGGGTCAAGAGCCATACCAACTGCCTCACCTCCCTCTTCATAGTCATCGTCTTTGAACTCGTTATCACGCACAATCATAAACTCAGTTGGATGCTTTATGAAGCGCTTTCCGGCTGAAGTTATCTTCAAAAGTCCATAGTTTTCTACATCCTTTTTAAGGTAACCGGCTATTAATGCCTGTCGAATGACGGGGTTCCATAACTTCGGATCCTCGTCCTCTCCAGCCCCAAAGTCTTCTAATTGGTCGTGTTTATGCGACAAGATATCATCCGTTCCACGTCCTTTTATGAAGTCAATGACATACTCTTGTCTAAAGTTTTCCTTTAGTGCAAGCACTGCTTTTAGAACAATGTTCAAGGCATTTCCCGCCTCAATCTTTTCTTTTGGATGGAGACAATTGTCGCAGTTGTGACAATTATCATGGGGATATTCTTCTCCGAAATAATGTAAAAGCATCTTGCGACGGCATACAGAAGACTCTGCATAGGCAGCCGTTTCTTGTAGCAATTGGCGTCCAATGTCCTGCTCGGCAACAGGCTTTCCTTCCATAAATTTCTCTAATTTCTTGAGGTCTTTCTGGGCATAAAACGCGATGCACAGCCCCTCTCCACCATCTCGACCGGCTCTACCCGTCTCTTGATAATAGCCTTCTAAGCTCTTCGGTATATCGTAATGGATAACAAAACGCACATCAGGCTTGTCGATACCCATACCAAATGCAATGGTGGCTACAATGACATCGATGCGTTCCATGAGGAAATCGTCTTGGGTTTGTGAGCGTGTTGCGCTATCAAGACCTGCGTGATAAGGAGCTGCTTTAATATTATTGGCCTTGAGAACTTCGGCAAGTTCTTCCACCTTTTTACGTGAAAGACAATAGATAATGCCACTCTTTCCCTCGTGTTGACGAATGAATTTGATGATTTGTTTATCCACATCATTCGTCTTTGGGCGTACTTCGTAGTAGAGATTTGCCCGATTAAATGAGCTCTTAAACTCGTGGGCATCCATAATTCCGAGGCTCTTCTTGATGTCGGTACGCACCTTGTCGGTCGCTGTTGCAGTCAAAGCTATGACAGGAGCATTGCCAATTTTGTTGATCGTTGGACGTATATTGCGATACTCCGGACGGAAGTCGTGCCCCCATTCTGATATGCAATGAGCTTCATCAATGGCGTAGAATGAAATGTGAATCGACTTGAGGAATTCTACATACTCTTCCTTATTGAGCGATTCTGGAGCCACATAGAGCAGCTTGGTCTTGCCACTTCGCACGTTATCCATCACCTGTTGGATGGCTGATTTGTTGAGAGATGAGTTCAAATAATGAGCCACAGTACCGTCTTCACTCATGCCGTTTATGACGTCAACTTGGTTTTTCATTAGGGCAATCAGTGGCGAAATGACGATTGCAGTGCCCTCCATGATGAGTGAAGGGAGCTGATAACACAGGCTCTTTCCACCTCCAGTAGGCATCAAAACAAACGTGTCATGCCCCTCCATTAGACTGAGAATGATTGCTTCTTGGTCGCCTTTGAACTTGTCAAAGCCGAAATAATGTTTTAGTTGTTGTAATAGATTTGTGTCCTTTGCCATACCATTAGCTCACTTCATCCCTATCCATTAGCGATAGTTTTGTTTTTCATTGGGCATCCGGACGATAGCTTTTATCGCCCGGATTCATTGTTTATACAGTCTTATCAAGATTTTGTAAGTAAGACTTGTCTAATTGATTCTTCGCATAGTCAAGTGTAACGACAAAATCTTTCATCCGTTTTGACGGCACTTCGAACATCGCATCCATCATGATTGACTCAACAATTGAGCGCAGACCACGTGCACCTAACTTATATTCTACAGCCTTATCCACGATGAAATCGAGTGTATCCTCTTCGAAACTTAGCTTAATGCCATCCATTTCAAACAGCTTTTTATATTGCTTGATGATTGAGTTCTTTCGGCTCAACCAGTATGCGACGCAATGCTTCGCGGTCCAAAGGATTGAGATAAGTGAGTACCGGCAGACGACCAATAATCTCGGGAATCAATCCAAAGGACTTCAAATCCATTGGCTGAACATATTTCATGAGGTCGCTCTTATCTATCTTTGCCACGTTCTGTACAGAGTTATAACCGACCACATGGGTATTCATTCGCTGGGCAATCTTACGTTCTATACCATCAAAAGCACCGCCACAGATGAATAAAATGTTCTTTGTGTCGACATGAATATAGTCTTGATCGGGATGTTTTCGACCGCCTTTTGGAGGTACATTGACCATCGTTCCTTCCAAAAAGCTTTAGTAAACCTTGCTGAACGCCCTCGCCGCTGACATCTCGAGTGATAGAAGGATTGTCGCTCTTACGTGCAATTTTATCAATCTCATCTATGAAAAACAATACCCCGTTCGGCTGCAGCAACATTGTAATCTGCAACTTGAAGTAAGCGGCTTAGTATGCTTTCAACATCTTCTCCCACATATCCTGCCTCGGTAAATACCGTTGCATCGACGATAGTAAAAGGCACATCAAGCAGTTTTGCAATAGTACGTGCGAGCAAAGTCTTACCCGTTCCCGTGCTACCCACCATGATGATGTTACTCTTTTCAATCTCAACACCATCCTCATCGGTAGGTTGCTGAAGACGTTTATAGTGATTATACACCGAAACGGACAAGAAACGTTTGGCCTCATCCTGCCCAATGATATACTCATCAAGGTATTTTTTTATCTCCTTTGGCTTGGGAACCTTCTTTAATTTAAAAGGTTCATCCTGGTCATTTGTAGCAGTATCTGAACCAGCTACACCTGCACTGCGTACAATATCATAGGCCTGCTTGGCACAATCCTCACAGATGTATCCATTAAGTCCAGTGATAAGCAGCCGCACTTCGCTTTCACTTCTGCCACAAAAACTACATGTTTTTTTTGCCATAGTTTACTTCTTACGAACCAATACCTCATCAATCATGCCATATTCTTTTGCTTCTTGAGAGGTCATCCAATAGTTTCGATCACTGTCTTTCCATACTTTTTCGAAGGGAGTATGTGAGTGTTCAGAGATAATTGTATAGAGTTCTTTCTTGAATTTCTGTATCTCTTTGGCCTCAATCTCTATGTCGGAAGCTTGTCCTTGCACACCACCGAGAGGCTGATGTATCATTACTCGGCTATGGGTTAGCGCCGAACGTTTACCTTCTTGGCCTGAAACGAGGAGCACAGCAGCCATAGATGCGGCCATTCCTGTACATATCGTTGCCACATCACTACTAATGAATTGCATCGTGTCATAAATGCCAAGACCGGCTGTTACGCTACCCCCTGGGCTGTTGATATATATGGAAATATCCTTCCCACTGTCTACAGAATCAAGATAAAGTAACTGAGCTTGCAATGTATTGGCAGTATAATCATCTATCTCTGTACCAAGAAAGATAATGCGATCCATCATCAATCGTGAGAACACATCCATCTGAGTAACGTTCAACTGGCGTTCTTCGAGAATATAAGGATTAAGATATTGCGCTTGAGACTTAATGACATCATCAAGCACCATCCCACTCATTCCTAAATGCTTAGTGGCATATTTTCTAAAATCATTCATAGCGTTATGTTTTAATTAAAGACAAAAAAAGGAGGTTATCCACCTTATTTATTATCTATAGTTGCAAAGATGATGCCAAAAGCAGATTCATCTCAGCTTGTCTTCATATAGACAAAGATAATAAAAAAAGTCGATAACCTCTTATAAAAAAGTTTTTTTCAAAAAACAATTACTCGCTCATCATCTTATTGAAGTCATCGAGGCTGATTTCCTTTTTCATTTAGCTTCACAACTTTCTTCAAAGCATCAGTCAATTTGATGTCAACAGCGCGATCAACGAGGGCCGTCAACGTTCTCCCGTTTCTTTAGAATCTCCTTGGCATAGTTCTCTACATACTCATCAGGTACATTGTTCATACCATACTGAGCGAATTGAACTCGTGCGGTTTCTTTAGCTGCATTGAGTACATCTTCATCATTAACTTTGATTTGATTATCAGCAACAAGTTGTTCCTTTATTAAGTGCCAAGTAAGTTCTTTGATGCTTTGCTCGTAGTTCTTCTCAACAAACTCTTCGCCCTTGTCCTTAGTTGTTGTTCAGCATAATACGCTTCAACAAAGCATCAGGGAATTCAAGTTTGCCCACCTTCTTCTCGCAATAAGCGCGTACATCAAGGATAAACTTATAGTCAGCATCAACTGCAAGCTGCTCTTTTAGACCCTCTGCAATCTTCTCACGGAACTCTTTTTCACTCTTAACTGTGTCTTTTTCCAAACAAAGAATCAAAGAGTTCTTGATCTACTGGGTGCTTCTTGTAACGCTGAATATCTGTGATTTGATAGCTGAAATCAGACTTAATATCCTTCACACGATCACGTTCAACCTTAAGAAGTGAGGCAATCTCTGCTTCGCTTTCAAAGGCTTTGCTTACATTCAACGTAATAATGTCGCCGAGTTTTGCGCCATTGAAGAGTGCTTTTTGAGCCTCATCCTTGATATAATTAGGCAAAATAGAAGCTGCTTCAACAGTGATTCCATCTTCTTTTGTATTGCCTTTCTCATCAAGCTCACGCAAATCACCTTTCAACATATCGTTATCTTCATAGCTTTCTGCCTTCTCATAGGTGCCATTACGAGAGGTAAACATCTCCACTTGGCGGTCGATAAGCGCGTCATCTACTATGATAGTATAGTGATCAATCTTATTATGTCCGTTCAATTCTATTTTTGAATTCCGGTGCAACGGCAATGTCAAAAAGCGAACGTATAAGGTGCAGGTTTCTCTAAATCTTGAGCTTCTTGCTTCTCAGAAGGAAGTGGTTCGCCCAACATTTGGATTTTATTGTCCTGCATATACTTGTAAATCTGTTCACCAATGAGTTTGTTGATAGCATCCATTTTGGCTGATGCGCCATACTGTTTCTTTATCAGTCCCATTGGAACCATACCCGGACGGAAGCCTGGGTAGTTGGCTTTCTTGCGGTAATCTTTCAATGTCTTCTCGACACTTGCCTGATAATCTGCCTCTTCAACAGTGATAGTCAACAGACCATTCACCTTGTCCGGATTCTCAAATGAAATCTTCATCTCTGATGTTTTTTTATTTATATTATTATTATTATTCGCACAAATTACGGGACGCAAAATTACTCATAATTAATGAATATACCTAATATATAATAGAAAAAAATTTGTTTTTTTAACCATAAAGATGAACCATTTCAGGCCTACTTTTCAAGCTTTCTGCCTTACTGATACTTGCAGCCCATTGGCCAACAAAACCCATTACATACGGCCTTTCTCCCCTGATCCGGCACCTTTTCCTTTATATTTGCTTTGTGAAGCGTTAAAGTTATAGGTCACAGTGAGGCTTAAACGACGTGAGAATTCATAGCCTGATATATATAGATTGATATGATTTCCGTAGGTGTATGTATGTGAGGAATTAGTCTTCAACAAGTCGTTGACATACAAGTTGACGGTCCACGTCTTATGACAGAACTGCTTTATCAGTTGCAAACTAAGGTTAGTGTTCGGTTTTACTAAGTTAACGCCGTAATAACTACCAAAGTTATGATTCAAATTTCACATACACATTGAAGTCTTGAGGCAATGCAAAACGATTGCGAAGGGAGAAATAAACCGTCGGCTTATTCATGTTTTTATCCAACGAATAATCTTTTGTTTCAAAATGCTGACAGCCAAAGTTCAACTCATACGTAGGCTGATACCACCCAAATTTGGGCGAAGCGGTGAGCGAAGCATAAAGATATTGATGGCTATCGAAATTGGAATTACTACTTACTCCAATATCCTGTCCGTTGTAAAGTGTAGCTGTCCAGAGCATCTTATCCTTGGTATATTCATATCCAACCTCGGCATTCAGCCACGAATAACTACCAGAAAGGCTTACGCTTTGCACTCTTTCAGGACGCAAATAAGGGTTTCCTCCCTCATAAAAATAACGGTTATCATACTGCATTTCATTACGAAGCGAGTGATAACTTGGGCGAGCTATCTTACAAACATAACTGCCTTGAACTCCCCATTTGCCTTTCTGCCAGGCCAAAGATAACGAAGGAAACCAATCGGCATAACGTCTACTGGGACCTGATTGATAGATACCTGCTTCATAATAATTAGACTTTACGTGCTCATAACGCAAGCCGGCATTGGCTGAAAAGTTACCAAACGCAAACTCATATTCGGCAAATCCCGCCGTGTTTCGCTCTTTCACTTCAGTCAAACTATTGCTAACCACCCCACCATCATTGCTATATTGGCCGAACGAATAAGTGCTTGTAAGCTCTGTTCCCACGTTTAATGTGCCCTTCCATAAAGGGTAAGAGAGGATTAGTTTGCCTGCCCAAAGATGATTCTTTTTGCTCATTATGTGTTGTGACGGTTTGGCTTTGTAGCTGTGAACTGACCTCTTTGCTCTGCTTTCTTCCAGCATCTTTTTTCCACAACGCCGTCAAGTTGAGGTCTATTTTCATGTTACCCAACTTTCCCAAATAATAGGCATTGGCTTCATGATTGGGTCCTTCGAGCCCATGAGTCGTATAGTCTTGGTCGATATGGCCTATCAGATTACCGTTCTTTGTGACGTCTTGTGTGGCCCCAAGCGCATAGCCTTTGTTATAGAATTCACGTGTAAATGTGTAACTGCCACCTATAGAATTGTCGCTGTCAAAGTCGTAACTTGCCCCCCATTTGCCATAAAGTCCGTTGGAACGTTCTTTAATTCGTATGTTCTGTTCAAGCAAAATATGGTCTGTTCCATTGATTTCATCTCCGAGATATGCGTCTTTTTGCGTTGACCAAAGAGTACACATAAGCATCTAAAAAGGTTTCAAATCCACCATGACGATACTTGAGATAGTCTTCTTGAAAGCCTGAAACATAGGTGTTATACTTGATGTTATTGTCGGCACGGAAGCTCAAACCATCGCCTTGTGGGCGTTTAGTTTTAATGCGAATCACGCTCTTCACGGTCGCATTATAACGTGCACCGGGACTCGTAATGACTTCAACGGTCTTAATATCTGTAGACTTCAACTGTTCAAGTTCACTCTTGTTTTGCACCTTTTTGTTATTAATATAGATTTCAGGTGTGCCTTTTGAAAACACATTCACACTGCCATCATTCTCCACATTGACGCGAGGCAGCTGACGAAGTACGTCGGTAGCCGTTCCCGTTTGAGCCAAAAAGTGTGTTGGCAATGTCAACAGAAAGGCCTCCCGCAACAGGCTTAAACTGAGGCCGATTGGCTTTCACCACAACTTCTTTCAAGGCATGTACCTGCTCGGTAAGGGTCAACGTGCCTGCATCATCGCCATTAATCTGCTTGAAAAGTGGTGCATATTCCACAGATGTTAGCTTCAACAAATAATGTTGTTCCTGGGGAACATCAATGTGAAACTGCCCATTTTTCATCGGTAACAGCACCCTGAATAAAGGTTGAATCAGCAGGGGTTTAACACAACAACATTAACGAAAGGCAGAGGCTGTTGCTGTCCATTGACAACCTTTCCAACGACTGTCGGCGTTGCAGAAGCACTGACAGCAGAAAGCCACAGAAGGCTCATTGCGAAGAATTTCTTTTTTTCATTCGATTAGTATTTACTTTATCATGAGACGTTCAAACTCTTCAAAAAGTTGCATCGCCTCTTATTTTTTTCCATGTCTACTCCTTATACGTTGTAATGCTGTTATTGTGACATCATGATGCAAAAATAGAGATACAACAAATTTTCTTTGTTATATCTCTATGATTCAAGTGCTATCAGCCCTTCAGACGACGCACTATCGCTGGTAAAATATTAATTCTCGTGAATCTTTACGACCAAATCAAGCTTATTGATGCTCTCTTGTGTCTTGTCAATCTTCTTTTGCAGTTTTTTCAATTTCTTTTGACTCTTAGCCAACTTCTTGTTTACTTTCTTTGCCTCCTTAAGCTTCTTAATCGTTGCTTTAGCATCTTTCACGGTGCTTGATGCATCAGAAGTGCTGAAGAATGTGGTCACAGAATTAGCTGCTGCATTAGCCTCTGCAGCCTCTTTTTGTTAGTTCATCGTAGCCAGCCTTTTTCCTTTTCTAAAGTCTATTTGCAGCTCTTTCAACTTAGCATTAAGCATCAAAACCTTCTTCTGTTGTTTCAAATCTTTTACCGAATCCCCTGTTTGTGCGAAAGCGGTGCAAGCAGTTAACACTGCAATACAGATAATTAATAACTTTTTTTCATTATACAATCTTTTTAGATATTTATGGTGCAAATATAGAGAGAAACCACCGAACTTGCAAATTATTTAGAAAGAAAAAGTCAATGCAAAAAAAGATTATTTAGTTTTCTGTCTTCATGCAGAACAGCGTATAGGTTGGAGCGAACCATAATGATTAATAAATCCATTTATACAAGAAAGCTATTAAAAAGCAAAAGGCTTGTTTCTTTCAAAAACACAAATTATGCTTTATCACTTCATAACACACTGGGGCTCAACATATTGCCGAGATAAGAACAAAACAAGCCAAGTTTTGCATGGAAAGAGAAAAACAAACTGACTGAAATCATGAGATAATTTGACTGAAAACACCGATTGTTTTGCGTCAGATTGCAAGACGAAATGACTTGAATTGTTTGGTCATGTGAGCACAGTGGCCCACCAGATATGCTTTTATCATCCTTTTCGTCACCTAAGAAACATCAGCTCAAAGCGGTCTGAACCTTGCGCGACTCCACCGCTCATAGGGCAATCATCAGATGAAATCGCAAGACGTTTTGATGAAACACGACTAATGAAAAACAAGAAAGGGACTAACGCAGGAAACTAATTTTGCCAGCTCTGTCCTAACAAGAGGAAGAACGTAGTTAAGGCAACGAAGACCTCAACAATCACAGAAAGCACAAACATTAGCCAGCCGGCAACTCTTCCTTTGGCTGCACCAAAATTAAAAGAACATATAGCTATCACGATTATTCCCACAATAAAAAGAAACGGAATAAACTCATCCGCCACAGAAGTGAGCCGGAAATAAGCCGGAAACAGCTGAAAAATGAACCACCCTATGACATAAAGAAGCCATTGATATTTCATGAAAAGTTTCATAACATGCACGGATTAATGAATTGTGATGACACGGATTATCGCTCGTTCTCTTGCTTGATGCTCTCAGCTTTTTATCTTCTTACCTTTCATAAGCCTCGTCTTCTTCGTTTTGGTTTGAATCTACGATAGACGAAATTATCGCTCAAATAGTTCTTGCGCACAATGGGATTAGCAGCCAATTCCTCGGAAGTGCCATGGAAAAGGATGCGTCCTTCGAACAAGAGATAAGCGCGATCGGTGATAGAAAGCGTTTCTTGCACGTTGTGATCCGTAATGAGGATGCCTATGTTTCGATATTTCAAGCGCCACACTATGTGCTGAATATCCTCCACAGCAATAGGGTCTACGCCCGCAAAAGGCTCGTCAAGCATAATGAATTTAGGGTTAATGGCAAGACAACGCGCTATTTCTGTACGTCTTCTTTCGCCTCCAGAGAGCTGATCACCCTTATTCTTTCTCACTTTGTTTAAGCGGAATTCATTAATCAAACTCTCTAATTTCTCTACTTGTTCTGCATGAGAGAGTTTCGTCATCTCAAGCACAGCCATGATATTATCCTCTACACTCATCTTGCGAAACACACTGGCTTCCTGTGGAAGATAACCTATTCCGGTGCGTGCCCGCTTATAAACGGGGTAGTTAGTAATCTCTTCTTCGTCGAGATATACATGGCCTTCGTTGGGCACAACATTACCCGTTGTCATATAAAATCGATGTGGTTTTACCTGCTCCATTGGGTCCAAGTAGGCCAACAATCTCACCTTGTTTGACGCTGATACTTACCCCATCAGCCACCGTTCTCTTGCCATATCTCTTGACAAGTCCCTCAGTTCGGAGTGTAGTCAAATGTGTTTCGTCCATAAATCTATGTTTTGTTTGTTGCTCATCGGTAATCGTTTCACCTCTCAACAAAACCAAATTACGATTAGTATAACAAGAAATGCCTCACAAATCACATTCATTGATGACCATGAAAACATTTAATTTGATACAAAGTTAGTTGAATTTGTGAGGATAACAAAATAAAAAAGAGAAAAACTATCTCAATTATAGTAGATTTTCTGAAGAATTTGGTTACTTTTGCAAGGAATAAGAATTAGGATAATTATCATGTTTATTTTCAAGCCGTTATACAACTACCTTACCACTTTTGGGAGTTATCTCATATTGATGTGGCGTTCACTTGCCATCCCCGATAGGATGAGAATGTTTTTTTCAAACGCTATACAAAAGAGATGTCACAACTTGGTGTTGACTCCATTGGTATTGTGTTGTTGATTTCTTTTTCATTGGAGCAGTAATCTGTATTCAAATGAAAGTCAACATCCAAAGCCCCTGGATGCCACGTTGGGTATCAGGATATACGACGCGAGAAATCATGCTTTTGGAGTTCTCCAGCAGCATTATGTGTTTGATTTTGGCAGGAAAGGTTGGCTCAAACATAGCTTCTGAGCTTGGAACTATGCGCGTTACACAACAGATTGACGCCTTAGACATCATGGGAGTAAACTCAGCCAATTACCTGATTCTACCCAAAATATTAGGTTTAGTCACGATGATGCCCTTCCTGGTTATATTCAGTTCGGCACTCGGAATCCTTGGAGCTTATAGCACAGCTTATATAGGTCACCTGCTAACTCCAGACGATTTGACCCTTGGTATACAGCATTCCTTTAACTCATGGTTTATCTGGATGAGCATACTTAAAAAGCATGTTCTTCGCCTTTATCATAGCAAGTGTGTCGTCATACTTTGGTTATACTGTTGAAGGAGGGTCTGTAGAAGTGGGCAAAGCCAGTACAGATGCCGTTGTAAGTAGCAGCGTTTTGATCTTATTTTCAGATGTATTCTTAACCCAATTATTATCATGATAGAAGTTAAACACCTATATAAAGCGTTCGGAGATAAGGAAGTTCTGAAGGACATCAATGCCGTTTTTTTGAAGATGGAAAGACGAATTTGATTATCGGACAAAGCGGTAGTGGAAAGACCGTTTTAATCAAAAACCTTGTCGGTTTGCTTGAACCCACAAGCGGAGAGGTGCTATATGACAACAGAAACTTCATCACTATGTCTAAAAAAGAAAAGGTGATGATGCGGCGAGAAATGGGTATGATCTTCCAAAATGCAGCGCTTTTTGACTCTCTTTCGGTATTAGAGAACGTGATGTTTCCCTTAGATATGTTCTCAACGATGAACTATCGGGAACGTGTAAAGCGTGCCCAGGAGTGCTTAGATCGCGTGAATCTGATTGAAGCGCAACAGAAATTTCCCGGTGAAATATCTGAGGCATGCAGAAACGAGTAGCAATAGCGCGCGCAATTGTACTCAATCCGAAGTATCTTTTCTGTGATGAACCGAACTCAGGGCTTGATCCTAAGACGTCGTTGGTTATAGATGACCTGCTATCGGGTATCACAAAAGAGTTTGATATCACGACAATCATCAACACACACGATATGAACTCTGTGATGGGTATAGGCGAAAATATCGTCTTTATCTATAAAGGTCACAAGGAATGGCAAGGGAATAAGGATGAGATTATCAACTCAACAAACAAGAAACTCAATGACCTTGTGTTTGCAAGTGACCTCTTCAAGAAGGTGAAAGAAGTGGAAACGGAGGAACATAACAATGAAACGAGTTCAAAAGAATAAAGACTTCTTTCCACGAACTCATCGCATATACCACACGCCTTTACGCTCAACCATAGGTACTATAACCTGTTCGGTTGTTTTATCTCCATAAGAAAACAGCAAAAAAGCATTGCCTGTGTGATGCAAAGTATCTATTGTTGCGTTGCTAATCGTAATCTCTTTGATGCCTTGATGCTCCTCTTTCTGCTGTCCAATGAACATCTTTGCATTGGCAATCAACTGTTCTCGATAAGAAGGGGGAATGCTATCAGGACGAAATGAGCCATCAACAAAGGCCTCATAATTATTGTGTAGCAAATAATCATAATAGATTTTAGCCGTCTTTCCGACGATTTCCGCAGCATCTTTCTCTTGCTTTTTACAACTAAAAAGCAAGCTAAGAGAACATAAAACAATTAGAATCTTCCTCATAACCATAATAAAATATCTCTTTCCCCATAGCAATGAGGAAAGAGAATACCTTTTATTTCTGACGTATAAACACGTTGATTGGGCAACCATGCATACTCCAATTCTCCCTAATCTTATTCTCTAAGAAACGTCGATAGTTTTCTTTCACATACTGAGGGAGGTTTGCATAGAACACAAACGAAGGGATTTGAGTGTTTGGAAGCTGTGTACAATACTTGATTTTAATATACTTTCCCTTGACACTTTGAGGCGGAAAAGCTTCTATTAACGGCAACATCACCTCGTTAAGTTTAGAGGTTCCCACGTGCGTTTTACGGTTAAGATAAACTTGTTTGGCTGTTTCGAGCACACGAAAGATACGTTGTTTCGTCAAAGCTGAAGCGAAAATGATAGGGAAAATCAACGAAAGGTGCCATCCTGTTTCGTATGGCAGCTTCGAATGTATTGATTGCTTTCTGCGACTTATCTTCTACTAAATCCCACTTGTTTACAACGACTACAAGACTCTTTTTGTTCTTTTGTATGAGCTGAAAGATGTTCATATCCTGTGCTTCTACACCTCTTGTAGCATCTAACATGAGGATACACACGTCGCTATTCTCTATTGCTCGGATAGAGCGCATTACGCTATAGAACTCCAAATCCTCGCTAACCTTGTTCTTACGACGTATTCCTGCGGTGTCAACAAGATAGAAATCAAAGCCAAACTTGTCGTATCTGGTGTAAATACTATCACGTGTTGTACCCGCAATCTCGGTCACAATGTTACGGTCTTCGCCTATAAAAGCATTGATGATACTGCTTTTTCCTGCATTAGGACGACCCACTACAGCAAATCTTGGAATCTCTTCTTCAACGCTTTCTGGGTTCTCTTGGGGCAGTTTATCAATGATAAGGTCGAGCAAATCGCCTGTACCGCCACCCGTAGCAGCACTGATACACTGCGGCTCTCCTAAGCCTAACTTATAAAATTCGGCTGCTTCGTAATACTCACTATTATCTACCTTGTTGGCTACAAGGATAACAGGTAGTTTTGCGCGTCGAAGAATCATGGCTACATCTTCATCCCAGTCGGTGACTCCGGTCGAAACATCGACAAGAAAGAGTACTAAGTCAGCCTCTTCTGTAGCAACAAGCACCTGACGGCGTATCGCATCTTCAAATATATCGTCGGAATTTACAACCCAACCTCCTGTATCTACGATTGAAAACTTCTTTCGAATTCCAAGAACATTTGCCATACTGGCGGTCACGAGTTGTGCCAGCTGTGTCGCTGACTATAGCGCGACGAGACTGTGTGAGGCGGTTAAAAAGCGTAGACTTGCCTACATTTGGGCGACCTACAATAGCTACTAAATTTGACATACTGTTTGTTTAATTACTGAAGTTATACATTCTTCGGCCCTCCGTGTGACGGAGAGTGTGCCCTCTTTCAATTCAGGGCAAATGATTATCTTTTTGTTTTTATCTTTCCAAGTCTGTTCACTTGTCGATTAAAGTGCCTGCAATTGGTCGGTGAAAGACGTCATATTGCATTGCAATTAGCATGAAAACATCGGATGATTTAAGGCAAATTAGCTTGCCATAAGCCTCCCCTTTTACTCTGGGTTATAGCCAAAGCTGTCGAGTTCTCGCTGAGAAGAGCGCCAGTCTTTATCGACTTTGACAAAGGTTTCAAGATAGATTTTCTTATCAAAGAACTTTTCTAATGCCTTACGCGCTTCGGAACTAACCTTCTTTAAGGCTATACCTTTGTGGCCGATGATAATTCCTTTCTGACTATCGCGCTCCACATAAATCACCGCATTGATATGAATCGAAGTGTCAGTCTCCTTGAATTGCTCTACGCGCACCTCCACACTATAAGGGATTTCCTTATCATAATAGAGCAGAATCTTCTCTCTTATCATCTCACTTACAAAGAATTTAGCCGGCTTATCGGTAAGTTGGTCTTTGTCAAAATAAGCGGGTGACTCGGGAAGAAGTTCCTTAATGCGTTTCATCAAGAGTTCAACCCCAAACTTATTCTTGGCAGAAATGGGGAGAATCTCTGCATTAGGAAGTAATGAATGCCATTTGGTGACAATCGTTCCGAGTTCTTTTTGATTGCTCTCATCAATCTTATTGATAAGCAAAATCACCGGAATCGGAAGCTGTTTCACCTTATCTAAGAAGTCAATATTCTTCTCAGGATTCTCTACAACATCAGTAACATAGAGCAGAATATCGGCATCTTTAAGCGCAGATTCAGAGAAAGCAAGCATCATTTCCTGCATCTTGTAGTTGGGTTTCAATACACCTGGCGTGTCGGAAAAGACGATTTGACAGTCCTCAGTGTTAACAATTCCCATGATACGATGGCGTGTTGTCTGAGCCTTAAACGTAGCAATACTGATACGTTCTCCTACAAGTTGGTTCATCAACGTACTCTTTCCAACATTCGGATTGCCTACAATGTTTACGAAACCTGCTTTATGCATAACGATGTTTACTAATTGTTTATTTCAAACAAAAAGACGCATCATCTTATTATTAGAATAAGAAAGATGCGCCCTTTTGTATATATTGCCTGTTAAAACTACTTCACTGTAGCTACTGAAGCACCGTCATAAGCCCATCTTAAATATGAAGCTCCGTTGACAAATCCTGCTCCAAATGCGGTAAAGATGATGTTATCACCTTTCTTTAAGTCTTTTTCGAAGTCCCAAAGCACAAGTGGCATGCACGCAGCGCTTGTGTTTCCGTAACGTTGAATGTTCACTAACACCTTATCCATTGGTGCACCTATGCGCTTGGCTACAGCCTCAATGATACGCAAATTGGCTTGATGAGGAATGATATAGTTAACATCATCCATCGTCAAATGATTGCGTTTTAAGAGTTCTTCGCAGTCATCGCCCATGGCAGTAACAGCATAACGGAACACAAAACGACCCTCTTGATAGGTGTAATGCATGCGATGATCCACAGAATAATGAGATGAAGGACAAACCGAACCGCCTGCTTTGACATGCAAGAATGGTAGTCCTTTGCCATCTGTTCGATGGAAAGAGTCAATCAAACCGATGTTCTCTTCCTCTGTAGCTTCAACCAAAACAGCACCTGCTCCATCACCAAACAGTGGACAAGTAGCACGATCTTGATAATCGGTTATTGACGACATCTTGTCTGCTCCAATAACGATGATACGTTTATGGCGGCCACTCTGAATCATGTTACAAAGCCACATCAAGCGCATACATGAATCCACAGCAAGCAGCAGAAAAGTCAAATGCAAACGCATTCTTTAATCCAAGCTTACCTAAAACGATAGATGCGGTTGAGGGATGTACGTAATCTGGGGTGGTGGTTGCAACAAGAAGGGCATCAATGCTATCAGGATCTGCACCGGTTTTCTTCATCAAAAGCTTCGCAGCCTTACGCGCCATATACGAAGTTCCAAGCCCTTCTTCGGTAAGAATACGACGTTCTTTGATGCCTGTTCGTGTGACTATCCATTCATCATTGGTATCAACCATGCGAGAAAGTTCCTCATTATTGAGGACATAATCAGGCACATAGCCGGCTACACCCGTGATGATAGCGTTGATATTTCCCATTATTCAGCTACTTCCCTTAACAACAGCAACCTTGCCTCTATAGTATCCACACGTTGGACATACAGTGTGATAAACATAATAAGCGCCACAGTTTGGACATACTGCCAACGTTGGAGCCACTGCCTTATCATGTGTTCTTCTCTTGAGTGTACGAGTCTTTGACTGTCTTCTTTTAGGATGTGCCATAATCTTTTAATTTTTAATCTTTAATTTTATTATTCGTCTAATTTCAAATTGGATAACGCTTCCCAACGCGGATCCATTGTAGTCTCATCATCACTCCCACTACTTCGGGTAGCAGAATGCTCCTCGAGCATCCGTATCATCGCAGGGTTGCATTTTCCAGGTGCATGCACATGCTTGATGGGGATATTGAGTTCAATGGATTCATAGACGTACCATGCGACATCGAGTATTCCTTCTTCCTCGGCCACCGTCACAAGATCATCGTCTTCTGAGTAGCTATCTCCGAGCTTAACAGCCATCCGTTGGTCTGCCACAATGGGTTGATCCATGTCGTCAAGACAAAGATCACAGGGCACAACGACGCTGCCAACTGTATGGAAATTCAAATCAAAGCAGTCACCAATGCGGTTCACTGCCAGTGTGGTATGTAAACAACCATGTTGCACTTCGGCAGCCTCAAGTGACTGAAAAAATGCATCATCTAAGTCGAATTCAAGCACTGTCTGCCCTTCCTCCAACGCTTTTAAGTCTATTTTATAGGCTTCTGAACTTGCCATACGGGCTGCAAAGTTACAAATATTTTCTGAAATTTGCCAATGAAAGCGTTAAAAAAATCTTATTTATAAGACTTACTTTAACTTCAAAACGCCTTATCTGTTATTTAAAAATCATTCATATTATAATCTTTTCATGATTCTATTGATGCCAAAAAAATCCTTTTCATGCTGTTGCATTTGGACTACAAACTCAATATAAGAAGATGCAGAAGTCGCAATCTGAACGCCATAAATACCTATCATCGAGATACCATCTCTTAAGTGAGCAGTAACTATGTTCTTCAGTCTTTGCAGTCAAAGGAGCAACAAAAACCACCTCTCTTAACATGCAAAGCTGTCATATATGTAATGATTTGATGAATGTCATTACGATCAACTTCGGCAACCCTTTTACACTCTTCCAAACGTTTATACTTCGCATCCAACACCATTTCGTCATTATAAAAGTCTGGATAACGAAGCCCACTACCATCGGTAAATAAAAGCGATTCCTTTCTTTCTTAGTCTATTCTCGGCGTGTATGAACCGACAATCTCTAAGAAGTGTGGCAACATATTCCTCCCATAACCATGCACCATCAAACAAAACACCATGTATTTCATTATCATCTTCGCCATATTTCACCTCTTCCATGCGCAATATTTGAATGCAAAGCAATTGTAATGAGCGATATTTCGTATAATAAGGATGGCTTTTCAATCTCAGATTTCGATTGATAACAGCCGCTCGTTCCACCTTATTATATAAAGTGGTATAATGCTTTATTATCTTTATGTTCTCTGTAGTTTCACGACAAGAAGACAATACACATCGCCCAAAAATGCGTTGATTGCATAAATTCTATGGTATGTCTTATCAACTGAGTAACATCATTATCACGGCTATACTCATGCGTTGTATAAGCAAATCTCCCTGAAAATGGAACATTGTTTCGCAGGTGTTGGCTCACATTTATACTCCCATGTACGTTTGAATCATTATGATTATAACATTGATATTGACGGAAAACACCTTGCTGTATGGCTGATTTAAGAAGATGAGGAAACATCAACATTAAGAGTTCTGAGAGTCCTTCTTCACCGCTATTCAAATCTAAATCGAACATGTTTAGCGCCAAAACCTTCTGTAACATATAATGTAAGAAATAGTCATTCTGCCCCAAATCGAACCGCGATTTGATTTTAAGTTTGATATTCCCAATACCAACAAAGCCCATAATATTACCCGTAACAACTCGTACTTCGTCAGGATTGTCTGTGTTTTGGATAGAATATAATGTTCCATTTCCTATTTCATCATCACATTCTTCTATGCTTTCAGGGAACACAAGCAAGTGCTCATGATCACGACATAATTCAGAAATTGTTTTATCTCCAAATGGGAACAGCGCCACAATATCATCCCTTTGGAATCGATTATTCGCACTTACGCTGTTATTATCTGTCAATTCTATCTGCATAAACAAAATCTTCTGAAGCCATCTTTCTCATCTAACCTTCTCTAAAAAAAGGCTTTTTCTGAACTTCTCCATCATATCATCTATTGCTCTGAAGCCACGCAAATATTCCCGCAAAAGAGGTTCAATATTCATATTCCAAAGCGCAGAAAAATCTCCTTTTAAATCCTTTATCTTCATGAAATAGGCTGGTCCTACACTATAAGCAGCACCCAAACCATCTGTAGCTACAATTTCATTATTCAGTCTATGCATTGTTTCTTTTGCGCTATCAGCCAAAGATTGTCCAAGATTATCTAACATATCTTCCGTACATTCAGGTTTTATTTCTTTCCAAGTAAACCTTCTTCGCATCGCAAAATCCATGCTTTCTACAGATCGATCTATGTCATTCATTGTCGCAAGGATATAGATATTTCTTGGCACATAGAAGCCTTTTGCAAATACATCTGACGTTGGAATAAGATTCTGATACTGCGTCTGGACGGGATTATCCTTATCATCTCTATAACCAGGATCAATGGCATAAAACAATTCTCCGAATATTTTTGAAGCCTCACCACGATTGATTTCATCAATAATAAACACGTAATCTCGTTCTTGTATCCTACTACTATGCTTCTGATTAACCTTGTTTGCGCTTGCGCTTTGATGTTTTTCTCTTATCTTTTTTACAATAACAAATGTATAAGAATCAGCCTGTGTACCAAACATTCTGCCGAAATATTTTCGAATATCACGCACATATTCAAGCGTAATTTCATTGAACAACAGAGTTAATATCTCATGTATACTAACGTTAAGTATTGATGCTTTAGCATTCTGTTCATTAAGAATTGAGACATAACTTTCTGTCATTCCTGTAATAACAAATTCGGAACCATTCACTGTTTTGAATGTTGTGGCATTATCAATAGCATCATTTACAAACTCCTCTAATAGCATCTTCCAATACGTTTCATCACTAAGTTCTTCAACACTCTTTGAAGAATCTATCAGGTTTTGCACTGCCTTACGACAAAATTCCTTAAAGACTCCATCCTTTCTTTCAAAGACTATATGCCCTTCTCCATTATCAATTGGGCGCAAACCCTCTACAAAATCCGTATAATCATAAGACGGATGAAACTGCACAAACACGCTTTCGGCACCCATTTCTTTTGCAATTTCCCGAGCCATATGAGTCTTCCCCGTACCTGGAGCACCTGTAAGCACGAGATTATGTATTTGCTTCAACAAATCAATATATGCTTGATACTTCGATATTTTTCATTTTCCTTTGGTTCCGAAAAAATCATTCATATTTTGTGTTTCTACTACCTTATTATTGTTTTTATTGCTTTTGCCATGCATGATAAGATATAGCTGGAATCGTTGTTTCTTGCAACTCTTTAGTTCTTATTTTTCTGCTTTATCTCATTAAGGAAAGCAAAAATAATGTGCAGCGTTCAAATGCTTTTCAGGAAAACACATTCAAGCCTTTTTGATTGCAAATATGACTGATTACATGAGTCTAAAAGCAATATATTCATAGGGACGAATCCAAAAGAGTCCCATCGTAATATTCCATTTAATACCCTTCTGTTTACAAACTATATCAAACAGGTTTTCAATCTTTTCTTGTTCCTTTTTGAGTACAGCCTCAAACAAATCCCATAGCGGTTGAATATTAGTATCAATATTTTCGCTCCAACAAAAAGCACGACATTACCGCAAAAAACTATAGGAATACCCTCAAAACTTTTCAGGCACTTCGGTTTTTACACCCAATCGTTCTTTGAAGAAAACTGCTATCTTTTTCCGTTTCTCAAAGCTGTTTCCACGATTGAAAATGCCAAAGAAAGTAAACGGATCTATATCAGGATAATAACCGCCATCATTGGTATGGATATAACTTACATATTGACTATCGAGCGAATACATGATATCTACCAATGCCTTTCTATTGTTTTTAAAAGGCCAAAAAGCTTTATCAGCCATTTCCATATAAAATGGGAATCCCATGAGAAATTCTGATTCCAACCGAGTTTCTCTATGGCCTGAACAAGTTCGCTTCTCAATGTCCATTCAAATCTTCCTCCACCCAAATCAACACCTGGATTCATTGCCACGTTCCAGTAAACTTCCTTTCCTTTGGTATCGAAAACATGGAAACGGTCAAGCGTTTTGACTACACTTTCGCCGAATTTTGTTATCCAAGCATTATACCGTTGAGCATCTTTTTGCATTACCAAAAATACTTCAAACTCAAAGCACTGCATGTGCCTTTTATGTTCTGGTTCACGATAGAATGCCAACAAAAGCCTCACGATAATTCTCTGTTGTTATTTGGGGATTAGTCAATATTTCCTGCCATTCATCCACACTGATTCCTATATCACTGCTGGATGTTCCTTTTTGGTTTTTTTCTATGATTTGAATATTTTTTTCATCGCAAAGTTTAATATATTTTTTTGATAGAATCATTTATAATCAGCCACTACATGAATTAGCCTCAGCATGCAATTTGCTATACCTATTAGATTATCTTCTATGATTACATCACATAAAGGCATTTCATTTCTCACAGCAATAACGACAAAACGTTATCTCATACGCATTGCAAAGATAATAATTTATTTTTTTATAATACTCAACGATGCACATTATTCTTTCTCCTCAACAATAGGTTTTCATCCTCTATAAATATAGCTTTCTCCCATGCCCTTTCGTCTTGATTGAAACTATATGCATCACATTCATCATCAAAAAGAACATGATTCTACTCATAAATCTACAATCAAACGCATTTTATACCTTATTAAAGAGCAAAATAATATGAATCAAATTACATCGTAAAATCAGTCAAAACACAAGACAAAGTGCATCAAATCACAAGGTAAAATGAATGAGATGAGAAAGCATGAGAAGGGACTTCAAAAAGGGATTTGTGATGAAAGACAAAATGATTTGTGTGTTTAAAGGCCGCGGAAGTGTGATGCGGAACGTCGTGCCCTGCCCCACTTCAGAGTGCTTAATGAATATTTTTCCGCGATGATAGTCCTCAACAATCCGTTGAGTTAGCGACAAACCAAGTCCCCATCCGCGTTTCTTTGTTGTAAAACCTGGCCTAAAAACATTCTTCAAATCCTTTTTTCGAATACCCTTTCCCGTGTCTGTTAAGTCGATGATTATCGTTCGTTCACTCTCTGAAATGCAAATATCGATGCGCCCATTACAGCCTTCCATGGCATCAACGGCATTCTTACAAAGATTTTCTATGACCCATTCAAAGAGCGAAACATTAAGGTTTGCCATCACCTTTTCATTCGACTCATGAAGCGTCATGACTACCGTGTGCGACGTTCTGCTTTGCATATAGGCCATAACTCGGCGCAACACAGCCATCAAGTCCGTTGCTTCGAGTGTGGGTTGTGACCCTATTTTCGAGAAACGATCAGCCACAAGCTGCAGTCGTTTCACATCATTTTCCATCTCAGGCAGCAACAAATCATCAGGATAACTCTCTTTCATGATTTCCATCCAAGCCATTAAACTTGAGATGGGTGAACCGAGTTGATGTGCCGTTTCCTTGCTCAACCCTACCCAAACACGGTTTTGTTCGGCGCGTTTTAGCGTCAACAGGGCAAACAGGGCAAGGCAAACGAAGAGCAAAACCACACTCAGTTGCACATAAGGATACCATGAAAGTCGACGCAACAGCAATGATTCGTCATAACAAACATCTATATATTCACGATGCTTATCTAACAAAATACGAATAACATGCCCCTCGTCACGCATCCTTTTGGCTTGACTGATAGCGTCGTTAAGGCTGTCTTTGCGCGTTTTTCCTTTCAAACCCACATTCCGATAGGTTTGAATCTTCCCCTGATGGGTCATGACTATTACTGGAATGGTATGATTTTCGTTGATTACTTTGAGTACCAACGAGAGGTCAGTATGCTCATCTGCTGCATTCAACGAGCGCATTGCTTCGGCCCAAACCTCCATACGCGCAGTCTCTTCTTTGGCCAAATCGCTGACCAAAAGATGCGAAACTACCAGAGAAGCCAAGGCTATCATCATGGCAATAATAATGAACAAAATGCGTATTTGACGCAGATGGGAAGTCCATTTCATATCAAAAAAACGCGATTCAACATGATTTATTGTTTCAAATGACTCACAAGACATTATATTTACATTCGAATATATTCATAACCAGGTGACCATTCAGACCAATTTTGGTATAAAAAAAGAGATAATTTTGAATGAAACATCACACAATTGCAAATATCCTATACTTCAATTTAATTTTTTTCTTACGCTTTAATTTGCAAATTACAATGCAATCAACTAACTTTGCGAAATCTGAAAATTAAATAAATTGTTAGTGTGTGTTGGATGCAAATTCAATGACATAACAAACACAATCACTCAACAACAAATATAAAAATGACACTTCTAAAAAAACATTATCCACTCTAAAGTACCAGAGGACTGGGGCATGTATATGCAAGATCTTGAGAAGAAACCTGCTATTACTCGCGTCAATCTGGCACTCTATAACAACGCCCCTTACAATGGATATCATCACCGGATTCAATTGTCAGTATGTTGCAAAGAGACTACAGAAAGCGGATTACCAAGCCAAGAAGAAAACACAACGCTTTGGAAAATAGAAGATGCTTTCATTGAATTACTGAAGCAAGTTGATGCCATTGATGCAGGTTTAGTGAAAGGGAATAATCGCTTAAACTTTATCTTTTATGTGAAGAAAGCAGGCGATGTAGGAAACAAACTCATTGGAAAGCTGAAAAAGTTATTCCCTGATTACGAGTTCAAACTCACTGAAAACGAAGACAAAGCATGGGAAACTTACTTTGGAACGCTATATCCTGACAAGTATGCTATGCAGGAAATACAGAACAACAAGGTATTACAGACACTGCAAGAACACCATGATAATTCCAACAAGTCACGCCCAATAGATCATTATATCTTCTTTAAGAATGAAGATTCTGCCCAGAATTTCATCACAGTTGTTGAGAAAGAAGGATTCAAAAAGACTTCACAGCGGTATGAAAAGACTGAAGAATATCCCGTAATGATTAGCGTTTCACGCGAAGATGTGCCCAATAACATCCACCATGTCACCTCATATCTATTAGACACGGCAGAGGCGGCAGGCGGTGATTACGATGGATGGGAGAGCCCTGTCGCTACAGATTGAGTTTAAAGGTGCACCACATGCACCTTTTTAAACTCATTTTTTTGTTATACCACCTTCTTATTGAAAAACCACACCCATTTTGTAAGCATAAATAATCCATGAAATAATCTTTGATTAAATCAAAAAGAGCTATCTTTGTGCTTTAATCAATGAAAAAATAAAGATATTATTACGTTAAACCTAAAAATAATATGGAAAGAACCTGGAGATGGTTTGGCAAAAATGACAAGATAACCCTTGCCATGTTGAAAGAGATTGGCGTTGAAGGTATTGTCACAGCCCTACATGATGTGCCACTGGGTCAAGTGTGGACACGAGAGAAAATCCATGAACTTAAAACCTACATTGAAAGCTTTGGCATGCGCTGGAGCGTCGTAGAGTCTCTCCCTGTGACTGAAACCATCAAGTATGGAGGCCCAGATCGCGACCAACAGATTGAAGTTTACAAGGAGAGTCTACGCAATCTGTCTGCTGAAGGCATTCATATCGTCTGCTATAACTTTATGCCTGTGCTCGATTGGGCACGTACAAACTTGTTGCATGAAAACCCAAACGGCAGCAGCAATCTTTACTTTTCTATCCCCGAATTTGCTTATTTCGACATTCATATCCTTAAGCGTGAGGGAGCAAAAGATAGCTGGGCAGCCTTTAAAGTGCTTGGTCCTGATGGCAAACCCAATGGGCGTGACATCCTCAAAGAGGTTGATGCATTGGCCAAGACAATGACACCAGAGAAAGATCACGCCCTCGTTGAGAACATAGTCATTAAGACTCAGGGCTTTGTTAGTGGCAATTTCAAGGAAGGTGACAAGCATCCTGTCGCACTGTTCCGCAAACTTCTTGCCCTCTATGACGGCATAAGTAAAGACCAACTACGTGAAAACATGCGCTATTTCCTTAGTGCCATCATGCCCGTTTGCAACGAAGGTGACATGTATATGTGTGTACATCCCGACGATCCACCCTTTCAAGTCCTCGGACTTCCACGCATTGTGACGTGCGATGACGATATAAAATGGTTCTTGAATGCGGTTAACGACAAGCACAATGGCCTGACTTTCTGTGCCGGAAGCCTTTCAGCGGGTGCACAAAACAACCTACCCAGAGCTTGCAAGAAAATATGCTAATCGCACTTGGTTCGTGCATTTGCGCAGCTGTTATGTGTTCCCCAATGGCGACTTTACAGAGGCAAGTCACCTCGGAGGCAGGGCAAACATCATTGAATTATGCCGTATTTTCGAGCAAGAAGAACAGCAACGGCGAGACAATCCCCATGTTGCGAGACTGCCGATGCGCGTAGATCATGGCATGACTATGCTTGGAGATGAAGATAAAGGCTATAATGCGGGCTATAGTTTCTTAGGCCGTATGTTTGCCATGGGACAGCTTCAAGGCATCATTGCAACGGTAGATAACGAACAGGGTATAAGTTATCATCAACCGGGATTCTTCGATTAACTTCAAAATTTCTATCATCATGAGACTAACAACGCTATTAAATAGTCACTATAATGCTGCAGAATGGGAGAACAAGGGCTACGAACTACCTCGTTTTGACATTCAAGCCGTTCGCCAAAAGACCTTTGAAGAGCCTACATGGATACACTTTGGAGGCGGTAATATCTTTCGAGCCTTTCCGGCAGCACTACTCAACGACGCCCTAAACTCAGGCAAATATGACCGCGGAGTCATTGTTGCTGAGACCTTCGACTATGAAGTTATCGACAAAGCCTATACACCTTACGACAATCTTTCATTGTTGGTAAGTCTGAAATCCACAGGAACAATTGAAAAAAAGGTTATCGCCAGTGTTACCGAAGCCCTCAAAGCAGACCCTCAACTGCCTGATTGGAAACGACTGATTGACATCTTCTGCACCCCAACCCTGCAGTTAGCATCGTTCACTATCACGGAGAAAGGCTATAACTTCAATGAAGACGACCTTGCACGTGGGCTGAACCCACAGTTTGCTTTGGGCAAGGTCACCGCCCTACTCCACGCGCGTTACAAAGCCGGAAGACTGCCTGTAACGCTCCAAAGCATGGATAACTGCTCGCATAATGGTAGTAAACTCCAAGCAGGTGTATTCGCTTACGCCGAACGTTGGGCCAAAGATGGCCTCGTTTCCATGGAGTTTGTCGACTACTTAAAGGATGAAAGCAAAGTCACTTTCCCTGGTCGATGATTGATAAGATTACTCCTCGCCCGCATGCAAAGGTGAAAGCGCTGTTAGAAGCTGATGGATTTGAAGACAACGACTATATAGAAACGGCACGACACACGTTTACTGCGCCTTTCGTTAATGCCGAAGAAACTCAATATCTCATTGTAGAAGACCACTATACCAATGGCCGTCCGCCCCTTGATCTTGGCGGAGTGCTGTTCACTTCGCGTGAAACGGTCGACAAGGTAGAGACGATGAAGGTCACCACCTGCCTCAACCCACTTCACACTGCCATGGCTATCTTCGGCTGTTTGTTAGGGCTATGACCTCATCTCTGCAGAGATTGCAGACCCTGATATCCGTTCTTTAATTCAGAAAATTGGCTATATCGAGGCCATGCCCGTAGTCGTTGATCCGGGTATTCTCAATCCTTATGAGTTCATAGGTGTATTTATCAACAAGCGATTGCCTAACCCGTTCATGCCCGATACGCCTCAACGCATCGCCATGGATACGTCACAAAAGTTAGCCATTCGCTTCGGTGAGACAATCAAAAAGTATATCAAGCGCGGCTTGGATAGGTCAAATCTCGTCTTGATTCCATTGGTATTGGCTGCTTATGCACGCTATTTGAAGGGCATAGATGACGAGGGAAAACCATTCAATCCCTCTCCCGATCCTTTGTTAAATGAACTTCAAGCCATGGTGTCACCACTTGAAATAGGTCATGAGAACCAAGATTTCAGCTGTTTGAAAGCACTCTTCAGCCGCAAAGATATCTTTGGATTAGACCTTTATGAGGCTGGATTTGGGCCACAGATTGAGGCTGCTGTTAAAGCGCTCTTTGCCGGAAAGGGCAGCGTTCGCACTACTCTCCACCGCTATGTCATGGCAAGATAACGCCTGAAAAGAAACTATCCGCGCCATTCCTCTAAAGTAGGTGTGGCGCGGATTGCATTTTATCTTCCTACCTTATAATATAGAACATGCTTTCAATGGAACGGAATGAAAAAAACAATCTCACACAAATTATGCCGTAATATGGCATGAATAACACGATGAAATGGCACAAACAATGCGGTAAAATGCCACAAATCACTCCACGAATAACCTAACCATAACAGGAAAACAAAAAAACAAAGCACGAAACAAAGGGATTTTTCTTCTATTCATTTCATCGCTAATCCCATGAGCCATAACATGAAAAACAACAAGCATTTGAAATGGTGCAACCCATAATCCCATGACATTCAAAATCACGATAAGAAAAGTCAAAATCTGCATCGCTGTTACGGCCTCTTTTACCCATGAAATAACGCTAACACAGCCGATAACAAAAAAAGTGGAAACACAAAAATTTATTAAATAATTAAAACAAAAAAACTTGCTTTTATCAAAAACTTATTACTACTTTTACCACCGAAATAGTTGTGTGCATTTCCACCCATGTTCAACGCACTTTGTCTGACCATGAACGCTATCAGAAGACACAGATCGTTATCCGTCATTGGGAAGCACACCATGAATAAACCATCAATTCATGATTGAATGACCTATAAACCAAAGAAAAAAACAATCCATGACCGCATGAATCATGACGTCATGAACCAATATCAAGTCCATCGCATGCCACAAAAAGCATGACAATGGCAATGTAGGTAGTCCCAAAAGTCACACTCTCTAAACTCTCTTGTTTACACTTTAAATTCGCTGAGAACTATCAAAAACACAAATCAACATTATGAAAATCGCGCGATGCAAAGTCACCGTTCTGCTGCTTATGGCTTGTGGTTTATGCTTAAACCTGAAAGCAAAAGGACACTTCCCCTATCAAAATGAGAAGCTGCCGACAGCCCAACGAGTGACTGATTTGCTTCGCCGCATGACATTAGACGAGAAAATCGGCCAGCTAAGGTGTATGCTGGCATGGGACTACTACATTCGAAATCGACAACAGATTGAACTTTCCGACACGTTCAAGAAAGACATTGCAGAAGGTAAAAATCGGTATGCTATGGGCCACTTTCCGCGCAGATCCTTGGACAAAGAAGAGCTTAGAAAACGGATTAACGCCTTATCTGGCAGCGCAAACTGCCAACAAACTGCAGCAATATGCCATTCAAAACACACGTCTTGGCATACCCTTGTTCTTGGCAGAAGAGGCACCTCATGGGCACATGGCTATCGGAACAACAGTATTTCCAACGGGATTAGGGTTGGCAGCCACATGGAACGATACGCTCGCTGAAGCCATAGGACAATGTATCGCGCGTCAAATCAGACAACAAGGAGCACATATTAGCTTCGGTCCTGTACTTGATTTGACGCGCGATCCACGTTGGTCTCGTGTGGAAGAATGTATGGGAGAAGACCCTGTTTTGACTGCCGTTATCGGTGCATCTATGGTGAAAGGACTCGGCGGAGGCAAGCATTCACAACCCCATGCGACAATACCCACATTGAAACACTTTGTGGGTTACGGCACAACCGAAGGCGGACAAAACGGCTGTCAGACGGTAGGTGGACTGCGAGATGTGTGCCAAAACTTCTTACTTCCATTTGAGAAAGCGATACAAGCTGGGGCAACTTCGGTCATGACTTCCTATAATTCACTGGATGGAGTGCCTTCAACGGGCAACCGATGGCTTTATGATGACGTGCTAAGGAAACGTTGGAACTTCTCGGGATTTGTGCTTTCTGACCTCTATAGCATTGACGGATTGTGGCACACCCACCATGTAACGCACACCTTGGCAGAGGCAGGTGGGATGGCATTAAAAGCCGGAGTAGACGTAGATTTGGGTGGACGCGCTTATGCACTACTGCCAGAAGCCTTAGAGAAAGGATGGATAACAGAGCATGATATCGATTCAGCTTGCGCGCGAGTGCTACGCATGAAGTTTGAGATGGGACTCTTTGAACACCCTTATGTCAATGCCGCGGAGGCAAAAACGATTGATAACGAGGCCGACAAAGCCTTGGCATTGAAGGCTGCCCAACAACTCATCACGTTGTTGAAAAACTCAAATCAGTGCCTGCCGCTACAGAGAAAGGCCAAAATTGCCTTAGTAGGACCGAACGCAAACAACGTATATAACATGCTCGGTGACTACACTGCACCGCAACAAGAAGGGCATGTGAAGACGGTGTTGATGGGACTTCAGACAAAGATTCCTGCGGCACAGCTACGCTATGTGAAAGGATGTGCCATCCGAGACACGGCAAACAGCAACATAGATGAAGCCGTTGCAGCTGCACAATGGGCCGATGTTGTCGTTGCAGTTGTAGGAGGTTCGAGTGCACGTGACTTCAAAACAGATTATCAAACGACTGGGGCGGCAATGGTAAATGCCTCAACTGTGAGTGACATGGAATCGGGAGAAGGCTATGATCGTGCATCGTTGACCTTGACAGGACGCCAGGAAGAGTTGCTGAAAGCCGTCAAAAAGACAGGCAAACCGCTTGTCGTTGTCTATATAGAAGGCCGTCCTTTACAGAAAAACTGGGCGGCAACACACGCTGATGCCTTGCTAACAGCCTACTATCCCGGCCAAGAAGGTGGGCAAGCGATAGCCGATGTACTCTTCGGAGACATTAATCCTGCGGGACGATTGCCTATCAGTGTGCCCGTCAGTGTAGGCCAACTCCCTTGTTACTACAATAAACGCATGCCCTCACCCCATGACTATGTGGAGATGAATGCAGCTCCCTTATATCCGTTTGGCTATGGACTGAGCTACACAACTTTCAGCTATGACAAGATGAAAACAGAGAAAACAGGGCGAAACGCCTATCGTATCTCGTTTGAAATCACCAATACTGGCGACACGGATGGTGAGGAAGTGGCACAACTTTACACGCATGATCAGGTGGCAAGTGTAGTGCAACCATTGCTTCAATTGAAGCACTTCAAGCGCATTTTCATCCCCAAAGGACAGACGAAATGCGTCACCTTCGACCTTGAACCCAAAGATTTCTCCCTCATTAATGCCGAGATGCAGCCTGTTGTTGAAGCCCGATCTATTGACATCGGCATAGGAGGCGCGTCAAACAAGCTACCACTTCATGCCGTCATACAGACCGAAGCTGAGACACTTTCACCCTCATATAAATAAGAATGACAATGAATTTGAAGAAAATAATCTGTGCTATTGCAATGCTCATCAGTGCACATGGTGCCTTTGCACAAGGCGATGTGTATGAGCGTTCGCAAACCTATGAGTGGCCAACAGACCCTCTTGTGGTGAAGAAACTAAAGCAATGGCAAGACTTAAAGTTTGGAGTGCTCATCCATTGGGGGCTTTATGCTGTTCCAGGTATTGTGGAATCGTGGTCTATTTGCGATGAAAACTGGATTACACGCGACACAACAAAGACCTACGATCAATACAAAGCATGGTATTGGGGCCTATCCAACACGTTCAATCCCACAAAGTTTGACCCCGAACAATGGGCCTCAACATTCGATAAAGCAGGGATGAAATACATGCTGTTCACAACAAAACATCATGATGGTTTCTGCATGTATGACTCTAAACAAACCGATTTCACGATAGCCCAACATGCTTTTCGCGACAATCCTAAACGCGATGTACTGCGCTATGTGCTTCAAGCTTTCCGCAACAAAGGCTTTATGGTGGGCGAATATTACTCTAAAACCCGACTGGCATTCACAGGATTATTGGTGGGATGTCTATCCCATTAAACGCGGACGCAATGTTAACTATGACATCAAGCAATGGCCTTGGCGCTGGAACCGCTTTTTAAGAACTTTGTCTATGCCCAGACAGAAGAGTTGCTGCGAGACTATGGAAAGGTGGATATTTTGTGGCTCGATGGCGGATGGGTATGCAAAGAAAACGGGCAAGATATCAACATGCCACGCATTGCTTCGCGTGCAAGAGCACTGCAACCGGGCTTGATTATCGTTGACAGAACCATTCATGGACCTTATGAAAACTATCAAACCCCTGAACGAACCATTCCTGAACAGCAGCTCAACTACCCTTGGGAAAGTTGTATTCCGCTGTCAAACGATTGGGGATGGGTAAAGAATCCTGTTTGGAAGTCGGCGACAAAGGTCATCAACACCTTGGTAGAGGTTGTAGCAAAAGGTGGAAACCTTGTGCTTGGGGTTGGGCCTACGGCAGACGGACGCATTCAAAAAGAAGCAGCATGTAGGTTGGATAGTATTGGACAATGGCTGAAACGCTATGGCAAAGCCATTTATAACACGGTGCCAACGCCCTATTATCAGGAAGGAAAGCTATGGTTTACAGCCGATAAAAATGGGCGTCAACGCTATGCCATCTACGCCCTTTCAGACGACGAAGAAATGCCATCGACCCTGTCATGGCATACCAATGTTCCCAAAAGTGTTATGCTCCTTGGAGTAAACAAGAGGCTAAAAAAATGACAAAAAAAGCCAACGATGGGAAGGTAACAGTTAAACTGCCAGAAGGGATGAAAGCAGAACCATTTCGCCTTGCAATTAAACCTATAACACAACACCATTACACGCAAAACACGCTATGAAATGAAGGACTTTAGCACTACGATTTGACTCAAATGAGTTTATCGTTCGTGCGACAATAAAGTTTCATTGACCACAGACAATTTTTTAACGCTATATACAATATGCAAAACTCTAAACCTATTATTCAGATGAAACAATCGAAATGTTTTTATCAAAGTATTCAGAGAATATCTTTGATGGCCTTGTTTCTCTTGTTCACAGTCGTCACCTATGCTCAGAATTTCGTGGTGAAGGGCTGTGTAAAAGACCAGGCCGGCGAGCCTATTGCAGGCGCTACAGTGAAGATTTTAGGCACATCTTCAGGCGGAGTCACTGATGTTGATGGCAACTATACTATCAAATGTGCGGCTTCATCAACGTTAGAGTTCAGCTACATCGGGTTCTCTACAAAGGCCATTGACGTGAAAGGCCGGAAGAATATCGATGTTGTCATGGACGAAGGAAGCCAGAACATTGATGAAGTTGTAGTGACTGCACTTGGTATTAAGAAAGATTCCAAGAAGTTAGGTTACGCAGTAAGCTCTATTGGAGCAGCCGATTTGAACCGTACTGGCTCTCCAAGCATTGCCACAGGGCTATATGGTAAGGCCTCAGGTGTAAGGATTCAGACCGCGCCTGGAGGCAATTCAGCCATCTCTGTCTCTGTACGTGGTTTGTCATCTATCACAGGTAACACCCAACCGCTATTGGTATTAGATGGTGTTCCAATTCACAATGGTAATGTAAACAACAATGACTATTGGTCAAACCAGCGTATTGCAGCCAATGGCTTGGTAGACATCAACCCCGAAGACATTGAGAATATCTCTATCTTGAAAGGCGCTGCAGCGTCTGCTCTCTATGGTTCTGAGGCCGCAAATGGTGTTATTATGATCACCACGAAAACCGCATCAAGAGGCACAGGCACTCACATTGACTTCAATGCAAGCATTGGTTTTGACAAGGTTGCATATATGCCCGACATCCAAAAGAAGTTTGGTCCCGGCTATGATAACTGGGCATTAGGCGATGGAGAAGAAGCCGTTACGGGATTACGCAAGATATATAAGGACCGTGCAGGCAATACAATTACAACACCACGCCCTACAATTTACAACTATGGTCCAGCCTATGATTCAAGTAAATCAATAACCTATTTCGATGGAACTACACGTAATTATAGTCCAATCGACCACAACCAATGGGGTGATATCTTCCGTACGGGTGTGAATCAGAACTATAACATTGCGATAACAAACGGCACAGAACGTAACAATGTACGTTTCTCTTATACGTATAATCAGACTCGTTCGATGCAGTATAACTCAGAAAACAGCCGTCATAACTTTAATTTGACGGGAGCTTTCGACGTTACCAACGACATCAAACTCAACTACTCAGTAAGTTATCAACCTCAACGCATCAAGAATAGACCTTATCGTATCAGCCGATTAACCAATAACTACTCGGGAATGTTTGGCGGATTTACAGATATTGCCTATATCCGCGACCACACAGTCACCAGTCTTGGCTACCTGAATGGTGTTGCTCAGATTAATGGTGGCTCACCAAACACGATGACACCTGACGAGACTTTCTTGTATAGTCCTATGGGATCAACCTCACTTATCAGTGAATATTTCTGGAAAGTATTCCGTAACAATGAGTTCGTTAACCACGAACGATTCATGGGAGCCGTTAATCCTACTTGGAAAATCATGGATGGTCTTACGCTTAGTGGACGCATAGCAACAGACATGACGACTGAAAAGATAGAGAATAAAGAATATACTTCAAATGCACATTCATTCTCTACCAACGGCCAATATGATGATGTTTACAAGCTTTCTAACAGCCGTTATCGCATCTATTACGGTGATATCATGCTGACTTATGACAAGACTTTCAACCTGAAACATAACATAACAGCCAGTGCAGGATGGACAGGTCGTCGTGAAGATTACTACATTTCAGCTGTTCGAACGAATCAAGGTCTGACACAAGAGAACTGGTTCAACCTCAACGCTTCAGTGGGAACAAAGGGTGCTGACATGGATAAACAGGATCAACTTCGCACAGGTCTCTTCCTCACCGGAAGCTATGGTTATGACAGTTGGCTCTATCTTGAAGGCACAATCCGCCAAGAAAAAGACTTCAACCCTAAAGAAAGGAAACAACACTTTCTATTATCCTTCAGTCAGTGGTAGCGTTATTTATACAGAGTTATTAAAGGAAAAGAAACCTACTTGGTGGGATTATGGAAAGCTTCGCCTATCTTATGGTGTTGTAGGTAATGCTCCTTCTATCTACTTAGCCAATATGGCTTTCAGCCAAGGAACTATCACTCGGTCGAGCACTTACACTTACAACTTCGTACCAACCAATATCGGTAATGAGAGCATTAAGCCTGAACGTAAGCATGAATATGAACTCGGTCTTGAGAACAAATGGCTCAACAACCGACTTGGAATGGAGCTCAGCTACTACTACAATGACATTAAAGACCAGATTCTTACAACCACTTCGGCTTCATCAATGGGTGCAAAAAGCATGTTGATGAACGTGGGTGAGTTGACCAATACCGGTTTAGAAATCAGCCTTTATGGTACACCTCTCTTGACAAAAGACTGGAGATTAGACTTGAATTTCAATACCGCCTTCAACCGAAACAAGGTGAAGAAGCTCGCCGATGGCCTTGATGTATTGTCACACATGACATGTGATAATGGTGCAGCAAGCTTAGAATCACACGTTGGAGAGGCTATGGGTGACTGGTATGCATACACATATAAGACAGACGATAAAGGCAACAAACTTGTTGGAGCCAATGGTCTTTACATCACAGATACGTCTGTACGTCACAAAGTTGGCAATGCTATGCCTAAGGCTACAGGTGGTTTCGGTGGAATGTTAAGCTATAAGAACTTCGCACTTACATTCAACTTTGACTTCCGTATCGGTGGAGATGTACTCAACTTGCCATGGCAATATATGATGGATGCAGGTAATATCACCGACGCAGTTGGTGTTCGTGATGCTGCAACAGGGGGCATTTATTACTACAGTGACACTGATAAGGCAGAAGATAAGACTTCTATCCATGTTGTAAAACCCTCTGATGTACCTAACTATAAGCGTGGAGAAACCAAGATAAATGGCCACTATGTATGGGACAACGGACTTATTCAGAAGGGTGTAAAAGAAGACGGAACACCGAATGATGTCGTAGTAACACAGTTCGAAGTGAATGATAGTCAATACGGATGGGGCACAGGTGCCACCCAGAGTTATGCCGATGCAATTCAAAAGAACAGCTATGTGAAGTGCCGCGAGATAACATTTGCATACACACTTCCGAAGCTACTCACGAAGAAGTTCCATTGCAACAATCTCACGATTGCAGCCTACGTACGCAATCCATTCTATCTCTATCGCAGCTTGAAACTGTTTGATGCAGAGGCAACGGATGGTACAAACTGGATCTATCAGGCACAGATTGGCGGAACAACAGCCACTTCTCGTTCGTTCGGTTTAACGCTTCGTGCAAACTTCTAATATGAATATAGTAAATAAAGTAACAATATGAAAAAAAGATATTTGGATTAGCCTTAGCAGGGCTTACACTATTGACTGCAGTGTCGTGTAGCGATTCTTCATTCAATTCTAAATACGAAGATCCGAGTAAAACCTCAACCGTTGGCGTGCCACAGGTATTTACTGGAATCCTCTATAAAGGCAATAATTGGATGAATCCCGCGTACTATCGCTATTATGTTCAATCGACAACATCAGGCTTTTACTCTGGAGTTATTGGAAATGCCAATAGTCGTGGCCGATTCAGAGGAGCCAGTGAAGGATATTATAACACGCGTTGGCAGAACTTTTATGACATGCTAACACAGTATCGTTTGCTTGAAGACAACTACAATAAGCTTGAAGAAGCTCAGCAGCCTTCAAACAAAATATTCCTCTTACTCGGTCGAACCATCATGCAAGCACAACTCCATGAGATGCTTTCTATATGGGGAGATGTACCCTATACAGGTGCTTCGACAATATGGAAAACAAGTAACTATGCAGACGCTAAGGCAAAAGACGTATTCGATAGCGATGTAGAAACCTACAAAACAATTCTAAAAGACTTGAAAGAAGTAGGTGATTATTTCGCAGCGGGCAATCTCAATGCCACAGGTTTGGCATCATTGAAGCGCCAAGACTTCACAGTTGCTGATGGAAAAGCAGACATTTGGCAACGCTATGTAAACTCACTTCGTCTCCGCATTGCCCTCCACTTAGCTACCCATGGCGAATGTGTCAGCGATGCAAAGGCTGCAATCAAGGAAATATTGGAGAATCCTTCAACCTATCCTTTGATTGACGACAATAGCCAAAATCAAGGTGTCGCTGCCGATACTCAAACCGATGAATTCAATTATGGCAAGAGCGTTTCTCAGGGCACTCAGCGGTAATGGCAACAGTTCTGGCTCTCAAACAATGCTCGATGCAATGAATGTTGGCGCCAATGGCTACCCTAATGCCAACACCGACCCACGCTTGCCACTCATCTACGACCCTAATCCTATGGGACGATATGTGGCTTATGATGTCAGCAAGAGCAGCACAGAAATCTCCGATTTGGCTACAGACAGTGTCAAGGTTTATCAGAGTTTGGGCATCAAGAGCGCTAATTACTACTGCGTGATTGACTCACAAGCTGTGCAAGGTTGGGCTACTTATCAAGGTAATGAGCATCTAACCTTCAGCTGGATTAATGCTGCTGAAGTTAGTTTAAGCAAGGCTGAATGTTACTTGAATGGCTATGGTGTGGCAGCAAATGCAACCAAGGCTAAGGAGTGTTTCGTTCAAGGTGTGGCACAATCATTCGAATATTACAAGAATCTTAAAACCAAGAGCACCCTCTACAAGGCTGTTGATGCTACACATTTCAACGATAGTTATGGTGGCAAACGTATAACAAAACTACCTACAGAAGCACAGGCTATCGCTTATGCTAACAGCATTTGGGATGGAAGTGAGAAGGTTGTTGCAACACAATTGTGGTTGAACTTCAGCTTCACTAATGAGTTAGAAGCATGGAATGTGGTACGCCGCACGGGCTTCCCAAAGGTTACTTTCGCCACCGATGCACAGGCAAGCAGCTATCCAACGCCTGCACATCGTCTGCCTTATACCAGCGATGAACTCACCTACAACGCCGAAAACGTTCAAGCTGTCATTGCAAAGAAGTATAAAGAGCCAACGGGTTATTACACAAAACTCTTCTGGGCAAATCCGCAAGACTACTATAATATGGTTACATCTCACTAATATTTGAGCATACCATTCATTCAAAAAGAAGCATCAGGGCTTGGCTCTGATGCTTTTTTATTGTCCAAAACTTTTTCCCTTCTGGAGGAAAGCACAAGGCAGTGGCATCTCTTTGATGCCGAAGACCTTACGACAAGGCATTTTAAAAGCTATGAAAACATGCGCCAAAATGAATGAAAACTCACGGCAATAAGATAGTAATTGTGCCCCCATCTGCCTGCGTTTACAAAAAGAGGCGAAGGAAAAACACTTTTTTTAATAAAACTTGTTTTGCCACCACTTTCATGCGCTATAAAGAACAACGGCAAATCAACCTCCTGATTTGGAGCATAAAACAACAAAAAAAAATGTGGCTCAAAATGATTGCCTTACATGCACCATTCGAGCCACAAACAAATGAATAATCTTGTATTGACACACTACGTCAATAAGTTTTCGAAATCATTCGAAAGAAAAGCTATTGCACAAGATTGATAAAAAGAATTAGATTTTTTTCCAACCAAATCAATACTTGGCTTCAAGGTCTTTCCACCCTTCTTCCACTTTGCTGGACACACTTCACCATTGTGAGTGGCTACAAACTGAGCAGCTTCTACCTTTCTTACAAGCTCATCGGCATTGCGTCCGATGTTATTATCCTGAATCTCTGCTACCTTAATCAGTCCTTCTGGGTTTACGAGGAAAGTGCCACGATAAGCCAATCCCTCATCTTCTTTATACACACCAAAGCCACGGCTCAAGCTACCTGTTGGGTCACCGAGCATCGTATACTTGATTTTTCTTGATGGTTTCTGAAGCATCATGCCATGCCTTGTGCACGAAATGTGTGTCTGTGCTGACAGAGAATACCTCTACACCCATCTCTTTCAACTGCTCATACTTGTCTGCAAGGTCCTCTAACTCAGTAGGACAAACAAACGTAAAGTCAGCTGGGTAGAAGAAGAACAAAAGCCCATTTGCCTTCGATATCTTTGTTTGAAACGGTTTTTGAAACTCACCATTTTGGAATGCCTGCACGCTGAATTCGGGTGCGTGTTGATTGATAATTGGTTCCATATTATTTTTCTTATTAAATGAATTATTATATTTGTCGATGCAAAGATAATGCTTAAACTATTTTGTTCCAACAGATAAAACCTATCGCACGATAGATAATATCTTTTCTACACGACAAAGCCTTGTAGATATCGATAATATGCAACAAATCCCTACTTCCCAACTTTTCTTATTACACTCTGTTTTTTCTTTGATTGCTCTCTACGACACCTCACGAGCCGCAAACGAGCAAAAGTCAATAAGATTTATTCTTCCCAAGCCACGTTAGCAATATTATCTATGGAATCATTATCCTCAAAATCAAACGTATTATGCTTTGACAAAGCATTCCTTGGGGCTGCAGGCGTGTCGTCATTCCGTAAACGTTTGCGTTTATTTTATAGGTTCGAAGGCGAACAAGTTTATGAGTTTCCTTGTATTTTTGTCAATGACAAGCAAATGAATATCCAAAACATTAAACCTAATCAATATGAAACAACTCCGTTTAATACTTGTCATCATCCTATCAGCATGTTGGATTGGCTCGTGGGCAAAGGGCAAACAAACCATCACTATCAATGGATTGAGCATTGGAAAAAGTGCAAAGAAAATCACGTTTTCCGGCGAAAAAGCAATGATTACTTATGCCGATGGCAGCAAACAGACCGAGAATATGGGACTGATTCAGCTTTCTTTTACCTATTCTACGAATGGCGGCATTAAGAAAATTGAAACTACTGGCCAAAAGTTGGTAGACAATCGGGTATACAATCTCAATGGACAATATGTCGGAACAACGCTCAATGGTCTATCAAAAGGCGTTTACATCGTCAATGGGAAAAAAGTGGTTGTGAAATAAACAAAATCAACGTAAGCAAATGAAAAGACTTTTTTATAAGAGCATTCTGCTCTCCCTGCTCCTCGCTTGGACAAGTATGGGCAGCTATGCGCAGTCGTGGGACTTTACTTCTATACCGACTTCAGATGAAGAAAACCTGAAAAGCGACATCGAAAACTGGAAGTATGATAGTGCAAAGAAGCGTTATTCCTATAACCAAGTTATCACCGATGGTGAACTCATGGCCAATAAACAGGTACTCACCATGATGCAAGGACTACATTTTACAGCCAAGACTGCCGACAAGATAAGAATTGATGCTGGCAAAGAATTGCAGCTCAATGGAAAAGATGTCGTGCTAACCATCGTCGGACTCAAGGCTGGTCAGCAAGTGACTATCGTCTATGCATCGGCAAGTAAGAAAGAGGCACGCACGTTAAGTACATCCAATCTTTCCGACATCAAAGGCTTTGAGAAGGTAAACGGTGCGAATAAACACACTGGAACAGGTACTGTGACAGCCAATGGCAGCGTGACTTTCACCACAACCGATGGCGGAATCAACATTTATTCGCTCAAGCTGACGGGCTCATCGAGTGACAATAAAAAAGGAAGAGCCAGGCGGAACGCTCAGCGCAGACCATTCCGTAGCCTTCTCAACCACCCAAAATCAGGCCATCATCACAACGAATAAAGGCGAGACAAAATATTATAATACGCAAGAACTAAGTGATATTTCCATTGACGATGACAATGAAAAGGTTTCTGTTAATAGCCCATCATTCAGCGATGTATATACTCATTTGGTTACAAATATCGTCTTTTCTAAGGCCGCTGAACAAGGAAAAGGTGGCGAAATCGTGGATAAAGGCGTGACCATTACAGAAGCAAAGGGTTGGTTGGAGAGTGCCTATGCCAAATGGAAGCCTGTAAATGGCGCGCAAACCTATCAAGTTTACGTGAAAGGAGGACAGTATGAAGGCTACACAAAGATTGATAAGGAATTGATTCGAGCCTATAACGATTATATCAGGGCCGACATTCCCGGACTAAAAGTGGGCATCTATGCCTTGAAAGTTGCAGCTGTAAAAGATGGAGTTGAATATCTTTCAAGTGAAGTAACAGGCCTACAAGTAAAAAATTATAGCCGTGAAGGCTTCGCTCATAAAGACTTTTCTGGAGTTGGCGCCTATAACAATGACGGCACCTTGAAGTCTGGCGCGGTGGTCATCTATGTAAATAAGGATAATGCAAAAGACTGTTAGTGCCCAGTTGAGCAGTGGGAAGTTTACAGGCCTTCAAGCCATTTTGAATGCTTATCAAAAAGGAAATATCACTACGCCATTAGCGATAAGGGTGCTTGGATTAATAAAAACAGGACAGACCGACACTTTTGAAAGTAGCGCAGAAGGTATCCAAATCAAAGGTAGAAAAGCCAATAGTGAACTCAATATCACGATTGAAGGAATCGGAGAAGACGCTACTATCCACGGCTTTGGCTTCTTAGTGAGAAACGCCAAGAGTGTAGAGTTTCGCAACTTAGGCATCATGCGTGCCATGGACGATGGCATATCGCTCGACACAGACAATTCAAATATTTGGGTTCATCATATTGATGTGTTCTACGGAAAGGCTGGAAGTGGCGACCATGCAAAAGGAGATGGTGCCATTGATGTGAAGTCAAATTCAAGATTTATCACCATAGATCACTGCCATTTTTGGGACACAGGCAAGTCAAGTATGTGTGGAATGAAGAATGAAACTGGGCCTAACTACATCACCTATCACCACAACTGGTTTGATCATAGCGATTCGCGTCACGCCCGCATCCGCACAATGAGTGTGCATCTTTGGAACAATTTCTATGATGGTTGCGCTAAATATGGCATCGGAGCAACCATGGGTTCAAGCGTGTTTTCAGAGAAAATTACTTTAGAGCCACGAAAGATCCCATCTTAATCTCTAAGCAAGGAACTGACCGAAAGGGAACAGGCACTTTCTCGGGAGAGGCAGGCGGTATGGTAAAAGAATGTGGAAGCCTCTTTACCGAGCAGGGGCTGGAAGTAATTACACCCCTATTACGTATGCGGCTGATAACAAAAGCTTCGACTGCTATCAAGTGGCCACGCGCGAAGAGCAGGTTCCTTCTTCCGTGAAGTCACTTGAAGGCGCAAACACTTATAATAACTTCGACACCAATGCCTCACTGATGTATTCCTATACGCCTGATGCAACAGTAGACGTTCCCTCACAAGTTACGGGCTACTATGGGGCAGGACGACTCAATCATGGCTCGCTTCACTTTAAGTTTAATAATGCAATTGAAGACAGCAACTATGCGCCTATCCCAGCATTAGAGTCACTCTTAGACAACTATACCGGTGAGTGAGAGAACCATTATATTTTACGTGTGTGTTAAGCTCAATTTCTTTATGCTTAACACACACCTTCGTTAAGCTATAAACGAAGCATGAATGACACCTTCGTTTCACGAAAATAACACAAAGATTCCTTTTCCCTTTCAAACCTTTTATATAACTTTGCCGCATCATAAATGTTCAATCACCATAAATGCAATACGGCAATTCTATTCTATCTCTCAATAGCTACCGCACATTCATTAGCATCATCCTTCTTTGTACCGCATTAACGTGCTGGGCAAAGCCATCGCCCACGGAGCTAATGAATGCCACCGACAGCATTGAAAACATCACCGATAGCATAGATATTCCCACAAATCACAACACAAAAACAACATAACTTCCTAACGAATAGTTCGCTGTCGATAACTGGACTGCCGTGGATTATGGCTGGAATAGCACTGAGAAACGAAAGGAAAAACATCAGAGAACTACGCAATAAGTTTCAACCCCACTTTCATCATACGGCAGACAACTACACACAATTCGTTCCACTCGCGCTCACTACAGGGGCTGAAATTAGCAGGAGTTGAAGGACGCAGCGACACAAAAACGCTATCTCGTCAGCGGCACTGCCTCGTTTGCTATCATGGCAACCTTAGTTCAAGTGCTAAAAAGTTCCACCAAAGAACTCCGTCCCGATGGCTCATCCTACAACTCCTTCCCCTCTGGCCACACCGCAACAGCTTTCGCGGCAGCGACAATTCTCCACAAAGAATATGGAATGACACGCAGCCCCTTGGTATAGTGTTGCTGGCTATATGCTCGCCACAGCCACGGGATGCATGCGCGTTTTTGAACAACAGACACTGGGCGAGCGACACCTTTTCGGGCGCAGGCATTGGCATTTTGTCAACCGAACTGGGCTATACCTTGGGAGATTTATTATTTAAGAACAAAGGATTGCTGCATCCTGAAAAAGATGATAAACCCTAACTTCTACACCAATCCTGGCTTCTTCAACATCCAAATGGGAATCGGACTGACCGAACAGCAATTAGATATCATCGAACATCTGCCCTGTGTTGCAAAAAGCACGATGACATGTTGAAACGGAAACTAAACCTTTCAAAAGGCATCGCAGTCAGCATCGAAAGCGCATATTTCTTAAACAAATATCTTGGCGTTGGCGGACGACTCATGATCACATCACGCAATGCCAATGGCTTTGATGCAAACGCATTATATCCTAAAGACTACATCAAGCAGACCTCAACTTTCGGCTTTTTAGACAGCTATACCCTAACCATCCAATCCAACCACATGGCAGAATTTAGCTGGAGCGGCGGACTTTACCTTAAACTATCCCATCAGCAAAGGTTTCACCTTAGGCTCAAAACTGCTTATCGGCAGAAGCTATTTGGACGGCATATCCGTCACCGCAGAGGCAAAAGGACATCAGCAGGATATCGAAATTAAATATGAAAGCCAACACAAACAGGCGATTCCGATATTTGAGATAAAAGGAACACCACAAGCCCAATGGAGCGCCCTATTACAGCAAATGGGACTTTCTAAAAGTAGACGGCAGACGATGCGATGCTCTTTGGAACAGGCCTTTCTGCAACCTTCGCCTATAAATCAAGAATCGCATGGAAAGTGTTTCTCGACTATAATTTCGCCCGTCGCACCTACAGAACAACTTATGCGCCCACCCTCTTCCTTAAAGATGCCAGCCAAACGATGACACTCAACGGAGAAACCATTCAGCACGTCGCCGACTATGTCATCCCCTACACGGTATCACAAAAGACAGGCAGCGCACAAACCATTCTTGGAGCGGCCTTCTCCATCTGCTTTCTGAAACCAACCTCTACCATCTAAAAAGTCGTTTGCGGGCCTCCCGCAAGCGTCAAAAACCTTTAAAAGTGATTTGCGGGAGGCCCGCAAGCACCAAATCCTTTAAAAAGTGATTTGCGGGAAGCCCGCAAGCGCAAAAACCTTTTAAAAAGTGATTTGCGGGAGGCCCGCAAGCGTCAAAACCTTTAAAAAGTGATTTGCGGGAGGCCCGCAAGCATCAAATCCTTTTAAAAAGTGATTTGCGGGAGCCCCGCAAGCAACAAAAACCTTTAAAAAGTGATTTGCGGGAGGCCAATAAGGGACATAACAAAAAAAGCGTCCATTTGATTGCTCAAATGAACGCTCTGATAAAAAGGAGGCGGCTACCTACTCTCCCGCATTGCATTGCAGTACCATCGGCGCAAGTGGGCTTAACTTCTCTGTTCGGAATGGGAAGAGGTGGGACCCCACCGCAATAACCACCTGATGTATTTTTTTTAGTTTACAAGTTTGAAGTTGACAGGTTGACAAGTTATTTGTTTTCTTGTCTTTTGTCCTGTTTGTCGCTTTTATCTTATCAAGCAACTCGTCTACTTGTCCACTTGTTTACAGTCAACTATTAAACAATTAACTTGTTTACTATAAACTCGTCTACTTGTCTACTAAAGACTTGTCTACTAATCAAACAATATCTCCACAAGCAAAGCTATAAAGGACTTTTCAATCCGTTGTCTTGAACAACTCAAAGTGTGAGCCCGAAAAGAAGAAAGTTTCGGGCAATTAGTAGTGCTCGGCTTTGACATCGCTGTCTTTACACCTGCACCCTATCAACGTCGTCGTCTACAACGACCCTCAATGGAGTTCTCATCTTGCGGCTGGCTTCGCACTTAGATGCTTTCAGCGCTTATCCATTCCAGACTCAGATACCCAGCGGTGCACCTGGCGGCACAACTGGTAAACCGGAGGTCTGTCCATCACGGTCCTCTCGTACTAGTGACGGCACCACGCAAAACTCCCGCGCCCACGATAGATAGAGACCGAACTGTCTCACGACGTTCTGAACCCAGCTCGCGTGCCACTTTAATGGGCGAACAGCCCAACCCTTGGGACCTTCTCCAGCCCCAGGATGTGACGAGCCGACATCGAGGTGCCAAACCACCCCGTCGATATGAGCTCTTGGGGGGGATCAGCCTGTTATCCCCGGAGTACCTTTTATCCTTTGAGCGACGGAGTTTCCATACACATCCGCCGGATCACTATGCCCCAGTTTCCTGCCTGCTCGGCATGTCTGCCTCCCAGTCAAGCGCCCTTATGCCATTGCACTCTATAAGGCCGGTTACCAATCGGCCCGAGGGCACCTTTGGAAGCCTCCGTTACGCTTTTGGAGGCGACCACCCCAGTCAAACTACCCACCAAGCAGTGTCCCCACATCAAGCGGGTTAGACCTCAGACAGCCAAAGGGCCGTATTTCAAGGATGGCTCCACAGATGCTGGCGCACCTGCTTCGAAGCCTCCGGCCTATCCTACACATCGGATGACCAAGGTCAGTGCTAAGCTATAGTAAAGGTTCACGGGGTCTTTTCGTCCCATCGCGGGTAATCGGCATCTTCACCGATACTACAATTTCACTGAGCTCATGGTTGAGACAGCGTCCGGATCATTACACCATTCGTGCAGGTCGGAACTTACCCGACAAGGAATTTCGCTACCTTAGGACCGTTATAGTTACGGCCGCCGTTTACTGGGGCTTCAATTCAATGCTTCCTACCGAAGTAGTGACATCTCCTCTTAACCTTCCAGCACCGGGCAGGTGTCAGGCTGTATACGTCATCTTTCGAGTTTGCACAGCCCTGTGTTTTTGTTAAACAGTTGCCTGGACCTATTCTCTGCGCCTCATATTGCTATGAGGACCCCTTATCCCGAAGTTACGGGGTCAATTTGCCTAGTTCCTTAACCATGAATCTCTCAACGCCTTAGTATGTTCTACCCGTCTACCTGTGTCGGATTGCGGTACGGGTACCTACAGGATATGCTTAGCGGATTTTCTCGGGAGTATGTTTACCTGCGCTATCAACTTCCCCCCGAAGGGGACGTCGTACTATTAAGGTCGGCTCTTGGAGTGGATTTGCCTGCTCCAATCTACGCCTACACTCTTTAACGGGGACTTCCGTCGCCCCGCGGCAGTGTCACTGCTCCGTCTCCACGTCGCTCCTGAAGGTAGTAACGGAATATTAACCGTTTCTGCCATCGCCCCTCGCCCGTTCGGCTGAGACTTAGGACCCTGACTTACCCCGGGCTGATTGGCATTGCCCGGGAAACCTTAGACTTATGGCGGAGGGGAATCTCACCCCTCTTATCGTTACTTATACCTACATTTGCTTTACCATGCGCTCCAGGATCAGTTATCTTCACCATTCGACGCACATGGTATGCTCCCCTACCGATACTTTTATAATTACTATCCCGCGCCTTCGGCATCTGCCTTATACCCGATTATTATCCATGCCCGGACCCTCGACTAGTGAGCTGTTACGCACTCTTTGAATGAATGGCTGCTTCCAAGCCAACATCCTAGCTGTCATAGGGACCAGACTTCGTTAGACTAACTCAGACAGAATTTCGGGGCCTTAGACGGCGGTCTGGATTCTTCTCCTCTCGGGGACGGACCTTAGCACCCGCCCCCTTACTGCATGGCTGCGATCCGTAAGCATTCGGAGTTCGTCAGGTCTCGATAGGCGGTGAAGCCCTCTTGACCTATCGGTCGCTCTACCTCTTACGGAGATCACCACACGCGGCACCTAAATGCCTTTCGGGGAGTACGAGCTATCTCCAAGTTTGATTGGCCTTTCACTCCTACACTCAACTCATCCAGAAGCTTTTCAACGCTTATTGGTGCGGTCCTCCATTCCGTGTTACCGGAACTTCAACCTGGTCAAGTGTAGATCACTTGGTTTCGCGTCTACCCCCACCAACTATACGCCCTATTCAGGCTCGCTTTCACTGCGGCTTGGGGACTAATGGCCCTTAACCTTGCTGGTGATGGTAACTCGTAGGTTCATTATGCAAAAGGCACGCCGTCACTGCATAAAGCAGCTCCGACCGCTTGTAGGCGTATGGTTTCAGGAACTATTTCACTCTTCTTATCGAAGTGCTTTTCACCTTTCCCTCACGGTACTGGTTCACTATCGGTCTCACAGGAGTATTTAGCCTTACCGGATGGTCCCGGCAGATTCGCGCAGAATTCCTCGTGTTCCGCGTTACTCAGGATACCGCTATGTTGCAATTAGCTTCGCATACTGGACTTTCACCATCTGCGGTTCTTCTTTCCAGAAGATTCTGCTCACTGCATGCATACAATGTCGCGGTCCTACTACCCCGCGGCTGCGTTGCCACAGTCACGGTTTGGGCTGTTCCCCGTTCGCTCGCCACTACTAAGGGAATCATTATTTATTTTCTCTTCCTGCAGGTACTAAGATGTTTCAGTTCCCTGCGTTAGCTCTCACGCTTAGCGTGAGTGACCGTCCTTCAGACGGCCGGGTTGTCCCATTCGGAAATCTTCGGATCAAAGGTTATTTGCACCTACCCGAAGCTTATCGCAGCTTATCACGTCCTTCATCGCCTCTGTGAGCCTAGGCATCCACCATACGCCCTTTCTTACTTTCTTCTTAAAAAGGATAAAGCAAGAATACAGAAAGCAACATTCATTGCCTTTATTCTTACTGCTTCACCCTTTGAAGCTCATACTTTCAGCTGTCAAGTGAAATCATATCTTGCGATTTGATTTCTAAGATTGAACTTAGTTTACTTTACAGTTTTTGCTTGTGTCAATATGTCAAAGATCGTTTGGACAATCAAAAGGCTTAAAGCCATCTCATGTCACTTATGTGGAGAATAACGGATTCGAACCGTTGACCCCCTGCTTGCAAAGCAGGTGCTCTAGCCAGCTGAGCTAATCCCCCAAGGTAGTAATTCATAATGATTAATGCATAATGCATAATTATGATTACCATTTGATTGGAGTATTCATCATTCAAGCGCTCATTAATAAGCAAATGCAAACTTCTGTTTGGATTATGCATTATTAATTATGAATTATGAATTAAAGAAGTAGTCCCAGGCAGACTTGAACTGCCGACCTCCACATTATCAGTGTGGCGCTCTAACCAACTGAGCTATAGGACTATTGTCAATTCATAACATGAAAAGACATAATATTTATGTTTCATACTTATGAATCCCGGTTGGTTGCTGTCCAAGACCTGGGCTTCAATCGCCCGGCTTCCTTTTTCTCTATATCTTAAACAGTTCCGTGAGTACAAGAAGAACGATAGAAAGCGTTTCCTATCCTTCTCTATTATTTACCCTATTGTCATTACTATTAACTTGTCTACTCGTAAACCATTAACTCGTTAACCAGTCAACCTGTCTACTTGTCAACTTGGAAATCCGTCTCCAGAAAGGAGGTGTTCCAGCCGCACCTTCCGGTACGGCTACCTTGTTACGACTTAGCCCCAATCACCAGTTTTGCCCTAGGCCGTTCCTTGCGGTCACAGACTTCAGGCACCCCCGGCTTTCATGGCTTGACGGGCGGTGTGTACAAGGCCCGGGAACGTATTCACCGCGCCATGGCTGATGCGCGATTACTAGCGAATCCAGCTTCGTGGGGTCGGGTTGCAGACCCCAGTCCGAACTGGGACCGGCTTTAAGGATTAGATTGTATTTGCATACAACCAACTCTCTGTACCGGCCATTGTAACACGTGTAGCCCCGGACGTAAGGGCCGTGCTGATTTGACGTCATCCCACCTTCCTCACACCTTACGGTGGCAGTATCTCCAGAGTGCCCAGCATTACCTGATGGCAACTGAAAAAAAGGGGTTGCGCTCGTTATGGCACTTAAGCCGACACCTCACGGCACGAGCTGACGACAACCATGCAGCACCTTCACAGACGCCCCGAAGGGCCTCTTCATCTCTGAATCGTTCGTCTGCAATTCAAGCCCGGGTAAGGTTCCTCGCGTATCATCGAATTAAACCACATGTTCCTCCGCTTGTGCGGGCCCCCGTCAATTCCTTTGAGTTTCACCGTTGCCGGCGTACTCCCCAGGTGGGATGCTTAATGCTTTCGCTTGGTCGCTAATTCTAAAGTGAACTAACAACGGGCATCCATCGTTTACTGTGCGGACTACCAGGGTATCTAATCCTGTTTGATACCCGCACCTTCGAGCTTCAGCGTCAGTTGTGCTCCCGTAAGCTGCCTTCGCAATCGGAGTTCTTCGTCATATCTAAGCATTTCACCGCTACACGACGAATTCCGCCTACGTTGTGCATACTCAAGTGAACCAGTTCGCGCTGCAATTCAGACGTTGAGCGTCTACATTTCACAACACGCTTAATCCACGGCCTACGCTCCCTTTAAACCCAATAAATCCGGATAACGCCTGGACCTTCCGTATTACCGCGGCTGCTGGCACGGAATTAGCCGGTCCTTATTCATGTGGTACCTGCAATAAACTACACGTAGCTCACTTTATCCCCACATAAAAGCAGTTTACAACCCATAGGGCCGTCATCCTGCACGCTACTTGGCTGGTTCAGGCTCTCGCCCATTGACCAATATTCCTCACTGCTGCCTCCCGTAGGAGTTTGGACCGTGTCTCAGTTCCAATGTGGGGGACCTTCCTCTCAGAACCCCTACTGATCGTTGCCTTGGTGGGCCGTTACCCCGCCAACAAGCTAATCAGACGCATCCCCATCACTGACCGATAAATCTTTCGTTTTCATTAGATGTCTGCAGAAAACCTCATAAGGTATTAGTCCGACTTTCGCCGGGTTATCCCTTAGTCAGAGGCAGGTTGGATACGCGTTACTCACCCGTGCGCCGGTCGACGCCCATCGAAGCAAGCTTCAATGTCGTTTCCCCTCGACTTGCATGTGTTAAGCCTGTAGCTAGCGTTCATCCTGAGCCAGGATCAAACTCTCCATTGTAAAAGTTAGTTTGAAAAGGGTTAATAAGCAATAAATCAAAATGCTAAAAGCTATTCACTCAGCCACTCATACCTTGAATAATCTGTTCAGAACGAATCTCCTTGATTTAATAGTAAAAAGTAAATTGAAAGTAACAAAACAAAAAGGCAAAGAAAAGCAAAAACTTCACTCCTTAAACCCCTTCATTTACATTACTCGAATTGATCGGTTCGTTTCTTCTACCCAAGACACATATTGCTATATGTCTCGCTTCTTGTACTACTTCTCTGTTTATGTAAATCTTTTCAAAGAACTCTTTCTTTTGGTGGCAAAAGTCTTTTGCAAGACTCGGCCTTGCTTCTGGAATTTAGCAATCAATAACTCGATTTCTCCCTGAAAGCGTTTGCAAAAGGTAATACATTTAAAAGCCCCAATCCAAATGTTTTTTTAAAGAAAAGTTTGAAAACTTGTGAAAAATTTTCGCGTTGTTTGACAAAACAAGGCAAAAAAAGCATAACCAAATGCAAGACTTTAGACGACAACTCCACACAAAGCACGCTGCAATATCAGGCAAAGAAAAACCCATAAAAGAATCCTCGACAATAAAACGACGACGGCGACGACCTTTTCTTTCTTTCTTTTCGTCGTTCTTGTTCTTAGTTCTCGTTCTTAGTTCTTAGGCAACTTAACTCCTTGATTATCAATAGTTCCATTTGTTAATTTATCTAAACCATTGAAACGTTCGCTGAGAAAATGAGAAAAAAATAAATAAAAAGCTGAAAAGAATCTGCTCCAAATCTTAAGCTTTTCTTTAAAGTCTTGCAAAGCCATTTTATATATGTATATATACCAATTCTTTTTAGCCTGATTCATGTAGACTTTACAAAACTTTGGCTATTTCAAATTACTTTTCTTGCTATTACCTAAAAATTATAAGAGAAAAGACTTTATCCATCAAAATATATAAACATCTGTAATTCATAAAAATACACATTATTATATATAATGGAGATAGATTTGTTATCATTGTAGGGTAGAGGGATAATTTGATATTTGAACAAATAGGACAAATACATATACATGAGGGACAGAAATTTCTATATAAGAAAGAAGAACATTCTTATTTTAAATAAGGTTCATAATAAAAATATCAAGATTAATTAACTACATAAAAGCAATACCACTCTTTAATAGAAAAGCTAAACGATTAAGTTACCAATTGTTAATTATCGCTATTAATATAAAAATATTATTGATTTATTTATTGCAAACTATAATAAGAATGATACTATTTCTTATTTTTGTTAACGACAAGCACACAGAATGCACTTATACCATAAGCATATAATAATTAAATCTTAATGACAAAAACAAACATTTAACCTAAGTTCATTTATGAAACAGAGATTATTTAGAAATGCATCAAGGAAAATTTTATTCTCCTTGATAGGAGTGTCAACTATACTGAGTATAGTTCCTCAAAAATCTATTGCCAAAATTAATGTGATTAATGGGGTTCTACAAAAAAATGCGATAAAAGGTAGGATTCTGGATGCTACTGGTGAACCGGTAATTGGAGCAACGATTAAAGTTAAAGGTACAACAAACGGTGCATTGAGTGATCTTGATGGTTATTATACTATAAATGCACAAGTTGGAGATCAACTTGAAATCTCATATATTGGTTATAAAACACGCACAATCAAAAGCTGTACAAGGGCTTAATAACATCATATTACAAGAAGATTCGAAGAATCTAAATGAAGTTGTTGTTGTTGGATTTGGAACACAAAAAGAAAGTTAATCTAACAGGATCTGTTGCTGTCGTAGATGGTAAAAAACTGACTCAACGCCCTGTTCAAAGTGCAGCACAAGCCTTACAAGGAATAGTCCCCGGTCTTCAGATTAGCAATTCTTCAGGCGGTTCACTTGAGTCTAATCCAAGTATAAATATACGAGGAACTGCAACTATTGGTGAAGGTTCGTCTGGCTCTCCTCTCGTTCTTATAGATGGAATGGAAGGAGATATCAATACAATCAACTCACAAGATATTGAAAGTATATCTGTTCTGAAAGATGCTGCAGCGAGTTCAATTTATGGTTCACGTGCACCATTCGGTGTAATCCTTATTACTACTAAAAGGTGGGAAATAAAGAAGGTAAAGTTGTTGTGAACTATAATAACTCCTTCCGATTTAGTAATCTCATTCGAGGCAAGCACATGATGAATTCTGTTGACTTTGCAAGTTGGATGAACGATGCACGAACCAATACTGGCAGTAGTGTGTTCTTTGAAAATGATCGCATGAAACAGATTATTGCCTATCATAATGCTACCCCTTATACTCCTGGTGTTCGCAAAGCAGACGACGGCACACTACTTTATGCCATCCCTGCGAAACCAGATAACAGCGTATGGCAAGATGGATATGCCTATGGAATTGACGATATAGACTGGTATAATGTTGTTTATAAAAAGACTGCTTTTGCGCATGAACATAACGCAAGTGTAAGTGGCGGGAATGATAAATTCAACTATTATGTGTCAGGAAACTACCTTTATAATGGTGGTTTTATGGACATGGGAAGCGACAACTACAAGCGATTTAATGGTACTGCTAAGATTGGAGCACAATTAGCGCGTTGGATAAGAATGAACTATAATATGCGTTTTACACGTGCCAATTATGAACGCCCATCAGCACTAACGAATGGCCTTTATAGTGATATGGCTCGCCAAGGTTGGCCAGTATTACCATTATATGACCGTAATGGTTATCTTTTTAGTTCACCTTCCCCAGCACTCGGTCTTAAAACAGGTGGACAGGATCGTAAAGAAACAGATATTATCTATCATCAATTAAGCTTCATTCTTGAGCCTGTAAGAAATTGGATTACGCATGTAGATTTCAACTATAAGATAGATAATAGTATTCGTCATTGGGATAGTCAACGCACTTATAACCATAATGTTGCAGGAGAACCCGTGATTTATAATCAAAATTCAAATGTACATGAGGATGAATTTAAGGATAACTATCTCAATTTTCAACTCTACACAGAATACAATAAATCCATAGCTGAAAAACATAATTTCCACATTATGGGAGGTTTTCAGTGTGAACAGCTTAGACGAACTGAATTTGGACTGCAACGCAATGGTATCATTGATCCAGAAAAATCAGAAGTAGATCTTACAAATGGGCTCAGCTATCAAGGTGTAGCAATTACTCCTAACGTTAATGGAGCCCGTAATCAATGGCAGACAGCAGGCTTTTTTGGTCGTATCAATTATAATTATGCAGAACGATATTTAGCAGAATTAAATTTGCGATATGATGGTACATCAAAATTCCGCAGTGATAAGATGTGGAAACTATTCCCTTCTATATCATTAGGTTGGCGTATTTCAGAAGAGAACTTTATGAACAACACAAAAGATTGGTTATCCAACTTGAAACTACGTCTATCCTATGGTTCACTTGGGAATCAGAATATCGACAATTGGTATCAAACTTACCAAACTATCGCCTACAGAGCTTTTTACGGGTTATTGGCTACAAAATGGTCAAAAGACCAATACTACCAGTGCACCAGGTTTAGTATCATCATTACTCACATGGGAAAAGGTTGAAAGTTACAATGTGGGACTTGATTTTGGATTCCTCAACAACCGCCTTACCGGTTCCTTTGATTATTTTGTACGCAACACAAAGAATATGGTTGGAAAAGCGCCAGAACTACCCTCTATACTTGGTACTGGTGTTCCTGTGACTAATAATACCGACCTCCGCACAAATGGCTGGGAACTACAATTAAGTTGGAACGACCAATTAGCAAATGGTTTACATTATGGTGTCACTTTCAATCTATCTGACTCTCGAACAAAAATCACACGTTATCCTAATAACCCAACAAATAGTATAGATACTTATATTAAAGGACGCTATATCAACGAAATATGGGGATATACTACAAAGGGTATTGCCAAGAGCAATGAAGAAATGAATGCCCATCTTTCAACGACAGATCAAAGTACTATCGGTTCAAACTGGGCAGCAGGTGATATTATGTATGAAGATACAAATAATGATAAGCAAATCAATGATGGTGCACGAACTATCACAGACCATGGAGATTTAAAAGTAATTGGCAACTCAACACCTCGCTTTTTGTGGGGAATTGATCTTAATGCAAGCTGGAAAGGCTTCGACATTAGAGCCTTTTTCCAAGGTGTAATGAAGCGCGATGCATGGTTAGGAGGCTCATGGGGTTCTTTGGAATATTATTTTGGAGCTACTAATTCTGGTGAATGGTGGGCTACGGGTATTACCGCTGTGAAAGATTATTATCGTGATGCAAATACATGGTCGGTCGCTAACGGCTATCAAAAAGCTAATCAAGATGCTTTCCTTCCACGAGCAACATTTAGTAATAAAAATGAAAGATGCCAAACACGCTATCTTATGAATGCAGCATATATGCGCTTGAAAAATTTTTCAAGCAGGCTATACTATCCCTCGTAACATTACAACAAAATGGGGAATCAGCAATATGCGCGTATTCGTATCAATAGAAAATCTGTTCACTATTACAAAAATGCCAAAACAATTTGATCCAGAAATGATTGGAACAGACTCTCGTCACAGCAATGGTTATCCTTTGTCGAAGACATTCTCATTTGGTATTAACGTAACATTCTAACTAAAAAAATAATAATTATGAAACTATATAAATTATCTATCATTGCCATAGCTCTTTCTATAGGATTAGTATCTTGTAATGATTTCTTAGAACAAGATCCACCCTCTCAACTTACACCTGAAAGTTTTTACACGAGCGAAGATCAGATACAAGCTGCAGCAAACCAGTTTTATACAGATATTCTTCCAGGACATGGAGGATGGAATTATGGAACATATACAACTGATAACAACACTGACAATCAAATGTCACGTACTCCAGGGAATCAGTTTTCGCCAACACTCTATCGAACAAGCAACACCAATGGAAGTTGGAACTGGTCTACAGTGCGTAATGTAAACTATCAACTCAATGTTATCAAAAAAATAAATATGAAGCTAAAAAGATTAGTGGAAATGATACAAATCTTCGTCAATATATTGGAGAACTGTATTTCTTCCGTGCATATGCGTATTTTGAATTACTGAAAAGGATTCGAGATCTGCCTATCCTTACAGAAGCTTTGCCTGACAAGGAAGATGTTCTTGTTGAAGCAAGTCCACGTAAGCCGCGTAATGAGGTTGCTCGATTCATTATAAACAACCTTGATACTGCAGCCAATTATATGAAAGATCATAATGTTGCAACAACTCGCATAAATTATGATGCAGTAGAACTTTTCAAAAGTCGTGTAGCACTTTTGAGGGAGTTGGCTTACCAACTTTGCAGGAACAGCATTCGTTCCAAATGGAACCGGATGGCCAGGTGCAGAGAAGAATGCAGGATATCAATTTCCTACAGGCAACATTGAAGCTGAAGCTAAATGGTTTTTTTGAGCAAGCTGCCACAACTGCACAACTTGTTGCCGATAAATATAAAAACAACATTAGCTATAAACAATGGGGTCGTTCCACAAGCACAAGGTCAAGATAATCCCTATCTTGACATTTGGGGAAGTGTCAATTGTTCTGGTTCCAAGGAAGTTTTATTATGGCGTCAATATAGCAAATCTCTCGGAGTACAAAATGATGTAGAGGTTTCTGTACAAAAAGGAAATATCGGAACCGGTTTCACACGTAGCATGATAGAGAGCTATCTCATGAAAGATGGTAAACCTATCTACGCCTCTACCTACACTTTATTGTGACACCTCCTTAAATAAAGTGGCACAAGATCGTGATCCACGTCTTGCTGTTTTACTCAAGAAACCAGGTGATATCAATTGCTTTATCAATGTAAATGACGAGTCTGGAACTCATTGGACACATATAGAACCTATCCCAAATATTCTCACAAATAATAACGAAGATGGTTATATCACTGGCTATTCCATACGAAAAGGAATGACACACGATCGTGCACTCACTGCAAATGGTGGAAGTTATAATGCTTGTATCATCTTCCGTGCAAGTGAAGCATTACTGAACTATATGGAAGCAAAATATATGCTTACCCATAGTTTAACATCAGGAAATATACTTGAATATTGGCGCATTATCCGAACAGCAGCAGGATTCACAGGAAGTGCGATAGATCCTGTTGTTACAATTAACGCAACAGATATGAACAAAGAAAGTAAAGACTGGGGAGCTTACACTGCAGGGACACTTCTTTCTGATAAAGTCTTATACAACATACGCCGTGAACGGCGTTGTGAATTTATAGCAGAAGGCTTGCGTGATATGGACCTGAAACGTTGGCGTTCATACGATCAACTAATTACCAAGCCTGCACATACTGAAGGTTTCCACTTCTGGGGTACCGTAATGCAGAATTGGTATAAGCCAAGTGATGTTATTGCAGATGGCTCTAGCTCAGCAACCGTCTCTTCTCGGAATAAGAGTGAATATTTCCGTCCTCATGAAATCATAGAAGCAAATAATAACTTTTACGATGGACTCACATGGAAGATGGCATATTATTTAGAGCCTTTACCTCTTCGCCAATTCCTTCTCACAGCCCCCGATCATAGCACCATGAGTAAAAGCCCAATGTATCAAAAACCCATATTGGCCAATGGAAGCTAATAAGAGTGCTCTCAAATAACACAAACCAGAATTTATCAATAGTAAAGATAAAGAATCTACTCCAAAAACAAAAATGAGGCTGAATCATAATAGAAAGATTCAGTCTCTTTTGTCTTATTATTCTTCATTAAAATGATAGAGACCTTGAAACCAATTAAAAAGTTAATCCTACTGAAGCCTCAACATATTGTCGTGTGCCATGAATGGAGGGTTGAGAGCTAAGCGCATAGCCTAATTGATAGGCTAAAGATAGGGATAATTGATAGGCAGAGAAGTTTCTTATCGCCCCGATATCTATGCGAGAGCAAGCTATTGAAGTTGCATCATAACGCTGTAAAGGCAAGGCTAATTGAGTAGAGAAAACACTTTCCTGGGTCGAAGGATACTTCAATGAAGCTGAAGGGATAGAAAAACTCTGACTTACTCCATAGAAGAGCGAATAGTTACGAGCCAAAGGATGTTGCGAACGATAGGCTGCACCCATGCGGAAAGCATCACGAAGGAAGACATGTTGTGTTGCCCCATCTTGCCTTTTTTCGTGTTCAAAGCTACCATTTATGCCATAAAGATCTATTCGTTTTGTAGAGAAATAATGATAGAGCAGCGCATTTAGTCCTATATCTCGGTGCACATAAACATAATTCTTCTGCCCTCCAAGGATGTTTTCTAACCTATCCCAGCCCTTAGTAAGGTTTAGCATAAGCCGTTGTTTGCAACCGAAGGGCACGTGAGAATGGATGAACAACACCCAGAATAAATTCGGTTTGACGGAGATTATAGGTGGAAAGAAGATTAGCTGCCACGTTGGTAATTCTACTTCGCCGTATGCTATCACGCTGCAAATGATAAGAAACACGTGCCCAAAGCCGTGTACTATCTAAGAAAAGAGAGGTTTGCACAGCCAGTTCGTGTCCGTAAGTGTTAGCCTGCATCTCACGATTTTGTAGCTTACCAGTTTTTCGATGCATACCAAATCCCATCAATTCATAGGCCATATAATCAAGACGGTCTATGCGATCATTGCTTTCATTGACATAGATGAGATTGTTATCACTCGTACCATAATTTATTCCTACCCCGACAGCAATGTGCAATGGCGCAAGATTCAACTCGGTATTCAGGTGATAATACGAATTAAAACTTTCGGTAGAAGGACGCGGGTCATTACTGCGTGTCCCCTTGTGATACCTTATTTTCAGGCCTGCACCAATGGTAAAGAGATGTGAAAGTTTATAAGCTGCAACTCCTTTTAGTTGATAAGTTTCATTCTGCCAATTGCCCTTACGCGGTGATGCAAAATAATAAGGCATCCCATTACGTGGCATTTCGCTAAGCAACCACCCTACACTATCTGCAAATTGCCTATCATAAGCAAACTCACCATAGAGTCGCCAGCGTTTAGAAGTATGCAATCCCATGGATGAAAGTCGAATATTCGTGTCTTTCTCCGGTGTCTGAATACGTGTCAAAGCACCTTGCTCATGCGCAAAAGCCACTGAGGTATACCCATAATTAGAGGCAGGAAGCAAGTAAATGCCCAAGGGCGAGGCCATAGTTTGATGATGTAACTGCCATTCATGAGGGGTCAGAACAGCAAAGCGAAGAAGGGAATCTTGGGCTTTTGCCATAGAAAAGAAGCCACACAAAAAAATAAAGAAAGGAATGCGCAGATACATATAAACAAAGTTTTTAATTAAAGAAAAATAAGATTATCTTTTCATCATTTTCGACCTGGAAAGTGATGAAAAACAAAAACTTCATCTTGCCATTTTAACATTATAACTTAGACTATTTTGAATGTTATATAGCCTACCTACACCAAGGATGTAGGTAGGTTTATATTCAAAAATGAAGGGCATTACTTACTTGGAGCGAATGCTTTTGGGTTAGGAATCATCTCAACAAAGTCGATTGCTGAATTATTGAGATCTTGTAAAATAATGCGTTTCTTTATCTTTACGACTTATCTTACGAGAGACACAGCGGAAGCTATTATCCGGTTTAGAGTAGGTGTAACTTGCATCAAGTGTCTTTGGGAATGCTTTTGGTGAAACATAACCATCAGCATTAGGGTTAATAACCTCGACAGCATCAATAATTGAAGCAATTGGAATTTGAGTGTAAAGCGTCTTGTTAGAATATCTCAAATCTCGGTAAGGAAGCTGATATGCGGGTAAAGAAGCAGGTGAAGGATGACGGAAAATGACATATCCCTCTTTGCCATTACGTGAGAATCTCATATATCTATTATTTCCTTTCTGAATCAATACCATGTTGGCAGCGTTCTTATTGTCTAATTCTTCATAACCAGGATATACAACATCAAACTCAGCATGACTCAAATCAACCGTAGAATCAGGCCATTCGGGAGTTACTTCTGTACCTCTTTGCGTCTTAAAAGCCTGCTTATAGTTCTGTGCAAAAGGTGCGATGATAAAGCTTTCACCAGGTTTGATGGGATAATCTTTACCAGAACCTGGCACCATAACAACGATATTGCCATATACATACTTGTCGTTAGCTCCTGCAGGGTCTGCCATGCCTTCGGACTTACTCCAATCATAGGTACCTTTTGGAGTAAAATAAAACTTCTTATAAGCAGCTAACTTATGCCAAGTACCATCAGCCATATACCCATATCGATTCATTGTAGTGAGTGCAAAGCACAATCCATCAGCATAAAGTGTGTTTGCTGAGTTGTTGTAAATCTCTACAAAGCAATCATTTTCACCTGCAGCTTTATAGTTGTCTGACCCTGCATAGTAAATCGTTTTAATGACAAAGTCGTTAGTAGTAGAGGTTGTTAGCTCCAAATTTATTTCCTGTTCTTTGTTAGGTTGAAGCTGTATTCCCGTTGCCGCGGCAGAGAACACCAAATCTTTCTGTTTCATTTGTACCAGAGATTTCTGCATACTCTTCTGCCGAAAGCGTATAGGTTGCAACGATGTCATACATGTCTACAGGTAGATTAGACAACTCAATATCTGTATTAAATGAAAGTCTCATAGGTTGTCTTTTTACCCGTACTGGTATTTGTTAAAGTAATCAGCACCTTCTTATTCTTTGCGTTTTCGAATGTCTTTCCCATTTTAACATTCAATTTCACCGAAGCACTTGACACTTCGGGAGTGTCATTTTCACCACAAGAGGTGAAGAAAAATAGTCATGATTAGCGTCATGAACAGGGCAAGCTTACTGCCCCAATGTTTTGTTGTTTTCATTTCTTTATAAAATAATTATAAGTTAGTTTCACCTTCTATAAGCATGTTGTCACTTAGAATTTATAGCTGACATCCATGCTCACTGTCGGTGGTTGATTAAAATATATACGTTCATTCTGGCGTTCAATCCAAGGACGATAATTGAACACATTATTTATATAGCACGATAATCGAAGTTTCTTTCCAATCTCCTTTGATACTCGAAGATGACAGTTTGGAATGATAAGAGGCTGAGAAATTTCAACAGGTTCATTATCTTTAAGCCTTATATAGGTCCAACGAATATCTTTCCGTTGCTCTTCATTAAGATATACACGCTGGAAACTTTGATTATAATAGCCGATAGGATAGATATCAAAACCATAACGATTGAAATGTCGAAACCAGAAATTCTGCAATCTTAGATTGAATATCAAGCCAAGAGAGGCTATCTGTTTGGTAAGACTTAGCGTTGAGATGAGTTCATTAGAACTATTTTTTGTAGGCTTATATATCCCAGCAACAGCCTCTTTATCAAGGTCAATGCTTGTGCCCATGCGCTCCCCTTTCTGATAGTAAAAGCTGTAATTATAAACTACCGAGAAGTTTATATCTAATCCAATAGGTCGAATATTGCGTAGACCTCCTATCCACTCCAAGCCTGCATTGCGACTATAAAGCTGGTTACGAGGCGTGAAATAACTGTCGATAATCAACTCGGGCGCGCCTTTCGGTGCATAAACAGGGCGCTGGTTGGGCTGTTGGGATAGCGTTTCGTAGCGCTGAACCCACATTGTATCGAGCACAGCCTCTGAACTTATGCCTCGCTGATCAATCTTTAGATAGCCCGTCAGCGATGTATTAAAGTTTGATTTTGCATAGGTTGTACCCAATTCAAAGCTATGTGTGTAAGGAGAACGCAAGTTGGGATTGGTAGGATCAATCACCTTTGTCTTATATATAAACAGGCGTTCGTTAGCATTATTACTGTAATTACTATATACAAGGCGGTCAAAATACACATTTTCAGGATAGAGATATGCTGTGGCTGGTATCTTATAACTAATACCATAGGCTGCATTGAAGCTCAAACCATTATCAAACGTCCACATGGTATTAAGGCGTGGACTGGCTGCAAAGCGCTGATTCTGGAACTCAAGTCGCACACCTGCGGTTGCGCTTAGCGTTCCATGGGTTGTTGGCAACATAAACTTATCCTGCAAATAGAAGCCAGATTGGTTTAGTTTTATACGGTTATGATACTTATAAGATCGGTCTCCACGCCCTCCTTGTCCACCATCATAGAAAGGTGTTTCAGCATTAAATATCTTGCCTTTACCATGATTAGACTCATGACGAGCAAAGATTCCTAAACTCAAGGTATGTGTAGACTGCCCCCATTTCAGCGTCCGCCGTGCTTCAACATTCCCCGAGAGCGCCAAGGGTTTGCCGTCAATCTCCAAGAGTGCATTATAATAAGGTGGTGCAACATCGGTTTCGTGCAATCCATTTGTATAGGCATCGGTGATAAGATTAAGCCTATTGTTGGCAATAAATTCTTCGTGCATATCGTATTGATGCGATAGAGAAAGCGAGAGATTATAGTCTATCGCATCTACAAAAGCATTTTCTTGAGGCGACAACAACCCACGAAAAGAAAGACGAAAATTCTGCCTGTCAGTGCGTGTTTTGTTAAGCTTTGCATCAGGATCGCTTTTTCAACCCGTCAATATTTTTAGAGAAATCAGCTGATATAGTGTTCTCCCAGCCCAAAGCTTTACTAAGCGTATGGGTCCACGTTGCATTGAAAGCAATGTTCGAATTGGTTTTCAATCGGTCGCGTCGGTCACGAGTACTGTGCATATAATCCACGTTAAGATTCAGCAATCCCCAACGTTCGCCAAGCGAAAAGCCCTTTCCTAACGACGCATTAAAGATGTCATACTGCACCTTTACACTACCAAAGAATGGAGTAAGTCCAGCCCGTCGATTAATTATTACAGCACCACTGCTCAAGTCGCCATACTTAACAGGCGCCACACCTGAAATCACTTCGACGCTCTCTATCGATGAAGCTGGAATCAAACGAAGGTCATTTCCACTGCCCACATTCTCGTTATTGTCTGTATTAAAGCGTCGATCGAACATCTTCACTCCCACCCCACTTACCATAGCTATCAAGTTGCATGTTGGTGTTGTTGGATATGGGTGTGCCCATCCACTACATAGGCTATACCGAAGGCTGCATTGCGAACATAGTCGTTAAGCTTATTGCGTGAATAGGCATCAAGCGGGTTTTGGAGGTCTCCTTGCAATGCCGAACGCAGGGTAAGAAAGCTGGCATTGTGCATATCTGTATTGAGAATGGCCTTTCCCGGAAGTGTCTGAACGATGTCAGCCATACTATAAGCCTGGATATTGTCTATCGTGTTTCGCTGTATTAAGATTGAGGAGTTGCTGTGTATCGGTGTTCGTGTCGCATTCACTTGCACCCTTTCAGATATAAATTGTTATCTTCTAAAGCAATGTTTATCTTCTTATTCTTTGCAACAGCATCCTGTGTTATGGTCAAACTGCGTGTAGCCTTTCCCAAATACGACACTGTAACGCGCGTACCTTTATTAGAAAACAATGATAATTTGAGGCGAAGCTGTCCTTGCGCGTCGGCAGTATAGGTGAGACCGGCACTCTCCACTACAACCGAAGCAAAAGGCAAAGTCTGCCCTTCGCTGTCTGTTATCGTCAATGATACACTCTCTTCGGTGGTGCTGGCCTGTACAACCGCAACACAAGAACATATTGACAATAACAAAAACAAAAGCAAAACCCGCATTTGATTGAACACAAGAAGTGCGAGATGATTCATGATGCTAAGGAGCGTTTAGTTCTACTGGGTGATAAATTTCATAATTACGGGCACAAAGGTAAAAATAAACGTAACGCCAAACAATACCTATAAATAAGTATTTATCGCAAGAAAGTCGTCTCCTTCCGTCATAAATTAAGTGCAGCTTCCACACAGTCCTGCTTTGCTAGATAAGTCCGCGCTGCGACTAAGCGATGAAGGTCCACGCAAACATCTGACCATAAGCGGGTTACAATTCACATGAAAACACGCGATCATTCAAGTGAAATAACGACACAAAATGATAGGATTCGAGAGCCTTTCTGACGGACTTCTCAATCAGCTTTCCATGAGCGTGGAAAACCATGAGCCAATGGCATGACGCCCAACACCTCTCCTTGTGGCGCTGAAAGCCATAAGAAGGGTGATTCATTCCTCCTAACAATTAGATCATCAAGCCCACCACCCGAGAGCCATCAGCTTTTACATACCACCAAAGAAAAATAGATTTTTACTTTGTTGTTTAATGGGTTTGACGTATCTTTGCAATCAAAATAAAACAAAAAAAGATGGATCTTAAAATCAAACTAACCGTGATGAACTTCCTGGAGTTTGCCGTCTGGGGAGCCTATCTCACTTGTATGGGAATCTATTTAGGCAATATCGGTTTAGGCACACACATCGGCTCATTCTATGCCATGCAGGGAATAGTTTCTATTTTCATGCCGGCTATCATGGGAATCATTGCCGACCGTTGGATTCCTGCACAGCGTTTGTTGGGCATTTGCCACCTGTTTGCCGGCCTGTTCATGTTTGGCATGGCCTGGTATAGCAATCAAGCGGGCGACAATGTGTCGTTTTCTACGCTCTTCTTACTCTATTCGTTGAGCGTTGCTTTCTATATGCCGACACTGGCATTAAGCAATTCTGTTGCCTACTCTTCACTCACTCAAGCTGGTCTTGACACGGTAAAGGCCTTCCCACCGATACGTGTTTTCGGAACCATTGGATTCATCTGTACGATGTGGTTTGTAGACATCATGGGCTTCAAGAGCACCCAAATGCAGTTTGTTGTGAGTGGTGTCTTGAGCATTGTGCTGTTCTTATACACCTTCGCTCTACCCAAATGTGCTACTTGTTTGGCTGGACAAAAGAAGAGTCTTGTAGAGGCTTTCGGGCTGAGAGCCTTCACCTTGTTCAAACAAAAGAAGATGGCTATCTTCTTCATCTTCTCCATGTTGCTCGGTGTAAGCCTTCAAATCACAAATGGTTTTGCCACACCTTTCATCGAAAGTTTTAAGACTATTCCTGAATATGCAGGTACTTTTGGCGTGAAATATCCCGTCATCCTCTATTCAATCTCACAGATTAGCGAGACCCTTTGCATTTTAATGATTCCATTTTTCATGAAGCGTTACGGCATTAAAAACGTGATGTTGATTGCCATGTTCGCCTGGGTGCTGCGCTTTGGACTATTGGGAACCGGCAATCCCGGTGGCGGAGTGTGGATGTTTATCGCCTCTATGATTATCTATGGTGTGGCATTTGACTTCTTCAACATATCTGGTTCACTCTTCGTTGACAAGACAACCGACCCCTCTATCCGTTCAAGTGCGCAAGGACTTTTCATGCTCATGACCAACGGGATCGGTGCTACAGTAGGTTCTTTTGCAGCCCAAGCCGTTGTCAACAGCCACACAACCGACGGCACAACAGCGTGGGCAAGCTGCTGGTTTACCTTTGCAGCATACGCCCTTTTGGTATGTATTAGCTTCGCACTCATGTTCCGTCCCGGTAAAACTGCAAACACATAATGGAGAAAACAAGACTGAAATACAACAATGTTTCTGAGATTGTCGGTGCTGCTGGCATTGGACTTATCGTGTTGACTGACGAAGAAAAGACGCGCCAGATATCTATTACCTGTGACGAAGACATGGTAAGAGCTTTCAGTCTACGTATGGCTCATGTGCCCGAAACCAACCGACTGCTTGCCGAAGCCACAGGAAGGCTGTTCATAGAAACAGGGCATCAACTCGAAAGTTTATATCTACAGCCTCAACGATGGACAATATCGCACGCTGCTGATGGACAATGACAGTAAGGCGGTAAGCAACATTAGAGCCAGTGACGGCATTCTCTTTGCCATGGCCAATAACTTGCCTATCACCATAGACACAGCCTTGTTTCAGAGTCAGAGTACGCCATTCTCGGCAGGAACCACCAATAGGATGTCGCTTCCTATCAATGCTTTGTCTGATGAGATGCTGCAAATGGCCCTCGACAAGAGCATCAAAGACGAGGACTATAAGATGGCAGAATACCTCAATGAGGAACTGAAACGTCGCAAAAAAAAGCAAGAATGAAAGAAGAAAGATATTTCTATGTGCCCAATGCTGCCACAAACAATCAGCTTCCCTGAAGAGGAAGCAGGTCATGCACTGCGTGTGTTGCGATTGCAAAGTGGCGACAACATGGTGCTGATGGATGGCAAAGGGACTTTCTATCATGCCATTGTGACCTTGGCTTCTCATAAGAAATGCTTATATGAAATTCAGGAAACACTGCCCCAAGAGAAGACATGGAGCAGCCAAATCCACTTGGCTATTGCCCCAACGAAGAACATTGACCGCATAGAATGGCTTGCAGAGAAGGTCACGGAAATTGGCTTTGACGAGCTAAGTTTCCTGCATTGCACCTTCTCTGAACGCAAGATGTTGCGCCAAGACCGCATAGAAAAGATTGTTGTCTCGGCGGCAAAGCAAAGTCGCAAGGCATGGATGCCTAAGGTAAATGCACTCGAATCCTTCAAAGAATTTATCACAACACCACGCGAAGGACGAAAGTTTATTGCCCATTGCTATACAGAAATAGAGAAGAAAGACTTCTTCGATGCCATCACCAACGATGACCTTGCCACCCCAATCACTGTGCTTGTTGGCCCAGAAGGTGACTTTTTCAATTGATGAAGTGAGGTTGGCAATGGAACAAGGATATGAGAGTATCACGCTCGGCAAAAAGCAGACTGCGAACAGAAACCGCTGGGCTGATGGCTGTTACAATGGCACAAATCGCTTTTAAGAAAATGAAAAAAACAATATATTTACTGATTGGTTTATGGATGATTTGTCTTTCATCCTGCACCGATAACAGCTATATCAACGCAATTCCAGGTGAGAGTACGGCGCTCATCTCTATGGATCCTGCCCGCATGAGTGGCATTAACAATGTGGCCGTTCTAAAGACTTTGCTCCACATGACGAACTTCGACAAGAGTGGCATTGACGCCAGTCATCGCATCTTTCTTTTCGAATCGCCAGATGGCAACCTTGGACTTTGTGCGAAAGTGGATGATGCCGACCATCTGAATGAAACATTCAAGCAACTGTCGGGAAAGGGATTATGTCCTAATCCCGTGAAAAGAAAGGGCTTTCACTTTACGGTTTTGAAAGACGCCTGGGTGGCAGGATGGAGTGACAAAGCGATTTTGGATCATGGGCCCTGTCACGGTTGATGCACAGGCAGCCTTGCAACTGCAGATAGCACAATACTTAAAACAAGACGACGACGAAGGAATCACGAGCAGCAAGCTCTTTACTAAGCTTGATTCTATTGATGCCCCGATGAGTATGGTGGCACAAGCGGCTGCCCTACCCGACCAGTTTATCGCTCCGTTTACACTCGGTGCACCAAAGGATGCAGATGCTTCACAAGTGTTGATAGCTGCAGAAATGAACATCAAACAACAGGTGATGCACATCAACGGTGAGACTTTCTCGTTCAATCCACGTGTGAATGAGGCGCTGAAATCAGCCCATGGCGTCTATCGTCCCATACAAGGAAAATATGTATCTGCCATGCCTGCCGATGCCATGTTGGGCATGTTCCTCAATGTTGACGGCAAGAAGTTCCTGCCACTCATGCAGTCCAACAAAGGCATTCAAGCCCTGTTGACAGGCATTAACACCGCCATCGACATGGATAACATTATCCGTAGTGTCGACGGAGATATGGCAATCATCACTCCTTCGTTTGCTGCAGATAAGTTATCAATGAGCATGACGGCGCAATTGAATAACACAAACTGGACCAAAGACATTGATGATTGGAAAAAAAGTTGCCCAGCTGGTGGGAAGATTATTGATTGGAAACCTAACGCATGGGCGTATACGAGTGACAAAACCTCATTTTATTTTGGCTTCAGCAACGACAAACAATTCTTTAGCGGCAGTAGCAAAGAAGAGGCAGAAAAAGCAATTTATCCTGCCAAACAACAGCTTCCGGCTCATGTAAAAGATATGGTGAAAGGCCAAAAGCTCGTGATGATTATCAACATGGCTGCGATGTCTCAAGGAAAGTCGGGGGCTGTGACTGCAATGTTAAGTCCTGTTTTTGGAAATATCAATACGATTGTATATACATTAAAGTAGGAAAATTGGAAACCATTAGATTCAGTTCTGTTGTTCCTCAAGTGTTTTCTTCGATTGCCAATCAACTTGAATCAGACATTTGGAACACAGAAGCCGTTTTTCAAAAAGGCCATTTATATCTTGTAGAAGCAGACTCTGGAAAGGGTAAAAGCACCTTTTGCAGTTATGTAGTAGGCTATCGGCGCGACTATAGCGGCCATGTAATGTTCGACGAAACTGACACGATGTCTTTCACAGTTAAAGACTGGGTGAATGTGCGCCAGCGCCATATCAGTCACCTTTTTTTCAGGAACTTCGTCTCTTTCCTGAACTCACAGCATTAGAGAATGTAGAAATAAAAAATGCGATAACAGGCTTTAAGTCTCGGGAGGAAATTATAGAATGGTTTGACATGTTGGGCATAGGCGACAAGCTAAATGCAAAGATTGGGCGCATGTCTTTTGGTCAACAACAGCGTGTTGCCATGATAAGAGCACTCGTACAACCATTCGATTTTATTCTTGTTGACGAGCCCATCAGTCACTTAGACGATACAAACTCGGATATCATGGCCAAGATTATGATGACCGAAGCCAAGGCCCAGGGTGCAGGAGTTATCGTTACAAGCATTGGCAAACGCATGAATTTAAACTACGAAAAGACGTTTAAGCTATGAATTTAGTTTGGAAATTATTGCGTCAGCACATTAGTATTCCGCAATTTGCAGGCTTCTTTTTCGCCAACCTCTTCGGCATGTTGATTGTACTTTTGGGTTGGCAGTTCTATAAAGATGTGGCTCCGGTGTTCACTGCCGAAGACAGTTTTATGAAAAAGCGACTTTCTGATTGTCAATAAGAAGATAGGAACCGCAAACACAATCAATGGCCGTAGCAACACCTTTACCAACGAAGAGATTGACGATTTGAGTCAACAGCCATTTGTAAGCAGTGTTGGTAAATTCACAAATACAGCCTATAAGGTAGATGCAAACATGAGTGTCAACGGCACTCCGGTGTTGAACAATGGCGAGATTAGCTTTGAAAGCATTCCCGATAAGTTTGTAGACACAAAGATGAGCAACTGGAAATACACACCCGGCAACAAGGTTGTGCCCATCATTCTGCCTCGCATCTATCTCACGATGTATAACTTTGGCTTTGCCCAGAGCCATTCATTGCCGAAGATTAGCGATGGCCTTGTGGGCATGATTGACTTCAGCATCTTTATTCATGGCCATAAAAAAGAAGGTCAGTTCAAAGGAAAGGTGATTGGTTTCTCCAATCGTTTGAGTTCAATTCTCGTTCCCCAAGCTTTCATGGACTGGTCAAACGAAACCTATGCGCCAGGAGACGACCATGCGCCCACACGCTTAATCATGGCATTAAGCAATCCCGGCGACCAGCAATTCACAAAAATATCTCGACCGCAAAGGTTATGAAATAGAGAATGACAAACTGAATGCGGAGAAGACAACCTACTTTCCTTCGTTTGATGGTGACAATGGTAATGATTGTCGGTTTGATTATTTCTATCCTGAGTTTTTATATTCTCATGCTGAGCATCTATTTGCTTGTGCAAAAGAATTCCAGCAAATTAGAGAACTTATTGCTCATTGGTTATAAGCCCACACAAGTCGCTCGCCCCTATCAGCTGCTGACCATTGGGTTAAACATTGCCGTCTTAGTCATTGCTTTAGTAGTGTTATACTTTCGTCAGAAACTATTATATGGATGTCATTGAAACATTATTCCCCGATATCGAAGATGGCTCAATGATTCCAGCTCTGACCTTAGGCAGTGCATTATTGGTTATGGTCAGCCTATGCAATCTCATTGCAATACGTAACAAAATCGTGCGCATCTGGAAGCGAAAGGAGTAAGCTCACGCGCTAAACACCATAAGAATGAAAGAAAACAAGAAGATTTTAGGCCACGTTGTCGGCATCATCACCGTATTATGTTGGGGTGGAACCTTTATCAACACCAAATATCTCATCATGGGCGGACTGGCTCCTCACGAGATATTCTTATTGCGTTTTCTGATTGGCTACCTTTGCATCTGGACAATATCTCCGCGCCGTTTGTTCTGCGATAACTGGAAAGACGAAGCGCTCATGGTGCTTATCGGCATGACAGGTGGCTCACTTTTCTTCCAAGCCGAAAACATGGCAGTGGCACTCACCTATACCACAAACGTGTCGTTCATAGGCAGTACGGCTCCACTGATTACGACATGTCTGGCCATCGCCTTTGTAAAGAGCGTAAAGGCCGACTTTCGGCTCATCCTCGGTTCACTGATCGCCTTGGCTGGCGTCGGCGTAGTCATCTTCAATGGCCAGTTTGTTCTCCACCTCAATCCACTCGGCGACCTCTTGGCTTTGCTTTCGGCCTTGGCGTGGGGTATCTATAGTTTACTGATGAAACGAGCCTCAGCCCGATACAGTGCCGTGTTCATCACGCGAAAAGTATTCTTCTATGGCATCATCACCATCTTACCCCTGTTTGCTGTTGAGCCATGGCACTTCCCACTTGACAACTTCCTCAAAGCCCACCATTTGGCTCAACCTATTATTCTTAGGCTTCATTGCGTCCTTCGTTTGCTTTTGCACTTTGGGGCTGGGTCATCCGAGAAATCGGAGCCATGAAAGCCTCCAACTACATTTATCTCAATCCCGTCACCACGGTTATTGCCAGCGCCATCTTCCTCAACGAACCCATGACGCTCATGGCATACATCGGTAGCGCCTTGATTCTTCTCGGTGTTTACGTAGCCAATCAAGCGAAAGGAATATAACGCCGACCAAGAAAAAAAGCTATCAAACGGCCTGCATCCTCGCGCCACAACGATGCTTATCGCGCCTTATTCCTTTCATTTTCGCCTCGAACAAACGCGTTTTTTTCGCATGCAAAAGATAGCGGAAAATGAAAACTTATTTTAATTTTCTTTTTCTAATTCGAATTATTTCTTACCTTTGCGCCCATACTTCACTCTACGACAGAGCGAAATCTAAGAATTTCATTATAATTCATGGTAACAAACCTTCAATTTACAAGGTACAGAGGCAGTGTAGAAAGAACTGATTTTTCTGCAAAAAAGTCATCAAATTATTTGGTAGTTCCAAATAATTTGCTACTCTCTCTCTCATTGGCGCCACGCCAATAACTACACTCTAATTTTTTTCTCCTACGCGCGCGAGGGCATACCGCGTAAACCCCGATTAACAAAGGGCTCAACCGAGTTCCCTTTGTTCGCTTTTTCATGCCCTTTTTACAATTGTCTGAAAAAGGATATAAGCCGCTTTCATGGCAAGTAAAAGAAGTCAAATCAGCATTGCTCAAAAATATATCAATATGAAAGAAAAAGAAAAATACAAATCCAGCACAGACGACCTTATGTCTTCCCTCAGAGTGAAGTCCTCGCCATAGAGAACGTAAAACCGCTTCGCTGGCAGTCCTGCCGTGCAGCCAGGTGGTGGCGGTGGCGGACACGTCAGCATCGAAGGTCCCACGGAAGACAATGATGACAACGAAATCTCGGGTGCCAAGAGCTTTAATCTTTGGGAGGATTAGAAACCTACTACAAAAACCTCCCCGCCCCTTCCAAGAAGAGGAGACGTCTGCAGTGCACAGGTTATTCACAGTAAATCAAAGGTAAACAAGTAAAAAAAGTTAACAGGTAAATAAGTAAAAAAAGACAATTTAATAATGGAAACAATTCATAACGTATTGAGGCATCACGCCCACAGGATAGCGTTTGCGCTCTCCTGTATCGCAGGGCTCATTTTAGGCTCATGTGCCGAAGAAGACCTCGGGAACAGGAATGGTGGCGACAAAAATGTTGCCGTGACATTCAACGTGAGCAGTGCACAGGACAATGCACAACAGGCTGCCAAAGCCATGCCGGGTATGCCCGTGACGCGCGCAGCATTCAGCGAGCAGTTGGGCATGATGAACCTCACGCCCGAGAACCTCACTTCACATAAGCTCGCCGCGCAGGGCGCTGCCGACCTCTGCCTCATTGAGACTACAACAGCGGGCATAGATGAGATACCACGCCAGGCAGCCAAAGGCGCGCCGACCCGTGCCAACATCACCCAGTTGCCAGATTTAGGACACTTTTCTTCTTGTGGCTATCGTGGCACCACCGCTGGCAGTATCAGCTCAACTGCGTGGTTCTACAACAAAGACACCAATCCCAATGGTACACTTGTCAGTCCCATGCTTTGGGCCTGGGGACAGCCTTTCGGCAAATTTTATGCCGTCTATCCGCAGGTGACTTCCAGCCATACGAAACTTACCATGTCGCCAGAGAGCTACGCCTCTACGCCTTACGTGGACTTCGAGGTGGAGCCCGACGTGAAAAACCAGAAAGACCCTCATGACGGCCTGCTCGGGCGTGGTACACTATGCCACGCAGTTTGTTGCTCCCACCACCAACCTCAAGTTCCGCCATGCCCTGACTGCCGTGCGTTTTTAAGGTGGGACAAAATCTTTCGTTGAACAAAAACTATTACCAAGGTAGAGATTATCGGCGCCAAGAGCAAGGGCCGCTCACATTGGCGACCGATGAGAACGGCACCGATGCGGCATGGAGCAACCTTGACGCCCCGAAAACGTTCACCCTCGGCGGCGACGGTACGGTCAACGTGAGCACCTCCGAGGCTGTAAACAATATCATCATAGGCAAGGCGGGCGACAACTATACGTTCTACATGATCCCGCAATCGCTCTCGGGTGTACAGGTAAAAGTATACTTCGACAACAGTCCCACCCCAGCCATTACCGCTAACCTTGCAGGCAGCTGGAAAGCAGGAACCACTAAAACCTACGCCCTCTCGCAGAATACCTCCACATGGAATTATACGCTCAGCGTGACTTCGCCCACTGCTGCTGAATACAATGCCACTTCGACAGACAACTATACTATTCAGAGCTACCGCACTGATCCAGCTACCAGCACGCAACAGGCCGTAAAATGGAAAGTGGTAGGTTATGATGTCAACGGCGACGGCGTTTTCACCATGAGCGAGAAACCCACATGGCTCTCGTTGAGCAAGATCGAGGGCGATGGTGGTACGACAGCAGAGTCGAACACTGGAACACTGATAACTGATTATCAGGATTTTGCTGCAGAGCGCAATGCTAAGCTCAAGGCTGCTACGCCATTGGGTACTTCTGTTGCTCCTTACGATCTGTCTATGCACAATTATAAGGGCGATCCGACGCAGCGCAACACCGCTAACTCATATCTCATATCCGCGCCGGGCTGGTACAAGATACCATTAGTCTATGGCAATGCCATCACAAACGGCGCTACCAATAGTCATGCCTACATCAGCCAGGCACCGACCGGCACACCAAACGAACAACGTATACTGCGTCATTTTAGAGATCACGCCGGGCAGAACATTACCGACCCTTGATTACGCAAAGCAATGGCGGAGCCAACGCACCTGATGCTGCCAAGTTAGTATGGGCAGACGAGAGCGGAATTGTAAACAGCAGCAGCTTACAAGTGACAGGAAGCGGAACCAATGCTTATGTGCAATTTGAAGTCCCTACCGCTACTATGACAAATGGAAATGCTGTCATCGCTGTCACCCGGGGCGGAGTTGTCGTGTGGTCGTGGCATCTGTGGTTCGCTCCTAAGGAGGTGTTGAACACTACGGAGGTGACCAATGCTCAGAGCAAGAAATACAAATTCGCCAACGAAACTTTAGGCTGGAAAATATACTACATACGTGGCAACGAATTATTCTTCTCCGCGCAGCGTGAAAGTGAAAGTGGAGCAAAAGCACAGGTCAGGTCGGTAACATACAGGCAGGCATCATCACTATCACGCAGAATAACTACAGGCTGCGCGAGGGGTACTCTGCACTATACCAGTGGGGCCGTAAGGACGCGTTTCCTGGTGTTGCTTCTGTCGCTGAGGGTAGTTATGGGTATTACAAGAATGGCTCAGGAAGTTACTTATATCAAGACTGTATTTTTGCATCCCGAGACGATGATTTATGCATTAGAGGGAACTAAAGGTTATGGCGGGAACCCCACCCATTGGAGCAACCTTTGGTCAATGGACCATATCACAAGAACTCTTATGGACGATCCTGTTGTCAAGACCATCTATGATCCATGTCCGGCCGGATTTAAAATGCCGGAAAGCAATGCTTTCACCGGCTTTATGAAGGGATCTTACACGCCGAATGCCAGTGGCACGTGGGACAATGGCTGGAACTTCAACAACAAGCTCACAGCCCCCGATGCCACCATTTATATCCCTGTTACGGGACTTCAAAATTCTTCTGGTGGTTACATAAGTAACGTGGGTATGGACGGCTGGTACTGGACAGTTGGTGGCTACAATGGTGATATTAACGAGGACTACCAGTTCTATGTCAGCAAAACTTCCGCAGGTCTGAGCAATATAGATCATGACAATGGACTTGCCGTCCGTCCCATCTTCGACGAATAATCCGATTGATTTGATTCATTTGATTTATTGCCTGCGGCTTTCAAAGCCGCAGGCGTAAATACCGCTAAAAAGAAGTTTTTTTCATGCTTCTGCACACTGCAGAGAGGCCAAAATGAAGTTTTTCATGCTTCTGCACACTGCAGAAAGGCCAAAATGAAGTTTTTCACGCTTCTGAACATTTCAGAAAGGCCAAAATGAAGTTTTTTTCACGCTTCTGAACGTTTCAGAAAGGCCAAAAATGGAGTTTTTCACGCTTCTGAACATTTCAGAAAGGCCAAAATGGAGTTTTTCACGCTTCTGAACATTTCAGAAAGGCCAAAATGGAGTTTTTTTCACGCTTCTGAACATTTCAGAAAGGCTTAAAAGGAAGATAATGAAAGAAAATAATGTGTAGAATACTAAGAAACAATAAAAAAAGAAGGTGGTACATAAAACCATCTTTATAATTTTTACTTTAATATAATACAAATGGAAAAAAATTTAAGATTAAGATTCCTAAAATGGCGTTAGTAAGCGGCAGTCATTGTGCCCGCTACACCAATTCTCATCACCTGCAATTCATGTTCAACGTCTATGCATTAGTAAAAGCTGGCGACAAAGTGAAGTTGCACCTCACCGACGAACTGCTCAAGACCTGGAACGACTGCATCGAATTAGAAACGGAGCTAAACAAGCAGGCCACGGCCACGGTGCACACCGAACAGATGGCTGCGCTCGACCACCAGCGCGACACGCTGTTGACCAATCTCTTTGGCATTGTTCGGGTGCAACTGAAATCGCCTGTGCAAGCCGTTAAAGAGGCTGCCCAAAAGCTCGACAAGGCGCTCGGAGTTTACGCAGGCATTCAAAACAAAGGCAGCTGATGCCGAAACGGCCGAAGTGCGCGGATTGTTGAAAGATTTGGAGCGTTTTCTCAGCCGAGATGACCGCCTTGGGGCTTGCGCCTGTCATGGCAGAGTTAAAGACCGTGAACGAAAAGTTTCAAACCGTCTACAACGAGCGCCAAGTGAAGGTTGTTGATGCAAAATTGCCCCCTCTGGTTGAGGTTCGCACTCAAACCGACGCCGTTTTCAATGCCGTGTGCCACTATATTGAGGCCAGTTATCTGCTCGCAGCGACCGAAGACGACCGCCCGCCGATTGAGCGTTTGGTGGACCAAATCAATCGGGAGATAGACCACTTCAAAACGGCCTATAAACAGAGTGCGGCGCAGAAAAAGCCTTCACCGGCAGTGAAAGAACGAGAAGAAAAACTCAAAGCAGCCATCCCGGCCTTCGCAGAAAAGGCTGGCTATGACGAGGGCGCTCTCACCTACACGGGTAAAGGCAAGGGCGCAGGCATGAAACGCCAATATGAACTCGCCATAAAAAGACCGCAAGACTGCTGACGGCAAACCTGCCACAATTTGGGTGGTCATGGCCAAAGATGGCTCGCTGTATCTCGTAGAGGAGAGAAGAAGCCGAAAGCAGAGGGCGGAACAACCGAACAGCCCAACTTCGGCATTAAACATAAAAAACCAACCATAAAACTGTTGAGCTTTAGGGAAATGCGCAAAAACCGCATTCATAAATTAACTCTTATTGCGACGAAAACCTGCGCAGTGGCGTAGTTATACAATAGATATCGTCATAAATACTCCTAAGTCTCAAAGTGGTGGTGCAGCGCTGTTGCGATAACAGTGCTGCACCCTTTTTATGCGGATTTGATTTTTATACTTAAATCTCAATTCATCAAATACTAAAAAGAGCCGTTTGAACGTTGTTATAACATACGAATCATAAATCTTTGAAACCAAGAACGCAATCTATAAAAAAATAACCATCGCATGAAAAACAAGAATCATTTCAGCTGCCATTCTCGCCATAGGCTTGATGGCTTTGGGCCTTTTCATCAAAGGCGGTATCGACGATTATGCTAACAAAGACCGACAGGTGAGTGTGAAAAGGATTGGCCGAACGCGAGGTCGCTGCAGACAAAGTGACGTGGCCCATCGTGTCGAAAGAACAGGGCAACAACCTGCTTGAACTCTACGACCGCATCGCCGTGAAGCAACAAAAGATTAAGCAATTCTTAATCAAAAGCGGCATTCAACCCAACGAAATCAGTATAAACCCACCAAAGGTGGTTGATGTAAAAAGCCGAGCAGTATTCTTCAAACGAAAGAGAATATCGCTATTATGCAACGCTCATCATCACGGTTACTTCACACAAAGTAGACCTGGTGAGAAGCATTATTGCCCGTCAAGGTGAGCTGCTTAAACAAGGCATCGCCATCGTTGCAGACGACAACGAAGACTTCATCGACTACGACTATGTTTCGTTCAAGGCCATGAAGCCTCGCATGATGCAGGAAGCTATCGCCAACGCAGAAACGACTGCCCAGCAGTTTGCCAAGAACAGCCACTCAAAACTCAATAAAATTGTGAGTGCAGACCAAGGCCAATTCAGCATTGAAGACCGCGATATAAACACGCCTTATATCAAGAAGGTTAGAGTGGTGACCACCGTAACCTATTCACTGAAGGACTAAACACCCCCTTTGCTTTAGTCTCTCCATTTTGTTTTCAACTCAATGGAGGGGCTTTTTTATTTTCTTCAGATACGCTGTCGGGTAGTCTCCAAACACTTCCTTGAAACTCTTTCGGAAATAACTCACACTGTTCATGCCAACGCGGAAAGCTGCATCGCTTACCGAACAATTCTCATTGAGCAGCAAACGTTCGGCATATTCCATTCGGTAATGACGGATATATTCGTTTGTACCAATTCCCGTGAGACCTTTCATCTTGCGATAAAGCGTTGAAGTGCTCATGTTAAGAGCATCTGTCAGAAGACTGATATCAAGGTCATCGCCGATGTGTTCATCAAGCAGCCGGTTCAGTCGGTCAAGGAAAGCGCGGTCTTTCTCTCCCATCGCCTGCATCAGAAGTTCATGTTTCTGTTGCAGGCTGTCAGTCCCGGCAATAGGTTTAGCATGGAAAACAGCCAACAGCCGTTGCCGCTGTTCCACCAAATTATGCACACGAGTCCTTAATAAAGAACTGCTGAAAGGCTTCGTCAAGTAAGAATCGGCCCCCGACTCATAACCTTCTTCCTTTGCCTCATTGCCGTCTTTTGCCGTAAGAAGGATGATGGGCACATGACTTGTACGCACGTTTTCCTTTACCTTTCGACAGAGTTCGTTACCATCCATATTCGGCATCATGACGTCAGAAATAATCATATCAGGGATAATCTCCAACGCCATCTGCAATCCCTCTTGCCCGTCAGCAGCTTGCCTTACATCGAAATCATTGGCAAACACATCGGCAATGTAAGTTCTGATGTCAGGATTATCCTCAATAACAAGCAGGATTTCGCGCCCGTCATGCTGTGCAACCTCTTTCGGTTCAACATCCGAAAAGAGGCGCTCTGCACTTCACCATGCAAAGCATTCGGATAAACTTCATCTTCCTGAAGACGCACAATAAACGAAGAACCTTTCTCAACTTCACTATCCACATGGATCTCTGCTTCATGCAAGGCCACAAGGTTCTTCACCAAAGCCAATCCAATGCCCGTTCCTGAAGCTTGATGAGCACCATTCTCCTGATAGAAACGGTCAAAGATGCGGGGCAAGGCAGCTTTCGAAATACCATGTCCAGTGTCATGAACTCCAATTTCTACATATTTCTTCCCCTCTGTTTCCACGCGACCTACTGACACAGTGATACGTCCTCGATCGGTATATTTAATGGCATTCGACACCAAGTTGTCTACAATGATGTTTACAACCTCCTTATCATGATAAATAAGAATGGAATTATCATGAGCTTCAAAACGGATTTTCACAGCATTCTTTCTATTCAACTCCTCGTATTTCAGTTCCACTTCGTGCACCGTTCTGACAATATCATCTCTGACCACACAGAGCCTTCGGTTGTCTGTTTCTGTTTTTTTCGGAATTCCAAGATCTGACCAATGAGTTTCTGTAATCGATGCGCACTGTTACCTATAACCTGCAGTTTATGCCGCATTCCATCGCTCAGTTCGCTGTTTCGGGCAAAGTCTTCGAGAGGGCCGATAATCAGAGTCAGGGGCGTTCGGAGTTCATGTGTGATGTTCGTAAAGAAGCGCAAACGCTCATCATTGAGTTCCTGTTCATGCTCATGTTTTTTCTTTTCGGCTGCAAGCAGATATTCGAGTCGCATTTTCCGCATATAGAAACGAAAAGCCCAAGAACAGAAGAATAAGCGCCAGCATCACATAAACGAGCTTTGCCCACCACGTGAGCCAAAGCGGTGGATTGATGGTCAATTCTAACGAAGTCAACTGCTGTCCCCACTCCTGATTGTGCAATCGGCATTTCACCTCAAGTCGATAGCTGCCATATGGAAGGTCACTGAACGTGATATTATTCTCTTCCGTAATCTGCCATTCGCTCTGCAATCCTACGAGCCGATAGCCATATTCAATGCGCCCGAGCAAGGCATAGTTGCGCACATTGAAATGTATGGTAAATGTGTTTTCGTTACTTTGCAGACTTACCTTCTGCTTTCCAATGAGGTTCAGCGTACTGTCTTTCATGAAAGTTGCGTCATGCGGGATATCCACAGCAGTCACAAACACCTCCGAGGGCCTGCCTTCTGACCAGTACATTCCGCGGATTAAAGCAGGTGAGTCCCTTCGTACTGCCGAAATAGAGCATGCCCGAAGCACTGACAGCCACGCTCCCCGGATTGTAGTTTCCCATGGCTACATTGTCGCGGTAGTCATAGTTGACGAAATAATCCTTGCCCCGTTTCATGCAACTGATGCTTTTATTCGTGCTCACCCAAAGGTTTCCCTGCTCATCTTCCGCAACAGCCCGAATATGAAGATTGTTCAAACGGCTTGCCGCGGCATAAGTAGTGAAAGCACGAACATCACCTTTAGGAAAGGAAACAAGCCCCTCACCCGTAGCACACCAGATGCATCCGCGTCGGTCAGCAATAACGGCATTCACTGTGTTCGATGGGAAACCTTTGGGTTTTGTCAGCTGTCTGATGAGCCTCATCCGACTGTCATAGACCAACAGTCCACTGCCAAAAGTGCCTATCCACATACGCCCCTGACAATCCTTGACTACAGAACGAACTAAATTATTCTTCAGATTGTAATGCTTTATCACTTTCTGCGTGTTGATATCAACAACATAAAGTCCCTTGCTTGTGCCTATCCACATATGCATTCCGTCTTCAAAGAAACAGCGGACATCCTGCATTTCATCAAAGACTTTCCGCATACTGCTACCTGAGCTCCTGACATAGGCATTGTCAGAAAAAGGCTCCTATCCATATATTTCCCCTGCTGTCGCAATGGATTGTCTGTATCGAACGACCGGGAAGTTCTATCGGAGCAGCCACACGCGCCATGTCTTTTATCAAACAAGTTCAGGCCGTCACCATCCGTTCCTGCCCATAACAAGCCGTGATGATCAACCGCCAAACCCATCACTGACTTTGTAGAAAGATGATAAACTGGGTCTACCTGCCCATAAGTAATCGATTTGAACAGAGGCTGTTCTCGGCTGACGAAGTTGATACCGGCCCCATAAAGACCTAACCACACATTGTGATAATGGTCTTCAAGCATACAGCGCACACTGCTTCCACCCAGATGTCCGTTGCCCTCTCCTTCTGAAATATAGTCAAACTTGAAGTTTCCAAACGACTGACCGAGCGACTGACGAATGTCTACAATGACCACACCACCCAACTCGGTAGCCAACCAAAGCCTCCCGTCCGACATCTGCTTTATCTGGAAAACGGGATGTATGGTGCCACGAGGATCGGCAACATGGTGGAACTTTCCCTGCAGCGGGTCGAAAAGATCGAGTCCCTTATTGGTACCAACCCATATCAATCCGTTTGCACTCCGAAAGACACAATGCACCTCATTGCCCGATATGCTCTGCGGATTTCGGTCATCATGCCGATAATTATAGGCTGCACGGCTCTTCACATCAATGACAGAAAGGCCATCATACACATGCCCCACATAGACTATTCCGTTACCTGCATCGAAAACAGTCCACATCTGATTGGAAACCAGTCCGCGTACGGTTTTCTGATTGAAATGGTGGAAACGCTCTTTTTCGGTCGAAATATTCGAGTCCCGCCCAATAAGTTGTGAGCCAAAGGTTCTTATCTTTGGCCAACGATAGCGAAGTAATGTCGTTTGTGATAAGGCTATGAGGATCGTTGGCACGATGCTGATAGCATGAAAACTCATCGCTGTCATAGTCGAAGACGTTAAGTCCTTCGCGCTGAGTCCCTATCCACATTTTGTTTTCCTGTGGGTCATCAAGCAGACAGTTCAACTCGTTTGCCGTGATGCTGTTGCGGTCTTTCACATGATAATAACTGAAAAAGCGCGATCCGTCAAAGCGGTTCAACCCCTCTTCTGTGGCAAACCCAGATGAAACCATACTTGTCCATAGCCATCTGCATCACGTAGTCGCTTGAGAGTCCGTTGGTCACATCAAGTGATTTTTACTATGAAACGCTGGGCCAAAGCGTGAGCACAAAAAGCATAAAATCAACAGGGTTAATAAGATTGTTCTTTTTCATCATAGAAGATTAGATTGCGCAACAAAGGTATGACTTTTTTTATGAAAAACAAGCATAGAAATAAAAACAGATATACATACAAAAAAAGCCTATCCTCAATCCTGCTGCTAAAGAAAGAGTGAAACACCACGACATTCACTCTTGTTTCTCATTTGCATCATATCACGCTGTAATCTGAGTCTATTTACAGTGCAATCAGAATCAAATCGCAACGTGAAATGACACAAACTACAAGACTTCAACATAATCTATTTTACACTTGAAAACAGAAGAAAACGTTCAAAAAGATACTCAAATACATCATTGAACGATTTGAACATCATTTTGAACGATTAGAGAATAGCAAATATATTACAAAAAGATTAAATTTGCAGATAATAACATAAACCATCAAAACAAACCTATTATCTATGACAACAAAATTTCGTGTACGTTGGCTTTTGCTAACGATGTTGACGGTATTTGCCGGTCTCTGTCTCACCTCTTGCAGCAGTGATGACGACTATCCTACTGTTGACGGCAAAGCACCAACATTAACATTAAATCCCACAAGTATTAAAACCGAACCCGGACGCAGCTTCACAATCAAGGGAGTCGCTAATGATGCCGACGGATTGAAATCTATCAGATTGGTCAACAAAAGCCTTTATCTCGACAAGACGATTGACTTTCTGACCTACTATCCCGACACCATGCTCCATGAATACCAGCTCAGCTATGCCTATCCCGGCAATGAAACATGGAGCGAAAACGACACGTTCCCCATTGAAATCACCGTAGAAGACGTGGGAGGAGAACTACCACGCAGACCCTAACCATCACCACAAACGGCGACTTCAGTAATCCGGTCTTCACATCGGCACCTTCTTCTGAGCTGACAGTACTGCTGCAAAATCCTAAGTTGTCGTTAAATACCACTGTCAGCGACAACAAGAATTTGGGCTACATCCTTGTTTCTATTCCCGGACTCAGCATTCATGATAGCATTCCTACAAGTGGAAAAAAAGCTATCAGTTGCAGAAAGAATACAATATTCCTGCAAATGAAGCGAGCTATGAAATGACGCTTACCGTGGGAGATGCAGAGGGATAATACCACTACGACAACAAGCAAAATCAAGGTGAGTGACCTACCTGATTTCGAGAAACTTTACCTTGCCGATGTGAACGATGCAACCGACCTTAGCACAGCACTCTATGGTGTTCCCATGCTCATCGAGCACACTGGAAAGTATCAGTATAAAGCACATTATTATAATAATAAAGTCGGAACACCTATCCGTTTCATTCCACAAAAGACCGATTTCCAACCTATCTGCTTCGGTGAAGACCCGGCAACAGGACTACTGACCAGTAATCCTTCAGTGGCAAAACCTATCATTCTCGACAAGACGGGCTATATTGAGATTACTTTCAACACCGTTACAGGGAGACTATGATATCCATTCTTGGACACCAACAACAGCGAGCATGGTACTTGATGGTAGCAAAAAGGTTGACTTTGGTGATGGTTCCGGCGAACAACCAGCACAGATTTGTTTAGCAGGAGAAGGGCTACCCGGTGTAGGAAATTGGGTGACTAATCCTAACGCAGGCGTCTTCTTACTCAAGCAGGATAAGGGCAATCCTTATCGTCTCTATGCAGAAATGAAACTCAAGAAAGGCACAAAAGTAGCCTTCACCATTACTCAGACGCACTGGTGGGGCTGGTGGCCCGAACCATACTGGCGTTTTGACAACTCTGGAATGAACGAGAAAAACGTCCTGAACGGCGGTGACAATATGAAAGCCGTTATTGCAAAACAAGATGGAACCTATCTCTTCGAGTTCGACTATGCCCTGCTGCGAAGTCGTATCACACTCGTGAAATAAAAACGAAATACCTAATAACACAGTTTATAATTTATGAAAAAGATCTTTCTTTATATTATTAGTTAGTCTCTTTTGCACTTAGCCTTCATGCACAAAGTGTAAAGATTACGGGTAAGGTGATGTCATCTGCTGACAACGAGCCACTAATTGGTGCTTATGTCAAAGTACCTGGTACATCTATCGGAACTGTTACTGATATTGACGGAAACTTTACTATAACAGCCGATAAGGATGCCACCATTGAAGTTACTATGGTGGGGTATAACACTCAAAAGATTGCTCTCGGCGGACGTACATCGCTGAACATTACGCTGAAAGACGCTGTTTCTGACCTGAACGAAGTGGTCGTTATCGGTTACGGTGCGGTGAAGAAAGGTGACCTCACCAGCAGTATTTCAGCCATAAAAGGCGACAAATTAGAGAAACTGAGCACGGGTAATGTGATGAATGCTCTGCAAGGTCAGGTCAATGGTGTACAGATTAGCAACTCTGGAGCACCCGGAGCTTCACCTCGTGTAATTATTCGTGGTATCAGCACGATTAATGGTTCTGATCCTCTTTACGTAGTTGACGGCATGCCTGTAGGTACGAAATATCAACTTTCTTAACCAAAATGACATTGAGAGTATGCAGGTATTGAAAGATGCTTCTGCGGCAGCTATCTATGGAACACGTGCCAGTAATGGTGTCGTTTTGATTACCACCAAGAAGGGAGCAAAGGGCGAAACCAAATTCACGGCATCTGCAACTGTAGGTTTTCAGACACTGAGCAAACCTAATATTGCAAAAGCGTCAGAATATGAAAAGGTATTTAAGAGTCGTTATACCAACGACGGCCAGACAGCAAACTATCATGGCATAGAAAATATTACCGATACTCAAGGCACAGATTGGTGGCATGAGACTCTACGTAGTATAGCTCTCCAACAGAACTATAATATCGGTTTCACAGGTGGCAACGATAAACTACTTTATTCAGCCAGCATTGGTTATTTCAAACAAAACTCACAATATAAAGTAGGTGAATGGCAGAAACTAACAGCTCGCTTCTCAATGGAATATAAATTCAGCAATATCATTAAAGCTGGCGTAGACTTCACACCAAAGTATGAGAATTGGACTAACACACCAAACCTAATGGGAGCTATCATGGCTATGGATCCAACAACTCCAGTCATGCGAGAACAAAGTACATGGACTTCAAATCCCTACAGTAACTATGCCCGTTCGAACAACAATCAGGAATGGAATCCTGTAGCTTCAATGAACAGACTTGATGCGCACTCTGATGAATATGGTCTATTGGCAACACCATATCTTCAAATCTGTCCAATTGAAGGGCTTACTTATCGGACACAATTCGGTGTAAATGCACGTTTTCGTCTTAGCGACAGCTATACCCCAAACTTCTTCATAGACAACCTTGAGCAAGCCGAAAAGAGCAAAGCAAGCCGTAAAATGGAAAATTGGGTGGATTGGAACTGGACCAACACGCTCACTTACATGAAGACATTCAACAAGGTTCACAACCTCAATGTTATGGTGGGCTACACGATGGAACGTTTCCAAGACTACTATCTTGATGGTAGCCGTGATGAGATTCCATCCAATACAGCCACTATGCGCTATATCAGTGCAGGTACAAGCAATATGCAAGTGAGTGGTAACAACGCTTATTCTTCACTCATTTCATATCTTGGCCGTGTGATGTATAACTACAATGAACGTTATTATCTAACAGCTTCCCCTACGTCGTGATGGTTCATCTAAGTTCCCCACAGGCAACAAATACGCCACCTTCCCAGCTGTCAGCGTAGCATGGCGCATAACAGGTGAGGAGTTCATGAAACAACAGCATATCTTCGATGACCTAAAGCTTCGCCTCGGTTGGGGTAAGGTTGGAAATCAGAATATATCCAATTCTGCTTATACAAGTTCCATTGCTACGACACGCTATGTTTTTTTGGTCGTGACGCAGCAACTGCCATAGGTTCTACTATCGGTTCTATCGGCAATGCCAATGTGAAATGGGAAACTAGTTGAAGATTATAACATCGGTCTCGACATGTCTTTACTCAACAACCGACTTAAAGTAACAGCCGACTGGTTTACCAAGAAGAGTCATGACATGCTCATGAAAAAAGACAATTTGCTTATTCTGGGCTATCCTATGTGGAATGGGCAAATGTGGGAGAACATTGGTTCAATGAAAGCAACGGGTTGGGAACTCGGTATCAACTGGCAAGACCAGGTGGCGGATTTCAGCTATGGTGTCGGCTTAAACCTCAGTTCTACACGCAACAAGGCCATTAACTTGAATGGAAACTATATTTATACAGGTGGAAGAAATGGAGACTTTGTTATTCGTAACGAAGAGGGAAAAATTGATTTCACAGTTCTATGGCTATGTAGTTGATGGCATTTTTCAGAAACAAAAACAGAGGTAACATCCTACACTGACGAGCACGGAACACCGATGCAACCCAATGCACAGCCTGGAGATTTTCGCTATAAAGACATTAACCACGATGGCAAGATTAATGAGAAAGACAAGCAATATATCGGTAATCCATTCCCTGACTTTGATGATTGGTCTTAATCTCAATGCTGCATATAAGGGCTTCGACATCCTCGCTCTATTCTACGGAACTTTAGGAAACAACATCTATAATCTTAACCGCGAGCGCTACTTTGGAACTAACGGAGCCAATGTATATGCTGGAACACTCGACAAGGCATGGCATGGTGAGGGCACAAGCACGGAGTTTCCACGTCTAAGTGTCAATGATAGCAATGGTAACTTTACCAAACCATCAACTTTCTTCGTAGAAAACGGCTCTTATTTCCGCTGCAAACTTCTACAGATAGGCTACACTCTGCCAAAGAATATGATAAAGAACGTGACAATGCGCTTCACTTTAAGTGCACAGAACCTCTTCACATTGACAAAGTATACAGGTGCAGATCCAGAGACTGCCTCTATGGGTGGCGTAACCGAAGCAGGTATAGACTGGACCGGTTATCCCAACCCGCGTACCTTCCTCATTGGTATTAATATGAACTTTCTAACCTTTAACACTAATTAAAATCAATATGAAAAGATATATATTAGAGCTGACTTTTTGCAACGGCCTGTGCCTTTTCACTTTCCAGTTGCTCTGATTTTTTTAGAAGAACCAATCCTCGGTCAGCAGGGTATGGACAACTACTTCACTACTGAAGAAGAATGTGCCAAGCAGGTTATTGGCTGCTATCAGGGCATCGCTTGTGACGACTGGTGGCAAATCTACAAAGTTCTACAATGCCTCTGAAATGTGTACCGATGATGCATGGATGGGCAATACTACTCAAGATGCGGGCGACTATCGCCACCTTACCATGTACACAGGCAACACCATTGAGGCAGGAAATGCCTGTCAAAACTTCTGGCAATATCGCTACAAAGGTATCCTGCAATGCAACATTGCCATTCAGAAGATACCGGGACTCACCCTTTAACAACGAGACTTATAAACAACGTCTCCTCGGCGAAGCCAAGTTCCTCCGTGCCTATCAATATTTTGAATTGGTGCGAAATTTCGGTGGTGTTCCATTGATAAAAGAACTCAAAGATGCCAAATGAAATCAAGGGAATTACCCGTGCATCTGTAGCAGATAGCTATGCCATGATTGAACAGGATCTGCTTGATGCCATAGCAGTTCTACCTCTACGGTCTGCTCAAAGCAGTGCTGATATAGGGCGTGCCACCAAAGGAGCAGCCCAGGGTTTATTAGCAAAAGTCTATCTCTATCAGGAGAAAGTATAAGGAAGCTGAGGCCCAATTACAGGCGGTTATCAACAGTAATGAATATAAGTTGCTACCTAACTTCGGTGATGTTTGGAGCATGGATCATAACAACAGCGAGGAGTCTTTATTTGAAATCCAGACTTCAGGAGAAATATCTTATAATCTCGGTCAACGCTATTCTGTTGTTGTAGGCTCACGTGATGACTCAGGATGGTCATGGGGATTGCCTTCAAGTTATCTTGAAAAAGCTTTCAAAGATGAAGGGCGACGACATCCGTCTACTGTGGACTATTCTGCATCACAATCAGACTTATGTCCCTAATGACAATACTTGGAGTGCTACAAATCCCTACATTATAACACCTTCAAAGCATAAGAGTGCACGTTGTAATATGAAGCTTTACATTCCAATGGCAAAGCGTGTGAAACCTTATGATGCACCACATGTCGCCCTCAACTATCGTCTGTTACGCTATGCCGACATTCTGTTGATGTATGCAGAAGTAGAGAATCAGCTAGGCAAAGACACAGAAGCGCAGCAAGCACTCAACCAAGTGCGCAAACGTGTGAACCTCGCTAACGTCACTGCCACAGGCAAACAGTTGCGTGATGCTATTCGGAAAGAACGCCGATTAGAATTAGCTTTCGAAAACAACCGACTCTACGATCTGCGTCGTTGGAAGGATGATAATGGTAAAGCTGCTATCTGTAATGTCATGGGACCTAACGGATCATGGGTTATCTACAACACGAAAACCAGCACCGATCAATACGAAAAGAGCAATCAGAATGAGTCAAGTAGCGAAGGTTCTGCCTTCACAGAGGGGCGCGATGAACTCTTCCCTATTCCAAACTCAGAGATAATCCTTTCTGGAGGAAGTATCAAACAGAACCCAGGATATAACTAAGAATAAACGAATTCATCCCAAATACCTCTTCCTTCCTTTTAAAAAGAGATAATGATTACAACTCTTTCAAGGGGGCTGGAAGAGGACTTTCAAAGACCTAAACAATACAGATATGAGAAGATGCTATCTATATGCCTTTAACGCTGGCTTGTATCACATCATCCCTACGCTCAATCCACTTTTAACATTGCTATCAACCCTAATACAAAAGTATCAAACTATTGCGGACTTCGGTGCATCCGATTGTTGGACTGCTGAATATGTAGGACGTTATTTCAATGATATCCAGAAAAAAAGCAAGCTGCCGAATGGCTTTTCAGCAAAAGATATTGAAAGTGATGGTAAACCCAAAGGTATCGGTCTTATCAGCCTGGCGCATAAATCTTGGTGCAGGAAGTGCTGAGCAAGGTGCAGCAAGTAATATTGCCGATGAGAGCAGACGTGTTGAATGTTACCTCAACAGCGATGGTACTTATAATTGGAATAAAGCTCAAGGGACAGCAGTTTTTCATGCAACAGGCTAAGCAATATGGTGTCGAGCATTTCGTACTTTTCTCCAATTCTGCTCCCATATACATGACAAAGAATGGACTCGCCAACAACAAGAACAATGCCTCCAACGCCAATCTGAAGGATGAAGCCTATGATAAATTCGCCGAGTTTCTGACCACTTGTGCCGAGCATTTCACCACAAAAGGTTATCCCATTACATATATTTCACCCGTCAATGAGCCGGCTTTCAACTGGACAGATGGGCAGGAAGGTTCGCCCTGGCAGAACAAAGAAATCAGCAAGTTGGTACGTGAGCTCGATAAATCACTCTCAAACCACAGCCTCTCCACACTAATCATGACTCCGGAAGCAAGTTCTTGGGACCGCACTTATCAACACGCCAACGACTATGGCGGACGTGCTTCCAATCAGATAGAAGCCTTTTGAATCCTGCCAATACCGATACTTATATCGGCAATCTCAACCATGTTGCCAAGATTGTTGCAGGTCATGACTACTGGACTTTTGGGAGTAACAACGCTTTAATAACGACACGAACCAAGGCTTTGACCACTGCACAAAAATATGGTTTACAGCTGATGCAGACCGAATGGAGTATGCTTGATCGCGAACCTTCTGCAGAAACAGGCTTCCCTTCGTCATACGATGCTGCCTCAGACATGGATATTGCCCTCTTTATGGGTAAACTGATACACATCGGACTCACACAAGGTAACATGATTTCATGGTCATATTGGACCGCCATGGCACAATCACGCTACTCACAGAGAAAACCGCTTTGAACTGCTTCGCCTCAACGCTACAGGCGATAACGGATATGAAAGCTACGGCGACATCAAGAATGGTGGCACTGTCACTGCAACCCCTAACCTGTGGGTTTTAGGAAACTACAGCCGTTTCATCCGCCCAGGTTACAAGCGTATCTCACTTACAGGAGCCGATGATATCAATTCCCTGATGGGCAGTGCTTACCTTTCTCCCAAATGGCAAAGAAGTGATTGCAGTGTTTGTCAACATGAAAAAAATGTGGCCAAAGGTATCAAGATGAACAATGACAGTTTCGTGCAGAATGTCAGCTCTGTCAAGGCATATATCACCGACAAAGATAACAACCTAACGCCCGACCTATCGTTTACCAATCTGACAACACGCAATATTATCAAACCTCGAAGTGTCGTAACATTAGTATTCAACCTGTCAGTTCCTATGAATGTCAAAGCTATCCAAGCAAACAAAGTCCGCTCAACAGGAAGGTATTTTTTTAATCTCTGTGGTCAGAAGGTGGCAAACTCTTCAGCCGACATTGACAAACTTCCCAAAAGGCATATATATCATTAACGGCACAAAAATCTCCAAATGAGAATCCATAAACTTATATTTGCAGGGACTTTGAGTCTGTGTATTTATGAAGCTGTTTCAGCGCAAACTTCCACCTATCGTATCATGATCGACAGGCCCGAACAGACTATTATGCACTTCGGAGCATCAGACGCATGGAGCATGAAATACGTAGGATTGTGGCCCAAACAGCAGCAGAATCAGATTGCCGACTGGCTTTTTCAGTACCCAAAATGATGCCAACGGTCAACCACGCGGCATCGGATTATCTGTCTGGCGCTTCAATCTTGGCGCTGGAAGTGAGGAACAAGGCGATAGTTCGCATATCAATCTACCGACACGAACGGAGTGTTTCCTACGCCCTGATGGTACTTATGACTGGACCAAACAACAGGGACAACGCAACTTTCTCAGGTTAGCTAAGGAGCGTGGTGTACCCCATTTTCTGGCTTTCATGAACTCTGTTCCTGTTTATTTCACGAAAAATGGTTGGGCTACAAACACAGGGCGAGGAGGCACTATCAATCTGCGTGACGATGCATATGACAAGGTTGCTCGCTTCACGGCTAACGTCATGCGAGGTATTGAGCAGCATGATAGCATCCATTTTGACTACCTTTGCCCTGTCAACGAACCCGATGGACACTGGAATTGGATAGGACCTAAGCAAGAAGGCTCACCTGCTACGAATGCCGAAGTAGCACGTTTAGCCAAGGCTATCAGCAAGGAATTCAAACGTCAACGACTGCAAACAAAAGATTATGGTCAACGAAAGTAGTAACCTCTTATGCCTTTTTGAGAACGCATGAAACAGATTGGCAACGTGGCTATCAAATCCGCACTTTCTTCTCAAAAAGACAGCATAAGAACCTATCTCGGAAATAGCTATGGCATACCAAATGTTATCATGGCACACAGCTATTGGACCAATACACCTGTCAAAGAGATGCGCCGTATTCGTGAAGAGTTACGTGACACACTGCGTCATTATGGACTACGCTACTGGCAGACGGAGCTTTGCATTATGGACAACGACAAAGAAATCGGTGGCGGACATTATTTTTGATTATTCCATGCGCACAGCACTCTACGTGGCTCGTGTCATTCATCACGACCTTGTTTATGGCAATGCCGAGAGTTGGTCTTGGTGGAGAGCACTCGGCGGCGACTATCGCGATGGACTCATCCGGATATTGAGCAACGACGATTGGAAAACTGGAAAGGCTATTGATGCAAAACTCCTTTGGGCCTTGGGAAACTACAGTCGTTTCATCAGACCTGGTGCCAGACGCTACGACATGCAAGTCTTCGACACGCATGGCAGTCTTATTAAGGACGGAGAAACCGAGCCGTATGGTCTTATGCTATCAGCCTACAAGAATCAAGACGGCAGTTGGGTCGTTGTAGCTATCAACTATTCAGAAGGTACCCGCACAATAAACCTGCCCTTACCCGACAGAAAACCTGCGTGGAAACAATATCGCACATCAGATGTAACGGGCGAAAATCTCCGTCCCTATTGGTGATACCAATAGCTACATAACCCTCGAACCGCAATCCATAACAACATTCATCACACCATAAACATGAACAGAAAGTTTTATCTTAAAAACGATTATTACAACACTGTTGTTCAGCCTTTCCACACTCACAGCACTGGCTCGCGGTGGCGATTTCACCGCCGGCAAAAACACTTTTTTGCTTAATGGCCAGCCCTTTGTGGTCAAAGCTGCCGAACTTCACTATCCTCGCATTCCACGTCCCTATTGGGATCAGCGCATCAAGATGTGCAAAGGCACTCGGCATGAACACCATTTGCCTTTATGTTTTCTGGAACATCCATGAACAGCAAGAGGGTAAATATGACTTCACTGGCAACAATGACGTGGCTGCTTTCTGCCGATTAGCACAGAAAAACGGCATGTATGTCATCGTGCGTCCTGGTCCTTATGTGTGTGCTGAATGGGAAATGGGAGGACTTCCCTGGTGGCTTTTGAAAAAGAAAGATATCCGGTTGCGCGAGGACGACCCTTATTTCTTGGCACGTGTAAAGGCTTTTCGAGGCTGAAGTGGGACGCCAATTGGCTCCGCTAACCATACAGAATGGTGGACCAATCATCATGGTGCAAGTAGAAAATGAATATGGTTCTTATGGCGTAAACAAGCAATATGTCAGCCAAATTCGCGATATTGTGAAAGCTTCGGGCTTTGACAAAGTAACGCTGTTTCAATGCGATTGGGCCAGCAACTTTGAGAATAATGGCCTTGATGACTTGCTTTGGACCATGAATTTCGGTACGGGTTCGAATATCGATGCACAGTTTAAGCGTCTCAAACAGCTTCGACCTGAGACGCCATTGATGTGTTCTGAGTTCTGGAGTGGCTGGTTTGACAAGTGGGGAGCACGTCATGAAACGCGACCGGCAAAGGCTATGGTGGAAGGCATTGACGAGATGTTGAGCAAGAATATCTCCTTTTCGCTCTACATGACTCATGGAGGAACCTCCTTCGGTCATTGGGCAGGAGCCAATAGTCCGGGCTTTGCGCCCGACGTAACGTCGTATGATTACGATGCACCTATCAATGAATACGGCCATGCTACGCCTAAGTTTTGGGAACTGCGCAAGACAATGCAGAAGTACAACGGAGGCAAACGGCTGCCCGATGTGCCTAAACCCGCAGCGCCAATCATCACGATTCCGAAGATGACGCTTACTGAATTCAGTCCGCTTGACTTAGGGATGAGTATGCCAACAACGAGCCATGACATCAAAGAGTTTTTGAGGAAATGAATCTTGGTTGGGGTGCAATGTTCTACGACAACCAAACTTCCTCAAATTGAAAAAGTCAAGCCGGTTGTCTCTCAATGAGGCACACGACTATGCACAAATCTTTATTGATAACAAACTCATTGGCACGATAGACCGAACGAAAAACGAAAGAAGCATCAAACTTCCACCTGTGAAAACAAGGGGCAACCCTAACCATTCTTATCGAAGCGATGGGGCGTATCAACTTTGGACGGGCTGTGAAAGACTTTAAGGGAATTACCGAAAGTGTGACCATCGACACAGAGATTAATGGCCATGATGTGAGTTATCATCTCAAAAATTGGGTGATTGCACCAATTCCCGACAGCCATAAAACGGCACAACATGCTTTCGACAAGCTGGATGAAACCAATCGTTGCTTCAGTCCTATCAACTTTTCTTCGCCGTCTATCGGCTATTATCGCGGTTACTTCAACCTGAAAAAGGTGGGCGATACGTTCCTGAAATCTTGAACAATGGGGCAAGGGTCAGGTCTATGTCAATGGGCATGCGCTCGGTCGTTTCTGGCGCATCGGTCCTCAACAGACGCTCTATCTCCCCGGCTGCTGGCTGAAGAAAGGACGCAATGAGATTATCGTCATGGATATTGTCGGCCCGAAAGCGCCCGTGATTTGGGGGCAAGACCAACCCTGAACTGAATAAACTGCAGTTGGAAAAAGACCTATAAGCACAACAATCCGGGCGACCGCCCAGACCTCAATTCGGCTCAACCTGTAGCCCAAGGAGTTCTTCTTGCCACAGACCTTTGCCAAACTATAGAATTCAATCGCCCTGCCAAAGGCCGCTATATCGCCATAGAATGTAAGAATGTTCACGGCACAAATGATTATGTTGCCATAGCCGAACTCTATGCCCTCAATGCTGAAGACTACCGCATCTCACGCGATTCGTGGTCTGTAAAATATGCGGATAGTGAGGAAGAAGATGGAAATCACACGGGAGATAAGGCCTTCGACCAGCAAGAATCAACGTATTGGAAGACGCAAAAAGGTAGTTCTTTCCCCCATCTATTAGTCATTGACCTCGGTGAAGTGCGAACACTCACAGGCCTACAAGTCCTCTCTCGCACCGAAAAAGGAAGTCCGGGAGCACTGAAAGACTATAAAATCTTTGTGTATTAAACCTCATCACCGCACATCAAATGAAAGACCTAAGCTTTGGATTATTATTGAAATTCTGTTTCTTTTCAAAGCTTAGGCCTTTCGTTTCATTCATGCCCGATTCATTCTTACGCGGCCTTCCGCATGCCATTCCATAGGAATCAGCCATCCATCTGCGGCATATTCTGCCACCAACTGACGCATTTCGTTTGCCAATACGCATTTAATGACTTTCAATCCAAATGTTTTCTCTAAAAAACTACTATCTTTGCACAAAACGAATCGAATGAAACGGAACGAAATCTACCTACGCTTCTGCCTCTTGTTCATGGCGCTAACAAGTGTGCTCCCTGTGTTCTCACAAGGCTATCGCACGAACTTCATGCTCTCACCTGCCCATTTTTGCGACACGATTCCTCTTGAATTTGAAGACAATCAACTATACATTCCCATCACAATGCAGGGCCATCGGCTACGCATTAACCTTGACACGGGCTCAAGTCAAGGCATGATTTTCAAGGTTCTCGACTCAATTGGAACCGCGATTTGGGGAATGTTGTCTCGCGAGATGCCAATGATCACCTCGACACAATGAAGGTTGTGACCCTCCCTTCCTTTCAGTTGGGCCATCTCACCATTACTGATTATGTCGCATCTATCATGCCGAAACCCATTGCCAAAAGCCATTATGATGCCATCATTGGCTTTGATCTCTTCCAAAAAGGCATCTGCGCGAAGATAGATACACAGAAGAAGATACTCATTTTAACCGACAATCGTCATGCCTTCGACAACGAACCAGGCTACGACCTGCGCTATAAACTCAAATGGTTTGTGCCTTACGTGCTCGTGAGTCCCTTCATTCGTCATGTCGACGAGGTGCTTTTCGACACAGGTTCTCGCCCACTCTACACGATGAACAAACAGAGTTTCGACCGCCACGCCTATAAAAGTAAGAATGTAGAAAGCCAGGTTGAAGGGCGCACACGCGGTCAGTTAGCCATTGGAGTGCATGGCATTGAACTGCAAGACGAGGTGGCTTTCCTACATCTTGACCGCTTAAAATGGGACCGATTCGCCCTAACCAACATCCACTCTGTTACCACTCAAGGCTCAAGTCGAATCGGAGCACAACTGCTCAACTATGGAACGATAACGATAAATCCCTTCCGTCGCACATTAACCTTTAGGCCTTTTGTCGACAACGACAGCGTAGAGGTGGGCAATAAGCCCTTCCGTATAGCCTTCGTTCCTAACAAAGGACGAGCTTGTGTGGGCCTCATCTTCGAGCAAAGTGACGTCTACAAAGCGGGTATGCGACAAGGAGATATCGTGGTTTCCATTAATAGTAAGCCCATCAATAGCTTTGAAGAATTCCTCCACTACCCTTTCATTGACGGACAAGTTTACACGTTCACTGTACGAACTAAAGAGGGACAACTGAAAGAAGTGGTAAGTAAAAGATAATGTTTTGCACGCTTTTCATTACCTTTGCCATTAAAACCATGTAACCAAACCTTACCACAGAACATTAAAAACCTTTGCATGAAACACCTGATTCTACTTACCTTATCTTGCCTTTTCTGCCTTTCGACGATTGCTCAACCTGCACTTGTCATGCAAAACAACGTCACTTATCTGAACATGATGAATGGACTTCCGAGCAATTTTGTTGATGATCTCTACACCGATAGTTATGGATTCATGTGGATAGCAACCCATAGTGGTGGCCTTGTTCGTTATGATGGATATGCTTATCGCTACTTCGGCACAGGCAAAAGTGACATAACAACACACAGCAATACGTGTCATAACATCACCGAAGACCGCTTTCATCGCCTCTGGGTTTGTTTCGATGAATACACCGAAGTGATTGATTTAAAGACCATGAAGACCATTGTTCCGAAGAGCACGAACGACAAACTGCGACACCTTCTGCGTCAACTCTCCGTGAAAGTCTATTGTGATTACAAGGGTGCAATATGGCTTGTTGGGCGGTCGATGATAACCCATCTTAGCTTTGATCAAATGGGAAATGTGCACCAAATTCGCCAAATTGCTTACCAAGGGAATACTCCCGACGTCACGATAGCCGACATTAACCACGATGGAAGCCTATGGGCTGCCATTGACGGAGGGCTTTGTCGCCTCGTGGTTTCAGGCAACAAATTAGTGAAATGCTGTCTCGGCGCACCACTTTCTAAGCTTCATAACACCTTTATTACCTCCTTATTACGCCACCAAAACCATATATGGATAGGCACATGGCAAGGTCTTTTACGTTATGATATCACTTCAAACACCCTGCAAACTTATCGACATTCCAATGCCATTCACACGCTTTCGCACGATTATGTCTCGTCACTCGCCTTGTCTCCCAACAACCAATTGATTGTCGGAACCTTAGGCGGTGTGAACTTCTATCAACCTAAAAGCGATGACTTCTCCATGTGGACTACCGACAGCAAGCATCATCCTTTGAGCAGCAATTTCGTGAATTGCATCGCCGTTGACCATGGTTCAATCTGGATTGGCACAGAAACGGGAGGCATTATCAAGTTAAATCCGCGCCCACTTCAACTCGAAAAATTTCGCTCATTCAACCGAACCGACGAGTCTATCTGCCAATGCTGTCAATGCAATGTATGCCGAAGCAGACGGTACGTTGTGGGTAGGAACGGTAGAGGGAGGCTTGAATCGCAAGGCAAAAGAGGCGAAAACCTTCACCCATTTCACAACCGCCAACTCGTCATTAAGCCATAACGCTGTATCAACGCTTGCCGCAGATGACCATCAGAACTTATGGATTGGCACATGGGGAGGCGGACTTAACCTCATCAACCTACGCACCCATGCCACCATTCAGCGGTTAAAAGCTTCCCGAAGTCTATGCCCGCCTGACGCAGTTTATAGGCGCCTTGTGCATGGATCAACGCAATCATTTGATGTGGATTGGTACAAATGATGGTGTCTTTTGCCTTCGATTTACAACGTCATCAACTATTCGAGCCCTTCAAAAACTGCCGTAATATTCGTGGTGCTATAGGCGCAACAATCGACAAAGAAGGTTTCCTTTGGATGGGATGTGGAACAGGTGTTGTCAAAATCGACTTGAAATCAAACCACAGGAACCCACGGATATTCCGTTGCCAGCACATGACTTACAAGTTAGATGCACCCAAAAGTGGTATTATCGACAAGCTATGTGCCTTCTGTCAAGGGCGAGATGGCACACTATGGTTGGGCAGTAATGGATATGGTCTCTATAAAAGAATCGTCGATAAACACGGAAATCAGCACTTCAAGGCCTACACTCAACGCGATGGTTTGGCACACAATGCCGTGAGAGGTATCGTTGAAGATGCTCAAGGAATGTTATGGATTACGACCGAAAAATGGCTTGTCTCATTTCAATCCTCACCGCGAAACATTCACCAATTACACGACAAACGATGGTCTGCTTTCCTCGCAATTCTATTGGAATTCAGCCATAAAGGCTACCAACGGAACCTTATATTTCGGCAGCGATAAAGGCTTAACAGCACTGCTTTATCATCAACCGACAAGGCTTTTTCCGCGGTCGTTTGCGCTTCACTCGACTGCTTGTCAACAACGAAGAGGTTGGTGCCGACTCACAATATCTTTGTGAAGACATCCACCAAGCCAAGGAAATACACATCAGCGAGGCTGATAAATCCATCACGTTTGAATTTTCTTCTCTCAACTTTAGCAACGAAGAGCAGTGTGTTTACAGCTGCCGCATGAAAGGATTTGAACATGATTGGATTCAGTTAAAACCCGGAGAACACAGTATGCGCTATACAAACTTGCCACCGGGAGACTATGAATTTCAAGTGAGATGCGTCTCGGCAACCGATGATAACAATAACTTGACGGCCACAGTGCATGTAGTGGTGAGCCCACGCTTTTGGAAAACCTGGTGGTTTTGCCTGCTTTCACTCATCGCTTTTGCTGCTCATGGGGCGCTATCTCTATCAACAGCGCGTAAAAGTGGTGCGTCGTCGTGAGGCAGAACGACTCATGAAACCGATTGAGGAGGCACTCAATGAGAGTGAAGCTCCGTCAGAATTGCAGCAAAGAATTGAGGGAATACTCCATGTGCAGAAGAAGATGACCCAGAGCAAACAGCGTTGTTACCTGACCGATCAAACGGAAATGCAGGCAAAACAACAGCCCTTCATGGACCGCGTAATGGCCATTGTAGAGACACATTATAACGATTCTGCCTTTGGAGTGATGGAACTGGCCGACCAATTGGGCATGAATCGCAATCTCGTTAGCCGAAATATTCATGCTGAAACAGGTTGTTCGACAAGTCAATTCCTACGCAACTATCGTTTAGATGTAGCGAAGAAAATCCTCATGGGCAATCCTCATGACCGCAACATCACAGAGATTGCCTACAAAGTAGGCTTCAATGACCCCAAATATTTCACGCGTTGTTACACCAAAAGGTTTGGGGAAGCGCCCAAAAAGAGCCTTTCCAATGACACAAATACAAAGCAAGAAGAGTGACAACTCATGCGAAATAGAAGACAAAAATCATAAAAAAACAGCAAAATGATTTGAGGCAAAAAGAGCTTGCCATTAGACCCATTTCACACGATGATTTGACGCAAAACACGCGATGATTTGACGCAAACGACATTGGCTTTCTGTGCTGATGTTTTTATATCTTTTAGCCCATAAGTATGCTGAATGAATAGAGATTCGCTGCCACAATCAGGTTAGGGCTGTTTACGATGCAGCCTATTTTCCATCCCCTTTCAACACGACTTATCTTTCAGTTTGCAACACATGACGAATTGACATGGCTCATTCGGGATTGCATTTTATCATAAATTATACATTGAAAATAATAACGAAACGATAAAGTTCGTAATTTTGCATTGCATAAACAAAAGGTTGATTCAGATGAATAAACAAGTTTTTTTCAGACCAGTTCTCGCAAGCGTTGGAACAGGTTTAGATGGTCATTCCGCTTTATTCTGACCATTTTGATATTGTTGGTTGGTGTTTTCGTCACAATGTTTGCCCTCGAAGGGAGTCCAAATGTGCCTTTCAAGCACGACTATCGCAACGTTGTTTCGGCTGACAATGTCTTTCTGAAAGACAATAAAACAGCACGTACTTATAAGACCTTTCGCGACATCTTTGCGGAAAAAAGATGCATAACAACTATGCAACGGCTACCATTAACAAACATCGTTTCATAGGAAAGGGCGACGCACTAACAGCAAAATATATTGCCGAGTGGAACAACCCACGCCTTGGAGTGCGTGCCGCGTGGTATGTGAATTGGGATAATCGCTCATACAGATCATTGAAAAAGAACCTTAAACACCTGAATATGATTATTCCTGAATGGTTCTTTATCAACATGAAAAACCGACAGAGTAGAGTCGAGAATCAATGTAAAGGCGTTGCAACTCATGCGGAAATCGGGAGTGCCTATTATGCCCATGCTGACCAATAACGTTAAAGGTAGCTTCCGACCAGAGGCAATTGGGCGCATCATGCGCAACCCCATGAAACGCAAACAGCTGATAAACGATGTCATCACACTATGCAAACGATATCACTTTTCGGGTGTAAACATCGACTTTGAGGAGTTAAATATCAACGACAATCAACTCTTAACAGACTTAGTTAAGGAGCTTTCGACTGCCTGTCATGCGCATAATCTCTACCTCACAGAAGACATAGAGCCCTTTAATGAGGACTATGATGTCGTGGCATTAGCAAAATATTGCGACTACTTATTCCTCATGGCATACGATGAACACAACTCAACGAGCGCGCCAGGTCCTGTGAGTTCGCAGCAATGGATAGAGAAAGCAACAGACTGGGCGGCCCATTCTATCCCCAATAACAAGATAGTTTTGGCCATGGCGGCATATGGATATGACTGGTCAGGAAAGGATGATTGCGAGAGCATTTCATTCAATCAGTTGATGGCAACGGCTTTAGATGCGGGGGCAAAGGTACACTTTGACGACAACACCTATAACATTGATATGGCCTATCAGGATGAAACACCGGCCTACTTCATCGTATTTATTCCACTGATGCAGCCACAATGTTTAACACGATGCGTTTCGGCGCAGAATATCATCTGGCTGGTTACTCCGTGTGGAGATTGGGAACAGAAGACAATCGCCTGTGGAATTTCTATGGCAAAGATATGTCGTGGGAAAGTGTTTCATCGTTTAAGTTGCAGAAGATGATGCAACTTCCTGGTACGGAAGACGTCAATTATGTCGGTGACGGCGAGGTACTCAGCGTGGCATCTGAGCCTCATCCGGGAAAGATTAGTATTGCTTTGGACAAAGACGAGCAACTCATCGCCGAGGAACATTATGTGAAAATACCCTCTACTTACACGGTAGATAAGCTTGGGAAAGCAGGCAAAAAAGAACTTGTTATCACGTTTGATGATGGGCCAGATAGTAGGTGGACACCGACTGTTTTGCGTATCCTTAAGCAGTATCATGTGCCTGCAGCCTTCTTCATGGTAGGCTTACAGATAGAGAAAAACCTACCCGTTGTGAAACAAGTCTTTGATGATGGCCACACGATTGGTAATCATACCTTCACCCACCACAATGTAGCGGAGAACTCAGAACGCCGCACTTATGCCGAATTGAAACTCACTCGCATGCTCATTGAGAGCATAACGGGCCAGAGCACTGTGCTGTTTCGTGCACCATATAATGCGGATAGCGACCCTACTGAGCGTGAAGAAATCGAGCCAATGATATTGGCAAGTCGCAGAAACTATATCTTTGTGGGAGAATCTATCGACCCAAACGACTGGGAAGTTGGCGTTACTGCCGACCAAATCTATAAGAGAGTGATTGACGGAGTGCATCGCGGTGACGGGCATATCATTCTGTTGCACGATGCAGGAGGTTCGACTCGGCAACCTACACTCACAGCACTGCCACGCATATTGAATACACTTCAGCGTGAAGGTTACCATTTTATTTCGCTTGAAAAATATCTGGGTATGTCGCGTTCGCAGTTGATGCCCGTCATACCGAAAGACAAAGCATACTATGCAATGCAGGCTAACCTGTCGTTGGCAGAACTGATTTATCATGCAAGCGACTTTTTAACAGCGCTCTTCTTGGTATTCTTGGTTCTTGGATTTGCAAGACTACTCTTCATGTATATTCTCATGATACGTGAAAAACGACGTGAGAAACGGCGCTCTTATCCTCTGCTTGATAAGACAAACGCTGCGAAAGTGTCTATCATTGTGCCGGCATATAACGAAGAAGTAAACGTGGTGAGAACGCTGGAGAACTTGAAAATGCAAGACTATCCAAACTTCGATATTGTTTTTGTTGACGATGGTAGTAAGGACAACACATTGAAACGGGTGCAAGAAGCCTTTGCCGATGACCACAACATCGTTATTCTCACCAAGCAGAATGCAGGCAAAGCCTCGGCTCTAAACTATGGTATTGCACACACAACAGCCGAATATGTGGTTTGTATTGATGCCGACACACAACTGCGAAAGAATGCCGTTACGCTCTTGATGAGGCACTATCTGACTGACACGGAGGGCAAAATAGGAGCTGTTGCTGGGAATGTAAAGGTGGGAAATCAGCGTAACATGCTCACACGTTGGCAGGCTATAGAATATACTACGAGTCAGAACTTTGACCGAATGGCTTATGCCAGCATCAATGCCATTACCGTTGTACCGGGTGCTATCGGTGCATTCAGAAAGAAAGCCATTGAAGATGCGGGTGGCTTTAATACTGATACCTTGGCTGAAGACTGTGACTTGACAATGGGAATCCTTGAAAAAGATTATGTCATTGAGAACGAAAATGCAGCTATTGCGATGACAGAAGCCCCCGAAAGTCTACGCCAATTCGTCAAGCAACGCACGAGATGGACTTTCGGAGTGATGCAAACCTTCTGGAAACATCGTGCTGCTTTGTTCAGTAAAAAGCATAAAGGCTTCGGCTTATGGGCTATGCCTAACATGCTCATCTTCCAGTATATTATTCCTACTTTCTCTCCTCTTGCCGACTTAATGATGTTGTTTGGCTTATTCATGGGTAACGGATGGCAGATTTTTATCTATTATTTACTGTTCTTACTTGTAGATGGTAGCGTATCGATTATGGCCTATATTGTAGAGAAAGAGCCTTTATGGGTGTTGCTGTGGATTATCCCTCAGCGGTTCTTCTATCGCTGGGTGATGTATTATGTCATCTTCAAAAGCTATATGAAAGCCATTAAAGGTGAGCTGCAATCATGGGGAGTGCTGAAACGAACAGGCAATGTCACGATTGCAAATAAGTAATTCGACCTCATGAGAACAAAGAAACAGAAGATTTTTATTATCTTTGTGGTAAGCAAAAAAGATTGATATGATAAAAGCGTTATTCTTTGATATTGACGGAACATTAGTTTCTTTTTCGAACCCACGAGATACCAGAGTCAACGGTTAATGCCTTGGAAGAGGTGAAGAAACAAGGCTTAAAAGTGTATATTTCGACAGGGCGCCCACTCTCAATTATCACGAACCTGGGACAGATTCAACACTTAATTGACGGATATATCACTACAAATGGAGCGTATTGCTTTGTTGATAGGAATGGGAAACGAGAGATAATATGTTGCCACGATATCCCCCAAAGCGGATGTTTGTCAAATCCTTGACGCTGCAAAGAAATGGGATCGGCCTGTTGTCGTCGTGGGAACGAAAGACATCGCTATCTTTAATTACAAAGATATAGTTGATGATGTGTTTTGCAAAAAACTTGGAGTTACCAACATAGACTACCATAAACCCATCGAAGAAGTACTGAAACAACCGATTCTTCAGCTAACACCTTTCATCTCATCTGCACAAGAAGAAGAGCTCATGAGTGGCATAAAACAATGTACTTCAGGGCGCTGGTGTGATGATTTTACGGATATTACGAACATCAAAAGCAGACAAAGGGCAAGGACTTTTTGGCATTGGCTGCACACGAAGGACTGCGACTTAGTGAGACAATGGCTTTCGGAGATGGAGGTAACGACTTAAGCATTATCCAGCAAGCAGGCATAGGAGTGGCCATGGGTAATGGTAGAGAGAACGTCAAAGAAGAGGCCGATTATGTAACAACTTCCGTGGATGATAATGGTATTCGCAATGCCCTCATTGCTCAAGGAATAATAAAAGACGACCAGAAAAAAAGATTAAAAAAATTTGGAAACTTAAGGTTCTTTTTCCTACTTTTGTTGCATAAACTTTAACCCAAAACGTATGAAAAAAAGGTATCACACTCATTGCAATGACGGCATTAATCAGTTTGGCTGCCTGCAACAATCAACCCTAAAGTGAAGACTATGGCGACTGCCGAAGCACCAGAAGTTGCCATTGATTCGGCTTGCATGAAAGCCAATGCAGGAAAATATATGACTTATGATGGAAAAAGATCTATCACACTTAATGCCGACGGAACTGTGGAATGTAAGAATACAAAGTATAATTATGATTCATGGAATGTCATGACAAAGGAAGGAGATCAAGCCTCTTGTAGATTTAGTAGAAAGGGAATTGACCAACCAATATCAATTAGTGTGCTCATGGATCTTACCGAACATTCTATCTTTGTGGATTATGAAACGTTCAGAATGGCCGCTAAGAAAGAGATAAAATAGAAGAAAAGATTCATATAGCAAACTGAAAACCACAGCACTTTGGCCAAACATCAACAGGCCAAGTGCCTTAAAAAGGATAACGCATGAGATATGTTAATGAAACCGTTCGTCGTCAAGACAGACTGATGGATGAGGCACGTGCCATTGAATTATTAAGCACATCAGAGTATGGTGTGCTAAGTATGGTTGACAAAGATGGAACCGCTTATGGAGTTCCATTGAACTATGTATGGGACGGAAAGAACTCAATCTTCATTCATTGTGCCCCTGTTGGGCATAAACTTGAAGCCTTAGAAAAGAATCCAAACGTTAGTTTCTGCATTATAGGTGACGTGAAACTGCTCCCCAGTAAGTTCACTACAGAATATGAAAGCGTAGTCTTGAAGGGAGTAGCACATATCCATCTCTCCCCAGAAGAACGCATGGAAGCGCTCTTAAAGTTAGTAGACAAGTTATCACCTGACTTCAAAGAGCTGGGTGCTAAATACTCAAAGATGTCCTTTCACCGTGTAAACATCATTCGTGTAGACTTCTCTGAGTATAGCGGTAAGTGCAAACACGTACATACAGCCGACTAAAACACACCCCGAGATGAAGGACTTCAGCGCTTAACTGAAAGTCCTTTACGATCTGCAAAGAGTTCCTTTATGAGCAGAATTGGCATTCCTGCTTTCGCAATACTATATCCATGACAAACCAATAACAATTTGTTCTGAATATTATAAACGCCACAATGCCCTAAAGCCTCTATCTCTTTGCGATCTCCTTCAAGTAGTATATCTCCGCCACCATAAAGCATATTTCGCCCACTTCGGTCGAGATATGGGCCTGTAATCCGGCGACTTCGCCCAACAGCTATGCGATATGTACTCTTCAAACCTTGACAACAATAATCCCAACTCACAAAAAGATAGTACCAACCACGATGAAAAAAAATGAAAGGGGCTTCGATTGCATTAGGTCCTGCGACTGCAAGTGCATTACGAGGTGACCCATTATCATTATCTGGAGCATAGCGACGGGCGATTGTAGAAGGCCGCTTTCCAGGGGCAATATGCAGTGTACTATCAAGAGAAACAAGCTGTATACCATCCCAAAACGAGCCAAACACAAGCCAAGGATAGCCTTTTTGATCAACAACAACATTGGGATCGATGGCATTCCAATTATCTCTACCCCTACGAGAAGCTATGATGCACCCTTCATCTCGCCAGGTTTCATTAGAATTGAGCGATGAGTTAGAGAGTAATCCAATAGCCGAAGTGTTCTTTCCAAATGTAGAACAGGAATAAGTTAGATACCAACGACCTCTGAACTTAATGACATCGGGAGCCCAAAAGTCATGCTTAAATTCGGGGACAGAGTCGTAAACCCATGAAGGAACAGCTTGAACGACACCACTCTTCCATCCTTTCCAATGCTTCAAATCAGAAGAAACATAATGCCGAATACCCTCACCCGTAGAATAAAGGTGGTATAATCCTTTATCATAAGCTAATACAGGGTCATGCACTATAGGGGTATCTACCTTGAAAAAGAGTGTTGATTGTTGGGCAAAGATGGTCAAAGAGAATAATAATCCGTAAGCCCAAGACAACATCCTGGGCTTGACAGACATGATAAAATAAAATAAACGACGTGATGCTTTTCATTTATAGATTGACTTTCTTCCCCCAATAAGTCGTCCTACCATCTTTGCTTAGACCAGCATAAACAATGGTCGCTTTACGAGGATTAGCCTCCCAATCAAGTTCACGACGTAGGTAAAAAGACTCATTATCAATTGTCAATACATTCTTAGAAGAATCAAAAGACCAGTCTTTTCCTGCTTTCCAACCAGAAGTAACCTTATGATTTGCTCCAAGAATCATACTGATTGATGCATCTTGTCGTTTGTGATGATAAGACAGATTGATATGCTGCCAATCGCCAATGAGTTCACTCTCAGCTATTGTTTTTTGCGAAATACCAGCATAACGTTCAGGAAGAACGAGAGGCCAACCGCTTTCTGTCCAGATAATAGAACGCACTCCACCAACCATCAAAGCATTACTATTGGCATTACCCTTATAGTTTTCGGGGAAACGTTGTTGTGAAACATAGAACCAATTACCTTTTCCATCATCGAAAACTGCACAGTGACTAATACCAACCCAACCATGATCATCTCCAAATTTATAAGGATGTGTTATAATAGGAAAGGCATCTCCGCCATTGGAAGTCATGTCTTTACCCGTAATATCATAATAAGGGCCATTGATATCTGACGCCCGCAACACACGAGTATTATAGGCAACAGAGAGTTCATCATAAGCAACGAAGAGATAATAATAACCATCATGCCATATCACCTCTGGTGCTTCACTGGCTTGCCAGCGGCTATTCATCTTCCGAGAATAAATGAATTTCCCATAAGATGCTTCATTCTCTTTTCCCCAAGGATTGCCAAGAGCATGCAAAGGCTTACCTGTTGAAGGATCAAGTTGTAGTGCAGCAAAACCACTATGCCATGAACCATAAATCAACCAATGCTCTCCCTTCTCATTAATAATTAGAGATGGGTCGATAGCATTATACTTAAAATAACAATGGGCATAATCCGTTGTGCTGACATTAAAGTTAAGTTCTCGATCAGAATAATTCGTAACAACAAATCCTTTGTCTTCCCATGAGTCTATATCTGCAGGATTCGAAGTCTCCATAAGCCCTATAAAACACCGCTCACTCCATGTGCCAGCACCATTGATTGTGCCGGGGATAGTCACCACATAGTACATCCGATAAAGATTATTACTTATACGCCGGACACAAGGAGCCCAAAAACCAAATTGGTTTTGATGCAGAAAATCAACAGAACTAACGCCAAGTCCCATTGCTTTCCGAATCTCATTTAACTTCGATTTAATCCAAACAGGTACTCCATGCATTGTTGGTCCCATGAATTCCCAATTGATAAGATCTTTTGATCTACGGCAATAGAAGTGACCACGGGCTTGTCCTTCTCCTAGCATGAGCATTGCCATAACTGGCATCTGTCTGATACATATAGTAATAACCATCGTCAGCTAATACGACCGAGGGGTCGTGTACGTTCGCTAAATTCCATTGAAACCGATTGTTCCAAGAGGCTATCGACGTATAATCATCAGCCATATTCTGACCTTCTTTCACGACAACTTGTGTTGCAACCTTACTTCCAGGATTCACATATTCGATATCCTCCTTATTTGAACAACCAACAAAAAAAGTAAGGCAGAGAGGCTGAAAAATATTTCTATTTTGTTCATTTTCATATTCATATTTTTAAGAAAACGCGAAGTAAACTAATCAAAAACTAAGTGACAACTATCTATCGTAAATGCAAAATACAAATCATTTGGATTAATGGAGTCTATTCCTAAATAATGCTGTGTGTAGGTTTTCCCATCCGTACCACGCATTACTATTTTGCACATCGGCAGTCCCATTATTAACATTTGTGATGTAAACTGTGACCTTAGCTCCATCCATTGAAGCAAGCCATGGAGCCCAATCACCTTGTGTTCCCCCGTGAGTACATGAACCATATCCACTTCCCCAACCGAAATTATCAGCGCGAAGCACGGCATATTCTGTATTATTTTGTGCGCGAAGCACTATGACAAAGTTATTCCAGTTGTTAGCCTTGCTACTATAATTAGTAAAGACTACCTTACGCGTTTGACCTATTGGAACATCAAGATTCCCTGTATGTGCCGACCACCATGCACTGGAATTGTTTGCTTTCTCCTAACACTTTTGGAGTTGGCGTGGCGGTTGTCACGGCTGAAGCAGATACAGTTATAGGTATTTCGGCAGTCTTTCCATTTGTAGTTTCAACTCTTACTACATGCCGTCCGACCTTCGCTGGGATTGCAGAAAATGTCAATTTATCATTATTTATGACTTCAACTCTACCATTAGGATATGTGGCTTTCACTTCAAGTCCAGTCTTATCGAATGCCAGCGTACGCTCTTCTTGGCCAGAAATGCCTGTAACATTATATATATAATAATGTGTATGCGTCGGCTGTTTCGTCACTTGGATAGATAAAAAGTTTAGGAACAATCTTGAAAGAAGCATGGGCAATAATAGGAGTTGCAGCGTTCTCACCTTTAAAAGTCTTGTTATATATCACTACAAGTTGACGCTCTCCAAGTCCGTTCATATCAGGAATTGCAGAGAAATAAAGTTCAGAAGCAGGAATAATCTTCTTCATTCCTTCTTCAAAAATGACTTCAGCAGAGACATTAGCCATAGCCTCTTCTATGGTTGTTCCTTCGTCAACATCTTCTGGAACATTAAGAAGTTTCATCGAAACAGGAGCCTTATCTTTGGCTGAAGTCAAGCCTTCTACAGGCACAATATTCGTTTGAAGGAAGTCAATGTATGAGCCTTCAGGACAAAGAAAGCAACGAATATTCTTATTGTTTGTATCTGTATTATGATTAACGAGCTTGTAAGGCTGAGTATAAGTCTTTGTCACGACGCCATTTGTCATCTTAATAAGGAAAGTATCTTTACGGGAACGATCCACTGTCAAAGTTACTTTTCCACCGAGTTTCTGCACATTTTCGTCTTTCTTATCTATTGGAGCGAGTAATTGATTGCTTTGAGAATACTTAAAATAAAGGTCACCCCATTGTGAGTTAAACTTCAAAGAGTCTCCTGTTGCATCAAAACGAATGACACCATATTCCTTATATCCTGCTGCACTTCTATCCATATCATTGGCTATTATCAATGCAAAGTTTCGATAATATGTATTGTCATCAGGATTCAAATTGAGGTTAAACACCGCATTCCACTTGGCATTTTCGGGGATAACATAATACTTAGAGAACTGTTGCCACCATCCCGATGAGAAGTCTCGTGCACCAAACGAATACACATCTTCTTTCATTCCTACAAGTACTTCCTCATCCCGTTCCCTGTTTTAATCTATTGATAGAATCTATCTTCTCACTAATCCAATCGGGTGAATCAATATTATAGAGGGTTCCTCCTTCACAACTTGGCAATATCAACAGCGTTGTAAAAGCCAAGAGAAAGAATGATAATAGCTGATTAATGTATTTCATATGTCTGATTGTTTGAAATGAATAAATAAAGAAACACTTAGTTATCAAGATTCACAATGGGATGAACAGTCCATCCTTTTTCTTGGAAATAAGTGGCATTATTAATACTATAGTTTGCTGAATTGCCCTTTAAGTTTGGATTCTTATTACTTAATGTTTGGACAATTGGTAGGAATTCATGTCCTTGTACGAATCCATCATAAGAACTCTTCAATTCAGAATCAATACCAACTTGAGTATAATCAACAGGCTCTTTGGCTCGATGAACAGACCTACGGAACGTGCCATGTTCCTTCAATTGCAGTAATCTTTCATTGCTATAAAAGAAGCCCCAGCGAATCAAGTCTAAGCCACGACCAAACTCACAGCCAAATTCTTTGGGACGTTCTACATTGGCTATCTGCTCAAAAAGCTTGTCTCCAGTAGGGTAATCTGAAAGTCGTAGGCTTGCCAGCCCAGCCCGGTTACGCACCAAATTAATCCAATCAATAGCCTGTTGGGTAGGTCCATGCACCTCATTTTCGCACTCCGCAGCACGCAAGAGCACATCAGAATAACGCATCATTCGAAGGTTTATACCATCATGAAGCCCTGTAACGACCTTATTATATAAGCCTGTTCTAAGATTAGTAAACTTGGCAATGGGGAGTCCTCCATTATTATTATTCGTCACAACAGTATCTGTTGGAGTCATTGTTTTGCCATAACCCTGATTACCATATTCAAAGTTTTCCCAATCTGTTTCATACGTTCCAATCGTCCAATAGAGTCGAGGATCAAGCTTACCTGACGTCGTTCGTTCTTTCTTAAACAGCTGATAAAGCCATGGAGAAGCTGAAATATCGGCCCAACCACCATAAACACCGGGAGCAAAGTTACTTTCTATAGCTGATCCTTGAGTTGCGTTGACACTCGTATTAACAGGAGTCCATTCGTCATCTGTTCCTTGTGACGCATAATCTAAGAACTGAACTTCAAACAAACTCTCATCATTGTTTTCGTATTGTGGGCCTTCTCTGAAATTATCTCCATAGTTTTCCATCAATCGATAAGTTCCAAATTTCTCATCAATGATGTCTTTCAACACACTCAAAGCCTCGTTATATTTATGTCTTTGCATTAAAGTTCGGGCATAATATCCTGCTGCAGCACCACTTGTTGCACGGCCTCCAGCCCACTCTCCACCAGCATTTCGCGATGGAAGTAAAGTCATAGCTTCACTAAAATCCTTTTCAACCTGATCAAGAACTTCATCGTATGTGCTATTCTTTCCATACAAACCATCTAATGTTGAATATCCCGAATAGTCGGTTATCAATGGAGGATTCTGATAATATCCAGCCAGATTATAATAAGCTAAGCCACGAAGAAAGAGCATTTGTCCTTTGATTCGTCTCATCTGTTGACTTAATTTAGTATCATCATCTCCACAACGTGAGATTCCAAAATTACACACATTGATCGTATAATACCATTCTCTCCATGGCCAAGAAGCTATCCCTTCGGTTACAGCTACATTCAAATCATCGAATGGAAGATACCAAACTTGCGATGCATTCCATGCCTCATCACCTCGACAAACATCGATAGTATAGCCCACGCGTGCATAGGAACCTTCCATTCGATATGTGGTTATACGCCGCGATAACACTTTCTTCTAAGTCCTCAGCATTAAAGCCAAAGGTTTGTGTTGTCTGTTGATTTGGGTTGACTAACTCTAACTTTTCGCCGCAGGAAACAAACATTCCAAGCCCTAATAACAATGCTAATGATAATTTATATTGTTTCATTTGATTTACTTTCTTATTGATTTGACAATATATTCTAAATATCTTTCCACAACCTTAGAATGTGAAATGCAAGCCAAACATAAAGCTTTGGGCACTTGGGAACGAGCAAAAAAATTGTAGCCAGGAGTAAAGGTTCCACCCGCAAAGTCTACGTTATAGCCATGGTATTTCGTAAGCGTGAACAGATTTCTGTGCCGAACAATAGGCGCGAACACCACTGACTACACTCCCAAACCACTTATTCGGAAGATTATAACCCAGCTCTATATTGGCTATCTTCCAATAGGCTGCATTCTGTATTTTACGTGAACTGAAAAGGTCATTCCATGGCAATGTAGCACTATTTGTGACATAAGTGCGAGGCACATTTGACATATACTTCATTCCATCTTCTGTGTATGCATTGGCTCGAAGTATAGCTACATCTTTATTTCCCCACCTATAACATGAGTTCAGACTATTATAGATATCATCGGTTACATGGTAGTTCAGTGCGCCATAAGTGGCAATGCTCAAATCAATATGCTTATACTCCAAACGCACATTGACACCAAAAGGTTAACTTTGGCAATCCACTTCCCAATACCACCTGGTCATGTTCGTCGATTACACCATCAGGAACTCCATCAGCACCACTTACATCTTTATAAAGGCAATCACCGATATTGGCACCTTGTTGCGTTGCATGATTGTCAAGATCTGCTTGGGTCCGCGCGATTCCTTCATACTCCCAACCATAGAATTTGCCTATTTCCTGTCCTACAAATGTTGCAAAAAGCACCAGTTATATATTTCGTTCCAAACCCAAGTGAAGTTACTTTATTCTTCAATGTGCTCAAGTTTGCGCCTACTTCATACTTCAATGCGTGGTCACGATTACGGTAAGTAGCTGAGAATTCAAAGCCACTGTTATTCATAGAAGCAGCATTCATGGTCACTGTTCCATTTCGACACACCAGTCTGTTCGGGTACAGGGACACCATAAAGCAAATCTTCTGACCTATTCTTATACCACTCAGCAGTAAACTCAAAACGATTGTTGAACATGGCAACATCAACACCTATATTGGTTGTTTTCTTCTTTTCCCAAGCTATATTCTGATTAACGAAAGGTTGAAACTGCCGAGCCTGATACCGGTTTATTATTGAAACTATACGTCATATTGTTACGAGCCATCGTCGCCATATACTGATATTCGCCGATATTTTCATTGCCCAGCACACCATAACTGGCACGAAGCTTTAACAGATTAACAACATCTTTGCTAATGGGAAAGAACTTTTCTTTGTCTAATCGCCAACCGATTGAGACCGAAGGGAACGTTCCCCAGCGGATAGTACGCGTCAAACGAGAACTACCATCACGTCGAACGACAAACGAAAGCAAATATTTTTCATCATAATTATAGTTCAATCTCCCAATAAAAGAACTCAAAGCATGTGTAAACTCAAATGATTCCGCATACTGTTTCTTACTATTCTGCAACTGCAAGAAGTAAGGTTCATTCATATTAATACCCTGCCCAGTAAGCAAATCCGTATGTTCCTCTTCGTAAGTCTGGCCTAAAAGCGCATTGAAATTATGCTTTCCAATATGCCCTTCATAGGCAATGGTATTCTCAATCAGTGCATCTGTGTAATCACGACTACCCTTAGTGAGTCGTTCATTGCTTTTATCTAAATAGACACGATTGCTTTGTGCCCATGCCGAAATCCATGTAAAGTCTTTCGCATGCGTTTTACTATACGAGAGATTTAGGTTATAATGTAACTGGTGATGCTTACTTTTTACCCCTAACATCTTTAATAAGTCGACATCAGCCGACCCACTTCCCACAAAGCGATCAACCAAAGTGTTTCGCTGTAACAGATGATTCACGAGCAAAGGATTGGATGCTGATATATCACCATGAATGTTATCATAATACACTCCATATCCATAAGCATCATATCTATAGCCATTAGCCAAGCCAACTCGGTCGTCAAGCACCCATGTTGAGGCATCATACGCCTTGATAGTAGGCTGCATCAACAGCGTACCACGCAACACATTGGTCACATCTCCATATAATCCTTGCACATATTCTGAAGCATTAGACAATCCCATATTATCCTGATCAGAGTGTGAATAAACTAAACTTGTGCGAAACTTGATAAATTTTGTCTCCATCGTGTTATTCACTCGTGCTGTATAACGCTTATAATTAGGTCCAGCCCCCACAAGCGTTCCTTGCTGACGAAAATAATCTAAGGCTATGTTATACGTGTTATGAGCCCCTCCTCCACTAAGATTCACATTGTGATTCTGGCGAATTCCTGTCTTGAAAACCTCGTTAAACCAAGCTGTATTGGTATTATCCATAAACTGATAACGCCCTGTTTGTGCATTCAACTTATAGCCTCCAGGAAGTGGAGTGCCTGAGTTGACACAGGCTTGTCCCACATATTGACTGTATTGGTCGGCATCCATCACATCATAAACACCACCTGATATTTTATCAATACCCATGTAACCAGAGTAATCAACCTTAAGCGGTTGGTCCTTTTGTCCATTCTTTGTCGTGATGATAATCACACCATTAGCTGCTCGAGAGCCATAAACGGCACCAGCTGCAGCATCTTTCAACACTTGAATTGAAGCGATATCATTCGGTGAAAAGTCACGAATCGTTGTACCAACAGGTACACCATCGACGACATATAGAGGTGCAGTACTACCAAAAGAGCCTATGCCTCGAATCCTCACCATAGGGTCAGCACCGGGTTGTCCGTCTGTAGTGATTTGCACACCAGGCACCTTTCCCTCAAGCATTGTAGAGATATTAGAATTAGAAACCTTTTTCAACTCCTCGGCATTCACTACAGAAACCGAGCCCGTTAGGTCTGCTTTCTTCTGTGTTCCATAGCCAACTACCACAACCTGATCAATCAAATTATCAATGGGTTGCAATTCAATGACATCAATTAGTGCCCTACCTCGTACTGCAATCTCACGGCTTTTATACCCCACATAGCTAATTAACAATGTCGCGTTTGCAGGCACATCTAACTGAAATTTGCCATCAAAAATCAGTTACGGTTCCCGTCTTTTGACCTTTCAAAGTCACATTAACTCCAATAAGTGGTTCGCCTTGCTCATCGACCACTTGCCCCTTTGTCTTGATTACATTTGACTGCAAAATCGTTGCTTTTGTTGGCAAAACATTAAGAAATGTACCTCCCAAAGCAGTAAGACAAAAACATTACTGAGAGTAGTTGTTTCTTCATTCTTAGTTCTATTTAGGTTATTATTAATAGATGTTATGTATTTCAAACCGATACTTTTCTAAGACAAGCTGTCTCATGTTTGAACTCCAACTGAATGAAAAATTCACCTGTGAATAGGCAACAAATCATATCAAAAGGTTAGTTATTCGCAATGATATTATCTTTCAAGTAGTTGTTTATTTCACGTAGTTTGATGAAGTTCATTATTCCACGGATTAGACTTCCAATGACAAAGATAGACAATGTAAAAAGGAAAGATGGTGGACAAAATTATATAAAAAGGTGGACAAAAAAACAAAAATGCACCTCTTTATACAGCATTTTACATTTAGTCCACTTCTTGATAACAAGAAACCACGTTCCCAACTGCCTCATCAGTCATGCACTCAGCATGCAACAATGAAAAGAAAAGAAACAAGCGCATTTCTGAAATGGAATAATAAAATGTTTGCATTGAAAGTGTTTGCCATAGGTTTTACAGAATCAAAATGACGCAAATCATTGAGTAAAGATATGTTCAAGCGAAATTGAGGTCTGATATGACAGAGATCTATGGGAAAAAAGTATCACATCAGTCGTATTGTTTCCATATCAGCAGATACGAACTTTGTGTCAATCGACTGCAACGCTGCGTTGTACCTTTTGATAGCCCAGGGTTGACGCAGCCAGCCTACCCTGGGTTATGCATATTAGTAGAGGATCAACGCTGTAGGCGTTGTACGTTTTTATCTTAGCGTTTTGAATGCTGCGACAAATATCCACTACAGAAAAGTACAACGCCTACGGCGTTGTTGTCACTAATAGCAAATAACCCAGGGTAGACTCGCTTTCGCTTGCCAACCCTGGGCTATCAAAAAGTACAACGCTTACAGCGTTGCAACCTCAGTAAACACAAAATTATCGATTAATCTACGTCATTTTGTGGCACCTTTGCCTTCATCTTACATAGATAATTCAATCACTTTGGTGTCTCGAGCCTTTAGTTGCAGTTCGCTACCAAGCTTTACTTTTCGACCAGAAATAACGTCTTTTGCTTCCTGATGATTGCCAATGACTTCGGCATAGCGGTCAAGAGGCAAGGTGACAGGTTGGCTTGTACCATTCAAAAATTGTGAGAATGGTTTGGTCATTCCATTGCCGAGCTATCACGTAAACACCCTTATAAGGAATGAATTGAATTTGTTTTCCCTTTGTGATAACCATGTTATTGCGACGCCATTTCAGTAGTTTACTAAGCCAATTGAAACATAGCATTTTCGGCCTTTGTACGTCCTTCGGCAGTGAAAGCATTATGTTTGTCGCCCGCAAAACCACCGGGGAAGTCGCATCTTACATTGCCATCGGTCACCTCTTTTGTGCCATTCATCAACACTTCCGTACCATAATAGAGCTGTGGAATGCGGTTAATGGTGAGCAAAAGAGCCAAGGCTTGTTTCAGTGCAAGCGTGTCTTTGCCATTCTCCAAGAAGCGATCTGTGTCGTGATTTTCAATGAAAGCCATCACACTTGATGGGTTTTCATACAGATAGTCATAACAAAGGCTGTTATAAATGCGGTTTAATCCTTTCCACCAAGCATCGGTTTCTTCGTGTTTAGCCAAGTTAATCTTATCATAAAAGCTAAAGTCCATGACCGTTTTTAGATAGCTATTGACCTTTGAAAGCTTTGAATCCTTCTGCCAAGCTGCCGTGTAAGCAGGTTCTGTAACCCATGTTTCTCCAACAGTATTAAAGTTGGGATACTCCTCGTTTAGTATCTTCATCCATTGTGACATGGCTTTTCTGTCCGCATAAGGATACGTGTCCATGCGTATTCCATCAATGCCAACGGTCTCTATCCACCATTCACTATTCTGGATAAGATAAGTCATAACGTGAGGATTTTTCTGGTTTAAGTCGGGCATAGACCTTACAAACCAGCCGTCAACGGTTTCGCGTTTGTCAACCTTTGAGGCATAGGGATCGAGCACAGGAGTTAGCTTATAGCTTGTTTGTAGATAATAACTATCTCCCTTTTTCATCCATTCGGGCGTGTTAAACCAGTCTTTAGAGGGCATATCTTTCACCCAAGGATGGTCATAACCACAATGATTAAATATCATATCCATCACCACTTTAAGCCCCTTAGCATGTGCTTCGGCGACAAGACGAGCGTAATCTTCGTTCGTACCGAAACGCGGATCAACACGATAATAATTGGTCGTTGCATAACCATGATAGCTGCTTTGACTATTCATGTCAGGGCGAAATTGTTTTCCAACACGGGGGTAAACCAAAGGGCAGTAACCCCCAATTGGTTGAAATAGTCTAAGTGTTGGCGCACTCCTTCAAGGTCTCCACCATGGCGAAGGCTCGGTTTTGAGCGGTCGACAACATAAGGATTTAAGCCCTTCATAGGTTTAGTGATGTTACGACCTGAAGCAAAACGATCGGGCATGAGCATATAAAGTACGTCTGAATTGTCAAATCCTATGCGCTTATCTCCACTCATCGTGCGTGCTTTCAAGGGGTAGTTGACTTTCTTTCCGTCAATATTCAGCACCATATTTCCTGGCTTTGCCCCACTGAGATTCAAATAAACGAAAAAAGGTAATTGGGCGAATCAAGACGCACAAGTGAATCAATTTTCACGCCAGGATAATCCACACTGACACGCGAATCACGTATATTCTTTCCATAAACCATCAGTTGGAGCGAGCTGTTTTTTTTCATGCCCACATACCAGTTTTCGGGTTCAATATGATCAATCTTTGTTGCTGCTTGCATTGTCATTGACGACAGAATTAAAGCCAAACTAATTAATATCTTCTTCATGTTTCATGGAATTTTAATCGTGGAGGATAAGGGCAGACTGGGCATTAACAGAGATTTTGCCTCCTGCATGTGTCCCAATCCCTGCTGATTTATTGTACCATCGCAGGCCACAACGGTGTAGTTACCTGCCGGAATGTCTATATCTTGAGGCTCACGACTGCCATTCAGAATGACAACAATATTGTTCCAGCTGTCTCCTCCGGCATGGTTTGTGAGCATAAAGCCTACAACACAGGGCTTCACAGGCAAGAAACTTAAATGCTTTCTGACCAGTTCCGCATCGCCAAGTCTGAATGCTGGATGCTCTTTTCGCAACTGAATAAGCCCTTGATAATAGGCAAACACCTGCGGATATTGCTTGAGTTGTGCCCAATTTAGCGCGTTAATCGTAATCGGAGCAGTTAAAGCTGTTGTGCACACCTTGCTTATTTCGCAACATCTCTTCACCGCTTAGAATAAATGGAACGCCTTGCGATGTGAACACAGCTGTTTGTGCAAGCAAGTCAAGACGAATGATTTCGTCTTCCTTTATGCCTGGAATGGAAGCACGAAGGCGGTCTGTCAAGCACATATCATCATGGCAACTTACATAGCTAATCATTTCAGTTGGCTGTGTAGCCCAAAGGCGCTTTTGCTATAATTAACACGTGACAACGCCACACCAGGATGGGCAATTGCGCCCGCGATTCCAAACTTTATACTTTCTTCTTCACCAGGAATGCCAGCAAGGAATGCACCTTTCTTGTCGTCACTGAAAGGTCCCCGAAGGGCATCTCTCAGTTCATCGCTAAAGGCAGCTGTACCATTTAGCTGTGCCACATGAGCCTTTACAGCCAACTTTTCCAATGGATAAGCGCAATGTCCTGCACTCCATCCTTCACCATATATATATATAGTAGGGATCTATTTTGTTGACCTCCGCACGGATTTCCCTCATGGTTTCGATATCGTGCACACCCATTAAGTCGAAGCGAAAGCCATCAATATGATACTCATCTATCCAATATTTCACACTCTCAAGCATGAACTTGCGCATCAACGGACGTTCAGAGGCGGTCTCATTTCCACATCCCGAGCCATCGGAATAAGTACCATCAGGATTCTTTCTGTAGTAATAGTCAGGATAAGTAGACTGGAAATTACTATGTTTTTATATCGAAAGTATGGTTATAAACCACGTCAAGTATCACGCGGATTCCAGCCTTATGAAGTGCTTGAACCATTTGTTTGAACTCACGAATACGCACTTCTGGACGATAGGGGTCAGTCGAATAACTACCTTCTGGCACGTTATAATTCTTTGGATCATAGCCCCAATTGTAAGACGAATTCGTAAGCTTTGTTTCGTCAACTGAAGCAAAATCAAACACGGGCAGCAAGTGGACAGCCGTCACACCTAAGCGTTTCAGATAGTCAACAGAGGCAGACTCGCCCACACCTAAGAACTTATCGGGATAAGAAATGCCTGGCGCAGCATGGGTAAAATCACGCACATGCATCTCATAAATGACTTGATTTGCCGCCGAATTTAATGCGGGACGTTGGTCGTTCTGCCAGCCATCAGGGTCTGTTGAGCGTAAGTTGATGATGGCACCACGGTTTCCATTCACGCCAACGGCCTTTGCAAAGACACCTGGAGTCTCTCCGTTTCCAATGTCAAAAGTATAAAACTTCCCCGCGAGATTACCTTTTACACAAGCTGTCCAAAGGTCTTTTCCGGCACGTTTCATCTTTACTTCCTTCACCGCCTTACCCTTTAAGCCATCGTTATACAGCCTAACGACAGGGCGAGTTGGAGCATTCAACTTGAAAATAGTATGCTCAGGGCGATATGACATCTCATTAAAAAAACCTCCTGAGCTTGGGCTGTTTGTATCATCGCAGCAGTCAATGCTAATGTGCAAAACAATTTAATCTTCATAGATTTAATTGGTTGTTTGATTGTGATTCTTTATTCTTTTAATAAGCGACATGGCAAATCCTCCGCCACGAGCTTCGTCAATTGTCAGCACATCTCCTTTCTTAACGATGCGCTTTGTGATGCGATAGGCCTTCGGATTCTTTTCATAATCGGCCCCAGGAGCATCGGCATAGAGCGTACATTCATACTTTTTCCCTTTGTCAAGGAAATCAAGTTTCACCACACTTCGATGTCCGTTTTCATCACATTTGCCTCCAACAAACCAGTTATCTGTGCCCTTTGCCTTGCGCGCTACAGTGATATAATCGCCAGGTTCAGCCTCAAGATAACGTGAATCGTCCCAATCTACGGCAACATCTTTTAATGAATTGGAACGCATCGGCATACTTTTGATAGTTCTCTGGCAGGTCGGCTGCCATCTGAATTGGGCCCCACATGACCAAATAAAGCGCCAATTGACCTACCAATGTTGTGTGAACATAGCTTGTATTCTCACTCCAAGTATGCAGTTGAGTCTCTAAGATTCCGGGGGTATAGTCCATTGGTCCCCCTTGAAGACGAGTGAAAGGAAGCACTACAGTGTGGTCAGGCTTGCTACCACCAAAGGCTTCATACTCTGTGCCTCGAGCGCTTTCGTTGCCTATAAGGTTAGGATAAGTGCGGCAAAGTCCCGTGGGACGAGTCGCTTCATGAGCATTAACCATGATGTGACGCTTGGCAGCTTCTTTAACAATGTAAAGGTAATGGTTGTTCATTTCCTGTGAGAAATGGTGATCACCTCGTGGGATAATGTCTCCCACATAGCCACCCTTTACAGCATCATAACCATATTTTTGCATGAGATCGAAGGCTGCATTAAGATGTCGTTCGTAGTTACCTACGCTCGAAGATGTTTCATGATGCATCATGAGTTTAACCCCTTTGCTGTGTGCATAGTCATTCAAAGCCTTGATATCAAAGTCAGGATAAGGAGTAACAAAATCGAAAAACATAGTCTTTCCAGCGGTTAGCCCAGTCCTCCCAACCTACATTCCATCCTTCAACGAGAACCTGTTGGAGTCCATTAGCGGCTGCAAAGTCGATATATTTCTTTACGTGTTCTGTGTTCGCGGCATGCCTTCCATTCGGTTTTGCCTTGCTCCAATCAATTTGATCAAGCTTTATTGATGGGAACTCATCCGTGTAATTCCAACTACTTTTGCCTACAATCATCTCCCACCATACGCCACAATACTTCACAGGATGAATCCAACTGGTGTCTTGAAGCTTACAAGGTTCGTTGAGATTTAATATCAAATTAGATGCTAATATGTCGCGAGCATCGTCACTAACCATAACAGTTCGCCATGGCGTTGAACACGGAGTCTGCATAAAAACCCTTTAATCCTGTGGCGTCGGGAGTGAGCCATGACTCGAAAACAAAATTCTTATCATCGAGATTTAAGTGCATCGTTGCATAGTTGATGCAGGCTGCTTCGTGGATATTGAGATAGAGTCCATCTTGCGTTTTCAGCTGCAAAGAGGTCTGAACGCCCGTAGGTGAGAATACCGATACAGACGAGTTATCCCAATTTACAGCCTTTTTGAAGCACTCACGGATTTCAGAAAGTTTCGTTTCCTGTGTCTCTTGCTCTTGCGTATCATAATCCCCTGGCAGCCACCAAGCCTTATGATCTCCAGTCATAGCAAACTGAGTATGCTCTTCTTTGATAATAAAAATAGTTGAGAGAAGACTGCTGTGGGAACTCATAACGCAAGCCCATACCCTCATCATAGACGCGAAAGCGAATGATAATCGTACGATTTGACGATGCTTGATGCAGCGAAACAGCCAATTCATTGTAATGGTTTCTAATCTGTTTATATTGTCCCCACACCGGCTTCCACGTCTCATCAAACGTAGAGATCTTGGTATCGGTAATCTTAAAACCATCCATCAAGTCTGTCTCTTGTAATCCTTTGGAGGCATGTTTGTCTTTCGCCAGCTCCAGACCGAGGTGTGAAGGCTTCACCACCTGCCTGTTCTTGAATGTCATTTCGTAAGTAGGGTTGTCCGCTTGCCGATAGCGAAAAACGTTACGGCGACCTTGCCATTAGGCGACTTAACGGTTTGTCCTACAGCCATAAATGGTAGGAGTAATAATGCAAAAAAAGAATTTGTAGAGGTTTCATTATCAATCTTTTATTATTATTTATTACTGAAATTCAATATTTTGAAGGACCAGCATGGGTTTATCGAAAGGACAGAACGATTTCAGGCTATATAACGCAAAAGATTAACAATAGCAACATTTTGAGATACACACTTACTGTCCGGATGTGTAAGCAAATATCTCATTAAAATATCCCGCTGTATGGAAAACAATAGCAACAAGAATGTGCGTCCGTCTTATATTCAGCCAATTCATCAGAACTACAAACGGAATGATGCTCACAATGAAGTTAATGCTATACAATGCCCTCATGCACGACATTTAGCATGATATGTCCTTGATACCTGCTATTAAATGCCACAATGCCCAATAAATATGAACAAGTGAAGTATAAAGCAAAGTTCATACGCGAACGAAGACAGTCTGTTCCATAGCCTCTCAAACCAATTCTTCTAAAACAGGCGCCATAATCAGCATGAACCAAACAGGAAAGACACCAGAAGTAAAGTGTGTCCTGTAATGCCGACTGATGCACTGTAACCAAACAGCAACGAAATAGCCATTGCCGCCAAAATACTAATCAGGTATTGTTAAGCACCTTATAATATCTACATAGCGTGCTTTGAAGTTGAAAAACGCGAAAAAGTATCCTTTCAAGGCAGATCTCGACAAACAAACGCAGCAAGAAAGTAATAAAGGAAAGCCCTAAAACCAATCAATCCAACGCACTAGAAGCAAGGAACTCATTTCCTCCATTTTGGTGGCTAACATACTGCTGCGAACCAGAATCCCATGGTATCGGCTGCACAAATATAAAAAGCAAACCATAACGATATCTCTGAATAATGTGTTCCTGCTTATTATCCTTCATATATCTTATTCACTTTTCTGTTTCTCTTATTGCAACAGTGGGGATAATTTTGCTAATGTCCCCATGTTTTTTTCTATAGAAATTTATTCTATCATTCTCTCCCTGCTTCACACACAAGTTCCGTCAAGTTTTCACGGAAATCAGTATTCTGCATGAGGTCTTCTATGCTCACATGCATACGATAACGCCAGTAATGTTTAGGGTTTGCAGGGATATTTATGCGTTCCGCGTTCTGGTCAGCAAGGCGTAGTTTCTCGTCAATTGCCAACCAATCTTGAATTGAAAGGATACAAAGCATACTCGGACTCATTAGGGTGTCGGCTAATGATATCACGTGCCAACCAACCGGGAAGTGGGTGTGGAGCCGCACCACCTCGATAGAGCATACTATTATAATAGGCTTGAGTGCGCTCGTAATCTTCATCCCACCACTGACGCAGTGTAGGCATATCATGACTTGAAATGGTACAAACTGAGCGGTAAGGATTATTGTTTAAGTAACCAAATCTCACGTGAGGATCCTTCGGCATACTTTGCAATTCAAGACTCAATATCTTAAGATTGTTCATCACCCAAGGTACACAATCCGGCACCATTCCTAAGTCTTCAGCGCATACAAGCATTCGAGTTGCCTCAACAAGTCGTGGTAACTTCTTCATTGCTTCACGATACCAGAACTGATTGTTACGCCGATAATAGTAGTCGTTATAAATGCGATTGAAGACTTCTTTGTCGCTATCATAGAGGGCTTCATACGTGAAATCAAATTGTGCACTGATGCGAGGATGGAACTTGTTTGCATCTTTTCTGTCGCGAACAAAAAGCACATTACTAATCAAAGCATAAAGACCATCACGCAACCAAATATCACTTTCTGCCGTCTTCCCAGCAAAAACAGCTTCCACTTTGCGTTGTGTATCAACCTCAGGTCTTAGCTCATAGATATCATCATGTGTGTGATTGAGGAAACGTTGCTTTACTTCCTCTGCGCGATCTCTAAATACTCGTTCAAGAATCCAATCGCTAATAAAAGGGTTTAGTGAACTGATCTTCATGGAAAGTTAAGCCATAACTTTCTATTTCTTCACGCGACATACCCAATGAAGGGGCAAATTGTCCGAGCAAACCATGCACTGCTTCCACCGGAATCTCCCATATTCTGAAGAATCCCAACACATGATCTATGCGGTAAGCATCAAAGAATTTGTTCATGTTTTGAAAGCGACGTACCCACCATTGGCAGCCATCTTTCAACATCTCATCCCAGTTATAAGTGGGGAATCCCCAATTCTGTCCGTTCACAGAAAAAGTCATCTGGTGGCGCACCTGCTTGCCCGTTGAGGTTGAAATACTTTGGTTCCATCCACACGTCACAGCCATTACGATTGACGCCAATAGGGATATCTCCCTTCAAAATGACTCCTTTCTCACGTGCATAAGCATGTACTGCTTCCATTTGTTCATTGAGAACAAACTGCACAAAATAAAAGAAAGCCACCTCTTTATATTCTTTCGATGTTGGTGTTGAAAGCACTTTACGCTCCTTTTCGTCCCAAACATGATGGTCAGGCCATGTAGAAAAAGTCGGCCGTTCCATATTTATCGCGCAAATAACAATACTGCGCATAGGGCACAAGCCATTGCTCGCTATCGGCAAAGAACTGCTTAAAGGCTTTGCCTTGCATCATCTTTTTCGCCCTCTTGCAGATAGACTTCATAAAGATATTTCAGCTTCGCCTCGTTCACACGCTCGTAATCTATCTGCTCCAAAGCATTGAGTTCTTGGCGCAAAGCCTCAAAAGTTGTTGCGCTTCTTTCCATCTTTTAATGTCGGCAACTGCGTCAAATCTACATACTGAGGATGTAGTGCAAAGATGCTAATACAACTGTAAGGATAAGAGTCTGTCCATGTATGTGTCGTCGTAGTATCATTGATTGGCAACACCTGTAGCACGCGTTGATGAGTCACAGCGACCCAATCTATCATCTTCTTCAAGTCGCCAAAGTCGCCCACTCCATAACTGGTTTTCGAACGAAGTGAAAATACTGGCACTAATGTTCCAGCCAACTTACGATTATATATATCAAAAAACGCTTGTGAAAGATCATAAATCAACACCTCACCGCTTTTGATTTCAGGCAGATGAATCTCGCGGTTCATACCGCTTTCCCATAGGGCATTGTGCCTATCGGCAACGTCTTGCGCCGCAAACTTGAATTCCAACACGTCGCTTTCCAACGTTTCTACATTCAAATCTACTATCCATTCGTTGTAGTTATGCTCATACATTGGAAGCGCTTCAAACACATCCCACGCACCCATAGCCTTTGGTTTACCCACCACACACAATCTATCCGTAGAACGAAGTTGCGGTGCACGCACCACAAGTCGAACGGTTTTATCGTATGCCGAAGGCTTAATAACAGACAAAGGACGCTTGTTTACACACTCCGTAAAGGCTGAACTATAGAGATAAGAGTCTTCAGGAATGTCACTCCAATGGTCGTAAATAGTATACTCTTTGCCTTTCACGACCGTGAGTTCTAAGCGATGTTTCTCTGTGAGCCATTCGTGACGGCCGTCTGACCAGTCGCAATCAACACTATAATAATAGTCGATTGCCGTGTTCAAACTTGCCTCGGTGCGATTCAATTCAACCCACCAATGCTTGCCATCCCGGTTATTCATCCTGTACTGCGAGGTCTTTTTACCTCCCTTTTTGTTGTTTTCCACGACATTCAGCAACACTTCTTCGCCGAATATAGTGTCATAGCTTATGTTAAAAGTTAGTTTCATACAGAGGTTAGTTATTTTCTGTAAAGATAGTAATTATATAGCAGCTTACTCAGAATTAATATATAAAAAAACAAAAAGAAATGCAATCGTTTGCACATTTCATTAGTAACTCTCTTGCACATAGCCTTTAACAGCGATAAAGTTACAATGGAAAACCACAATAATGCAAACGACATTACCAACAACCGCAAGTTACATTTGCAAACAAATGCTATGCTATGGTGATTCGTCTTTACTCAAACGATCATTTACTCCCATACTGATTGATAAAAATGAATTGAGGGAAATGGGCAAGTAATTAGCCTATATTTTACGCGATGATATGACGCAATTTGCACGATGTTTTAACGCAAATGGCATCAGCAAAGGCTATCAACGAACGAACAAAGCCGTTTTAATCATATAACCGATTGATTTACATCGGGTTCTCAACAAATGAAAAATAACGCGTATTTGAAACGAAAACATCTTCTGTTTCAAATACGCGAGAAATCACAAACTGAATGATAGCATTCGTTGAACAATAGTAACATACATCGTTCTTACTGCCCAACCAACCACACAAACCACGGATAAACAAGACGAAAAGACTTTTGTTTAAAAACAAGGCCTTTTTCGCCTTTATCCATACGCTGTTTTATCACTTTTCTTTAATCTTTAGCACACTCAATGCACCGAGAATAAGGCTAACTGCGGCCACAAACATCATGTCGGTTTGATTTGATCCGACAAGAGACAAGAGCAGACCTCCAAAGAGTGAGGCGATGATTTGAGGCACACAAATCGTTCCATTGAATAGACCGAGGTAGGCACCCATATGTCCATAGCCCTGAAGTGCATTCGTTACAAACGTAAACGGCATAGCCAACATCGCTGCCCAAGCACAACCAATGAGCAAGAATGACACAAATTGCACATAAGGATGATGTATAAACGGCACAAGAGCAAAGCCTACTGCGCCCAAGAGAAGGCTGACAATGTAAGCTACTTTGCGGTTTTTGAATTGAGGAAGAACCATGGCCCAGATTACACTTCCTACGGCTTGAACGGCAAAAAGAATGCCCACCCAGTTGCCAGCTTCCTGATATGACGTGGACGTTGTAGCGTGGGCAGCCTTTCATATCGACTCCCCAACATGTGTCAGCAATAGCACCTGTGGCATAAACCCACATGTACATGAACGCCGCCCAACAGAAAAAAATTGAACCAATCCGACTCTCCAGAAGGTAGAAGGGGCCTTCTTTCAACAGCGTAAGCCAATCGCTTTTCTCTTTTGTTTCGCTTGTCTTCGGCACAAGTTCTCCGTTATAGCGTGCATAGTCTTCAGGCGACCATTCTTTCACTTTGAGTGTTGTATAGAGCACACAAAGGATGAGTATGGCTGCGCCGGCATAGAAAGCCCAAATTACGGAGTCGGGAACAACCCCCTTGGGGGCATCATTTCGAATACCGATTTTTGTCAGAATGAAAGGGAAAATGAAGCCCATGATGCTACCAGCATTACAGAGAAAGCTCTGAATGCTATAGGCAAGAGCCTTTTGTTTGCCGTTCACCATGTCGCCAACAAGCATCTTAAAAGGCTGCATTGCCATATTAATGCTTGTGTCAAGAAACATTAATGCTATCACGCCGAATATCATTGCAGCACCTATAGTGAAGCCAAACGACCCAGAATTAGGCAGCATGCACATCACGAAAACAGCTATGGCAGCCCCTATAAATAAATAAGGTATACGACGACCGAAGCGACACCACGTGCGATCACTAAGTGTTCCGATGATGGGTTGAACGAGAATACCCATTAACGGAGGAAGAATCCAGAAGTAACTTAAATTATGCGGATCAGCACCGAGCGTGGCAAAGATTCGCGAAATGTTTGCACTTTGCAAGGCGTAGGCTATCTGTACACCAAAGAAACCAAAGCTAAGGTTCCATAACCCCCAAAACTTCATGTCGGGTTTTTGTGATAATCCTGTGTTCATTGTTATTTAGTTGTTTTGTTCTATCAGTCTTTATTGCTTATGGTTAGGCTATTTTTGTTGTCAAGAATAGAAAGGCGCACACAACATACGAAGTTTATTGGTGATGTCGTAAGTCTTATTTTCGGCGCTAAATTTACGACTTTTCTCGCATAAAACAGATTTTTTCACCCTATATTTTATTCATATCGTCTTTCTTTTTCCTTTTTATGTCACCTTTTTCAAGTCAGTTATTTTTGTTTATTAAGTCACCTGTTTAACCACTTTATAGCTGCTGTTTAGCACTTTCAAATGACTTGTTTACCCATTTGATTGCAGCGCTTTCGTTACTCAATGCCAGGAGATCGGCAACACAAGACCTTGCATTTGAGCGTCAGAAAGCCGTGCCTATCGGGTGGTTCCTCGCACAATGAGTCGCGTTCTTACTACGCGTTTCTCAATTTTATCCTTAGGAATCGAGCCCTCAACGAGGCCAACAAGGATGTTTGCGGCTTCTTCTCCGACAACCATTCCGCGCTGTTCAACCGTCGTAAGCATAGGGTCACACGCAATAGCCCGATGCCCATTAGTGAACCCACAGATACTAACATCATCGGGAACACGCAGTCCCATGCGCTTGGCGGTATAGAGAATGCCGATTGCAGTGTCGTCGTTGACGGCGAAAAAGGCATCAGGTCGGTCGGGCTCTGACAACAAAGCAGGAGTAATTACCTCTGCATCGGCGCGGTTATCACAATACTTTATAAACCTTTCTTCAGGCTGAATATTGTTATTTACCAATGCATCATGATAACCATTAAAGCGGTTTTTGGTAATCTCCAACTTCATTGAAGCACCATAAAAGGCAATCTTTCGGCACCCCGTTCCAATGAGATAATTCACCGCTGTATAGGCTCCCATGTAATCATCAACCACAACTCGGCTGCTGTTTACACCTGTACAGATGCGGTCATAGAATACTAATGGCACGCCATGATCAATCAAACGTTGGAAGTGTTCATATTGATTGGTGTCCTTAGCTTGCGATACAATGACGCCACATACCTTGTTTTCATAAAACGATTTGCATATTTCGACCTCACGACTATACTTTTCATTGCTCTGCGCTACCATGATTCTATAGCCCCGAGCAGAGGCTTCTTCTTCGATACCACTAAGGATTGAGGAGAAATAGAAATGCGTAAATTGTGGAACAATCACGCCAATAATCTTCATAGGCTTAGTGCGGTTGTTGCGCAAACTCTCTGCAATGACGTTTGGAAAGAAATGATGTTCTTCTGCAAAAGCCTTGACAGCAGCTCGCGTTTCCTTACTAATGCGTGGACTATCTTTAAGTGCACGCGATACTGTAGCCACGGAAACACCAAGCTCTCGGGCTATATCTTTCATTGTTATTGGGCGAAGATTCTTTCATGGTTGCTCATCAGTTACGCGACAAAGTTATGCAAATCTACAAAAAGTTTCAGTAATCTTAAACACTAAAATGACAAAAAGATTGCGTAATCGTTTGCATTGATTTAAATAAAGTTTTCACGTTAAAAAAGCCGAAAATTAAATAAACAAATTTACTTTTGCAACATAAACCTTGGTGCGAAATGCCATGGCATGGAAACGACAACTAAACAAATAAGTAGTTAGAACGAGTTGCCTAAACGATAAAATCAATATATAATATACTAACGTTAACTTAAATTCAAAGTAAATGATGAAGCAGGTGAAATTCAAATTGCCGCTTAGAAGTTGGGCCATAGCAGGTGGTCTATTCCTCTCTGCAACAGCTTTTTGCGCAATCAGGTTCCGTGAGAGGCCAAGTCAAAGACGCTTCTGGAGAGCCCTATTATCGGTGCTACAATCATGGCAAATGGTAAGGCCTTGGGGGTAACCGACCTTGATGGAAACTATGTTGTGAATGTACCTCAGGGCACAGAGATTACGATTACCTATGTCGGTATGACCCCAAAGAAGGTAAAAAGCCATGGATAATCTGTCAACAACACTTGAAGATGACAACAAAACTCTTAATGAAGTAGTCGTTATTGGCTATGGCGCTGTGAAAAAAATCAGACCTCACTGGTTCTGTAACTCAAATTCAACCTGATAGTAAGAATAAAGGTCTTGTAGTCAATGCACAGGACATGATGCAAGGTAAAATGGCTGGTGTGAACATCACAACTGATGGTGGTACGCCGGGAAGTGGAGCCAGTATACGAATCCGTGGAGGCTCTTCTTTGAATGCTTCTAATAATCCTTTGATTGTGATTGATGGCGTTCCAATGGACAATAACGGTGTACAGGGATTGTCAAACCCACTTTCTATGGTCAATCCTCAAGACATAGAGAGCTTCAATGTGCTGAAAGATGCGTCGGCAACTGCTATCTATGGTTCGCGAGGCTCTAATGGTGTCATCATCATTACTACCAAACGAGGACATGCCAACCAACCTATTAAGGTATCTTATGCGGGCAATGTGACAATGAGTATGAAGAGAAAGACACTCAATGTCATGAATGGCGATGAATACCGCGACTTCGTTAAGAAGATCTATGCAGGCAATCAGCGTGAAGCTTTGGCGCTTTCTTTATTGGGAACCGCAAATACTGACTGGCAAAAAGAAATCTATCGTACGGCTTGGGGCCATGATCATAACGTCACAGTATCAGGGTTCTCAGAGTTTAGGAAGCCCCAAAGAATATCTCCCTTGGCGTGTTTCTGCAGGATATACAAGCCAAGAAGGTATCGTGAAAACTTCTAAGTTTGAACGTTTTACAACAGCTTTGAACTTGAATCCACACCTACTGAACGATCATCTGACACTCAATTTGAATGCCAAAGGGATGATTGCGAAGAACCGTTATGCAGATGGTGACGCTACAAGTGCAGCCACAGAATGGACCCAACACAGCCTGTTTATGACACCACTTCAGCTGACAAAGACAACTTTGGGGGTTATTTTGCATGGCGTGGTCCCGGTGCTTCACTCAATGATCCGACTTATCCTTTCAACATAAACACCCTTGCTCCCAAAAACCCTGTTGCTGATTTGATGCTTAAAAACGACCGAGCTACGAGCCGAGACTTTATTGGTAATGCCGACGTTGATTATCAAGTACATGGTTTTGAAGACCTCCGCTTGCACGCAACAGCTGGTGCTGACATTGCAGAAGGAAAGCAAAATACTGACGTTGAGCCAACTTCTCCATTGGCATTCTACTATGGTTCTACTGGCTTTAAGAAGTCTTTGAAACGCAATCTGTTGTTCAATGCTTATGCACAATACTATCATGACTTCAAAGATAAATACCAACATCACTTTGATATCATGGCAGGTTATGAGTGGCAACACTTCTGGAGAAAGGAAACAAGCCGCTACCTATCTTATTATCCAAAAACAAACAGCATGCATCCTGGTGAGATTAACACCGACTCTGGACAGGATTATGATGGTGATGGCAAAAAAGAAGATTACAAATATATGACCGAGAACTACCTCGTTTCATTCTTTGGACGTGCTAATTGGAATTGGATGCAACGCTATTATCTTACAGCCACGGTCCGCGCTGATGGCGCTTCACGCTTCAAAAAGCATTGGGCTACCTTCCCATCTTTTGCTTTTGCATGGCGTATAAAGGATGAAAACAAGTTCAAAGAGATTAAGTGGCTCTCGGACTTAAAGCTGAGATTAGGCTGGGGAATGACTGGACAGCAGGAAGGAATTGGTGACTATACATACTTCGATATCTATCAAATTAATACGGGAACCAATAACTATTATCCCATCATTGGTGATGGAACAATGGTACGTCCCGATGCTGTTAACAAGAACTTAACTTGGGAAACTACGACCACTTACAATGTAGGACTTGACTGGGGTATATTAGATCAGCGCCTAACGGGTAGCATTGACTGGTACTTCCGCAAGACAACCGACCTATTAAATACGGTATATGTTCCCTGCAGGTTCAAACTTCCGAAATCAAGTTTCATCAAATATTGGTAGCTTAACCAATACTGGTGTTGAAGCAACTTTAAGCTGGACAATCCTCAATCAGCAGAATTCTAAAGACTGGTTCTGGAAAGTTGACTATAACTTTACTTACAACAAGAACAAGATTACAAAGCTAACTGGCGGTAGTGCAGACTACTATGTATCACCGGGTGGAATGGGAATATCAGCAGGTATAGGTCTAAACGCAGGCGCACATAAAGTTGGTTATCCTGCAAACTCATTCCTTGTATATCAACAAGTGTATGATCAGAACGGCAAACCTATTGAAGGTGCTGTCGTAGATCGTAATGCAGATGGACAAATAACAGATGCAGATCGCTATATTTATAAGCAAGCTGCGCCCCCTGTTACCATGGGTTTATCATCTCGTTTGGAATATAAGAACTGGGACTTTGGCTTTAGTTTCCGTGCAAACATCGGCAACTATGTTTATAATGACAAGTATGCTGGTCGTGCAAACATGAGTACTTCCGAGATTGTTGCACCTTCAAACTATCTCTCTAACCGTCCAGTTGCACTCTTAGCTGACAATTGGCAGACCTATGATGAACATGCTTTCTTGAGTGATCGCTGGGTTCAGAATGCTTCATTCCTAAAAGCTTGACAACGTAACTTTAGGCTACAGCTTCAGTAAACTGTTTAATACGAGCATCTCAGGACGCATATATGGCACCGCATCTAACCTACTGACAATAACCAAATATGATGGCATTGACCCTGAGGTTTTCGGCGGAATTGACAACAATATGTATCCACGTCCAATGTCATTCATCCTTGGTGTCAATCTAAACTTCTAACTTTAAGAATACATAGTATGAAAAAAATATTTCAAAACTATACTTCCGGCAGCAACTCTTTTTGCTGTCAATGGGATTAAGTTCATGTATAGGGTGACCTCGACGTTACACCCATAGATCCAAACAAGAACACTAATCCTAAATCAGATCAGCTATTTACTAAGTGCTACGCTGACCTCGCATTAGCTGGTCAAAGCGGTCCCGATGGAGACTGTGATATCGATGGTTTTAGACGGCGGTACGACTGGTTTTCGTGCGCCAACTATTCAATACCAACGAGCTACCTACAGACGAAGCAATCTGTAACTGGGGTGATCCTGGCATTGCAGAGTTTCAATTATATCAGCTTCGACTCTAACCATCCAATGGCTAAAGGCTTTTATTATCGCCTGTACTTTGGTGTTACTATCTGCAATCAATACCTTGCAACATTTGCTGATGTAGATGAAACAAAGACTGCAGAAGTGCGTTTCTTGCGTGCATTGAACTATTATCATCTGATGGATCTCTATGGAAACGTTCCATTTACTGAGCAAGTTTCTGCCAAAGCAGCACCTCAATATACACGCAAACAGATGTATGATTTCCTTGAAAAAGAGTTGCTTGAGATTGAGCCTAAGCTCTCTGCAGCGACTCCAAAGAAATCAACCGACGCTGGTTATGGCCGTGTTGACAAAGCTGCTGCATGGATGTTACTTTCTCGTTTGTATCTCAATGCTCAGGTTTATACAGGAACTCCGCAGTGGCAAAAGGCTGCTGAATACGCTAAAAAGGTAATGGATTCCAACTATAAGCTTTATACTGGCGCAACAAAGAATGGCTGGACAGCTTATCAACAGCTTTTTCATGGGCGACAATGGAGAGAATGGTGCCTCTGTAGAAGCAGTCTTCCCTATACTCCAAGATGGTAAGAAGACAGCCTCATGGGGTACGACTTTATTCCTGATAGCAAGTACTTTTGATGCAGGAGTCACTGTAAATCCCAACGGAGTAGCTGGAAACAACACATCAGAGAACTGGGCTGGTAACCGCGCTCGCAAGAGTTTAATTGATAAATTCTTCCCAAATAACAATGCACCTTACGTACATGCCAACCAAATGACAGCCGCTGCAGGTGATGACCGCGCACTCTTCGATGCCTTACAAGCCGATGGAAACAAGCGCAACATAGACCAAGCAAACGCTGATCAGACAGGCGTCTTCTCAAATGGCTTTGCAGTTGCCAAGTTCACTAACTTCCATTCGGATGGTACTGCAGGTCATGATGCTAAATTTTCTGATACAGATTTGTTCCTCATGCGTGTTGCAGAAGCTTATCTTACCTATGCTGAAGCAACGGCACGCCTTAATGGTGGACACACAACGACTGAGGGAACAGCTGCTATTAACGCTCTACGCAGACGTGCACATGCCCAAGAACGTACTACCGGTAGCTACACTTTAGACGACATTCTCGATGAATGGAGCCGTGAATTCTACTTTGAAGGACGTCGTCGTAGCGACCTTATTCGCTTCGGACGCTTTGGTGGTAACACCAATTATACATGGCCTTGGAAGGGTGGCGTACATGAAGGTACGCAAGTTCCTGCTACAAAGAACATCTACGCTATACCGACAAGTGACGCCATTGTCAATCCAAACATCAAACAGAATCCTGGTTATTAATTCAGCATTTTAGGAAAGGAGACTCGCTCTCCCTTCCTATTCGAAACAATTTATAAAATTGAATCACAATGAAAAAAATATTGAAGTCTACTTTGTTACTCATGTGTGGAGCCTTCATTTTTGGCCTCATGTGCAGACGACAACGACTCTAATCCTGTGCTGCAAAAAGCCTACTTCGTTCGTCCTGAACACTCCCGCTTTGGCAACAAATGGTACATACGACCTTGCAAACTCTACGTCAGTAGAACTTACTTGCACGCAACCTAACTACGGGTTTCCTATCACAACAAACTATACTATCGAAGTAGCGACCAAGGCAGATATGTCAAACGCTACGAAGATGAGCACGAGTTTCAAAACTGCAAAGATTGATGTTGATGCGGCAGAAATGGCTGCTGCGCTGACCGAACAGGCTCTTAAGGACGGTAAAACAGAAGCCGATTTCCCCATAGATATCCCTGTTTACATCCGTGCTAAAGGCTACTCCAATCACTGCAATGGGTTCTGAAATCGACAGTTTGAACCATAGTTATGCGATTGAGTCAAACATTATCACGCTCAAACACGTTCATCTGGCCTTCTCATTACCTCCAGTAAATCTTCCCGAACATATCTATATTACGGGTAATTTCAATAACTGGTCTTGGGATAATCCATTGGATATGGTTATGGTTAATGGCTCTACCCACGTTTATTGGCATCTTGTTTACATTGATGATAGCGGTATCAAGTTCAACACCACAAAGAAATGGGATGGCAACGAGAAAGGCTTTGCCGGCATAACTGTAAATGCTTCCAGCGAATTGGGTAGCGAAATCAAGAACCACGATGGTAATATTGCTTCGTCAAATCCTGGTTGGTATCTCATGATTGTAGATGCAAAGGTCGAAGGACGCGATATTAAAGTATGACGTCACCTTCAACAAACCACAGGTTTATTTGATAGGAACTGCGACATCAGGAGACTGGACTGAGAATCAAGCCGACCAGCTATTTACAGTCCCAACAACAAAAGAAGGTCAGTTCGTTTCACCTGCTTTCGCTAAGAATACGAGCTGGAGATGGCGGCCTACGTGCCTATGTTAAGCTCCCCAGGAACCGACTGGTGGAAGACCGAATTCATGGTATTTCGACAAGAAGATCAAGTATCGTGGCACTGGTGGTGACCAAGAACGTATCAATGCTACGGCTGGACAGAAGCTCTATTTGAACTTCGGTAATGAAACAGGGAGAAATCAAAGTAATCACCTAACAGATAAACAATAACACAATGAAAAAGTTTTCATTATATATCACAATCGCACTTGCAAGCCTCTTCTTTGGGTCTTGCAGTGACGATTATACAGACTGGGCAAACCCTCAATCGTATGCACAGGAAGACGCAATCAACCTACCTGGCTTCAAGGCTACAGCCACAAATGCTATCGATTTGAATCAACCTGGGGCACAGGTAAAGGCATTTGCACTCAACGAAGCAACCCTTCCCGAAGGCTATAAGCTTGAGAACGCTCGCATAGAGCTAACTGCCGACGGGGTAACTGATGCCAAAAACAACAAGTGTTAAGGCCTCTGTTGCAGGCTTAGTTGACAGCACTTCTATCCAAAAAGATAGTTGCCGATGCTTTCGGACTACGCCCTACTCCACGCACACTTAATGCGCATGTATTTGTCAATGCCGTTAAAAAAACGGACAGGGCAGCTTATATTGATGCAGGGCACAACCAAAGTTGTTGTAACTCCTAAAGCGCCAAAGATTGACACCGAATATTACTTGACTGGTAATATCAACAGCTGGAATAACAACGACACGATTCGTATCCCAGTGAAGAACAGTGGTGCCGATGTTTACACTGATCCTGTATTCAGTATTACACTCACAGAGGCACAAGTTGCAGCCTTAGATAAGGTGGAATTCAAACTCACTCCAAAGTCAAAGATTGGCACAAACGACTGGTCTGAGTGCATCGCTGCAGCCAAAGAAGAGGGCAAACTCTCTGCAAACAACGCAGGTGGCAACTGAGTTTCGACGTTGTTCCTGGTGCAAAGGTCTATAAACTCACTTTCAACTTGCTTGATCAGACATGGAGTTGCACCCCACTTAGCTTTGATGACTATCTCTATATGGCTGGAAACGCAAATGGTTGGAAGCATATTGACTACCTCTATGGCAAGGAACATGACGGCAAATACACTGGTTTCATGTATCTGGATCAGCAAGGTTTCAAGTTCTGTACACAGCCTTCATGGAATGGTGACAACTATGGCGCAGGCCTTTCTACTGCAGGTGGCAACATCATCATAAGCGAACCAGAAGGCTACTACAAAGTAGATGTCGACCTTGCCAACTCTACGATGAGCCTCACTCCAATCACTCGCATCGGTGTTATCGGTGATGCTACTGTAGGAGGTTGGGGAAGTGACCAGCCAATGACTTACAATAAGACCGACCGTGCATGGGAGATTAACAACATAGTACTATCAAATGGTAGCATAAAATTCCGTGCAAACAACGGCTGGGACATTAATTGGGGCGGCACCGTTAATAAGTTAACTACAGACAACGGAGCTAACATCGCCGTTACAGCAGGTACATACAACATCAAGTTCTATGCTTGGGCTGATGGTAAAGGCAAGTGCGAAATCACACCTGTTGCCCCTGCTAAGCGTCGTAAATAAAAGAAAGAATTACCTGTTTTACAGGATTTTCATGAATGAAAGAACGAAGATGGCCCTTGGATGTGATATCCGGGGGCCTCTTTTTTATTCTCCCTTCATGCCTAATCACATATGAATGAAAAAACTATTACACTCCTCTTGTCCTAAATTTTCATTCATAGCGGATGATAAATAAATCGTTTGACCAAAACCCACACTGCATTTTCACTTCCATATAGACATAAATCGTTCCTCCTTTTATATTGAAAATCCCTTCCTTTCAAATAAAATCGATCCATGCAAACTATCTTCTTGTGACACAGCCACTTACAAACAACCTATCAAAACCATGCAAACAACCTATCAAACACAGGCAAATTACCGCACGCTTTGCATCACTTTATCACGTGTTTTGACGCAAATCATTTTATCATTACTCATGGGTTAAATAATAATGTAGATGGAAACGCAATACCATAACACACAATTTGTTTTGCAAACAAAAGCTCACAGCAGTACATATCGCTGTAGGTATTATGTCGATATTCCAATGGATGTATTTGATATTGTGAATGTCACAACGACACAACTCCGCATGTTTTTATGCCGGTATTCCCAAATGAATGTAATTGGCATTGCAAATGTCACAACGATGCGGCCTAACATGTTTTTGCGCCATCATTTTTAATGAATGTATTTTTACAATATAAATGCCCTCATGGTTGCAACGCCGTAGATGATATGTTGGTATTCCAATGAATGAATTCACCATGATGAATGTTGTAACGATACAACGCCGTATTTTTTTTTGCTGGTATTCTAATGAATGTATTTTTGCAATATAAATGCCCTCATGGTGCAACGCCGTAGGTGTTGTGCTTTTGATAGCCCGGGGTTGGCGAGAAACGAGCCTACCCCGGGTCAACGTTTGCATTGGGATTCAACGCCGTAGGTGTTGAGCTTTTTCAAGAAAGCATGGCTATAGTGATGGAATTTCATGACGGATTACGCTTGAAAGCGTAACACCTACGGCGTTGTTTCGCGCAAACATGCCCTAACCCAGGGTAGCCTGCGCTATCGCTTACCTACCCCGGGTAATCATCCGCAAGGAGATTCAACGCTGTATACACTGAGATTATTAGGAGAACACATCGTTTTCTCCGTCTCATGTGTTTCTATTTTAGGGCCGACTCCATAATTTTATTTGCGTTATCAATGCGCTCTTGTGTCGGAGGTTCAACGCCTTTGAGGGGATAATCAAGGTGAAGTTCGTCGTATTTATACGTACCTAAGGTGTGATAAGGCAGGATATCAATGCGCTCTATGTTATGAAGCGTGTTGAGAAAAGCGGCAAGTTCGTGCAGATATTCATCGTTGTCAGTGATTCCCGGAATAAGAACGTGGCGTATCCAAACAGGCTTTTGAATCTCAGAAAGATAGCGGGCACAATCAAGGATGTTATGATTTGTGAACTTTGTCAGCTTGCGGTGTTCCTCATCTCGAATGTGTTTGATGTCTAATAGCACCGTATCGGTGACTTTCATCAGGCGTTCAAACTTCGTGAACCATAAGCCATTGCGTGTAAATGGCTGGGCCGATGTGTCAAGACAAGTATTGATTTGTCGTGCGTGGGCTTTCTCAAAGAGCTCTATTAAGAAGTCTATTTGCAGCAAAGCCTCGCCTCCACTGACCGTAATTCCACCCTTTTTCGCCCCAATAAGTGCGATAACGTTCGGCCTGATCCAATAGTTCATCGGCCGTCATGGGCTTTCACTTTGTTTTGTTTCCACGTATCAGGATTGTGACAAAACAGGCAGCGCATGGGGCAGCCTTGCAGGAAAATGATATATCGAATGCCTGGACCATCGACAGAACCAAAGGTCTCTATGGAGTGAACATAACCCACATGACCTTGTGAAGGGCGTGTTGACGAGCTTTGAAGTGCATTATCCTTGTTCATGATTTCAAAATGTTTATGTCCTAATTTGAAAGGACGCCCTCCGTCACTCCCTTTGAACAGAAAGGACAGAGGGCGCATATAGTAACCCTATTGAGAAGTCTTGGCTTATAGTCTGCCGTGAGCCTGGCGTGCAATCACATCGAGTTGTTGCTCTCTTGTGAGGTCAATGAACTTCACAGCATAGCCACTTACGCGGATGGTAAAGTTCTGATATTCTTCCTTTTTCAGGGGTGTTCCATCGCGTCTTTCAACTTATCTACGCCGAAGACATTAACGTTTAGATGGTGTGCTCCCTGGTCAAAATATCCGTCCATCACGCCAACTAACGTGCGAGAACGCTCCTCATCATCGTGTCCCTAAGGCATCGGGTGAGATGGTTTGTGTATTAGATATACCATCAAGAGCATACTCATAAGGAAGCTTAGCCACAGAGTTCAGCGAAGCTAACAAGCCATTTTGTTCTGCGCCATAAGACGGATTAGCTCCTGGTGCCAATGGAGTTTCGGCACGACGACCATCGGGCATGTTACCAGTATACTTGCCATATACGACATTAGAAGTAATGGTTAGGGATGCTGGTTGTGAAAGCTCAGAGTTGCGATAAGTGTGGTATTTCTTAATCTTGTTCATAAAGGTTTTCAACAGCCATACAGCGATTTCGTCAGCTCGTTCGTCATCATTTCCATAACGAGGGAAGTCACCTTCTGTCTTATAGTCCTTGGCAAAACCCGACTCATCGCGTATAACATGCACCTTAGCATACTTGATTGCGCTGATAGAATCAACCACATGACTGAAGCCTGCGATACCCGTTGCGAAAGGTACGGCGTACATCTGTGTCGATAAGTGCCATCTCTGCAGCCTCATAGAAGTACTTATCGTGCATGTAATGGATAAGATTTAACGTCTTAACATAAATGCCAGCAAGCCAATCTAACATATCATTGAAGCGGGGAAGGAACTCATCATACGAGATGATGTCACTTGTAATGGGTCGGTAAGCAGGCCCAACTTGTTCGCGTGTTCGACCGTCTACGCCTCCATTTATGGCATAAAGCAGCGCCTTAGCAAGGTTAGCACGCGCACCGAAGAACTGCATTTCCTTACCTGTTTGCGTAGCACTTACACAGCAACATATCGAGTAATCGTCTCCCCAAATGGGTCGCATCACGTCGTCATTCTCATATTGTATCGAACTGGTTTTAACCGAAATCTTCGCTGCATAAAGGCGGAAGGCCTTAGGAAGTCGGCTGCTATACAACACCGTAAGGTTAGGTTCAGGTGATGGTCCCATGTTTTTCGAGGGTGTGAAGGAAGCGGAAGTCACTCTTTGTTACCATCGAACGACCGTCTATTCCCATACCAGCCACTTCGAGAGTAGCCCAAACTGGGTCTCCAGAGAACAGCTGATTGTAAGACGGAATGCGTGCAAACTTGACCATTCTAAACTTCATCACGAGATGATCGATAAGTTCTTGTGCCTCCTCTTCAGTCAGTTTACCCTCCCGAATGTCTCGTTCTATGTATATATCAAGGAAGGTTGAGATGCGACCAACGGACATTGCCGCGCCGTTTTGAGTCTTAACAGCGCCAAGATAACCGAAATAGAGCCATTGAACGGCTTGAACTGCGTCGTTAGCAGGCTGAGAAATGTCGAAGCCATATATGGAAAGCCATCTCCTTTAAGCCTTGTAATGCACGGATTTGCATGGCTACTTCCTCGCGAAGACGAATCACTTCATCAATCATTTCGCGGTCACCCATGTTCTGAAGGTCGCGCTTTTTTTCTCTGCAATCAAATAGTCAATACCATACAAAGCAACACGACGATAGTCGCCAACAATGCGTCCTCGTCCGTACGTATCAGGCAAACCAGTAAGTATATGGTTATGACGCACGTGCTTCATCTCATCAGTATACGCGTCAAAGACACCGTCATTGTGGGTCTTTACATATTGAGAGAAGATGTGATGTAGCTTTTCTGACGGCTGATATCCATAGGTAGTACAAGCTTGTTCGGCCATTTTTATCCCACCATAAGGCATGAAAGCACGCTTCAATGGCTTATCCGTTTGCAAACCAACTACGCGTTCTAAGTCCTTCGTTTCAGGGTCAATGTAACCTGGTCCATAAGCCGTGAGCCCAGAAACTACTTCAGTTTCCATGTCAAGAACTCCGCCTTTGGCCCGTTCTTCCTTTTTGAAGTGCGCGTAGTTTCTGCCACAATGTCTCAGTAGCATGGGTCGGTCCTGCTAAGAAAGTCTCATCCCCTCATAGCTGGTATAGTTATTCTGAATGAAATCCCGTATGTTAACTTCAGATAACCACTTGTTTCCTTTGAAACCTCTCCATTCTTTTCTCATCTTAAAAATCCTTTTTAGTTTATATCTTGAAAACTTTATATTACGGCGTCTGTCGATGCAGAAAGCAAGACAAAACGCCGTTCCTCCCTTCATCATTCGTTTATCCGCGAATCATGGTTATCATCATCTTAAAGCGCTCTTCAGCTTTAACCGAGTGATGAGCACCACTTGGAATGATGAATGTTTCACCCGCTTTAATGTTGAAAACCTGTCCTTCTACGTTCAGTTGCATTACTCCTTCAATGACTTGTATAAGCGCATCGAAGGGTGCAGTGTGTTCCGATAGTCCCTGACCAGCATCAAAACTAAACAAGGTTACAGTGCCGGCGTTACTATGAATGAACTCCTTACTGACCACACCACCATTAGTATAATCGATAACTTCTGCTGCTTTAAATACTTTTCCTTTTTCAATTGTAGCCATAATAAATTTACTTTAATAGATAAATACTTTGTTTTCATGACCTCGTTGAGGTCATTTCATCTTCTCATATATGTCTTCAGCAATTATAATGCCGATGATTTTACAGTAACAAATGTGACGATATTCCCACATTTTTAATGTCAGTTCATGACTTCAGTTGTTTGCAAACCACACCGCTATATGCCGCCCAACACGCCATCATACCATGGATATCAGAATGGGGCCTGACGCTCAAAGTGCAATCTTTTGCCTGTTTTTGGATGGTCAAATGCCAGTTCTTCTGCATGAAGAAAAAGCCTTTGCGCCCCAGTTCCATAGAGTTCATCACCTCGAATGGGGTTGTTGAGCCCCTCAGCATGTGCACAATGCATGCGAAGTTGATGCGTCCTACCCGTTCGCGGATATAACTTCACACGACAATCATCCATAAATTGATAGTCAGTTACAGCCTCTTTGCCATGCACTTTATCGACAATTTGCCGTGGGCGGTCAGTCAAATCAGGACGCAACGGCAAACGAATCTGCCCATGCTTTGCCCCTTTGTGTGGCACCGATAGCAAGGCAACATATTGCTTTTTCCACGTGATGTTGCTTGAACTGTTGTTGCAGATTAATATACGATTCAACATTAAGTGCCACAACAAGTAGCCCACTTGTGGCCATGTCGAGACGGTGAACTATCAGTGGACCCGTTGCTTCGGGATGACGATGCAACACAAGCGAGCGCACACTCTCACGCTGACTTTTCCCTGGAACGCTTAACATCCCCGCGGGTTTACACACAACTGCGATGTCATTATCCTCGTAAATCCATTCCAAAGTCTGATGCGTCTCCTGCTCTAATGGGTTGGTTTCGACCTCAATTCCATGCAACATCCACCGCAATATCGGTTTACATTTGCCGTTACATGCCGGATAATATTGCAAATGATGACGTATTTCTTCCCGTGGACTGACTCCCCCACCAGAACATAGCCATACTGATTGGCTGCATCTGATGACGGAAAGCATATTGCAAAAAGCTTTGGTTCACAACATTCACCACTACCTGCAGGTGGCACCATTGGATAGAAAATATCGAGTAAGTTCTTTTGATTTCCTTTGTCATCAAACATCAGAAAATGACTGAAAAAGCCATCGTTGCAGTGCATCACTCCGTTGATGTCGTTCCGTCTTTAGGGCGTTGATATCGGCTTCTATGGCTTCAACCATAGCGCTCTTTTCTGCAATTTGTTGAGCGAACTGCTTTTTCTTTCGATGCAATTCGGCTTTTAGGAACTGCGAACGCCTTATCATTTCGGGTGTCAACACCTGTGGTCTGCCCTCTTTTTCGCGTTTAATCTCCACCTTAAAAAGCCTCAATCTCCCTTTCTGCCTCATCCACTTCGTCGTGCCATTGCTGCCTTGCCACTTCCAATTCACGGCTATTTTCAAGGGCATTAATACGCTCGTTGAGTGCTGAAATCATAGCTTCGTGTTGCTTGAAATAGCCATTTGGCTGCAAATAATCAAACACTGCTGGCACAAATCCGGGCCAATCGCTTCGGCCATTAATCTGTCCGCTGTAGCCCGAAAGATAGCCAATGTCGCGTCCCTTTCTTTACAATCAGCACGCCAAACATCTTTCCTTGGTCTATTTCGGCTTTGAATTCAGGTGCCGACGCAGCTATTTCGCGCTGCACTTCGCTTGCTGCTGCACGACAAAGCGCATCTGGTTTATAGTAGAACGGATTGTTCATGCGTTCCGGAAGCACATGCGTTGAGGCATCAAGTGGATGGAATATCATTTCAAACGGCTTCGATCGATTATCTCAATTGTCTTTCCATCTACGCGAATAACACCCTCTTTCTCAAATTCACTGAGTACTCTTAGGAGCGAAAACTTCTGTATTCCAAACGAGTCGGCTATCTCTTGACGACTTCGAGTAAGGCGAATGGTGTTGGAGTTTTGCTCTCCTGCACGCTCAAGTAGCAGGTAAGCAACCTTTTCTCTGACTGTAAACAGACTCAAAACCTTCATCTTATGCGTCAAGAATACATCGATATTCGACAACGAACGAATATAGTTCATGCGAATATCTGCGTCATCATCAATAAGCTTTTTCAGTGTTTGGGGAGTCATTCTCAGTAGGGTCACCTCGGAATCAGTCTCTACACTCACGGGCATACTATTGTTTTTAGCAAAGATAAAGGCTGGTGCAATGAGGTTACCCGGCCGAAGTCGTGTCACCTCCACTTGCTTTCCACTGAGTGAAACCATACGGCAGATGAGACTTCCGCTAAGTACTATGTCGGCAAACCGACAGGGCATACCAGCCAAAGTGTACACATCGCGCGGTGCAAAGTTTATGATTTGGTAGCTGATATTGCCCAATGCGAGGTCTATACTGAGTGTACTCATGCCCGCAAAGAGTGGACATTTCTGCAAGACTTGCATCATTTGGTCGTTTGTCATGCTTTGGATTGCGATTTGTTATAATAGTGCAAATTTAGTAATAAAAAGCCTATTAATGATTCACTACACAGAAAAAAGCTATAACTTTACCGAGAAATAAGTATTGGTTTATGATGAAAAGAACAATTATTGGTTGGTTATTCATGTGTTTTGCGATAGCAGTGAGCGCACAAAAACCTAAAATTTAAGGATGGAAAATTCAAGATAATACAGTTTACCGACTTACATTATAAGTTAGGAAATCCTGCATCTCGTCAGGCAACCGATTGCCTTTTATGAGATTGTAAAGGCTGAACATCCCGACTTAATCGTCCTTACTGGCGATGTAATCTATTCCAAACCGGGAGACATGTGCCTACAACAAATCCTCAATATCATGTCTGATTTAAAGGTTCCTTTCTGTTATCTCTTGGGCAATCATGACCCAGAACAGGGCACGCCTGTAAACCCAATTGTATGACCAAGCGCAACAAAACACCTACTGTGTACAGCCAAAAACGCAATGGAAACGCACTTGACTTCGCGTTGTCAATCAAGTCGTCTGACGGCGCAAAAACAGCCGCTGTGATTTATGGAATGGATACACATGAATACTGTAAGATGCCTGGTGTGGGTGGATATCAATGGCTTACGTGGAATCAAATCAGCCGTTATCGCAACTGGGCAGCCTCATTCAAGCGTGAGAATGGAGGCAAACCAGTACCTGCTTTGATGTTTATGCACTATCCATTACCCGAATATAACGATGCCGTTGCCAACACTCAAGTGACTCTTATCGGTACAAGAATGGAACGAGCTTACGCACCTAACCTCAATAGTGGTATGTTTTCAGCCCTCAGATCAATGGGCGATGTGATGGGAGTCTTTTGTGGTCATGACCATGACAACGACTATTCACTGATGTATTACCATGTACTCTTGGCGCATGGCCGCTTTTCTGGTGGTAACACGGAGTACAATCATCTCCGTAATGGCGCACGCATCATCGTGCTTTATGAAGGCCAACGCAAGTTCGATACCTACATTCGTGAGCGTGGAGGGCAAGTGCTCTACCCTACAACCTACCCAAATAGCTATGAGAAAGACGACTGGAAGAAACGTGACGGCACGCGATAAATGACATCAAAAGCTGTGGTTTTCCGTGCGGTTTATAAAAGAACATAACATAGATGCGGCTTGTTTATGACACGTTATCATTGATATTTCATTGAAACACGCCACAAATAATGATTTAATGTGATTTTTCCCAATGCTGTAGGTGTTGCGCTTTCTAAGCGTAATCCGCCATGAATCCAGGTGCGAGATAACGTAATTCATATTGCGAGATATATGTTCCAACACCATCGGTGTTGCGATTTCGATAGCCCAGGGTTGCCAAACGATAGTGCAGGCTACCCTGGGTTAGCGTATGGTTTGTGGGGAACAACGCCGTAGGTGTTGCGCTTTCTAAGCGTAATTCGCTATGAATGCTCTCGCTATAACCATGCCTTCATAGAAAAAAAGCTCAACACCGATGGCGTTGAATCTCCTGCGAATACTCACCGGGGTAGGCTCGTTCCTCGCCAACCCCGGGCTATCAAAAAGCAAACAACTCGTACCGAGTTGCATCGATGACACATTCATAATGGATATATGCATTCATTGGAATAATAACATAATACCTACGGCGTTACATGGCTGCAACATTCACTATAACAAATACATTCATTGCCAAACCCATAACAACACAAATGGCATTGACAACTAATGGAATGTATATCGTTTGAGGGACTAATTGGGAATAACAAACCTGTTGATATTAAACAGGAAAAATAATATGACGCAAACGACCGGGGTGATTTGACGCATTTCAGGCGGTGAAATGACGGAGATTACACGATAAAAATGAGGCATATCGCGGCGTGAACCAATCACTATCACGCCATGGGGCTATACAAAAATAGATGATGAAGGATTTGATTTTGTGCTGTTGGCATAGTGGATTATCATTGCACTTCGCCAAAAATCCATTCATTTTCGCCCTGCACTTACCTAAACATTTCAAGGCTTAAAATGCTCTAAGAAAAGGCTTTTGATGAATAAAAGTAACGCGTGTCATTGTGCAACAGGATTCATAATAAAGCAACAAACATGAGGTTTTTATGCGTAAATTTACCTATATTTGCACTACAATTAACAAAGAAGTGCAATCTAAATCGTAACTAAAAAAATGAGTTTATTTCTATTATTGCAGCCATTGCTTTTTGCCTTGGCCCTCATCACAACGCTTTACAATCTGTTCATTGAAGACAAAAAAATTGAAGACGAAGAACAGCGGAAAAAGAAGATAATAAAAGATGCTGATATTAGCTATAGTATGGACTTTTTTGCTGATATTCCGCATCATTTACATCATGCATGAGCGTTAAACATATCACAAGATTCGTTTCCTCACACAAGGTTTTGTATGGAGGAAACGAATCATGTATTGTTATTCTGCGAATTTCTTTTAGTTCATACAAGGCAGGTGTAGCCTCTCCACTCTCACTATCGAATAGAGGTGCATTGTACCAATTGCTCATTTGTGTATTAAACGCATTAAATTCAGGCCACCACCAGAATAAACCTGTCACATGTTTATGGCTCTTTAGCATGGTGACGAGGTCTGAAGTGAAACGTTGTTGGCCTTGAAGTGAGTAAGGATATTGGTTAGAATAGTCGAAAGTTGAACCTCCAACAGCCCACTTATAAGGGTAACCCGTTTCAACAAGCATAATGTTTTTTTGTTCGCAAAAGCCTGCTCTAAGCGCGATATAGCAGCGTCGAGTTCGTTCATTGAACCATGGAAATAAGGATAATAACTCAAGCCAATGACGTCGTAATCTATCTTGGCTAACTGCATCTGTTGATAGAAATTCATCAATGCTTGATAATTAGCGTTGTCGTGTTGTTGGGAAGTTGACACGCGCTCGGTATGCAAAATGATTTTTGCTTTGGGGCAAACCTCTCTGCAAGCAGTGGTTGCTGCCCGCAAGAGTTGTGTGAAACGAGTCCAATTTTCCTGTGGAGATGTGGGGTAACACACCTTTGCTGATGCCTTGTTTACTCCCCAAAGCATTCCATAACTGATTTCATTTCCCGTCTGAATCAATTCTGGTGAAACGCCGTTTTCATTCATTTTCTTCAACACCTCCGCTGTATAGGTCTTGACCTTTTTGCAGCTAATTGTGCATCATTCAGACTTGCCCAAGCCTTTGGAGTCCATTGTTTTCCCAGGGGTCAGCCCACGTGTCAGAGTAATGAAAATCAAGTAGAATCTTGAAGCCAGCAGCCTTGATTTGTTTCGCCAAAGGCAAGATATAAGCGAGATCTTGGCATGCGTTTGCATCGCGATCTGCACCTTGATAGTCGGCAGGATTTACGAAAAAGACGAAGTCGCATGGTGTTCCAGCCAGCCTTCTTAAATAGTGCAAGCGGACTCGTTGGCGTGCCCTTGTCTTTATAAATGGCATGCGCCTGTTCATATTTCGGTAGCAGTGAGATGTCACCCCCTACGTATTTCACACTCTCTTCGGTAGGCGTTGTGTCGGGTTTCGGTGTTGGTTTCTTCTCTGGTGCAATTTCATTACTGCCACAAGCAGTAGTAATGGTTAACAATGTGAAATGCTAAAAGGATAGTTGTTCGTATCAGTTTTTTTCATTATTTTGTTTGTTTTTTTCGGATGCAAAGATACAAAAAAACTGATAAAAAGCCTTAGAAATTCGGAAATCTTTCATCGTGATTAGCCTTCACTGCCATACATTCCATCTCAATAAGCCAGCCTGGTCGGCACACGGGAGCATGGAGAAGGACATAAGGAGTATGGGGAAATTGCTCGTGAAACATTGCAGAAACCACTGCATAATCAGCTGGGTCACGCAGATAAACGAGGGCAAAGGTGATATCATCAAAGTGCATTTCGGCCTCGTTGAGTATGGCATCAACATTCTCCCACATGCGTTTTTACCTGACGTTTGATATCACGCGGGTAGACCACCTGCCCCTTATTGTCTATACTTGCAGTGCCCGACACGAAGACATGTCGGCGATCTCCGTAGTCGATTTGCGTCGCTCTTTCGAAGCTTACGCCATATTCGCTCGTGCGATTCATGTGATCAAGTGCGTAGAGAAAAGTCATTTGGTTGGGCAAAAGACCTTTAATGGCGTAGGCATCCATACATACTGACACCTTCGAATCAGCCACTCTACCTCCTATTCCAGTACTCGATATGTAGTGTGTATTGGCAGTTAGGTCTTGAGTTACAAACACTTCATTGCGTGCTTTCACGACACCTTCATAGTTGTTATCAATGTCGTTGACGAAAAACCAGGTGCGAACACAGTTGTCTTTCAACGTACATTCGTTCTCAATCAGACGCATCACATAGTCTTCAAGCAATCGAGTTGTTTGATATTTTGAGTTGGATGAAGATATGGTTTCACCTGCAAGCCAAAGATGTTCGTATGCCCCGTGCGACACACGAAACATCCCTTTGGGAGCAGTTTTGATTCTTTATCCCTTTTAAAACATATACCCATAGCGCCACTTTTGTACCATCTAATGGTGGCTGTTGAATCACAGAGAGCGCACAATCACATTCATCGGTGGCATAAACCTCGTCTTCTTGATTGGCAGCATCACTGAGAAAGTAACGTTTCATGACGGCCTCAGCGCCGGGCATCAACTTATTTCTCAGTTCATTATAACGCGAAATGACTTCTTGAAGCTGTGCCGTGAAGGAAGCATTTGGGTCGGATGCATGGATGATAAAAGAGGCTTCATCATTTATCTTGGTGCGAAAGGCCTCGCTTGGGACCCTCAGAAATGAGCGTCGGCAGGCTTGAATTGCGTGGAGAAGTGAGGTTAGAATACTCCTCTTGAGTATTTTTTTCTGTATCATAAGCTATTATTAATTATTCTCTGTTTGGTTTGTATTCTCATTATCACGCAAGTGCTTTCACCCTTGATTTTGCCTCATCTCTTCGTAAGAAAAAGGCGAAAAGGCCTCATTTAAGCATAGCTGTGCATGCCTCCCAACACATAGTTTACGCCGAAATATGTTATGACTATCGTCAAGAAAGCTATCGTTGTATAGATGTGATAGTATTTAGGCGTGCGCAAAGCAGGTACACTTTGCAAGTGAAGAAGCACCGCATAAACCATAAAAGTGATAAGCGCCCACGTCTCTTTTGGGTCCCATGACCAGTAGTTTCCCCAGCTAATGTTGGCCCAAATGGCGCCAATGAAGATGCCAAGTCCCAGCGTTGTCATGGCAGGGATAAAGGAAAATGCGACTCAAAGTCATTAAAGCCGTAGACTGTTCCAGTCCTGTTTGGGGACAACCACGCATGCGTTGTAACGCCGAAAGAATCAAAGCAGTGAGTCCGCAGATAAAGGTTAGGGGCCAAAAGTGCGTAACTCATCATGATGATACTCACGTGAATACTCAGTAATGGGCTATTCAACACGGGCATAATATGGCCGATTGCGGGGTCCATTTGACCGATATGGCTCACCAAAAGAAAAGAAAACCACTGAGTAAAAAAAGCCAAAGGTGATGATGAGAAGTCGCAGAGAACGCATAGCAAAAGCCATCACTATAGTGATCAACATGCTAAACCACGCAACGGAAAGCATGGACTCATAGCCATTGCTTAAAGGGATATTGTCGCTTATTATCCATCGTAAGGCCAGCGCAAATGTTAGCACTGAGAATGAGATGACGAGCAAAAGGATGAGCAATCCGTGAAGTATTGACGGACGAAGCCCAAGAAGTTGCGTCTTGGAGGAAGTCAATCGGCGAATCACTAAGCCCATAGTGAAGAAGCCAAGACATAGGTTTAAGATGAAAAAGTAGAGTGGAAAAAGGAATGTTATTGTAGCATTTCTCTGCCTTAAACTGCATGTCGGTAGGGAGCGATTCGCCTGCATTGTGCTGCTGATAGCTTCGCAGTTGTTCAATGAGTTGAATGGCATTGGCCTCATCATTCGCCGAAACGGCTTGATAGAGTGCCGGAAAAGTAGCTCTTTGATTAACAGGATATCATTCTTCGGAAGCTGCTTAGGATACTGCTCAAATGGCGAGAACCATTGCGTCTTTCCATGTCGAAACGTGTGCGGAAATAGGGCAAGTGGCGTTCCCTTTTGTAGCGACATGATGACTTGAAGCTTATTATCCATGTCATAACAAGCCTTGTGTAGTGCGTCCTGTTGCCCTTGTTGATAGTCATAAGCATATTGACCCAGGACGTATTCTCCATTTTTGAAAGAATGCCTTTACATTCGTATATTCGGGTAATCCGAATGTTTCGCGCATCTCTTTACTCTTGATTTGCACGATAGGTTCACGATTCCATGCATCGCCAAAGAATATCCAACTCATCAAGATTTGAGTGGCATCAGCACCTTTATAGCTTCGTTTGCCATAGATTTTCTTCACAAAATCCAGGGCGAAAGTCTGCAAAGGACAGATTCGTTCGTTATAGTTGATATAGAGATCTCCAAACTTTTCGGCTACGGGTTGAGCCACTACAGGGGCTGAAATAGATTCATCGGCAGCATGAATGGCTGTTGAAAATCCAAAGATTAGCAACAAAGTGGCTAATGATTTCTTAAGCACCGGACTGCGAAGCAACTGCCTAAATGTTCCTTTTGCATCGACAAGAAGCCATAAAAGCGAAAAGAACAGCAGACCATAGCCCGTATATGTGACCGGAAGTCCATAGGGATCACTATTCACACTGAGGTAACTTCCGCGGTTATCTGTGTCATAACTCGCTTGGTAGAAACGTGTACCATGGTAGTAAAATACCTTATTCATCGACACGGTTGCACGTGTAATTGTCTCGCCATCTGTTATGACAAAGTGGGTCATATAATCCGAAGCAGCTTGTGTTCCGTCGTGATATTGTATGTCGAAAATGGTCCAAACGAACCGAAAAAGGCAGTCGATGTGTACGCGTTTCTGACATGGAAACCATCTCTGTATAGACGTTAGTTGGCTGGTCACCCCTTAGGTGTATCATCCCCTTAAAGCCCGTTGTATGCGTTAAAAAGGCTCCAACAAGGATGACTATCATCGACAAATGAAGTAACAAAAGATTCCATTTCCGGAGATGAGATTTGGCAATATAAACCACACCTACAGCCACAAGAAGAGCCCAAAGCAGGCTAAACCACCACGCACCATATATATATTGCGAGACAAAGGGCGTCGAATTAAGATGCTCAATAATGGTGGCCGCTGCCATCACTACAATCAAAACTACATAGAAAACGAATGTTATTTTCTTAATCATTATGTTGTTGTATAAAGTCGTTTGCTTGTTCAAGCTGTTTACTTAGGTTGTCTAAAGCTGCTATAGCCTGTTTAATGGTCGGGTCATTATAGTGCTTTACAAATGGTTCGGGCACTGCATTGATGGCTTGAAGCGTTTTATCGAACGCCTCTCTCACGGCTTTTGAGATTGCCGGATTACGCACATTAAACCATGCATCGAAAGGCATTGTTGTCATTACCAAACCATAAACTACGAATGCTTTGCAAGTTATCGCGAAGGTCTTCCAATGAAGTGTGACTATAAGGTGACTCAATATAGTCGGCATCTTGATGTTCAAACGGGTCGCCAAACTTAGTCCTTGCCATCTCATCCGATAGCCCCATCATGCCATTATCGCCTGTAAGTATAACCTGAGTTGCCCGTTGTGGCGTGTAAACGGCAAGGAAATAGTCGCGATAATCGGCTCCTTTTGGCGCACGATAGGATAGGTTTGCAGCATCAAGAATGGCTGTAAACTCGGTGCCGGCACTGGCATTCCATCCGCAATAAAGCTGGTAACAACGCAGTCGAAGATTGGCAGATAAGGTCTTGGCATACTTGAGTTCACGAGCCGTTATGTCTGCAACAGGGCGTGGTTTTCCGTCTCTAAAGATAACATATTCAATGCCATGCCAGCCCACAATGCCTGAAGCCCAACGCTCACTATCGTCAAGTGGGTCACTGCTTTGCATGAGTTGTTGGAACCGAACGCGGTCTAACGGCCACGAATTGATGTCAGCATCCACCGTGAAGTGGGCGTTAGCACCAAAAAAGAAGGCTTCGCTCTTCTCATAATCTCCACGAGCTTTGAGAAATAGTTGGCACACTTTCTCCAACTGCTCTTGCGTCATTGTCGACGTTTCAAGTGCAGATAGAGCCTCATAAAAGGTTGAAGTATTCGTTGCCAACACTTTATATTGCGCGCGAATGACACCATCTATATCGTTCGTTATTACCTGTTCGAGGGATAGTTTGTTGCTTTGCTGACCATCATCTCCACCCTTTTCGCTACACGAAGAGAGGATAATGGAAAGAAATAACAATGCAAATGTGAGAGGTTTGAAATGTAGTTGAATCATGAAGAAAAAAACAGATTAATGTATAATACCTATGAGATAAGAATCTAAAATGTGTCACTTTACAACGCGAAATGGTGCATATTACAGGATAAAATGACGCATTTAGCACTGCAAAATGGCACATTTCAAAATCTTGTTTATAACGAGTTGACAGCTAATGAATTATGTATTGCATCACCATTAGCCCTACTCCACTCGCTCTCCCCACCCTTGGGGAAGAGTCAAGTGTGGGTAATATTAAATTGCATTGATGAAAGCTACGACAGCATCTCTATCGGCTTTCTTCAATTTATAGAACTTTTCAGCGGCAAAGTAGGCATCACTCTGCTTGCTATATGCATGCCACATGATAGCCTCTATTACGTTATGAGCGCGACAATCGTGTAATCTTGAGCCCTCACCTGTCTCTTGTGTCGACAAGCCGCGACCCCAAAGAGGTGTTGTTCTGCACCATCCTGTGCGGATATCATTAACCATGAAGAGGCGATGTTGCACCAAATCGGTGTATGGCCAGATAGTAGTGCCGCTATAATCTGGTAGGCCATGGCCTATAGAAGCATATCTACGGCTGATAGGATCTACCCAACTGTTGTCCTTTTTGATAGTCCATGAAGGACGATGGCAGGCAGTACAGCCCATTTGATAGAACAGTTCTTTTCCTCGTTGCACCTCTTTTGAGTCGAGGTTACGGGCCTGTGGCACACCAAGTCCCTTATGCCATACCGAAAAAGCATAGTAATCTTCGTCTTGCATCTCGTCTTGTCCGTTCCAAGGTGCCATATCTACGAAGTATTGTTTATACTTTTGTTTGTTTGCTTCGGTAGGAGTGTTGAGACTTAACAAGTCATTTACCAACTTCTTTATACCTGCTTTGGTGCCATCTCCATAGTAAGGATGAAGCAGAGATGACGGATTTTGGCCCTGCTCTTGTATCTCTTTGATAACACTTTCGTCTTCACTCATGGCCTTAGCCCATGCTGGTGTGGTGTAGAGATAGCGGCGATCACTGCGTGTAACGTTGGTAATGTTCCAAATAGCATTGACACCTGGGCCGTCAAGTAGAGCCGCACGAGTCATCGCATAGGTAAACTTCTTGATGCGCTTTGTGCCATCTGCCAGCTTATACCATGCTGAAGCGGCCCAATCTTGGGCTGCAGTGTCCCACATACCTGGGTTGAGTTTCACGTGAGGATTGGCTGCTTCACGTGCATACTGCACCTTCATTGAGTCTTGATCAATGGCATCAAGCAAGCCAGAACCATACATACCAATCGTAGATTCAAGGCGTACCTCATAGTTGGTAGGCTTAGGATTGGTGTTGAAAGCACTCTGTTCGATGGTTACTTCGGGATAAGATAACTCATATTTCTCGCCATCAGGGAATTGAGTTGCAGACAAACCAGAAGGCATAGTGCCTGAAAGCGTCTTCCATTGCATGTGGATTCCACGCTCATCAACAGGTGCTTTGAATGGATACATTGCCTTAGTTTGTGGCATACCCGTTACCTGACGGATGTATGAATTGGCTGCATATTGCACACCATCAGGGTCGGTTCCTGCCGTTGGATGATAGATAACGAGCAGATATCCGTTACCCATTTGGTCGGCATTATACTTGTTTTGGCGCTTGCCATGACCGTAAGAAGGGTGACAATACTCACAACCTGAACGCACATAAGCAGGGACCTAAGCCCGCATAAGGACGTGTAAAGTAGGTGTAATTGTGCTCAAAGAAGGTTTCACCGCGCTTGAAAGTCTGGGATAATCCAGCTTCTTCTATCTCGGGAGATGGGTTACTATAACAGCCCTCTTCATTCGAAGTAGTTCCCTTTTTCGCCTCCAGGATACCACTCAGCTGAAGTAAAGTTGCCAATATTTTTACCGACATTATCATTTGGGTTTGTAAGGCTTAGCACTATCATCTTCGCTACAAGCCGTTACCGCTAAAGCCATTGTGCCAAGCAGAAAAAGCCTTCCGAAATTCATTTTCATTATCATAAATATTTTTGTTTTACGCATATTACGTTATAAAGCGATAAACACGGGCATGAAAAATAAGCTCCTTCATGTCCGTATTACTTTGAGTCTGCCTCGGCAGAACTATCGTTTACTTATTGTTTTTGCCTATAAAGTCAGAGGCAGCAGTAAGTGCATCGTTCAGTTCTTGACATGCTTTGATTGCATTTGCGCACTGAGGATCCTTGATATTCTTAACGAATGGTGCCTTGATTGCTTTGATTTGCTTCAATGCATTGGCTATAGCGTCTTCAACACGCTTACCAGTTGCAGCATCATACTTCTTGAAATAGCTGCTGAAACTATATTCACTGCGCTTGCCCTTGTACGCCACCATACCATACGTTTTTCAATGCTATGGATGTTGTTTTGGAAGTCAGTTAGAGAGTTATAGCTATAAGGTGACTCGATATAACTTTCGTCTTTACCAGAGAATGGGTTATTAATCTTGGTATTACCAACCTCATCTGCAATACCAGCAGCACTGTGATCACCACTCAATACTGAGCTAACAGCGATTTTTAACTGTTGCATATTGGCTGTTAACTGGGTCGCCGGCATGCTTCATTTCATAGCCATACGAGTTGCCTTTATCGGTAGTATAGCTCGTTTCCAACTCGTCAAGAACATCCTTATGTGCCTTAGTTGCATCCTCATTCCATGAGCATTCAAGACGATAAACGCTATTACGTAGGTCTTCAGCTACGGCTTTTTGCATACTCAAGTTCTTGCGCTCCAGTGAAGATAGTGAAGTTGTTTGTACCATCATTATAGGTATCATGTCCATTCAGTTCAGCTGCTTTACGAGGTTGTCCATCGCGGAAGAGGATGAATTCTATACCATGGAAGCCAAGAATACTTTGGTCAGAGATCTTGTATTTCTTATCAGCCTTGATATAGTTATAAAGTGATTGCAAATCGAGAGGCCATGAATCGATGTGTGGGTCGATAAGGAAGTGAGAGGCAGCACCAAGCAAGAAGGCCTCACTACGCTCGTAGTTACCACGTGCTTCGAGGAAAGTCTTGCACATCATTTACTTGTTGCTGTGTGATTGAACCTGGTTGAAGGGCTTCTAACTCTTTATAGAGCTTCTCACTCTCGTCAGCTAACGCCTTATATGTAGGGTTTACTGTGTTGTCTACATAGCTACTGAGTACTTGTTGAAGGTACTTGTCGCCCGCACTAAGCTCTCCTGACGGTTTAACATCATCGTCACTACTGCATGAAGTCATGCTCGTAGTCAGTGAACAAGCCATGGCAAATAGCATGGCATACTTGAAAATCTTCTTCATCTGTTTTTATTTTAAGTTAAGATTCCTTGTTATTCTTATTTAAATAGGTATATACCTACTTTATGATTCTTATCTTTTCTCATCCTTAAAGGAAGAAACCTTCGTAGGCAACTCCAAGAGAAACCGATGGCTCATTATTGTAAGCACTCTTCAAGAAGCGGTGAGAGTATTCGCCTTTCACTACGATTTGTTTGATTGGATAATAGTTGAAACCAAATGCTATGCGATTCTTTTCGGTATAAGGATACCTCAGTTGTGTGCCACTTGCCTTGTAAGAATTGTAATATTCGTAACGACCGAAGAGGTAAAAATGCTGTTGATCTTGACGAAGTTTAGCGATTTGAGAGAACAAATCCCAACCGGCTTCAATACCAGTAGCCATAGCTGTCTTGCTAACGGGGTCTGGATTGAATGGAGAAATCTTGGTTTGTCTTCCAGGAAGTAGCTGTACATGCTCTGCATCTCCTAAGTGTCCATAGTCAAAGCTACCACGAACTATCCAATTGAAAACGATTGAATGTGAAGTCAACAGAGCCGATAGAAACGGCACCTTTGAGTTTAGATGCTTTACCATTTGCATCGCGACCCAAATGAGTTATCAATGCTATGACCATAATATCCGCTTACACCGAGGCGCAAACCAGGTATAGAATAGTTGTCAATACGTAGGGCAACAGCATATTTATTGGCTGGTTCGAACTCGAAAGCAGAGCTTGCTCCCTTCTGAATCCAATTGTCACGACTAAAACTTAAGGCATTCAATCCAGCCAAGAATTGTAGTTGATACTTCCAATCTTGACCTACATGACCCCACAAACTAATACCCGTCTGGTGCCAAGTACAAGGAAGTATTGTTGCTTCTCCCTCTGGACGATAAACTGTAAAGAAGTTAAGTGGCTCATGATAAGCATTAGTCAAGCCAATAGGTACAACGATATGGCCGGCACGTAGATTGAACATGCGAGAGAAACTCTTTTGAATCCAAAACTGTTCCAACTCTACTTCTCCGCCTTTCTCTACCTCGTGTTCCCATTCTCCGCTTTCTTCGTACTCCTTTTCATAGGCACTTCCGTTGCCACCATGCTCGAATTCAATCTCTGTTCCCATAGTCCAGCCCTTGCCAAAGTCGTAACCTAAGTAGATTACTGCATGGGGAATATCAAACTTTCCATGACTCGGATCCTTCTTATATTTAGCAGCTTGGCTGTATTTATAAGGGTTATCACTGAAGAACTCGCGTGTATAGCCTACCTCACCATAGCCTCCTACGCTGAGTTTGTTACCCTTTACGTGGTTCATTACGGAATCAATGGCGTTGACTTGTGCATGGGATTGCAATGTCAATCCTGCTAAAAAGCACACCTGCCATTAGTCGAAACTTACAACTTTTCATTTATCTTCTATTAATGTTTCTGTTCCTTTTATAATGAAAAGTGCAGACTATCTAATTGTGAACCCAGTCTCAAGAATCAGAAAAAAATGCCGAAAAAAACGGAATTCTCTTCTTTATGAATGATCCGGGAAAAACAATTACCACTGCACTTATTCGACTGCAAAGTTATGAAATAATACGAGTGTATTCAATACCTAAAAAAATAGTGAAAAATATCAAATCGTGTTTTTTTCATTCTTTTTAGGTATTGCATGGCATTCAAAAAGCAATTACTTTTTGCAACCGAAACATATTAAACTCAAAAAATGCTCTCGGGCATAATCAAAGAAAGGAATTAAAAATGAATAAAACTTGTGTGATTTACGGTTCTTCAACCGGTACATGCCAAGACCTGGCTTCTCGTATTGCTTCTAAACTCGGTGTAGACAGCGCTGACGTATTTGATGTTTCTAAAGGTATCTGCTGATCAGCTTGGTGCTTATCAAAACTTCATTCTTGGCACTTCAACTTGGGGAGCAGGTGATATGCAGGACGATTGGTTTGATGGTGTGAAGACATTAAAAGAGGCAGGACTCAGTGGAAAGACTGTAGCCATCTTTGGTTGTGGTGATTCTGAGAGCTACAGTGATACCTTCTGCAGCGGTATGAACGAGCTTTTCAACGCCGTAAAAGAGGCAGGTGCCAAGGTCGTTGGCCAGGTTTCTACAGATGGTTACACCTATGATGACTCTGAAGCTGTTGTTGATGATCACTTCGTTGGACTCGCTCTTGATGAGGTAAATGAGGATGATAAGACCGACGAAAGAATCGATGCATGGGTTAAAGAGATTCAACCTGAACTTTAATTCAACAGAAAATGCTACAGACTGAGGCTGTACCGACTGACTTAAGAGTGCTTTCTGAGCACATCTATCAATATAAGAAAGGTGTTAGAAACATGGTTCTTTACACCTTTCCTGAACGCTATCAACAGCAAGCAATCGGTAAACTTGAGCGCCAAGGGATTGATTATCTCATCCAGCCTGTAGGCAATAGACGCATTAATCTGTTCTTCGGAAGGAAGGAATGTATGGATGCTTTGCGAACGTTTGCAGGCCGTCCACTCAATAAACTCACGCCCGAAGAGGACTTCATTCTCGGCACATTGCTTGGTTATGACCTATGCAGTCAGTGCGAACGCTATTGCAAAACGCAAGGCCTAAGCGCCTTGTTTATTTCAAAAGACTATAGTAACGATAGCGCTTGTCAACTTGAGAAAGCCCGACAAGGCCGTCATACAAGATATTAATTACCATTATCAATAAGAATAATCTTGTTCGCTACATAGATTTCATAATGTTTTTGTATAAAAGTAAAAAGGGTTGTCGCGAGACAACTCTTTTTTTCGTTTTTATAATGTCAAATGAAAGGAAGTAAGAGGAAAAAAATGAATTATCATATAATTCAACAAAGCTGAAAAAAATTACGGCGATAAAAATCAAATTGTTTTATGCTTTGATGGAAATACGCGCATATTTTTGAAGCTTTCATAGTGCTATGACTACCAATATCTTATGACGATTTGGGGTTCATTAGCCATCGGTTTTCATCGTTTTTCCATTGTGATATGACGCAAACAAAAGGCTAAAAATGACGCAGATTACAAGGGATGATATGGGGCAAATGCTGCTGAGTTTTGATAGGTTTCGTGATGCAAAATGTGGCATTTTGTATCATTAACTGCTGTTTTTCATGTGTTAACAAGCTTTTTCTTAACTTATTTCCTCCCACAAACGGCTCTCTTTTCTCTATTTGGTGAGGTCGTGAAGTGTTAAAAAAACAGGGATATAAAAGTTTACAAAAATAATAGTGTTTTTCATATCATCTTTATTTTTTACGGAGCTTACATCATGTTATGTTTCCTATGAAATGAAGGCTTCAGATGCAGAAACTCATGTTGAGATTCACACCTTTTAATAAACGAAAAAGAGTAAAAGGAGCCCGCTTTTACCAAGCATTTGGCCCCTTTTACTCTTTTTATTTCTTTTATGTAATTATCAGCTTACAGCTCGAACTTATAACCTAATGTAAACTGGAATACGCTGTTCTTTGTGTCAACACCTTTGGCAATATTTGTTACACCGAAGTTGTAACGACCATCAAGAACGAAGTTGTTGTACTCGTAAGACAAACCAACTGGGATAGAAAGATCAAAGGTATTTGCTTTCTAATTTTGTCTTTAGCAACGCAGAAACCTGGCTGAACACCGAGCTTAACTGCAAGGTTTTTAACTACATAAACGTTAGCAACTACAGGAATGTTCAAGTAGCTTGGCGCCCAAGTTACAGAAGCTTTACCTAAAACAGGCAAGTCAACTGTCTGCTTATTACCCTGACTTGAGTAGAGAAGTCCTACTGCAATAGAGTAGATATCGCCTAATTGATATTCAGCTTCTGCACCAGCTGCCACACCAATTCTTGTGTCACCATCCCGTCTTTGTGACGTTAGAAATGTTGAAACCTACCTTAGGTTGGATTGTCAATGCACCAACTTCGTGCTGTGCAAACATTGAAACAGATGAGAGCAACATAACAGCTGCCAATACAATCTTCTTCATAATTTTACCTTTTTAAATTTATATTTGATAATCTTTTCACTGTAAAAAGCAGTGAGTTTTTTTAATATTTTAGTCCTGATTACGCTTGCAAAGATATAGTTTAAAAACATAACTTCAAAAGTTTTTCACTTATTTTTCATTATGCTCTCATTTTCTTTACTTTATGAGTTCTATTTCGTTCATAAATGATACGTTTTTTTGGTGATGAAATCATAACAACGATATGCGCTTCGTTTTCCATTCTTTTTGTAATCTTTTCTCACACAAAGTTTTTTTATCTTATCCATGAAAGCATCTTTCTTATCCCTATTGTTTATGAGCAAAAAGTGTATTACATTCCCTCCCTTTTTATGCCTTGAAGGCTTGCGCATAAAAGCCTCTCATAACCTTCGCGCATGCTACGCATTGAAAAAAATGTTTTTCAGCAAATTGTCGTGCGATTGTACTGTAGTTCATGTCGATTGATGACGGGCAACACATCGTTAAACAGGTGCAAATAGGTGTTTAAATCGTTATGTTCCACACGCAGAGGCCAGTCATTTGGCAGTGTTTCATGCAGCCCCGGACACGCATTTATGATAGCGGGCAGTCCGTTGAAAATTAGCTTCCAATGCAAGAATACTTAACCCTTCATGGCGCGAAGGCATAAGCAGGAAGTCGAAAGAAGCCAGAAATGAGGCCAAATTAAATAGGGGTTCGCGAATTGAAACATGAGTAAATCCACCCAATTCTGCCGTTAACAATGACGCCAAATGAGCCTCCGCCAATGACATGAAAATGATAGATGGCACTGTCTTTTTGGCTTTTTATAATCTCAATCAGCGTGTCAATGCCCTTTTGTTCCTCAAATCTTCCAGCGAAAAGAATATTGATTTTTCCCGGCTTTTAGCTGGGAATAAGGTTGCTGTTTGACGGGAGCCACACCATTATATATAATAGGTGGGCTGTCGTGATAATGCTCTTGATAATTTGATTTGACGGCTTCTGAGATAGCAATATTGGCATTTTGCCGAATGAAAAAGGCCTCTATGCGCCGTCCTGTGCGTTGCATGCCCGTCCAAAGTCGGGTGTTATGAATCGTTCTTACTATCTTACAACGCTTTAATGCCCATGGAAACAAAACGAAAAAAACAATAGATTGACAGGTCGGGCATCTCGGTATGACTGTGTAAAACCTGTGGTTTATATTTCAAAAAGAGCCATAAGAACCACAACGGAAAGGTCAAAGCAGCCAATCGTTCGAATAGATAGTGGAAATGAATCTCAGGAATCCAGCCCCTATGATAAGTGATATTGTGGTCTCGAAGCTCCTTTATGAGCACGTCTGTAAAGTCACTATGCGCCCTAATGAGTTCCACAACATGATACGTTATGCCTTCCGTTGGCGACTCAGCGATATTGATTGCAACCCGTTCTGCGCCTCCAACATCGAGGTGAGAGATAATATGAAAGACTATCTTTCGATGCATATTGCAAAATTAATGCTTTTCTTTTGAACTTCAATCAAATAGTCGTAATTTTGCGATTAAAACGAAATTAAAATGGCAGAGAACTTGAAAGAGAAGACCATTAAAGGGCTTTTCTGGGGTGCAATGAATAGTGGCACGACGCAATTACTTAACTTAGTCATTGGAATCTCACTCGGACGACTCATCGGTCCAGCTGAATATGGCATTGTTGGCGTGCTAAACATCTTCACGTTGATAGCGGGTAACCTGCAGAGTAGTGGCTTTTCGCAAGGCTTAGTGAATCTAAAGTCGCCGCAAGCCAGCGATTATAATTCTGTCTTTTGGTTCAATATTCTCTCCAGTTTCGGCATTTACGCGGTGTTGTTCTTTGCTTCTCCGCTCATCGCGACATACGTTCATGACCCTAATATGACAAAGCTTGCGCGCTTTGTCTTCTTGAGTTTCGTCATATCTTCATTCGGAATAGCCCACAATGCCTATATGACGAAGAACATGATGAATAGAGAACTCGCCATCGTTGGCGCCATAGCGCTCGTTTGTTCGGGTGGAGTTTCCATCACATTAGCCTTTTTAGGTTTCTCCTATTGGAGCTTGGCATGGCAACAAATCATTTATATTGCGGTGTTGAATCTTGGTCGTTATTACTTCGTTTCATGGCATCCATCCCTCCATTTCACGTTCGAGCCCGTCAAACGCATGTTTAACTTCAGTGTGAAAGTACTCATTACAAACATCGTTAACACTGTAAGCAATAACATATTAACCTTGATTTTCGGTGGACTTTACCCCTTAAAGGTCGTCGGAGACTATTCCCAAGCCAACAAATGGAACACAATGGCCAACTCGTTTGTAGCCAATGCAGTCGGTCAAGTGGCTCAACCCGTGTTGGCTTCTGTAAATGAAGAGCGCGGAAGAGAAGTCAGAGTGTTTCGCAAGATGATGCGTTTCACGGCCTTTTTATCGTTCCCTGCCATGTTCGGCTTAGCCATTGTGTCACGCGAATTCATTCTCATCACCATCAAAGAAAAATGGATTGACGCCATTCCTCTATTGCAAATGCTTTGCATTGGCGGTGCTTTCGTGCCGTTTTATACCATGTATCAGAATGTAGCTTTAAGCAATGGACGCTCTGATATATATATGCGTTGCAACGTGATTCAAATCATCTTGCAACTTGCAATCATTGCTTTCTGCTATCGTTTAGGAATCAATGCCATGGTGATGTTCTATACATTGTTCACGATTGCATGGCTTTTGGTGTGGCAATATGCTGCTCATCGCATCATCGGAATACGCTTATGGGAAGTCATCAAGGATGTAGTGCCAACAATGTTTGTAGCTGCTGGCGTAATGATTCTCACCTATTTTTGCCACTGCTTTCATTTCTTCCTTACTCTTGTTACTGCTTGCTCGCATCGTCGTTGCCACCTTATTATATATAGGAGTGACAAAGATGTTACACATGGAAATATTGGAAGAGGCTATCATCTGGCTGAAAAAGAAACGCAAATAACCACTATCATGCCTTTCAAATCAAAAGAAACGACGTGCTAAACATACATCATTGAAGCTTCGTTTGCTATAAAACAGGAGTGGAAGTGCATCATCCTATGATGAGAAATCATCGTCATCAATCGGTCATTTCCTTAACACCACTCCCACATCTTTCTGTAAACGCGATACAATATGTCGCTAATCTTTAAGGGAAAGCCATGTGGTCATAGCCTGTAAAAACAATCTGTTTCTACGCTTCAATGGCTTGAAAGAGCAGTAGGTTGCTATCTCGTTGGCTCGCATTCCATTTCTCATTGCATCACGATACATGTTTAACAAGCCCATGTCAAGGGCCTGATGATAGCGTCCTTCCACATCATTTCGTCTGTAGAAATCAATCACAACAGCATTTGCTTTGACCATAGAGATGAGACTACGACGTGAGATTTGGTGGGTGTAGGAAGTGATATTGTCTATCCGATAGCCATAAACGAGGGCATCAGTTGTCGTGAAACGAGCTGTAAAAAAGGCACGGGCAATGACCGTATAGTCCTCACAATAGTTAATGCCGAGCTTGAAATCAATGCCTTGTTCCAGTAAAAAGCACGACGATATAGGCGTGCCCACAGGTTGTTTTTCACCTTGTTTTGACACAACAACAGGCTAACATAACGCTCACGAGGCATAGTTTGGAGGGAGATTTACAGCCCCTTCACTGTGGTTTTCATACGTGGTATATGCGCCAGTTACTATGTCATAGTTTCCTGTTTGCATGGTTTCGACAAGAGCAGACACGGCATGTGGTGGCATGATATCATCACTGTCGGCGTGCATAATGGCTTCACCTGTGGCATGTTCAAATGCAGTTTGCCGCGCAGCCCCTACCCCTTTGTTCTGTTCGTGGCGTATAATCTTCACCTGATTTGCCCGCTCTGGAAACGCAGTCAGCACCTCTTTTAACACCGAAATGCTGTTATCGGGCGAACAATCATCTGCAAAAAAATATACTCTAAATCACGATAATCCTGCCCAAAAAGTGACTGTGCACATTCGGCGATATAGGCCTCAACAGCATAAACAGGAACGAGAATTGAAACTTTCATAGGCTGTTAGTGTAACATGAAATGAATGAAAAGCTGCCCATTATGAACCAACATGAAGACGCAAATCAATAGGAGCAGAACGCGCAAAGCCCTTTGTAGAGAAGGCCATTGCAGGCGTTTCAGCAGATAGGCAGCAGCAATAGGCAAGATGAAAGCCCAGTGAGCAGCCATGATATAGACTTCGTTCAGTCCAAAACCAAGCCCTAAGTGCAACACCATATCAAGCCCAAACCACGATAAACAGAGTTGCATGAACCGCAACCGAAAGGCCGTGACAAGGCCACCTGCAAGGAACAACATCATCACTACACCGACAACATAACACCATTTGTTATGATAGGCCACGAAAATAGGGCGTTCTTTATTGACATCTTGCAGCAAATGGTCTTCGTGAAGCATGAAAGACTCGCCAAAAAGGTTTTCAATGATGCTGTGAGCACGTGATAATTGTGTATCAGTCCAACGGAAAGAGTCTCCCTTAGTGATAGCATTGGCTTGAAGATGTCTGTTCTTTTCGGCCTGCTCAGCATAGGTTTTACGAAACGTTGCGTCTTTCTTCAGTCGCTCATTCACCGTGTGTGTGCGTCGCTGTTGTTCGGGTTTCTGCACCCATTCGTTAAAAGCCATGTAGGAAAAGCCCAATAACAACATCGGCAACACTATGGAAATGGCAAACGATTTAGGGCTAAAAAAACGCTTTCCATTGGCAAACCACGCTGCAAGTCCTATCTTTACGCAGTTGGTTGTCGTCACTCCAGTGGATAAAAAAAGAGCAAAATGGCGGTTTTCCATGCAGCTAATGGTCGGCGCTCACACATCGCTTTACCGGCAACATAGAGTGTAAACAGCAAGAAAAACAACGATAATGCAAAGTGATCGGGCGCCACAACAGCGACCATAATGTGAGCAAACGTTAGAAAGAATGCCGTGAGTAACAAGCTATCTCGATAGCCGATGCCCACTATTTCGCGTAAGATTCTGAATAGAAATAATGTGGAATAAAGCGATAAAAATGATGAGTACGGCTGCCCAAATAAACACGGCACAGTTCATGCCTGTTAGCCCCATGAGCCATTGATTGACTTGTGTGAGGGGATAGATGAAGGCAGAAAGCAACGGATGTCGCTCCAAACTATAAAGTGGACGCCATTCAGAGAGCGTGATATATGTAAAGGGATCGTAGCCCGAAAGGCCGAAATCCTTCATAAAATGCATATAATATCCGCCCTTAAGTGCATGAGTAAACGCCTCAAAGTGTTGTGAAATAGCAAGGGCGTTTAAGCCAATCAAATAGAGAAAGACGACCAAAGCAGGCCATCGTTCGTCTTTTCTGATGCGGAATAGGCATAGTGGATTTCTCATCGTTTGCGGTTGTTATAACTGCAAATGTACGCATAATTTATCATATTTCGGCATGATAGGTGGACAAAAACGCAGCCTCATCATAAAGCAGATAGAGTGATAAGCGATTGTCAGTAAACAGGATGAATGACATAAAATGTAGGGAGAGCTTTTGTCATTCCAAGAATACCAGTCCATGATTTGCCCCATTTCGTCGCGTAATCTCCGTCATTTCACCGCGTGAAATGCGTCAAATTACCCAGTCGTTTGCGTCAAATCATTGGGTGAAATGATGCAGATGATGAGGTGAGGTGATTTCTCCCATATTATTCTTCTGTGATGAAAGCGGAAGAATGGGACACGAAATGTATCTTTGATGTCTATTAGAAAGGCTTATAAACTATTGATTATCAGGCGACAAACCTTATAAAAACATCCCTTCTAATCATTCTTTTTTGGAACTGACAATGGCCTGTTCTATTCATACACAAAACCATTCCACCGGCAGTATCGCTTTTATTCGTCTCCTAAAATCTCACCATCTTTCATGTGAATGGTGCGGTCTGTGATTGCCGCTAAGCCCTCATCATGAGTTACAATGACGAAAGTTTGGCCGAATTTATCACGTAAATCGAAGAAAAAGTTGATGCAGTTCAGCTTTGTTTTTTTGCTATCAAGACTGCCCGAAGGTTCGTCAGCTAAGATGACAGCGGGCTTGTTAACGAGAGCTCGAGCCACAGCAACACGCTGCTTTTCTCCACCAGAAAGTTCGGCAGGGTTTATGGTTTGCACGGTCTGAAAGCCCCATAAACTCAAGCAATTCCAAGGCACGTTGTTTCGCCTCACTATTGCTTTTACCGGCGATATAGGCTGGAATCATGATATTTTTCTAAGGCAGTAAACTCAGGAAGAAGCTGGTGAAATTGGAACACAAAAGCCTATATGTTGGTTGCGAAAATCGCTGAGTTTGCGCGTTGATAGCTTGTTTACATCGATTCCATCAAGGCAGATTGTACCAGAATCAGGTTTATCCAAGGTGCCAATAATCTGCAGAAGAGTCGTTTTTCCGGCTCCCGATGGTCCGACAATACTAACGACTTCGCCTTTGTTAATATGCAAGTTGATGTCTTTTAGCACTTGAAGATTACCGAAACTCTTTGTGATATTTTTGATGTCAATCATTGTTTTATTTGTTTTTAGATAACATTTTGCGACGCTTGTCAATCCATCTTGCGAGCGATTCCCATGCACTTCGTTCCTCCGTATGTTGCGATTGAGAGTATGTCATGACTTCTTGATCGCCGTATTGATCGGGGAAAATGATGACCAAGTTCTTGCCATTGAAATAGCGTTGGACTTCATCGGGCAGATATTCTAATGCATTTTTGTAAGAAACGGTACCCTTTCGAGCAGTCACAATGACGAAAAGATGGTCGTCGGCCACATCATTTGCCAGCTTAGGAAGCTCGTTCCAATGGTCCATATTGCTGTAATCGGCACGCACTTGTGGGTGTCGATTCTTGATATATTCATTCACTAAGGAAAGCGTTTCGGTGCGTCCGTGGAACTGAATGCGGCACTCTAAGTTACCCGCTATACGCGACAAGCGTTCTAACCAGCGGTAGAATCCGGGTTCAAATTCAGCGCGTGAGGGCACCGCTACTTGGATTCTGCGAATCGTGTTGAGTGGTTGTGCGAGACGAGCCATCGTGATTTGTTGGTTCAATCCGTTAAATAAGCTCTGATGAAACTCGCCCCAAAACTTCGTGGATACTTCCTTATGAGTGTGCATTCCGATAAGAATCTCGGTGGCTTGGAACTCTTTAAAGGCATGTTTAATGCCGTTAGCGATGTTGGCAGCAATGCGAGTTTGCGTTTGAATCTGTATGTCAGAACCAGCACAATACTGTGTCATCTGTTCGAGAAGTCGGTTTCCCTTGTTCCATGTTTCGGTGCATATGCTCTCCGTCATAGACTACATTCAGGGCGACAAGCCCTCGTGTTTGCTTTCGGTTTTAGCATGAGAATAGCCATATTCATGAGTCGTTCTGCGTACTCAGGATACTTCACTGGAACGAGTATTCGCTGGTCGTTTGCCTTACGATGTGCCTCTACTGGCAACTCTTTGTCACGTAGAATGATGCGCTGAGCAGACTGTTCTGTGATGACACTTGATATGATACAAGTGAACAAAATCATAACAATGACGGCATTAAGCATTTGTGCACTGACCAAAGGGGCGCCGTCTTCGCCTAACAAATTCATGCCAACCATCACCATAGCAATGGCTCCTGCCGCGTGAGCCGACGTCATTCCAAACATCATGTGGCCTGAACTTATTGGCATTCTAAAGCCAAAACATGCCGCGTATGCCGCGATTGCTTTTCCCAATGTGCCAAAAAGTGTGATACAGATGACGGCCCAAAGGATGCCACCTCCAGTGAAAAAGGAGTCGCACATTGATGAGCATTCCGACACCAATCAAAAAGTATGGGATGAAAACGGCATTGCCAATAAACTCCAATCTGTTCTTTAATGGTGAGACAGAAGGGATGTATCGGTTGAGGATTAAGCCTGAAAGAAAGGCGCCAAAGATGCCTTCTAATCCGATGGCAGCACTCAAAGCAGCGCACAAAAAGAGTGAAGCCAGGACGAAAAATAAACTGCATTACGGCGTCACTATAACGTCGAAGAAACCACCGAGTGAGGCGAGGCAGCAGGAAAAATAGCCGCTGCACAATAGATAACGAACTTTGAAACAAAGAACAACCAAAAGCCAATGCTTCCCTCACCTTTATTAGATGCGACGATAGCTGCTAACATAATAAGGGAGAAAATCAATGAAATGATGCTCGAACCCACACTCAATGTGACGCTGGGTTTACGCTGAAGACCATACCGACTGACGATAGGGTAAGCGACAAGTGTATTACTTGCCATGATACAACCTAACAAAAGAGAAGCTGTAATGCCGTAATTGAGCAGATGAATCCCCATAAAGTAGGTCAGCAGTAAAGGCACTGTGAAAGTCAATAAGGCGAAAATGAGCAAACGATTCCTATTCTTTCGGATGCTCTCCATATCCATTTCGAGGGCTGCAAGGAACATAATGTAGTAGAGACCTACACGTCCAAAGAGCTCAAAAGAGTTATCCCTTACGAGAATGTTTAAGCCATATTTGCCGACAACTACCCCCGCAAGTACCATCCCAATGATATGAGGGATGCGCAGTTTTCCCATGATAATCGGTGCAAGAAGGATTATCAGTAACACCACAAAGAATGTAAGCGTGGGGTCAGTAATGGGAAAGTATTGGGCAAGGTGTATCATATTCTTGGGCAAAGTTACACAAAAAAAAGAAAAATACCACACTTGATATCGGGTAAAGTGAGTTTTATGCGCTCATCGCTTAAATGTAATCTCATCATGTTCTCAGGCTTTCCATGCTGTAATCAACCTTTTTTTACTTTTTTTATTCTCATCCTTTTTTTGCTTTTCACAAATATGTGTTAACTTTGCAATATGATGTTTGTTAACTCATAATTTCATGTTACAGTTAGATCAATTTTTATAAGGCTCGTTACGTATTAAGCACTGTTTTTGCGTAAGACAGAGCTTGTACATGCCAAGAAAATCAACCCAGATGTCGACGTATATCTAAAGCCAGAATGTCTTCAACTGACTGGTTCTTTCAAACTTCGCGGTGCATATTTCAAGATTTCTCAACTCTCAGAAGAAGAGAAAGCAAAAGGAGTCATCGCCTGTTCTGCAGGCAATCACGCCCAAGGTGTAGCCTTAGGAGCTACTGCAATGGGTGTAAAGAGTCTTATTTGTCTACCCGAAGGAGCGCCTATTTCGAAAGTAGAAGCGACACGAAAGCTTGGTGCTGATGTGATGCTTGTACCCGGAGTATACGATGACGCCTATCAAATGGCGTTGCAATTACGCGATGAACGAGGTTACAGTTTCGTGCATCCCTTCGATGATGAGAACGTGATTGCAGGGCAAGGAACGATAGGACTTGAACTCTTGGAACAGCTTCCTGACCTCGACGCTGTAGTCGTTCCAGTCGGTGGAGGAGGTCTAATCTCGGGCGTAGCCTTTGCTATTAAGAGCCTAAACCCACATGTAAAGATCTATGGAGTACAGGCAGAAGGCGCTCCAAGTATGGTCAATAGTATACATGATCACACGATAGAACGTCTTACAAATGTATCGACTATAGCCGATGGAATCGCTGTAAAGGAGCCGGGAAAACTAACGTTTGACACCTGTTCTTCCTATGTAGATGAGATTGTAACTGTCACAGAAGACGAGATTTGTGCAGCCATTTTGAAAACTTATCGAAAGTGAAAAGATGGTGGCAGAAGGTGCTGGTGCGACGAGTGTTGCAGCCGTAATGTTTAACAAAGTGCCTGTAAAGGGAAAGAAAACGGTATGCATTGTCAGTGGTGGAAACATTGATGTGACCATCTTAAATCGCGTGATTAACCGTGGACTTGTTAAGAGTGGACGCCTTTGTACGCTTGATCTTGAGTTGGATGATCAGCCTGGTAAGCTCCTCGATGTATGCACTGTGATTGCTCAGAAGGGGGCAAATGTGACGGGAGTGCACCATGATCGTTCGGCCAACCGCAAGAAAGTGAACGCTTGTTTGCTGCGGGTGACGATGGAAACTAAGAACCAACAGCACATAGAATCAATCATAAAGGCGTTAGAAGACAAAGGATTTGCAATATTTAATAACCCAAACTTAAAAATAATTTATATGAAAAACGATTCACACAAACAACGCTCCTGCGGCTATAGGTCCATATAGCCAAGCTATCGAAGTCAATGGTTTTATCTTTGCATCTGGCCAGATTCCTATCGATCCTTCGACTGGAAACTTCGTTGAAGGCGGTATTAAAGAGCAGACAAAGCAGGCCATTACCAACGCTAAAAACATTCTTAAAGAGGCCGGAACAGACCTTGCGCACGTGGTAAAAACTACTGTTTATTTGGCAAACATGGCTGATTTCGCTGCAATGAATGAGGTATATGCCACCTTCTTCCAGCAGCCTTTCCCAGCTCGTTCGGCTGTTGCTGTGAAAGATTTACCTAAGGGTGCTCTCGTCGAAGTAGAGGTTTTAGCATATAAAGGCTAAGAAGAGAAGAAACCGAACAGGTTGAAAAATAACATAATCATTAAAGGGTAAGAAAGTCAAAAGACGCTCCTTGAACAATAACTCAAGTGTAGTCTTTTGCCATTCTTACCCTTTTTCTGTCGTATTTCTCTATTATTTTTTCGATTTTACCAGGTATTCTGCAATCTGAACAGCGTTTAATGCAGCGCCTTTTCTAATCTGATCGCCTGTCAACCATAGGGTGTTGCCATTGTCATCTGCCAAGTCTTTGCGCACACGACCAACGAAAATATTATCTTTTCCCGCACTTTCTAATGGCATAGGATATACATAATGTTGCGGATCGTCTACCAAAGTAACTCCTGGAGCGACTGCCAACGCTTTGCGAATCTCGTCAACCGACAATGGCTTTTCAGTCTCAAACCACACACTTTCAGAGTGAGAACGAAGCGAACTCACGCGTACACACGTTGCACTTGTACGCACATCGCTGTGCATTATCTTACGCGTTTCGTTGTACATCTTCATCTCTTCCTTTGTATAGTCATTCGAAGTCATCTTGTCTATCTGTGGAATGACGTTGTAAGCCAACTGATGTGGAAACTTATCTATAGTCTTAACAGCACCTTCTTCGATAAGTTCTTTATATTGTTTCTCAAGTTCTTGCATCGCAGCTGCACCTGCTCCGCTCGCGCTTTGATAGCTGGCGATATGTATTTTGCGTATATGACTGAGCTGATCTATAGGTTTCAACACCACAACCATCATGATAGTAGTGCAATTTGGATTAGCAATGATGCGACGAGGGCAGTCTAACGCGTCCGCAGCATTCACCTCTGGAACGACCAAAGGCACATCATCGCACATACGAAATGCACTCGAATTGTCTATCATTACAGCGCCATATTTCGTTATTGTGTCTGCAAACTCCTCCGAAGTACTACCACCTGCCGAGGTAAAGGCTATGTCAACATCTTTGAAATCATCATTATGCTGCAGCAGTTTCACCTCATATTCCTTTCCCTTGAAGGTGTATTTACGACCTGCACTGCGTGTAGAACCAAACAAAACCAAGTCATCCATCGGGAAGTTTCTTTTCTGCAAGGATGCGTAAAAAAACTCTTGTCCCACAGCACCACTTGCGCCAACTATTGCTACTTTCATTTACGATTTATAATTTAATTCAATATACTATGTTGCAAATTTACATAATAATTTTCTAATTTAGCCTACAATATGATGATTTAATTTGGCTCTTTGTGTGAAATTGTAGCTAAAGTAACATCCTCTCATTCGATAGTATAATCCTCGTGAAACAATTCAACCCGTCTTCTATATCTGGGCATAAGCATTGATAAAATGATATACAAAAACAAATAATTTTGTAAAGTTTATTAGCGTAATTTGGTATTCATTCATGCGTGCGTTGTCGTCACAATTTATATCATGGAATAAACGTTTCAACGCCATCGGGTGTTACGCTTTCTAAGCGTAATCCGATATTAATTACCTCACTATAACTATGCTTTTACAGAAAAAAAGCTCAACACCTATGGCGTTGAATCTCCTTGCGAATATCACCCGGGGTAGGCTCGTTCTCCCAACCCCCTATCAACTACAACTCGTGCCGTTGCGAGATAAAACTCAACTGACGTAGCGTTGTTGATAATCCCCAGGTAATATGTGTACAAAAGCAAACTCAGTTCTCGCCAACCCCGGGCTATCGAAGAGGGACAACTCGTACCGAGTTGCGAGGATGAAAGATAATTTGTAGTGACGATGATATTGATAATTAAAGCGTAAAATGGTTTGCGTCATTTCATCGTGTAAAAATACGGCAAATCATGCGACCATTTGACGCTAATCACGCGGTCGTTTGCCTCAAATCATTTTTACGTTCTACGCCACATCATCATATAAAAAACCACCGATGCACATCACTAAATGCGCATCGGTGGTCTATTTTTCCTTTGGAAATGTTGAGCGGAAGTAGTTTATTAGAAGGTCCACTTTGCGGCAACTGTCGGCAAAGCATAAAAGCGATTGTGCTCTCCTCGCTTGTTCCACACAAAATTGTTACTAAGTTCTACCTCGCTTCCGAGACTCAAGTTGACACCCTGCATGCCTTTCAACGTGTTTAGATTGAACCAGAACTGCGGCTCACTCAATAGGATAAGTTTGCCATTTACATTGGGATTATACCACAAATCGCAAAAACCGCTGAAGGTACATAAGCCTTTTGCAAACGTCGTACTCCACACTTCGGTCAACTGAAAGCCACTAAATGGGTGGGCACCATAGTGTTTATTCTTGAAATAATACTTGTACATAGCTTGCACAGAGAATGTTTTTGAGAAGTCAGCACTATGCCAATTCCATGCACCTCCAAGCAAAACGGCGTGCTGAAAGCGGTTAGCTTGCCAGGTATCTTCGTCAGAAGACAAGCCGCCATTATACTCAATGTGAGCTGCCCACTGCTTGTTTTTTGTGAGATTAAACTCGCGTGATATCTCCCAATAAGCCCCAGCGACGCCTTCTCTCTGATAGTCTATGTCGGTAAACATAAAGGTTGAGCCCCACTTATCAGGCTTAAACATTTCTACAGTGGTAGTAACTGACGGACGATTGGTAAGATCTTTGTAAAGCGAATGTCCCAAGTCGTAGTGCAATTGCACGTTTTGTGCTGTTGCTCCTAAGGTTAAAAGCAACAACAAAAGCATAATAAAAGATTTCTTCATTGTGATAGTTTATGATATAAAAGATATGTATTAAAGTTGTTCTTCCAATTGTTTCACAGCGCTTTTCATGTCATCTGCAAAAGAAGAATGCGTCAACAGAAAGCCTTCTTTGCCTTGTGCAAGGGCCTCATAGAGTGCTGGACTCATCTCGTTGACATACTCACTGATGGCATATTCGATGTCATCTTTCTGACGTTCACTATGAGAAAAGGCATAGACCTGCCATTTCTGATGAAAGAAACAATAGGCTGCCTCGATGCTGTCTTTGGTAAATTGCGTTTTGTTCATAGGCTTAATACCACTGCACGGCATTGCTGTAACCGCTCCGTTTGTCATATTTCAACGCGTCGGTCAAGGTGCTTGCATTACAGCGGAAAGTGAAATTATAGCTTGTATAGGGTGCCAATACGACCTGACAACTCATGTTAAAGCAGTGAAGATCACGCTGCAAACTGGCTGTTGTCATACTCATGGCGTGATGATCAAAGTCATATCCAGATGAGAAACTAATGTTCCAGCCGTCACTTATGCGTATGTTTCCACTGAAAGTTCAAGGTTTGTGTGAACATGTATGGATAGCGCATGGTGTGATAATTGAACTTTCTGATGTCGGTATTCTCACGCATTGTGATGCCATACCCAAAGGTAATAGACCATGGCATGTTGAAAGTCATGTAACCATCATCATCGGTTTTCGCCTTGTTATTACCTCGTTTACTGCGTGCATTGCGTTGACCTTCAATCATATCATCGTCAACATTCGACTCAATATTGGTGTCAATACCTTCTGCATTGGGGTCGTTGCGCTTGCCTTTTGAGTTGTTCTCGTCACTGCCTCCACCGAAAAGCTTCTTTATTTTCTCTGGAGTGAGTGTGTAAGAGATATTTTGTGACATGCCTTGGAAACGTCCAATCTTTCCCATTCCCCAATAGGTGTGATTGCCAACATAAGGCCTTCCATGACTATCGAGCTCGTAAGCATAAGATGCAAAGACGGCGTTGAGGTTGAAAGTATAGTTTTTCCACCACTTCAAACGCAAGTCGACACTGAGGTCACTCCATGGTTTCTCTTTGGCAGCCATATTATATGACATTCTGAAACCAAGGTTATCAATGATGCTTAACTTGCGAATGCCCGTAGAATCTTTGTCAGATTTAATCTTCATCTCAACGTTGTTGTCAAACGAGAAGCTAACACTTCCCATCTTACCACGGCCAGGGAACGCCATAAAGTCCATTCGAATAAGGCGAATAGTCAACGAGGTCCACACTGCCATCAGGGTTGGTACGTTGGTAGGAACTATAGTATCCATAGCGTGATGCACCGAAATCGGGGGCATAACTAAAACTTACCGACGGCGTGATGACATGGCGAATGGCTTGAATTTTGTCGCCAAAGAGCTTGCGATTAGGAATGAAACATTCCATAAAGTTTAGTGCTTGCACTGATGCTAAAGTCCCAGTTGTAGATGTTATGGAAGCCATATGTGGTGTCAGCAACCTCCTTTTTGAGTGGTTGTATTCCATGACCTTGTCACCTTATTGGTATACATGCGGTCGGTAAAATTAAACGAAGGATTTACATTAATATAATTAAATAGCGTGAAACTCCCGCTGATTGGGATGCGGTGTTGCATGCCATTGCGCCAGTTTTTGATGAGATTTGAATGGAAAAAGTCGGTCTTCTTTCGTGTTGATAGAATTGCTAATTTGTCCTGTATAGCTTACCGCAATCTTCTCATACCAGCGTTCTGCCCCGACAGCATGACGTCGTTTGAACGGATAAAAACGGCTCAAACTGATGTTCAAGTCAGGCAAAGTGAGGGGCTATACTCGAATCACTCATGTTCTGATTCAAGTTGGCTGTGGCACTGAGTGATAGTCCGATGCTTGAGAAATTGGTACCCCAGCTGACCGAAGATGTACGAGTTGTCTGCGAGAGTGTTTGCGGATTGTAAAGACTATTGAGGTTGTTGCGCTCATAACTTGACGTAGCAAAGTTTACGCTTGCAGCCAAAAGAGCTGTATGGGTTGGCTTTAGGATCCTGGCGATGGCTCCATTGTATCTTGAAGCTTTGCTGCCGACTGAAGTCTGGCATGCCTTTATCTCCGGTCTTAGTATCTTGATAACTGCCATAGAAACTGCCACTATAACGATAGCGTTTGCGGTAGTTTGTGGCCGCACTCAAGCCCCATGAGCCTTTGGTATATATCTCTCCAAGGAGTTTTAAGTCCCATTTGTCGTTGATAGCAAAGTAATATCCCCGTCACGTAGATAGAAACCGCGTGTACTTTCGTCACCATAAGTAGGCATGATAAAGCCGCTTGAATACTTCTTTGAGAATGGAAAGAAGCCATAAGGAATGGCAAGTGGCAGAGGAACATCAGCCACAACAAGATATGCCGGGCCAAAAACAACATCCTTACCTGGGCGTACTTTCGCTCTCGAAAGCGCTATATAGAAGTCTGGATGCTCTTTATCGCAAGTGGTATATCGGCCATGTTTCAAGAAAATCTCACCGTCAGCATTGCGCTTGGAGAGTTCACTTGAGAGATAACCTTCTTCTTGTTGTGTCTTAACATTATCGATAAGACCTTTCTTAGTCTTAAAGTTGAATGCCATAGTATCACTCTCATAGTTGTCTGATCCCAATGTAAAGACCGGCGTACCTGTTAGTCCTTTTGTCGCCGTATCACGCACTCCGGTGGCATGAACAAGGCTACTGTCCATGTTTAGTCTAATGCGTTCGCTCTTAAGGTCCATGTTTTCATACTTCACACTCGATGTACCATAGAGGAAAGCCGTCTTATTTCGTGCGTCGTATACCATGGAATCATTGGCCGAAAAGTTCACAGGAGCGTCTATTCCGTTCTTCTTTTGCCGGTTCAATGAGTCAAGTCGGATGGAGTCGTCAATGAGTTTGTTGTGATGATAGATAGCCAACTGCAACGAATCCATCTGAGTTGTGTCGATGGGTTGACGGTTGGCAGAGTCAGTTTTCAGGGTTTTGTTTATAGCAACACTATCGTTAGAAGCACTCTTATGCCTCTTTCGGAACTGATAGTCGACATTGGCCATCACAAAAAGGACGGCACATAGCAACATGACTATAAACGAATATCTTCTCATTTAGTGTGCAAAGATAGTGATAAATCACTGAAACACGCTTGTTTACAGCGTTAAAAGTTATTTTTATTCGAATAGCTTCTCCCACAATTTGAATCGTTCTACGCCATCTTCTCCAAAGCGTTTAAGACTCCGTTCGGCTTGTTCTATGGTCTTTTCTACTTCTGGATGCGTTTTAGAATAAAACTTATCAGCGTAGCAGATGACTTTCTCTTCCATGGTTTCGGGTAGGAAATCTTCGTGAGGAAGAGGCAGATTGAGTTTTATTATCTCTTCTTTTGTGATGCCAGCTCCCGTGTGTCTCTCACATACTCTGGCGTGTTTTGGGAAACCTTCTGCCCGTAACAACTCCGCACCTATACGTCCGTGGATGAGATAAGGCTCGCTTCCGAAGCAATAAATACCTGGTGCATCACATTTGAAGATACCGATATCATGGAGCATTGCCGCTTCAATGACAAACTGACGATCAGAGAAAGCTCAGGATGTAGGGTCGCAAATGCGCACAGCACGCTTAGTAACAAGCGTGCTGTGTGTCATGAATATATACCGAAGTTGATTGTCTTCGGGATAGTATTTGTCAATAATCTGCTGATAATCCATGGCTTATTCTGCCGTGGGACGTTGGATATAAGCTATCACATCGCCTTTATTTACCTTGTCACCTTGCTTTGCTTTAATCTCAACGAGCTTGCCTCCGAGTGCTGCTGGGATAGCTTCGAACTCGCCCCAAGACGTGCAAATATAACAGAAAGTGTCGCCTTCTTTGTACTCTTTACCAATGAATGGTTCAACAGCGGGAGCTGCTTCACCGTCTCCTTGGAACTCCCAGAAGATCTGACCTTTAACAGGTGATACGATAGCATCAGCCATTGCATGCTTGAATGCGGTTGCTTCTTCAAGACTAACCTTTGCTCCAAGCTTTGCATCTTTTAGCCTTTTTGAAGATCTTCTAAGAAGTTCTTCTTGGCCTGACCACTCTTATAATTGCGATACTGTTCAGGGTGCATAGCCAGTTCAAAGAGTTCTTCGTCGTCCTGACCATAGTCCCATCCATTCTCGTCCATTTCCTTTTTAAAGTCTTCCAAGGCATCCGTTAGGAGCGTACGAGGGTCAACATCCGTAAACTCTCGACCTTGTTTCTTTGCCAATTCAACAAGAACCGGGGTCAATCTTTCCTGGTACTTTTCCACTCTTTCCAAGGATCATACCCCACATAGACTCGTCCATCATGACAAAACGACCCTTTCCTTGCTCCATTGTTAGCAAGTTCATGAGTGCTATATTCTTAGTATATTGGCTGAAAGGTGTTACCAATGGTGGATAACCTACACGTGGCCAAACATACTCAACCTCATTGAACAACTTCACAAGCATATCGTCCATAGAGAGTTCTTCCTCACCTTTCTTCTTACGAAGGTTATTGATTGTCTGACGGATTCCACCGAGATCAGCCATCATTGAGCCCATCATTCCACCAGGAAGTCCGCAACCTAACAACAAGGAAGACATGATTTTGTTCGATGGATTGATAAAGTATCCGAGCCATTCATCAATGAATTCCTGAGTAAGTGCACGTGCCTTCATGTAGGCATTCATATTGATTTCTGGCACATCGAAGCCCTCATTACGCAACATACTCAATACAGATATGATGTCGGGATGAACCTTTCCCCAAGACAAAGGCTCTATAGCTGTGTCGATAATATCGGCACCATTCTTACAAACTTCAAGGATAGAAGCCATCGAAAGGCCTGGACCTGAGTGACCATGATACTCAATTAATATGTCAGGATGCTTAGTCTTTATGGCCTTAGTCAGCTTACCTAAGAAGGCAGGTTGACCGATTCCAGCCATGTCTTTGAGGCAAATCTCTTCAGCACCAGCTTCAATCAATTCGTCAGCAAGGTTCGTATAGTATTCCAAAGTGTGTACAGGCGACGTTGTAATACATAGTGCCGTCTGTGCAGTCATACCTGCTTCTTTTGCCCATTTGATTGAAGGTTTGATATTTCGAACGTCATTTAAGCCGTCAAAAATACGAGTAATGTCTGTTCCTTGCGCATGTTTTACGCGATACATCATCGCGCGAACATCGTCTGGAACAGGGTACATACGGAGAGCATTTAAGCCTCGATCCAACATGTGTGTTTTGATTCCGGCCTCCTTTAAGGGTTTACAGAAAGCACGAACAGCCTCATTTGGGTTCTCACCGGCAAGGAGATTGACTTGCTCAAAGGCACCACCATTGGTCTCAACTCGTGCAAAACAGCCCATCTCTACAAATAAAGGAGCGATGCGTTCCAATTGATCTTTGCGTGGTTGGAACTTGCCAGAACTCTGCCACATGTCTCGATATACGAGACTGAATTGAATTTTCTTTCCCATTATGTAACTATAAATTGTATTTGATATCCTTAAAAATAAAACTGGTCCTTGCCTGTAGTCTACTTATGATTACAATGCTATCAGAACCTATCGGCCTGCAAAATTAGGGTAAAAAAATCCCAAAAACGACATTACAATATGTATTTTTTGCAATTATTGCTTTATATTTTGCACAAAATTAAACTCAAATGAAAGCAAAGATAATTCTCTTTTTTTCTGTCTCACTTGGCTTGTAGTGGCGTGCGAAGAAAAAGGCAAAAGATAACGCGAAACCAAAGGAATCGCAGACAACATCATACAAATTTAAAGGCGACAGCACGATATATGGCTTGGCATGTGAGGGTTGTAATGATTCCACTATAGTGCTTTTACCGATGGATGGCAGTGATCCTGTGCGCTATGATGTCATAGATGCACACCGCAACGGGCGTGTAGTGGGCAGACATTCAGATAGGAGATTGGATTGGTGTTGTAGCCAACAAACAAGATAAACACATGGCAGATGAGGTCATCAATCTCGACGAAATAAAAGGCATTTGGTGTTATGTTGTCATGCCGAAAATGCGCGATTACGAGAAAATGAGCAAAAGATTGCAGAAGAAAATGATGCGAGATATACCCGATTCTATAAAGCAAACCTATCTCATTCCACGCGAATATGGCTTTTGGTTGCGTCGACAATGGACGGCACAAAGCGTGGGTTATGTCAGTGAACAATCTTCTTTAGAGCAAGAAAGCCCTGTAGTTTATCCGCAATTAGGCTTCTTTACGGGCTGGCATATATGGAATGGAAAGCTCGTTATAGAAAGCGCCACACCACGATATAATGCAGATAACACCATCACTATAACCAATCCGGTTAAAGATACGTGTATAATCGTCTATTTAGGAAAGGATTCTCTCGTGCTCAGTGACGGCATTGAGTCGCGCAGTTACTACCGAAAGAAGAATATTAATGACGTGAATGTAAAAGCTCGTTACATTGCGGATAAACTCAAAAAAGAGGCATTAAAGAAGGCTATGCAACAGCAATAACAACATAACATCAGTGTCATTGACCGCTAACACGATTTTCATTTACAAACCATCCCTCATGTTGTGGCGGTTCATTATCACCCGACTCCATTTCTCCAATGCTAACAGATGATATAACCACCTGATAATAAACCCATTACAATTCACCTCATTTTACGTGGTGATTTGGTTCATATCGTCGTGTAATCTCCGTCATTTCACCACGCGAAATGCCTCAAATCATTTTCTTATTTAATATAAACAACACCAGCATCCCCTATCAACCCATTTGCGGTTACAAATATCCTGATATGCAACGCCGTAGGTGTTATATCAAGATTCATATTTTTTTCGCGTTTGAATTTAGGATGTATTGTGCCGAAAAAGCGCAACACCTACGGCGTTGATCCACGCAAACCATACGTTAACCCAGGGTAGCCTGCACCATCGTTTGGCAACCCTGGGCTATCAAAAGCGCAACACCTACGGCGTTGAAAAATTTACATTGATTTCATTATTCGTAGCGTAATTCATAGTAAATATCAAATGATAAACGTATCATATTTGATTCATTAACACAAACCAATGAATTGTTTATTAATCACCGACGCTGTAGAATTTATGCCATTATTCCAATGAATGTATATTCCATTATGAATACCCTCATGGTGCAACTCGGTACGAGTTGTTCTTTTGATAGCCCGGGGTTGGCGAGGAACGAGCCTACCCCGGGTAAACGTTCGCAAGGAGATTCAACGCCATAGGTGTTGAGCTTTTTTTGAGAAAGCACGCTTATAATGACACCTTTTATGGCAGATTAATCAAAAAAGCGCAACAACTACGACGTTGTTCCCCACACATCATACGCTAACCCAGGATAGCCTACACTATCGTTTGGCAATCTCGGGTAATCAAAACAAGCTTCATCTACCCACATTGACATTCAAAGAGGAACTTCAATACACTGATTACACCTTGTGCTTTTATGAAAAAAATATGTATATTTGCACCAAACAATTCATCAAGGTATGAGCAACGAGTGGGAAAAAGATGCTGAATATGACCACAAAAACTGGCTTGAACCAATACGAAAAATAAAACTCATAAACTTTCAAAAAAATAAATAAAATATGAAACTAAAGAACTTTTGTTTACTCGCACTTTGTTTGCTATGTGCAAATCATCAGGCTTTCGCCGACGATAAAAGATGAGCCTGTTCAGCGCTGGGCTATACAGGCAGGATTCGGTGGAACGACGCTCTATGATAACACACCAGACGGACAAGACTTCTATATGGGTGATGAAGAAGGAAACTATTTCTCGCTTTCGGCCGACTATTTTCTAAATGATCGTCTTGCACTGACTGGCGGTTTATACTATGCACAAGAAGGAATTGCCACCTATCTTGCCTCGGGAATAGGACTGAAGAAAGTCAATATGCTGGGTGTTGAAGGGGGAATTAAGTGGTATTTCTTCCCCAAAAAGTGGATTGTTCAACCGCATATTGGTGCCTTGTTACAAACCAATTGTTTGAACCTTGGACGCATGCGAGGCAGTGAACGCCATGAGCTTAGCTCGGCATATCCAGGGAGTCATGTGCAAATGGACTATGATGTGCAGTGTCCTGCCTTAGCTTTCAAGCCACGTATTGGCGCAGACATACACCTGTTTAGTACGGTTTCGCTCTGTGTTGCCTATGATCTCAGCTTCGGTTTTTGGGGACATCATCGTGCAGACATGCGCTTTCTCGACCTTCCTTTGACGGGACAAGTGTGCCATTATAAGACAGACAACATGCGTTCTACTATCAGTTTGGGCGTGAAAGTCGATTTCCCGACAAAGTCAATCAGTCCAAAAACCTTCAACAACCTGCTTTACATCTTGAGCACTTGGATTGAATCAAAGGCACGTCATTAAGCTTTTTATCCGCATGTCTCACTTTGATTCCGACACGTTTCGACAGGAAGTCATCGACATCGTGCGTCAGATTCCGCGCGGACGAGTGCTTACCTATGGACTGATTGCACGCCTTGCAGGCTATCCTTTGCATGCCCGTCATGTGGGAAAAGCCTTGCATGGGGTTGAAGATAAAAGCCATTCCGTGTCATCGTGTGGTGAATAGTGTGGGAAGAACTGCACCCAGATTGGCCCGAACAACGACTGCTCCTTGAAAAAGAAGGAGTGCATTTCAAGTCGAATGGCAACGTCGATTTACGACACACATTGTGGGAGATTGCGTCACACTTAGAAGCATAACATGGCGTTTTTATTTTTGCTTGTTTCGCATTTTTTTGTAGCTTTGTAGCAATAAACTTAAAAGGAAAAGAGAGATATGGATAACCCTTATAGCAAGCAATTTCCTTCATTGATGAAAGGGAAAAAAAGTGATGTATGTGCATGGTTTCCTTTCTTCGGCACAGAGCGGAACCGTTAAAATGCTGCAAGAACTTATGCCTTCAGCAACTATTTTGGCTGAAGATATCCCTGTACATCCCACAGATGCCATGACAATGTTACACAAAATGGCTGATGAAGAGCAACCCGATCTCATCATAGGTACGTCAATGGGGGGCATGTATACAGAGATGTTACATGGTTTCGACCGTATACTTGTGAACCCAGCCTTTGCAATGGGCGACACAATGAGCAGCATGACAGGACATCAAGTGTTTCAAAACCCTCGCAAAGATGGCGTTCAAGAACTGATGGTTACAAAGGGGTTGATTAAAGAATACAAGGATATCACAACGCAATGTTTTGCCAATGTTGACGCCGAAGAACGTAAACGGGTCTATGGTCTCTTTGGAGATAATGACCCGGTAGTGCATACTTTCGACCTGTTTCAACAGCATTATCCCAATGCTATCTATTTCCATGGCGAACATCGACTAATAGATAAGGTGGCACTTCATTATCTTATACCTGTCATTCGATGGATAGATGATCAGCAGAATGGCACAGAACGCCCCGATAGTTTACCTGCACTATGACGCTTTACACGATAGTTTTGGTAAGCCGTTAAGCAGTATGCACAAGGCCTACGAACTACTATTAGAGAACTATCAGGTTTATATTGTTGCGCCAGCACCTACAAACAACCACGCTTTTACAGACGAAGTACAACGTTGGGCAGAGGAGTTCTTCTCAGCACCTGCCTATAATCACCTCATCTTTACCAATCAAAAGAATCTCCTTTATGGTGATTATTTCATTGATCCGCAGCCAAATCCCGACTTCATGGGTACGACAATAGCCTTTGGAAGCGATGAGTTTAAGACGTGGGAAGAGGTGATTACCTTCTTTGAACGATTGGGAGGACAGTAAAAAGGGACTTTTTTCATCTCTTCTACCACGCGATAAAATAGGCTGAAGAAAGGCTGATGAGATGGTTATCTGATACGATTAATGCACAGAAAATTATTGAAAACGTTTGCTTTTGCAACATTAAATACGTATTTTTGTCGCAGATTTTGCGACGATATTTAGCTCCATATCGCCGCAAAATCTGCAACATTTTCTCACTTAAAAAGATATCTTGCATCCTACTATGGCAAACGAAATAGTATATGGTTTCGCTGAAACTCCGTTTGGAACAATCATCGTTGCGCGCACGATTGATGGCATTTGTGACCTCCAATTCTTAGGATGGAATCGCATGGAAGTTATTCATGAGCTTGCAAGTTATTGGGGAGTATACACTCCAACGACACAAAAATGATGTGATGGCTGACACAGTTAAGCGCGTAATCTTTGACAACTACGACCACCCATTTGAAACTCGACATGCAGGGAACTGACTTTCAAAAGCGTGTATGGAATGAGTTGTTGAAGACTAAAAAAAGGCGAAACGCTCTCTTATCAAGAGTTGGCTGAGCGCGTTGGTCAACCCAAAGCAGTGCGTGCAGTGGCTTCAGCGGTGGCCGAAAATCGTATTGCTATGCTCATCCCTTGCCACAGAATTATCCATAAAGACGGTACAACGGGTGAGTATCATTGGGGCCGTGAGCTCAAGAAACAACTCTTGGAATGGGAAAAAGAATAATCAACCATGCCTAATTTCATCTCTGCTGACGAACTTTTTCAACGCATTTCATACATCATTGAGGCTGAAAACACAGCCCCGGTTAACAAGCTTTTGCATGAAACTTTGGTGCTAACTTGCACGGAAGGACTGGCAGGAAGTAACCTCGTTTTCGGCAACTTGTTTGCTCAAGTGGACTTCCTTTGCAAGAAAAAAACCGCGTGAATGGTAATGACACAAGGGCCATTCAACACATGAGAAGAGCCAGTAACAGAGCCGAAAGTATGGCACATGACGAACTAATGTATGCTTGCAGAGCACTTGCTTTGTTTGTTTCTGCGGTCTTTAATGTCGACATTCCATCTTACCTTGTGGGGCAAATCCCAGTGGAAGATAAGCCACAACAGGAGTTCAAACACATCGACTACCGATATATTCGAGGCCTTGTCACCGAATGTTCTGACGACACTTTTACTGTCAATATCGACCAAGATGCGACCGAAAAGCAGTTAACTCTCCACTTCAAACCTCATCAAACATATCTCAAAACATTACTCAAGAAAGGCTCACAAGTAAACCTTCTCGACGTTGATTCAGCCAAAGAAGCTGGTGTTATCGTGCTTGAGCCCGACTATCTTGTGGACATCAGTGGCATCGCTCGATGCTTTTCAGACTATGGTCACCACCCTTTTACCTACCTTGTTAACGCTATGTCACCGGCTGCTAACAGTCAAGCCATCTTGCTTGGAAACTTTGCTGGCACAGCGTTGGACGACATAATTAAGGGCAACGGGCATTATAACTGGCAAGAAACGCTTAAAAAGAATTTTAAGGATAAAGCCTTGGAATACTGCACTTGCAGTGACTTGAACCGCAAAGAAGACTTCCGTGTGGCGGCCATTCGACAAACACAGAACATCCAACAGATTGTTGCCGAACTCTTCGGAGACTTTCATTGCGACCTCATGCAACCGCAAACCAACGTCACTTTCAGTCGAGAGAAAGCCATTCTTGAACCATCTTTCGTCTGCGAACAATTAGGATTGCAAGGTCGAGTCGACCTTATGACGACGGATTTCAAGTTACTTGTTGAGCAGAAGTCAGGCAGTAACTTCAACATTCAAAGGCAAATGCCCAACGAATATGGTAGCTTTCAGAAGGAAGAACACTATGTACAGTTGTTGCTTTATTATGGAGTTCTGCGGCAGAACTTCAACATTTCAAGTAGCAAAATCGATATGCGTTTGCTCTATTCTAAATACCCATTGCCAGGCGGATTGGTTGTAGTTAATTTCTATCAAAAGCTCTTTCATGAGGCCATTAGCCTGCGCAACCGCATCGTTGCCAATGAATTTAGCTTCGCAATTGACGGGATTTGACGACACAACGGATGTGCTTTCTGTCGACACAATCAACGAGAATCAGCTCAACACTCCCATTCTTCTTTAAATATATTCAGCCACGACTTGAGGAGATTATCCAGCCACTTCATCATCTCACTCCACTTGAAAAGGCCTACTATGAACGTATGATGACGTTTGTTTTTCGTGAGCAATTAGCTGCCAAAGTAGGTGGAAAAGAGGGATTAAACAACTGTACTGCCGACCTATGGAACATGCCATTGGCAAGTAAAAAGGAGGCAGGCAACATCTATACAGACCTTACTATCAGTGCAAAAGCAAAGAGTAAAGACATCAATGGGTTATGATATCATTACGCTAAATATACCTGATCAGGGAGAGGAATTCCTGCCAAACTTCCGTTTAGGCGACTTAGTTTATCTCTATTCTTACGCTCCCGAAGAGGAACCGGATGTCAGAAAGTCATTGCTTTTCAAAGGAAACATCATCAAACTGCATACTAACAGCATCACAATAAAGACCGTAAATCCGATTCCTAACGAGGGAACGATGTGGGCAATAGAGCATAGTGGCAGCGACATTGGAGGCACTTCAGCCATTCGTTCGTTGCATCAGTTCATCACTTCTGCCCCAAAATGCAGGCAATTGTTACTCGCACAACGTGCTCCCTGAGCGTGACCTCACACTGCAACTGACCCAAAGTTATCATCCCACTTACGACCCATTGCTGTTGAAAGCCTTTCAAGCCAAAGACTACTTTCTATTGGTTGGACCACCGGGAACAGGCAAAACGAGTATGGCTTTGCAATATATGGTGCGCGAAGCATTAGCAAAAGGCGAGTCAATATTACTCATGAGTTACACCAATCGCGCTGTAGATGAGATCTGTGGAATGCTTTCTGACAATGCAATCGACTATATTCGCATTGGTAACGAATATAGTTGTGACGAGCGATATCGCTCTTATTTACTTAGCGAATATATCGAAAACAACCCTAAACTCACCGCCATTCGCGAACGAATCATGGGTACTCACGTCATTGTTGGTACGACAAGTACGCTTCAAAGCAAGTCTTATTTGTTTGAACTCAAGTCATTCTCCATGGCCATTATTGACGAAGCGAGTCAGATTCTCGAACCAAACCTTGTGGGATTGCTGTCTAAACTGCCGAAATTTATACTCATTGGAGACCACAAACAGCTGCCAGCTGTAGTACAACAAGAGGTTAACGACTCTGCAGTGCACGATAAAAGATTGCATGATATCAAACTAACAAATTGTAGAAACTCGTTGTTTGAAAGACTCATCCGTGTGGAAGAAGCGGCTAAACGAACAGACTTTGTGGGAGTATTACGCGTGCAAGGACGCATGCATCCGGCTGTTGCAGCATTCCCAAATCGCATGTTTTATTTCAAAGAATGCCTGAAACCAGTGCCTCTTTTCGCATCAAAAAAAGAAACGCGACTTCACTATGAACTGCCCTCTCAAGACACGCTCGATGACGCATTAAAAGCCCATCGAATGCTCTTCATTCCTTCTAAAAACATACCATCATTCGCAGCTATCTGATAAGGTAAATCCCGATGAAGCCCACATCGTTGCTATCCTCTTGGGACGCATCTACCGTTTTTATGGCAACTCATTTGATGCAGACAAGACCATCGGTGTAATCGTTCCTTATCGCAATCAGATAGCCATGATTCGTAAAGAGATAGAGAAACTCGGCATCAAAGCACTCGAAAAGATTAGCATTGACACTGTAGAACGCTATCAAGGAAGCCAACGTGATGTTATCATTTATTCCTTTACGGTGCAACATCGCTATCAGTTGGACTTCCTAACAGCGAATTGTTTTGAGGAAAACGGCCACATTATTGACCGCAAACTCAATGTAGCCGTCACGCGAGCAAGGAAACAAATGATTATCACGGGTAACGAAATGGTGTTAAATCAAGACCCAATCTTCAAGGAACTCATAGCAAGTTGCGAATTAGGCCATTTGTAATGGTAAAAAGGGTTGATTGGGGAATATTGTCATAGTTTATATTAAAAGAAAAAATGAGTTGACGCAAACGACCGGGTAATTTGACGTATTTTAGGCGGTGAAATGACGGAGATTAGGCGATAAAATGATAGAGATTGCATCGGAGGTAGACGTGCTTTTAGGCCGTTTTCCATAAGAAACGTGTAATCATTTGATATACAATGGTTTGTATATCGAATATATTTGAAATATATCTACAATGAAAAGGTGGAGCATTTTCAATTTATGTATTCATCGAAAAGCGATTGTAAGGCTATTTAGAAACACAAATCCCCACACCTTAACGCTAAAAGATGTGGGGAGAGCATTAAAAGTTTTCGTGTTGCAAGATGCACTAACTCGTAAACCAAAGTCTTTATTTCTTCATGATGCTGATAGCGAAACCACCACTTGGAGCCAAATGAATTGGCAGCACAGTTGTGTGGTCTATCGTCATCTGATCTATCACCATAGGGTATGGATTGCCTTTATAAGTAGCGTCAGGGCCATCGCGATAGATGATGGCATGATATTTAGCATCCTTATCAAGGAAGTCAAATCGCATCGTCAAATCACGCGCATCAGCGTCTGTCATGCCTCCAACAAACCAGTTTTCACTATCCCGATCTTTGCGAGCTGTAACGATATATTTCCCAATCTCAGCCTGTAAGACGTGTGACTCCTGCCAGTTTGTGGGCACTTGTTCTATGAATGCGAATGCAGGTTGGCCTTTATAGTTCTCTATTTCGTCTGCCGCCATCTGCCAAGGCGCATAAAGCGTGACATAAGTAGCCAGCTGTTTGGCGAGTGTTGTTTGTGGATGAGTTTGTGGATGCACTCTACCTTCGATGCGGAAGATGCCTGGTGTGAAGTCAAGTGGGCCTGCTAAGACACGTGTAAAAGGTAAGATGCAGAGATGATATGGTGGATTTCCTCCGTCTTCTGACCATGCATTATACTCTTGTCCGCGTGCTCCTTCGCCCGAAACCAAGTTCGGATAGGTGCGTTGTAGCCCTGTTGGCATCGCTGGTTCATGGTTAATGATCATGAGATGATACTTTGCTGCGGTCTCAATAACCTTGCGATAATGACGCACTCCATATTGAGAGTGTTGCAGTTCCTTGTTATCTAATTTTGCATTTACATATCCCGTTTTAACCACACGGATACCTAATCGTTCGTAAAGTGCAAAGGCACTATCGAGTTGTTGCTCATAGTTTGCTGCGGCACCACCTGTTTCATTGTGGGCAATCATACGCACTCCTTTCGATAACGCGTATCTTTGTAGTCCCTCAAGATCATAGTCAGGATAAGGTTTTGTGAATGAAAACTTGTCGCCTTCACGCCCCCAATCGTTATCCCATCCATAGTTCCAACCTTCCACAAGCACACCTTTCATGCCGTGATCTGCAGCAAAGTCGATGTAACGTCGAGTGTTTTCAGTCGTTGCTCCGTGTTTCTTTCCTTGCGACCATGTCATGTCATTCATGTGCATTCCCCACCATATTCCAACATACTTACCCGTCTCTAACCACGAGGTATCTTTGATTTTGCAAGGTTCATTGAGGTTAAGCATCAAACGAGATGCCGCAAGATCGGCTGGTTTATGCCCTACAATGATTGTTCGCCAGGGTGAAACAAATGGTGCTTTCGCAAAGACCAGTTCACCCGTTGACCATGGAACAAGTTCTGCTTTAACGGTTGTTGTTCCCTTTGCTGCAGCAATCGGCTTAAGATTTAGCGAAGAATAGTCCGTCAGATTGGCTTCGTGTACGACAAAGATAAAGGTCATTGTCAACCTCCATTGTTATCGGAGTAGACACCTCAGGCTTTGCGACTGAGCGGGTCGGCTGTCCATAATGCCTCATAATAATTAGTGCCTTCTGTCGGCATAGCCCAAGTTTTTGCATCAAAAGGAAAAGCAAACTGCGTCTCTTCATCCATGATAGCGAAGTCAGAAAGATGCGGTTGACGTGGAAATTCATAGCGAAACCCGAGTCCATCATTAAACAATCGGAAAACAATCGTCAGCAAACGACCTTGTGCACCGCGTTGTTGCAGCCGCATGGTGAGTTCATTATAATGGTTGCGCACACTCGTTTCTTCACCCCATGGCTGTTGCCACGTTTCATCTTTTGTACCCGAAGAGAAACCAACTATACGGAAATCCTTGTCCAAACTGCCATCCCGAAGCTTCATTCCAAGCAATGATGGGCATAAAATGGCACGCTTGCCACGCCACAACTCATAATAAGGCTGCCCTTTTCATTAACACCTACAGACAAAGTGAGCGTCCCATCAGGGGACGCTACCTTTTGTTTCTGCTTGCCATTCACAAAAGAGGTGAACAACAAGGCACACACAATACAAATCAACCTAATAAATTTCATATTCTATTTATTTTAATATTTCTTTAGCTTTTTGCTACATCCAAACGCACAAGTGCATCGTAAGCCTGTTGTGTACGAGGGCTATTTGGCTCAGCAACACGCAGCTGATACCAGCGATATATTAGCTCTAAATCAGCTTGTGTGTAGCTAACCCCCATGAACTTTTGTAGCATTGTCAGATATTTATAGCCATATTCAAGCGTTGGTTCGATAGTTGTTCCCTCGCCATAATCGTTCCATGTGCTAATCTGTAGCCATTTAAGACCAGACTTTTTGGCTGCATCAAGCTGACGTTGAAATAGAGCTCCATTCTCAGCATCATAGGAAGTGTAACCATTTCCGGCTCCACCTTCTTTATAATAGTCCTTGAATCCCGGCATTGCTCCAGCGATATACATCTTGAATTTGCTTGCAACGCTATAATCAGGCGTAGGATTTACCCATGAAAACTCACCATCAGCATTGGTGTAACCATCACCATTTGCTCGCCCAGAATGCCCGTTTAGACAGAGAAACATGGGTTTAGTTTTGAGGACAGAGAACACACGATACCAGTCTTTTTCCTGTCAAAAAGCTGCTGTGGTCCAAATATCATCAGCAGCGGACGACCCTCTACTTTCACGTAAAAGTCCTTATGAAAGAAGGTCTCGGCAAGGTAACGAACGTCTTGTCTGGCTTGACTAACCTTGTCAGAGACGTCAGCAAGCGGCGAGTCTTCATAGACAATAGTCATTTTCAAGCCAGCTTTTTGCAATGGCATTTGCCAATGCTTCAGTGTTTGATTTATGCTTAGCGATGTCATTATCACTATTGATTCCATACCAGTCTACCATCACCCCATCTACTCCGCAGTACTTCATTAGAAGACATTGATAGTCGAGTATGGCTGCATCTCCCGATGCATAAGGACCTGTAAGTGGGTAATAATGCGATGCAATCTGACGCTTTCCTGTTACATCAACAACGTTGGGATCACGCGTGTTCATCGTCCAATGGAACGGCCATTTGCCGTTATTGGTCTTGTCAGTCTCAAACCATGGCATGAAATGTACATAGAGATTCATGTCGTTAGTCTTACTAACGGTCTTGGCTTCAGCGTTCTCCTCTTTTGTATTTTTGTTTCTTTTCAGGTGCATTTGGATAGCTTTCACCACAACTATTCAACACCATTAAGCTGCTAAGGAGCAATAAAGGAAGAATAAATTTTCTCATAATTAATGAATTAAAGCCTCTCTTTCAATCCCTATTCCGATAAGGGATGAGAAGCAGGATGCAACTAAACTACATAATAACCATATTCTTTTTAAACAATAACCTAAATGAAATGCGTATATATTTTTATTCTCTTCATAAGGCACTTTTACTCCCCTCCCGCTTCGAAAAGGGGCTTGTGGAGAGGCTTTTTGTTAACATATAGGGGTTAATATCCCTCATTCTGCACTAAGTTTCCATTCTTTTCTATCTCCACTTTTGGTATTGGAAAGACTCCAGTATGCTTGTCTGCATCTGCTGGTTTATTCCACCACGCTTTAAAAAACGTACCAAACCGTATATTTGTTGTACGGCGAAGACCTTCAAAAACAAATTCATGCTTCCACTCATTGTCTAATGCATCCTCATCAAGTGAAGTCAAGTCGGCAAGTCCTGCACGCTTTTCCTAATCTGATTAATATAAGTCAACGCGTTCTGCATATAGCCCAAACGATAGTTTGCTTCGGCTTGCATCATAAGCACTTCTGCATAGCGCATGAGCACCCAATCATTGTCTCGTTCCCATGAATCAGTAGCACTCCACTCATATTTATCAAGTCGTGCGCCTTCATTTTGAGCGGCTTTCGTAAAATTTTGGATATCTTCGGTGTAGTTTAATGGCTCTCCATTGTCCATCAATACCTCTGCTCCAGTTGCTGCATTGTATTGCTGACCAATCAAAAGACTATTGCGTCGGACATCGTTTGCTTCGAAAGAAGAGTATAATCCAGGTTGAGCACAGATACCATTTCCGCACCATTGGTAGACACCTGCAGGGTCAAAAGCATACTTTTGATTATAATGATAGGTCATAGAAGCTAAGTAATTGCCTACAGTTCCTTGCTTATGGTCATAAGGAATGGCAAAGATAATCTCTGGAGAAGTTTCATTTTTGATGGCGAAGTTGGCTTTTATAATTAGGTGTAAGCGAATAACCCTTCACCTTATCACAGGCATCCAAGCAGTCTTGCCAACGTGGTTTTCCTGTGTAAACTTCGGCATTTAGGTAGAGACGTGCAAGCAAAGTATAACCCACATTCTGTGTAAACCTGCCATATTGTATGCCTGTTGGCAATAAAGGTAGCACCTCTTTGAGTTCCTTTTCAATGAAGTTAAAGACCTCAGCTCGTGGCGAATTCTTTGGTAAAACCTGTGTAGTGAAGTCGGTAGAGATAGGTACATTTCCAAAAATTATCAATCAGATTATAATAATAGTAGGCACGAAGACCACGCAATTCTGCCTCAACCTTCTTTTTCAAATCAGTTGAAAGTTCACTCTTTTCAACCTGATAGATGATGCCATTAACCTTGGAAACGCCTGTAAAATTATAACGCCAAAGAGATAAAACACCTGTATTGTCGGCATCCCAAGTATGATATTGAAGCTGTTGATAACGTCCTCCATCATACCAATCTGTGCCTCGTGTCGGGATACATGCCTCGTCACTGGAACACTCTGAGGTAAAGAACACATACTCACATGTAGGATAACAGTTCACATTATTGCCTTCAGGAGTGTTCGAACCATAGCCTCTTAACGTCGCGTAGGCACCTCCAACAATCGTCGAAATCTCGCTTTCGTTCTTACCATAATCGTCCATCGACACTTTATCATAAAAGCTTTTCATTTAGATCTGTGCATGAAACCATCATAGCACTTGCCATGAGAATTGTCGACAAAATGTATTTCGTTTTCATTTTTTCTCAATATTATTGGTTAACCTTTTCAGAAACTTATATTCACGCCTACAGAGAAAGTACGTGGTCTTGGATAAGAGTTAAAGAACTCAATACCCGGAGATTCAAGTACATTGTCAGGCACTGCAACCTCTGGATCCATACCTTTATATCTGGTGATACAGAAGAGATTCTCGCCCGTTACATAGAAACGAAGTCGAGAAAGCCCCAATTTCTCTGGATGAGCCAAACTATATCCCAATGTGAGTGCTTGCAAACGGAAGAATGATCCATTCTCTATGAAGTAATCACTGTAGGTGGGATTGTCTGTGATTCCACTCTTCATAAAGTCATCAAGAACGTTCTGTGATGGGAAACGCGTAGGATCATACATTGCCATTCGTGTGCAATTGAGAACCTTTTGGCCAAACATGCCATAACCAGAAGCTACAAAATCAAAGTTGTGCCAAGTGGCATTGATAGATAAACCAATATTCCATTTCGGCTGAGCACTACCTAAATAACGCTCAACAACTTTGCCGTCAGCATCTTTTGTCAAGATATACTTGCCGTCTTCACTAATTCCTTCGCAATGAGGGTCCCCAGAAAGCACCGGCAGGATAGCCTTCAAGGATGACTTGAGAATAGGTGTTTGACATACCGCGCAGATTGTGCAAAGAGCCTGCCTGCAATCCAACGGCCTGATATTGATCGTTAGAGAGTTTCGTGATTTCCTGGTGGTTATAAGCTAAACTCATATTCGCATCAAGTGTCCAATCCTTTGTTCGCAAGATATTTGCACCCAAAGTAAGTTCAAATCCTTATTCACCAAGTCACCAACATTGGCTAACATTGTTCCAACAAGATAGGGAGGTTGCGGTACAGGATAAGTCCAAAGTAAGTCAGAGGTCTTCTTGTGATAGAGCTCTAAGGTTCCATTGATACGATTAAAGATTGAAAAGTCGAGACCAAAGTTCCATTGTGATGTACTCTCCCACTTCAAATCTGGATTCACATTCTGGCTTTGTGTATAGGCATTCTTCCATGTTTGTGTTGCAGCATCATAGTAAGCGGCTCCTGAAGCCGATAGAATGGAGAGACTCTTATACTCGCCAATACCATTCTGATTGCCTGTAACACCAAAACCAAGTCTTACTTTCAAATTGTCAAGCCATGACGAAGTGCACTTCATAAAAGGCTCATCTGAAAGACGCCAAGCCAAAGATATCGATGGGAAAGTACCCCATTTATGATTCTCTCCGAATCTACTTGAGCCGTCTTGCCTTAGCGTTGCTGTAATCATATAACGGTTAAGATAACTATAATTGGCTCTACCAAAGAATGAAACCAACGTAGATTCTCCTTTAAAAGAATAGACATCACCTTGTCGAAAGTCTGTTCCTGCACCAAGATTATTATATCCAAAGGCGTTCGTATCAAATCCACTTCTCGTGGAACCAAACCCTTCATAGACGTTATTTAGATAGGAATAGCCTCCCAATATATTAAGGTGGTGGTCCTTTCCAAACATGCGATCATAAGTCAAATAGAGTTCTATTTGCTTATTTGTATAGTCAGAATAGGTGCGCTGTCCCCATCCTTTTTCACTTTGTCCCTCCATTCTTGCGTAGCTGGGCTTATAGATTCCTCCGACAACAGAATTCTGTTCATAAGAAGTATTGACTGTAGCTTTCAAACCATCTATAATATTCAATTCCATCTTTAGATAGCCTAAAAAGCGATGACGCTTTTGATCATCTGTACGATTATTGTTAATTTCGACAGGATTCTCTGTGTTTGTACCATTAAGTTGGGCATAACTTCCATCAGGATTATATACAGGGAATGTTGGCTGAAGATTGACCATGCGCTCAAAGATACGTGTATCAATGGGATGCCATCGGTCGAAATTGGCATTAATTCCTTCGTCTAAGCGAAGTCGTCCCTGCCAAGCTGTTTGGTAAGCTGTAAGAGATCCCGCGAGACGATTCATGTTATTACGTTTTATAATGCCTTGATTGTTGTTGTAAGTTGCCGATGCTCGGTAGCCATGTTCCTTCTTACTACTTGAGAAAAGAATATTATGTGAATGCGAAATTGCCGTGCGTTCTAATTCCTTTTGCCAATCAGTTGAAGCACCATAGTCTAATGCACTCGCCACATTCTGACTGCGAACATATCCTCTCCACTGGTTTGCTGAGAGCACATCCATGTTCTTTGCCACCGAAGCGAACCCCACATAACCATTATATTGCAAACTATTCTGCTCACGTTCTCCACCTTGTCGGTTGGTTGTTACAATAATAACACCATTGGCACCACGGCTTCCATAGATTGCCGCAGCAGACGCATCTTTCAATACATCCATACTAACAATCTCAGAAGGTTGTACAGAATTGAAGTCAACTCCAGGCACTCCATCTACTACAATCAATGGACCATTGCTGGCAGATAACGACGTTCCACCACGTAATCTTAGGCTGGACCCAGACTCAACTGCACCACTACTCTGCACAACAGAGAGTCCCGCCACCTTGCCTTGAAGCATCTGTTCCGTGCTCGTTATTACTCCTTTACGCAGATCTTTGGCATTAACCGTGGCTATAGATCCTGTGAGGTCACTCTTCCGCATCGTACCATAACCGATGCCAACAACAACGGTTTCATCCAAGGTTTTAGCGTCTTCATTCAATGTAATGCGTAGTCCCTGTACCAGCTTTCACATGTTGTGACACATAACCCACATACGAAACGTCGAGCGTCGCACCTTGTTTGCAAGGCAAACTAAACTTTCCTTCAAAGTCTGTTATTGTTCCCCCACTGCCTCCAACGACTTTTATTGTAGCCCCAATCAGTGGGATCTTGATTTTGCATCGACTACTCTTCCTGTAGCCGTTATGGTCTGTGCGTGTGCTACATTACACACAAGCAACAGCATCAGTGCCATGAAAACACCATATATTTTGTTTGACTGAATGTATTTCATAAGGTTTCAGAATAATATAATTTCAATGATAGAAATAAACAACATCATTTTATTTATCAGGCGTAATCAGAGGAATTGTCGTGTCGACAACAGTCTGTCCATTAGCCTTTGCAACAATAATATGCAATGTTGTGGCTTCAATGCCTTTGAGTTCTTTTTTTGTAAATTGACCGTAGCCTGACGTTTATCACGCACCCAAGCATTGTTCCTGTGATGATCTTTGTGCCTGCTGTAATCGTAAACTTAAGGTCACCGGCTGTACGTTCGTTATACTCTCGCGTCAAAGTTAGAATGTCTTTGCCACTTACACGAGAAGGAAACAGCGAAAAAACTGGGTCAGGATAGGGCACCGCCATACCTGCTTTTTGCATCTGATCGCCACTGTTTGCCCCCACTGATTAGCTCCGGCAGCATCACGAATGACGGTAACGACGAGATAATTCATGTTCTCCAATTCGAAAGCGGCTTTCTTATCAGGGTCTGCTAAGGCTGTAGGCACACGACTACCTGCGTCATCTAAGGTATATGAATAATATTCAGATGGCACACCAACATCCCATGCATAGAGGCCATTTGAAAGCTTTCTAACTTTTTGTTTTCTTTTAGACAGGCAGGACGCCAAACGTCAAGTGACTGCAAAACATTCCAATCGTTAAGTCCTGAATGCACTCCAAACTGAACGAAGTTTGCATCGTTTGAAATCTCTGTTAGTGTCCTTCCACCTAATTTATATACGTCAGGATTAAAGACAACTGTCAAGGGTTCATCGAGTGTGAAACTTATCCGTGAAAGCCCGAACTCTTCTTTCCTGAGAAGAACTGAACACCTTTTCCACTTTCTTTAAACTCCTTAAATTCTGAGCGACTATCAGGAGCTTGGAACACCGAACTCCATTTACTGCCGTCTTTTGTCTTTAATCTTGACCAGAAACCAGGCCAATCATCTGACTCAAAAGCACTGATATTGGTATTGAAATACTGTGTCGGAATCATCTTCTTACAATAGATGTTGTTTCCCAAGTATTCCAATTTGGCAAATGAAGAAGAGTTATCGCCGTGGCCAGCATCAGGTTCTGTCGGCGTCCATGCCCACAAATAAAGGTCTACTCCAGCAGGAAACTTCACGTCAGTCATGTCATAATAGAAGGTCACTTCCTCATCACAAGTGAACACTGCAGGCACAGTCCACACCTTGGGTACACCCAAATCGGTCTCCTCTGCCATTGTCATGAGAGGGCATAATAGGCCTATCAACGTCAATATATAATACTTAAAAATCTTTCATGTTGTGTTGTTTTATCATTATTTAGCTATTGTTTCTCCACCACAAAGCAAACACTTGGTGCTTATTCTGCCTGCATAAGGTTATAAGTATAAGAAACAAATGGTTTGCCATTCACTTGTCGTATGAGCTTAAACTCTAACGTTTTATTTGCACCAGGAACTGTAGTGATGGTGAGAGGTTGTTCTCCCGACTCACTCTTTCAACAAGAGTTTAGATGCCATTCCGTCTGATTTTACAAACGGATTATCCATGGTCCATGTACCTTTTATAGGTAACAACTCGGGCGCATTCCCCTCTACTGAGAAGGTTGTTGGCTCTCCTTTGCTGTCTTGATCCAAATGAATCACGAAAGGTATCGAAGTCGAGCAGACTGGTGAGTACCATGGTCTTGGCATTCGTTTCATCGGTCTGCGTCACACTATTCAATACCCATTTACCACCAATCTTCTCGTAAAGTCGGATTGGATCAACGTAGCTTCCGTCATCAACTGTGCTACACGAACAGAGTCCCATTACTGATATTGCAATCAATAACAGAGAAATCAAAAGGTTGTTCTTTGTCCTCATAGTAATAATGGTATTAATATTGTATTCTATTTCTTATGCGAACAAAAATTAGAATAAAATCATTACAACATGAAGTTTCATAAAAAAATATAACAAGAAAAATGGAAACAAATTTTTAATTCAACTGATTATCAAGAACTTATCGTATCGTATTTTTCGTGAAATGTATTATCATTATATTGATGATTCTCAACAAATATAACGCTCTTTTAAGGCTAAACGTTGGTCAAAACCCTACTTTTCACATCATCATGGCAGTCAAATTTCCTTTTTCTAAGACCTATTTGTCGTTGTTATTCCTGTGCCCTGGAAACATCATTTCTATGATTTCTTTGCATCATATCCTACTAAAAAAACTAAATGATATCCTCCAAACGAGCCTTCAACAACAGCTGTTTCCGTCCGTTAAACCCCTATATCAGGTTTGGCTTCCTCATAGCAACAACACCATAATTGAGGAGTTTTTTCAGCACACCTCCACTCTTTTCTACGTTATAAAAGAGCATTCTATATTTCCATGATTCGCGCCTCAAACTGATCATTATCGACCCAAGATTTGTTCTTAACTCGCGTCTTATAGGTGTTGATTGTATGGATACTATAATTCAAAAACTTAGCAATGCGCTCCGAATCTGTTATTCCCAAGCGTATGAGTGCAAAGATTCTCATCTCTGTTGTCAATGACTTTCTGCTTGTCATTTGCCTTTGTTTCGCCCTTCGATAAACAGGCTGTTATACCGCTCAATAAAGTTTGGGAAAGAGGTTCAAGAAAGTCTTATCAAAGTCCGAAAACATAGATTTTCGTTCGGCAATCAATTCACTTTCTTTCAACGATAACCGCAAATCATGATATTGTCGGGCTGCAATCTTTTGGTCAATTGTGCGATATAGCTTCTCAACATGATTGATATATTCGGCATTTGCATAAAAAGGACTGCCCGATATATTCGTCTTTTATCGTGTTCACTTCACGCAAACGACCATTCATTTCCTCAAGTTCTGCCTTGCGGTTTGCAATGACATTACGCGCTTGTTTCAGCTTTTTCATCTGCTTACGCACAAACCAAGTGAACACAAGAAGGGCCAAAAACAAAGAGCAAAGCGACAACCGCGGCCATAGCCAAAAGCATTGCGTTGTCCCTCCATCACGCTGTATCGGTCTTGCTCTATGATAGGAAGAATACCACTAACCTCTATCACACGCTGACGAGCGCCATAGAAATTGGCATTCTCAAGCGATTGTCTTACATATTCAGTTGCCCGTTGTATGTCGCCCTTTTGATAGAGTAGTCGAGCCAATGTGCAAAGGGCCGTGGTCTCACGCGTAACCGATTGGTTGTCACAGATAGCCGCTTGGGCCAAATAACCAATAGCCTCCTCATCATGTTTCTTATATAAACTTATCCAACCAAGACTCGAACTAACAATCGCCCGCATGTGATTATCGACATCTTTCCTTGCCAATAACTGCTTGAAATACATGCTACAACGATCATAATGCCTTAGTTTCATCTCCTTCATCCCCACAGCATAGAGCCAATCCCGACTGCCCCGAGTCAGATATTGAAGTAGAGAGTCCGTATAAACACAGCCTTTTTCAATGTAGCGATCCATGTAAGGATTAGCATGAGTGAAGTCGGCCATGTCAAAATAACACCGAGATGCCGTTGTGAAATAAAGCTTTCGAGAGGCTAATGAGGCGCGATGGATGTCAATAGAATCAAGGGTTTCTGAGGCCTCATTAAACAAACCAGCCGACAAAAGGCAAAAAACAATGTTACATTGTCCCTCAACTTTGTGCGTTAATATCATGCAGTTCATGCGCCAAATGGTTCATCTTTTGTGCATAGACATACGCCGAATCATATTGATAAGAGGCATATTGCGCATAGAGTTTCCGTAGTAAATTGAAGTGAACGAAAGCCGAGTGTTTCCATGTTAGTGCACGTTTCAGCGAGTCAATCGACTTTTGTTTTTTCATCTCATATTGCGATTTATGAGACAAATCAACATCAAGTTCGTCTAAAAATTGCCACTGAACTCCTCCGCACCGAAGCCCCCATGGTCGACAAACTCAATGACCATAGGAAACAAAACAATAGCCAAACACGTGTATTTCTCTTCATTGGTAAGAATTAGTTCTATTCTTTTGACTAACTTTTTCAAGCTACTCTTACCTGCAAAGATAGGATTTTTATTTCAAAAAAATACAAACAAAAAAATGATGAAAAAGAACTTCACTTATAACGTTAATTCATATCACCCAATGCTGTAAATAATGTTTATCCCCGCAAATATACCAATGATTCATGTTGTAAGACAAAATTAATCACATCGGAAAATGCATGTTTCAACGCCGTAGGTGTTGCGCTTTTGATAGCCCAGGATTGCCAAACGATAGTGCAGGCTACCCTGGGTTAGCGTATGTGATGTGGGGAACAACGCCATAGGTGTTGCGCTTTCTAAGCGTAATCCGCTATTAATCCCCTCACTATAACCATGCCTTCACAGAAAAAGCTCAACACCTATGGCGTTGAATCTCCTTGCGAACGTTTACCCGGGGTAGGCTCGTTCCTCGCCAACCCCGGGCTATCAAAAGAACAACTCGTACCGAGTTGCGTGGTGAGAACATTTATATTGCGAAATTCATCCATTGGGATAATAGCGCAATACCAACGCAGTTGCGAGATGAAACAATTGTGAGAGTAATGTTGTTGATAATTAAAGGGGAAATAGTGTAAGGCAAACAAAGCCTCACCCCTGCCCCTTGCTTTCCTCGTTTCGCTGGCTTCACGAACAGCGACCTATGGTTCCCCGAAGAGGGAGGGAGTAGTTAGCCATAGAAATGGAGGGAGTTGTTTGGGGGTTATAAGGTTGTGTTGACGTAGTTGATAACAAAGGATAAAAATGATTTTGCCATATTTCACACGATGAAATGACGCAAATCACGTGGTAAAACCATAGAGATTACTCGGTCATTTGCGTCATTTCAAAAAAACAAGTTCTACCCCTTGTCTTCTAAGGAGAAATGAATGTACACACCAAACGGATGAAATGGACTCTCAACTTCATGCTCTCCCTTCTAAAAAGGACTTAGAGATGAACCTCCCTTTTCCCTTGCAATCACAACATAACTTGCCTTTTTTTCTTGCACGTTTGGGAATTTATAACGAACTTTGTATTCCATTATTTAACAATATCATCAATGAAGATTTTTCGCCGTAGACACGAACTATCTGCAACACAATAAAAACGCTGTCGAACTCGTTTTCTAAACCAGAAGCCCCTGTCATTTTTACCAAATGTGACACCGCTTTGCTGAAAGATGGTAAACCTTTCTTTATTCCCGACACGCTTGGGAACATTGAATATGAAACCGAACTCGTTGTACGCATCTGCAAATTAGGGAAGACTATCCCCACAAGATTTGCCTCACGATACTATGATGCCGTAACAGTTGGCGTGGATTTTCACGGCGCGTGACCTGCAAAAAAACGATTGCAAGAGCAAGGTCTTCCGTGGGAGCTTTAGCAAGGGATTTGATGGTGCTGCCGCGCTCGGAACCTTCGTTCCGTTAGACAAAGTGAAAACCCATTCAGTGCCTTCGCTTTAGACTTGACATCAACGGCACTACGGTTCAAGAGGGCTTTTCAGGCGATATGCTCTTCAAAGTCGATGAAATCATCTCGTATATCAGCCAGTATTTCACACTGCGTACAGGCGATTTGCTTTACACAGGCTGTCCAACGGGGTGCGCACCTGTAAGGATTAACGACCATCTTGAAGGCTATATTGAAGAACAAAAGGTATTGGAATTTAATTGCAAATAACGCTGATTGCATCATAAAACAAGAGAGAATCGGTCTTCATGAAACTTTCTTTCAGATACATTATCATAGGTCTTGTGTTGTCGTTGAGCTTACATCTTCATGCCACGCAACGCTTCTTTAACCTCACTTACGAACAGGTGAGGATTGATTCTGTATTACCTCGTTTCACCTACCGCCTTCCTTTGCAGGGAGATTATCGTGATTCGGTTTATCGTGTCAGCATCGTTTACCCCGAATTTGCAGCCATGCCACAACGTGATATCCTTCGATATCAACAACTTTCTCAGTCGACTTTGCCTGCAATGCCAGTCATTCAGCAGACGATTGTCATGAATCGGCGCCATCCCGAATTGCTCGTTACCTTCTTTCCATTAGTTAATCGCAATGGGAAATATCAGTTTTTAGCCAGTTTTATGCTGAAAATTGAAGCCTCAGCAGTGGCGAAAGCCAAGATGTTTCAACGACAGATGGTGACGCGTTCTGGCCCTGCCGAGCGCTATACAAGGCAGTCGGTATTGGCCAATGGCCGTTGGGTGAAGATACGTGTACCATCATCTGGTGTTTACGAACTCAGCGAATCACTGATTCGGAAGGCAGGTTTTACGGATATAAACAAGGTGCATGTCTATGGCTATGGAGGCAATTTGCAAAATGAAAAGCTTGTGGAGGCCGACCTCATACAAGGAGATGACCTCCACGAAAGCCCTCAAACAATAGTGAATGGCAAACATCTTTTCTATGCACGAGGGCCTGTTTCATGGACAGATAAAGCCGCTTTACGGCGCACCCGCAATCCATATTCCGACTATGGATACTACTTTCTCACGCAGACGGAAGCCACTTCGTCGCCTGTTGACACAACAAACTTCTTGCAAACTTTCTATCCTTCACCCGATGATTACCATTCCCTTTATGAGCGAGATGGCTTTTGCTTGGTTTCAAGGCGGACGCAATTTGTTTGATTCAGAGGCCATTATGGTGGGGAAAAACAAAGGCATTGAAGCTCACAAAACCTCAAGTTTCAGGTGGTGGAAAGCTTTGTGTTGGAGTGAGCGCAGGGTCAAACAGCGAGGTGGAACTCTACATAGGAAGTCGTCTTTTGGGGCAACTCACCATACGATTAGGGCGATTATGACAAGGGGAACTCACGTCGAGGGAGCCTATCCTTTTGCGTCAGTTGATGAGCTTGACACACTGAAAAATAAAGGTTGTTTCGGGTGGTCCCGTGCGGTTGGATGACGTTTCAATAACGTGGGATAACGCCCTTCCTGCACCATGGTTAGCAGCAAATAAGTTTGCCATTCCAGAGCTTGTAGGTGTTGTTCGCAATCAAAACAGACACGCAGATGACCAAGCTGACATGGTAATCATTGTGCCATCATCGGGAAAAACTCACTGCAGAAGCAATGCGTTTGAAAAGAATTTCATGAGAAGAATGATGGTCTTCGAGTGAATCTTGTGCCTGCAAAACGAGCTCTATAATGAGTTTTCAAGTGGTACGCCTGACGTCAATGCTTATCGCCGTTACCTGAAGATGCTCTATGATCGGGCGTCATCTTCCAATGATATGCCACGCTATTTGTTGCTCTTCGGGGATGGCATTTGGGATAATCGCCTATTGACCGACGCCACAAAAAGGACTCAATCCAGATGATTATTTGTTGTGCTATGAGAGTGAGAACTCATTCAATGAAGTCGAATGTTACACTGATGATAACTTCTTTGGACTATTAGATGACGGCGAGGGAGCAGACCTTTTGACACACGACCTGCCTGACATTGCGGTGGGACGCTTCCCTGTTTCTACCGCCGAAGAAGCCAAAGTGATGGTTGATAAAACGATAAATTACGCCGTAAACACTAACGCAGGAGCTTGGCAAAACACGCTAATGTTCATGGGAGATGACGGAAACGACAATGTATATATGGTCGATGCGAACGATGCCGCCGAGCAGATTGCGTCACAACTCCCAGGATATGTCGTCAAGAAAGTGATGTGGGATGCGTATAAACGAGAGACTTCTGCAACGGGAAATACCTATCCTGACGTGAGGAAAGCTATCATTCGACAACAAAATCAGGGTGCACTCGTGATGGATTATATAGGACATGGTTCTGAAATTCAAATCTCTCATGAAGGAGTTTTGAAGCTCAAGGACTTTGCATCTTTTACAAATCGCAACCTGCCGCTATGGATAACAGCCTCTTGTGACATAATGCCTTTCGATGGAATTGCCACAACTATCGGTGAGACGGCATTGCTTAATCCTCATGGAGGGGCTGTAGCTTGCTTTGGAACTACGCGTACTGTCTACACATATTACAACAAACCGATGAACATGGCCTATCTAAAGTATGTGATGGGAACGACAAATGGTCGTGCAAACACACTTGGAGAAGCCTCTCGTTTGGCGCAAGTGGAGATGATAACTACAGGTCAAGACCTCACATCTAATAAGCTTCAGTATGCTCTTCTCGGTGATCCTGCATTGCGATTAAACCAACCTAAGCCCATGGTTACCATCGATTCAATCAATGGAATGGCTGTAAATGGAGCACAATTACCCGTCATAAAAGCTGGTGAAATCGTGCGAGTTGTGGGCCATGTCAACGTGGAAACACCTTACAATGGCATAGCAACGATGACGGTAAGAGACTCTCGTGAGCAGATCACTTGTAGGCGTAATGACCCTCAAGAGGCTGAAACGGCATTCCAATATTATGATCATCCGTCGACCATCTATGTGGGATCAGACAGTGTGAAGGCTGGAAAGTTCAGCTTTTCTTTTGCTGTTCCACGCGACATTAACTACACACAAGGCAATGGACTCATTAATATCTATGCCATAAACGATAGTCGTTCGCTTGCTGTTAACGGCTCGTGTGACCGCTTTTTGGTGGGAGGCACTTCGTCATTAGCAAGTGATTCCATTGGTCCTTCAGTCTTTTGTTATCTTAATTCGCCCCTCGTTTGAGAATGGAGGAAACGTGAACAGCACGCCCTATTTCGTCGCTCAACTTCGTGATAAGGATGGAATTAACGTCTCAGGAAGTAGTATTGGGCACAATCTTGAACTCATTATCGACGATGATATGAATAAAACCTATGTGCTGAATGACAACTTTCAATACGACTTTGGTAGCTATACAAGTGGTACAACCTATTATAATATACCCGAACTTGCACCAGGTAAGCACCGATTACAATTCAAAGCGTGGGATGTTTTGAATAATTCTTCGACCACATGGCTTGACTTTGAGGTCGTGAAGAACTTGACTCCAACGCTCTTTAGCGTAGCCGTTACAAAGAATCCAGCACAGACTGACACGCAGTTTATCATCAATCATGATCGTGTAGGCAGTCAGATGGATGTTGAAATTGAAGTCTTTGATACCGCAGGCCGATTGCTTTGGCGTCATAAAGAGCAAGGCGTTTCTATGTCAAATGCCTATACTGTTGACTGGAATCTATGTACTGACGGCGGAGGAAGACTGCAAACAGGCGTCTATCTCTATCGTGTGAAAGTGTCGAGTGACGGAAGTAAGCAAGTAAGTAAAGCACAGAAACTCGTTGTTGTGAGCAATAATTAGGCATCACAAGCGTTAATTTAGCAGATAAAAACTAGAAAAAGACAAGATGAAGAAACTGACTTTTATTCTCCTACCGATACTGATGATATCACTTTCTGCATCAGCTCAGGTGGACAAGAAAGACATATTCAATCCCGTTTACACAGCGGTTACCTCGCAAACTATTGCCCCTGATGCACGTGCAGCAGGCCTAAGTGACGTAGGAGTAGCTACAGATCCCGACGTAAACTCACAGTACTGGAACCCTGCTAAGTATCCTTTTACGATTAGTAGAGCAGGAGTTTCCATCAGTTATACACCCTGGTTACGTCAAATAGTCAATGATATGTACATGGCAAAATCTTGTCGGATATTATCGTATTGGGGATTATAGTGCGGTGTCAACTTCACTCCGTTACTTCAACATGGGAGAGGTTCCATTGAGCAGTTCAGTAGGAAGTAGCAACGACATGACCATTAATCCCTATGAGATGTCATTCGATGCAGCCTACTCTTTGATGCTAAGTGAGAAATTTTCTATTGCTGCTGGTGTGAGATGGATATACTCAGATCTCACTTACGACTATTCTTCTGAGACCACACCAGGTAGTGCTTTCGCTGCAGATATAGCCGCTTATTATCAAAACTACATTAATATTGGGCAACGAGAGTGCCAACTTGGTGTCGGCTTAAACATCTCAAATATTGGTAGTAAGATTAACTTTGGGAGCGATGACAATAGTGAATTCATCCCAACGAATATGCGTTTGGGAGCTGCTTTGATGATTCCTGTCGACCAATTCAACCGCTTCACTATCGCTGTTGATGCCAATAAGTTACTTGTTCCAACGCGACCCATTCAAAAAGAGAACGAAACTGACGAGGACTATAATGTGCGTTTGCAGAAAGACTACTATGATATTTCGAGCATAGGGAGGCATATTTAAGAGCTTCGGTGATGCCCCTGGAGGCTTTAAAGAAGAGCTACAAGAGGTGAGTTGGAGCCTTGGTGGCGAGTATGTTTATAACGATAAGTTTCGCTATTCGGGCTGGATATCACCATGAAAGTGAAACAAAAGGCAACCGAAAAATACTTCACTGTAGGAGCTGGTTTCAAGATGAGTGCGTTCTCACTTGATGCGGGTTATGTTATCGCTACAGCCAAAAGTAACCCCCTTGACCAGACACTTCGCTTCACGCTTTCCTTTGACATGGATGGCTTAAAAGACCTTTTCAAGAAGTAGAAAGCTTGTAAGGATGATTTAATTCCTCTTTAACATTGACAGAAAAAGAATGATTCGAGTAGGTATGGGCTTTGATGTCCACAAGTTAGTTGAAGGCCGTGACCTTTGGTTGGGTGGCATAAAAATAGACCATTCCATGGGATTGTTGAGCCATAGTGACGCAGATGTGCTGCTACATGCAGTCAGTGATGCTCTTCTTGGGGCTGCAAACATGCGGGATATTGGCTTTCATTTCCCCGACACCAGCGACAAAACACTCGACATGGACAGTAAGATTATCTTGAAACGTGTCGTGGAATTGATTGGCGAAAAGGGCTATCGTGTGGGCAATATTGACGCAACTATCTGTGCCGAACGCCCCAAAATCAATCCTCATGTGCCTGCAATGAAGGCATGCATGGCCTCAGTTATGGGCATAGATGAAGACCAAATATCCATCAAAGCCACAACAACTGAGCGGCTCGGATTTACGGGAAGAGAAGAAGGAATGTCTGCATACGCCGTCTGTTTGATTGAAAAATAGGAGCTGCTTAGCCTGTTTTCTTGCTTTATTCTCCAACAAACAGTAATACCATTCCACTGCACCAATGAGCAGAAGACAATGATTTGCATGCATCAGAACCATAGTTTTATTCCACAATTACACACAAACCTTCAATAAATGAAAAGGATTTTTGGAATCTTTTAAGATTAAAACAGAAGAGCGATGGCCAGCACTTGTCATGCTCTGTTTATACGTTGTTGCTCAATGGTTTGGTGATTCATAAATACTTTAATAAGTTTTCTGAGCTTGCAACCAACTATCATGAAGTGTTTGTTCGCACGTTCCACATCTCGGGGTTTCGATGCACTAAGCTATGAGGTTGTATCGAGTTGGGACACTGCTTACAATATTTATCGCCATCCGTTGCTGGCGTTCTTCATGTTCATTCCTAATCAAATCAATCAAGGTTTGATGCTACTCACGGGCTTAAACTGCACCCAATTTGTTATGGCGGCATTGCTTGTGTGCTGTGGTTTCTATAGTTTCATCTTCCTTTATCGCATTCTTCGCGAAGTCATAGCATTGCCAAGGTTCGACAGTTTACTGCTCTCGGCCTTATTTCTTTCAGTTTTGGTTACATCATGGTCACCATCAGTGTACCCGACCATTTTGCACTTTCCATGTTGCTGTTACTATTGACTCTCTATGTGGCAGGCAAGAAAATGAAACGCAATCAGCCGTTTACAAAGTGGCAAACCATTGTGTTTTTCATCCTCACGGCAGGCATTTCATTAAACAATGGCATAAAGGTTTTTCCTTGCAAACTGGTTCACAAATGGTCGCTCGTTTCTGGCGTCCAGCCAATCTGTTGCTGGCTATTCTCTTGCCATCGGCTGTCATTTGGAGCTTTGCACGCATGGAATGGAACCACTATGAACGGCCCTAATTTCGTGGCAAGACAACAGGCAAAAGCGGCTAAAGTGGAACGCGAGCACGCCCAACTTGCACGTGCTTTCCGCGACACTACACAGCTGAAAGACTCTATTGCGATTGAAAAGGGCATCAAACTACTCATTAAACAGAAGGCAAGAGAGAAGTATATAGCCGACCATAAGCAACCATGGAACATGCATACTGGCAAGCCTTTTGGCCAAAGGGGAGTTCAGTCAATGGACTGATATCACTACACCACGCGTGCCAAGTATTATAGAAAATCTCTTCGGTGAAACCATTCAGTTGCACCAAGACCATCTACTTCAGGACACATTACGCGCCCGTCCGCTCATTGTTCATTACAGATATGCCCTCAATTACATCGTTGAGGCGTTGGTTGTGCTGTTGTTTCTGGGTGGAATATGGTTTGGACGGCGTGCCCGTTTGATGTGGCTCGCCCTGTCGTTCTGGGCTTTCGACATGGCCATTCATGTCGTTCTCGGCTTTGGTTTGAATGAAGTCTACATCATGGGAGCGCATTGGCTCAGTCCTGTTCCCGTCATCATGGCCTATGGTTTCAGCGCATTTCAACGTCGAAGAGCAGCCCTCTACACACTGCGTGCAATCACATTTCGCCCTCTGTCTGTTCCTTTTCGCGTGGAATTTTGTGCTATATTCTAACTATTTATGGGGCTAAAATAATAACACTTCCCCACCTCTCATTATTTTTATTGCTATAAAGAATAATGTGATTCGCATGTCTCAATATCGTGAGTGTTATATGTTTCCACACCATATTTCACCAAATTATACTGAGGATTATATAGCACAACGCTGTAAACGTCGTACATTCTCTATATAATTCGCCATTAAATCATGTGTAAATTGACGTAAACCACGCTATGAATTGCCGTAAACCACGCTATGATATGAACATTGCAACGCCATCGGTGTTGCGTTTTCGATAGCCCAGGGTTGCCAAACGATAGTGCAGGATACCCTGGGTTTGGGTATGATTTGCGTGGAACAACGCCATAGGTGTTGCGCCTTTTTTGATTAATCCGCCATGAAATGTTTCATTATAACCATGCCTTCATAGAAAAAGCTCAACACCTATGGCGTTGAATCTCCTTGCGAATGTTTACCCGGGGTAGGCTCGTTCCTCGCCAACCCCGGGCTATCAAAAACGCAACTCGTACCGAGTTGCGTGGTGAGAGCATTTATATTGCGAAATTCATCCATTGGTATAATAGCGCAATACCAACACAGTTGCGAGATGAAACAATTGTGAGCATGGCGTGGTTGATAATTAAAGGTGAAATAATGTAGGCAAATTATCGCGTGAAATAACGGAGATTACGCGACAAAATAATTCTTAAAATGTATCTAGCTGAAAATAAAGAAGTTTCCTCGCTGTAAAAACTAAACAGGTAACGATTTGGAAACGAGCGAAACGCTTTCTGTCGCACGTTTCTACATTAACAAAGAACGCTTGTTATTCTATTTGCAAAGATAATCATTTGCTTTGAAAAACAAGTGTTCTTGATAAAAGATATTTGATAATCATTTACGACATTCCCCAACAGGGTTGTTAGTTTTTATAATAACAGACTGAATAGTAGCGAAAAAGACTTTACCGTTGATACTCGTTATTTTATATATCTATCTACGTTTTAAAAACTTAAATAGACTATTTAGATTAATTCCAATACCACCCACGTTTTGGTTCAAGAATTAGTGTATCATTAAGTATTTTGCAACACCTCCTTTAACTCTTTCACTACTTTGAAATTTTTAATTGTTTTCTCTTCTTTAATGTCTTGAAATATCTTCTCAAGAAGTGTTACCACATCTTGAGGATGTTGGCAAAATTTTTCTGTATTTCTAAAAATACAAAAATTATCTTTTGGGAATATTCTTTCCTTTAATTTGCTTATTATCTCCATCTATAAAGTATTTGAGATGTAGAGTAGTTATCATTAATGCTGGTAATAATTCCAATGGGTCTATACCATTTATAGATCTCAAGACATTAATTCTGAATAAAAAATGGCTACCTGCTATTCCTTGTATAACTACAGAATTATTGTTAGCTGCAAATTCTGCTATTTTCTCAAAAGTTTTTCCCTCAAAGTATTACCAATAGGCTCGTCCCAATTGTAATAGTCCAAAAATATACAAATAATACTTTTTAGAAACACTATCAGGTATTTCTGCTAATGTATGAATTTTTAATCCCATAGGTTATATATCTTTTTCTAATAGCTCATCAGAATGTTTCTGATATTCTTCCTCAGAAAAACCTTCAGCACAATTTTTTTGGAATGCATTAAAAACACGTAAGTTTTTCTTGGAAAAGAATTTCTTGACGACTCATTTGGGAACCAAAAATATTTTTGGAGAATAAAAACGGTCAATTTCAGTCTGCTTCAGGTTTTTATACCCAAGAGCCATTGCCATCTCAGAAAGCAAATCAAGTCGAAACGAATTGCTACTCTCAAAAATGTGGCGATTTGTCATTCAGGCTATCAAGATATTCTCTCAAGCATGTCTGACTTTTATTATTATCTTGAAAGACGACATCAATAGTATTTAGAGCATCCACCCATTCTTTTGTTATTGGATTAGATTTTCTGTCAGCCATTAACGTTAGAAAAAGTCGTAATTGAGCATCTTTCTTGGCTTTTCTATCTTGGTATTTTTATACCTAATACCCACACAATAATAGGAATTAGGGCAACAGCTAATATTTGTCCAATACCAATAATTATCTGCAAACCTTTCTACATTCATTTTTATAATATTATCACGAATACAAAAAATACGATTTTTCTCGCTATTTTTACTATAATTCTTAGGATAAAAGTTTTAAAATATCAAAGGATTTTTATATTGCTTGCCTATACTCCTAAATGGATAACATAAATGTAAGTTCAGAATAGGATTGCTAAAAAAATATGGTTCGCTATAGCCCTCTCCCTCGTTTCTTCTTTTTCTTGGTTTTGGCTTCTGAGTTTGTGCTGCCATGCCATTTCGGCATAATCATCACCGTGCGTCTGTGGATTAATAAGTCCACCTGCTCCCAAAATCATTTCTTCGGCAGCATTCAAGGCAGTGCTTGCTACATTTCCTACGGCTTGTGCAATAGACGAATTATCATTTGTATTTTTTTCGGTAGTATGTACGAACGGCTGGGAGGGACGAGTTGATAGCCTGTATTCGGTTGAGCTTTTATTCTTTTGCTGACTCGTGTGCTATTGTGGGCGCTTTTTGTCATCGTCTCCTATGTTTCGGCTTTATTGTATGATCCAAAGTTCTTCTGCAAGGAACGGTAGCCGAACTCCCTGCCGATTTCGGAAGCTTTGAATGTCTGGCCACAGTAGGAGAACTGCAAACCATAGACTTTTCCCTGTTTGTTCTTCATGCGCTCTATGATAATGTTGTTCTTGTTCAATTCGTAGAGAAACATGGAGTGCCCTGATATGCCACCGCTTTTATATTTATCCAACAAGGCATAACAGATTTGCTGTACTTCTTTCTTTGTTTGCTCTCTCGTAGGATTGGCTTTTGCTTTCTGATGCTTCCTTTCCGCCCTGACCTCCTTTGCAATGGTCAAGCCTTTCGAGCGACTTATTTCCTCCGCCACTCTTGCTGCCCTGTTGCTCACAAAAGTGGTATCATAAACCTCTCCGTAAAGGCTGATGCGATTGGCAATGATATGGATATGCCTGTTGTCGGTATCTTTATGCGTTACTGCTACCCATTGGTGGTTGTCTAGTCCCATTTGGTTGGCAAACAGATGGACTATCCGCATGAGTTCAGAAACGGACAACTTTTTCTCATCCTGTGGTGCTATACCGATTTCGATGCGGAGGAACTTGTTTCTGCATCGTGTGTTGTAATCGCTGACCATCTTCATTTCCTCGTAGATAGCCTTCGGTTCTCTGCTGCAAAGATTATGGAAGGCAAGCCGACTACCGAGCTTGCCCTCTCTGAAAATATAGTTCAAAAGCCGATGCTTCCGTGTGCTATCGCCTTACATTTTCCTATCATTTCTCGTCATGTTTAAGACCTTATATATTTCATCGTCTACACGAAAATGAGGGTCGTAGAATCTCTTAAATGCCTCTTTGGCACATAGCGAAAGGTTCTGTGTAATATGTACCCATCTCTCATCTTTTACTTTGATAAGGTTAGAAATCTGCCCATAGAACCTGCCCGTATGCTGGAGTATGGCAATGGCTTCCCTTTCATTGTCGGTCATCTTGGGAACAGCTGCCACTTCACCGTTAAGGAGTATCTCACGGCAGTAGTCTGAGAACTTCCGCCCCGTACTTTCTGCCTTTGACTGGATACGTTGCTTTTCCTCTAAGGTGCATCTTACCTTGATGAACTCCGTCTTGTTCATCCTCGCTTCTTCTTTACCTCGTTGCTGCCATTTGGTAGTTCTGCTATCATATCTGTTCATATAAAAGTCCTCTTTTCTTTGTTTTCAATCTTGCTTAATTTCCGAACGCTGACCGATGAGAACGGAGTGATTACGGTCTAATCTCCCCGATAACCGAACGAGGGGAGCAAGCGCAGTTTGTGGGTACAAACTGACGTCTTGCAATGTCAGCTAACGAAACGTTTACGCATAAAGCGTTTTGTCGTCCAAAAATGAATGCTATGCATTCAGAAGATTAACTGTGTTCGTGGCATTCCCACCGTTCAATGTGTTCAGTAAAAATCTATTGTTAGTACTACCCTAAAACGGTCGAGGATTTTGAGTGAAAGGGACATCCTTTTACTCGATAGTCCTTGACCGTTTTTTTCTGTTGTTTACAGCTTCCTCCATTTTTTTCTATATCCTCACCGTATTCCTCCAAATGGATACGCACAAGGTTTTCGATGAAGCTCGAGACATTGGCTCCTTTATCTCCCAATCTACGGACAATGAAGTCCGCACATTCCTGTGTTTCCCTGCTCAGATAGACCGCCTTTCTCTCATATAGCTTTGTTGGAACAAGGAACGCCTGCTTGTATGCTTCGAGTGTCTCTTTTTCTCATTTTGGCACAGATGCGTCTTTGAACGGTTGCATTCTCTGTATGCTGTGCAGGCTCGGATAGCGTGGGCTGTTCTATGGCATGTTCTGTTTCTTGTTGTTTTTGCTCTTGAATATTTTTCATTCCCTTTGCCCGAAATTCAGCTACAGTTTGTTCACTTGAACTTTCTGCTTGGCTCATACTGAAAGATTTCCTGATGGTATTTCCCATTTCCTCTTTGCTGACTGTTTTCTTTTCCATACCTCTATCTTATTTTAAGTCTGACTTGTTTTTCTTTTTGTTGCTTGTATTTGGAGTTTTTCTTTAACTTTTTCTGTTGCTCACGGACACGGCTGACGTGATACTCGTTAAGGTCTTTGAAGTCTTTATAATACACAGCCATATCTTCGACCTTAAAAACCTTCGTTTACAAATTCCTGTACTGCTTTTCGCCCTGCATAGTCATTATCAAGAAAAGCACGAACAGAGGTTATATTCCTTTTGTTCAGGTAGTGAATACTTCTTGCTACATTACTCACAGAATTCATCACGAGACATTGGTTGGTTACTTCCCCTTTCATTGAAAGAAAAGAGAGAAAGTCCATAAATCCCTCGAACAGGCAGACGGGTTGTGCCCCTGTCCTCAAATATCGGAGTGATGTCTTTCAGGGGCAACTGTTCCCTTAAACAAATGATTGTCCCGAAGTTCATAGCCTCCCGAAGAATTGGCAAAGCCGATGGCTTCATATCTTCTTCCCCTTACCTCGTAACTGATACATTTGAGAAAGGGTGTTGCCTTTTCCAAATCAATGCAGCGTTCCTTTTTGAGATACTCTTGTAAATGCGGTGGCAGGGTGTCTGATATGCTTGTCAGTCTCCTTGTTCCGCTTGCTGTTATATCCTTTCTTTGATTTGGACTGATAGATGTTTCTCTCTTTGAAGAACTGTAGCTGTGCGCTGTATGCTCTAAAGCGTTCTGCCCCAAACGGCAGATGGCTTCCGAGAGCGTGTAGCCCTCCAAGCGCATACAAAGGTCTATGATACTTCCACCCCTGCCTTCGGCATAGTCTATCCAAAGGTTCTTTTCCGTGTCCACTTTGAAACTCGGACGCGTTTCCTCCCTGAGCGGTGAACGGTACATGGCATAGGCTGGTGTCCTGCGGACAGGCCTGATACCTTTCTTTTCGAGATACTCCACAATGGAATATCGCTTGATAAGTGATAAATCTTTTTCTTTCATTGTTTTGATACTTTAATGGGTTGAATGATAATTATTTATGCTTGTCTGTTTTTATGGTTTTACCGTTTCCAAAAGTCCTTCCCCTCCAAACTTTTTCATTTTTCTTCTTACTACATACTATTCTGTGATAAGTGATTGATAATCAGTATTACTTTGTAGTATAAGACAATACTATACATTCTACTACATTTGGCTACTACAAGTTTGAAGGAGCGGACATGGCAAGATTTTCCTAATCTTGTAGACATAGATGGGGCTACCACCGTTTCTTCGTTTGCTCACCTTTATGTATCCTGCTTTCTTCAAGGCTTCGCCCATACGCTTGGCAACAAGTGGCTGGTGGGTATAAATACCCAGATAGGTGAGTATCTCCGTAGTGGTCATTAACGAATAACTTTCATCCTCCGTTGGCTTTTTCAAAGCAACGCAGCAAGAGTTCCATCTCAGCGGTCTGTACCTGAAAGTCCTCACTCTCCCTGTATAGTTCGGCAATCTCATTATCATCAAACCAATAGCGGAAACCTGACTTTAACAGGGCTTTAGCTTCAGCATAGACATTATTCATTGAAATACGCTTGGCTTTCTCTATGTCTATGGAAAGAACTTCAAAGGGCAGAAACCGTCTGCTGCCTGTCGGGTCTGTAAGAAAGTCATTGCCGTTCACTGATGCCACAAAGCTTGCCAAGTGGGGATGCTCCTCCACGTACTTGTCATACGGCATACGGTACTTGACCATCGGACAGGTGATGAGGTTTTTGAGTTCGTTCTCATCCCGCTTATTGAGAGCTTTGAGCTGGTCGTCTATGTTTACGATAAGGTTCTGACCGATACAGGTGAGTGTGTCTTTCTCCTGCGGATATTTTTTTCCTGTGTAACTATAACCGTGCAGTGCTGGGGGACAGAGCAGGTCAAGGAACGTGGTTTTTGAACTTGCCCTGCTCGCCTGTCAGAACGAGGCAGGTGTGGTTACGGCATTCACGGTCGTCCATCGCATTGGCGACCACCGCCACAAGCCATTTGGTAAGATACGGCAACCATTTGTTAGAATTACGGACAACAACGCAGCTTGCCAAATCGGGAATTGCTTTTGGTGAAAGGTAAGATACATTACTATCCCTGCAACCGTCACCTTCACCATCACAGCTACTACCATCGCCTATATCTATCAATGGCAACTCTTTGAAATACTCCTGCACAGGATTGATACGGGGAGAAAAGCTGCTCTCGATGATGGAGTAGAGATTATCGGAGGAAGTCATTATATCTTCATCGCAATCAAGTTCCCTGCGGAGCGTATTGATTTCATAACGACCGACTTTTACAAAATCGCTATTACCCTTACTGCGATATTCGGTTCTGCCCAATACCGTGTTGTATCTGAACTCATAGTGTGTGGAGAGGTAGTTTTCTATCTCTGTGTTCTTGGAGGAACTACCCCTGCGATGAGGAGTTCTCCTGCTGTCTGTATTGCCTGCATCTGCGTTCTTTTTCATTATTTCCTTGAATTGGTTTCCAAGAGTGAAGTTAGGGTGAGAATGTGTAACTTCCAAGCATTCAGAGCCTTCTTGCATAATGTTGCGCTCGTCCGCTGCAAAAATTCTTAGGGAATAGGCTGTCAAGAAGGGCATTTATAGCCTCATTAAGCAAAAAACGGATGACAGGAAAGATAGGTTAGTAGAAATACGGATGTCGTTGTTTGCTCTCAGATGCGCTCTTTTGCTTTGATTACCTTATTAATCTCATTTGTGCAGTGGCAAGAACATCAATCTGTCTTCTTTGTCCTTGTCATAGCGCCACAAGCTGCCACTTGAATGGAAAAGTGATGGAATAAGAAATATCCAATATTAATTTTGCATAAGACAAGCTGCGCTCAGCAAAGGATAAGTGAACTCTCCTCTGCACTCGCTTGGATTGTCTTTGCAATGAAAGAAAAAGACGGGACAGGAAAACGCAAATGTGAACCGATGAAACGGATTGCTCTTTTTCCCGATAGTTCCCTGATACATCCCTGCTGTTCCCCACAGCTTTGAGAGGCACACGCACGCCATTACCTTTTGCCGATGGAAACAGGAAAGACCTGAGACAACAAACAATAACAAAAATATGATTATGAACTATTACATCATTACAGAAACCAATTGGACAAAGCTTCGAGATGAAATCTTGAGCCTTGCGGAATGCTGCCACAAGGCATTCGGAGAAAAAGAGTAAGCACACAGACTGGCTGCACAACGGCGATGTGTCCCGACTGCTGAACATCAGCAAGCGCACCTTGCAGCATTATCGTGATACGGACGTGCTGCCGTTTACGCAAATCGGGCACAAGTGCTATTACAAGAGCAAGGATGTGGAAGCATTACTCCTTACGAAGTCGAACAAACCTAAAAACAGACAGATATGATGGAAACAGCAAGAGATTTGAACATGGAGACAGACGAGATGCAGCTGGTCGTCTCGGCATTGAGAGGTGTGGGGAAACGGATTGTGGAAGTGGCACAGACACACAAGCCACTCTTTGCAGGCGAACTTTTCCTCACGGGTAAGGAAGTGTGCGAACGGCTGTATATCAGTCCCCGCACCTTGCAGGGCTATCGGGACAGGAGGATTATTCCCTCACACGCAGTTTGCAGGGAAGATACTTTATAAGGAGTCAGATTTTGGTAAGGTTACTGGAAGATAATTACAGATAGTGAGAGACCTACAATAAGAAGACAGAGCTATAGTCTTTTCACGATGATTCTGATGCTATTCGTATTAAATAAAAACCATATTTGTTACCCTTTATTTGAGAAACCTATTCTTCATTAGAGCAACAAATATGTTTTCTATGATTATAAGCCAAATTGGAACTGCTTTATCCTAAATCTATCAAAATTGGCACACCATCCGCAGCGAGTGATGCACCTTTTTTTATTGATATTAGTTGTCGGATTATTATAGTCCAAAAACATCTTGTATTCGTTCTCAATTTCGTTCATACTCATATGTGGAAAATCACATAATGTATCAAGAAGATCCAAAGCTTGCTGTTCTCCTTCATTAATAGATCCGTCACATGTGCACATATAAACAAAGAATGTTTTTAATCATTCGTTTTCAGTTGAAATATTCTTTATTTGGCTATAAGCACTTACTGGATTGTGAAAATAATTCTGAAAAAAAGTTGATATGCGGTTTGTGTAGGTTTTTATTGCTTGCTGTACAAATTGCGCAAACTTCATTTCTTCTGGAGTTGGGTCTTGACCATACCCATCAGCTGCAGTTATAGAAGCTGTACCCTAACAAAAATCACGGCCTTTTCTTGTTCTGTAAAATGTTATCATATTTTTTTATAAAAAATTAACCAGTAGTTGATTCCGTATTAGTAAGGAGTTAAGGCTGAATGTCAAGGTATTCGATATCAATACCTCTATCTAACATGTGAAGAATACACTTTGCCACCATACGATTAACAAGATGCAGTGTTATGGAATAATCACTAAAAATCTACAGTTTTTACCCCCATCATGGTAAGTGCAACTCCTTTTTAGTTCAATTTTTGTTAGCTGTATCTGATACTAATGTCATCAATTTTGGCTGCATCATCTCTTGATAATTACCCTTTGCATCACGCACATCAGTATTAATCATTCGCACCAAAAAAATCCTTCTGTTGGGGTTACTGGTGCACCGTCCATTAATTCTCTAAAAATCAGAATTCTTGATAATTAGGGGCTCTTCCGCAATGCTGAATTCCCCTGACTGGCACTCCACTCTCATAACGTTGATGCCGTTTTGATATTAATGTTAGATCTTGCATAACTGTTATTTATTTGTTTTTTTTAACCATTAATTAAATCATAATTTGTTCCAACTAACAAAAAGAAGATGATGCATCGCTCCTGAATAATTTGCATCCCAAGTACCTACAACACAAGGAATATTAAAAAAAGACCTGATTTAGATACATCTCGATATAATTCATACAAGTTGATACCTAAAACTGAAATAGATTTCATGGACTTATCTTGTCTTATTATGATTCGAATAAAAAGAATTGTCGTTGATTCTTTTTTTGTTAAAATCATGATGCAAATGGAATTTTGGGAATAGGCTTATATTGTCAGTTGATATCACAATCTCTCCATCATTTAACTGTGTTCGATGACAATTTGCTTCGCAGACCCTATTTCATTCAATAATCTATCATAAGTAATTGATGTTCTTTTTGTATGGAGGAGAAACATATCCATATTTATCATACGGTTCAATTTGGAAAAAAACGTTCTAAATATTTGAGATTCTCAAATCCACTTTCTTTTTGAATGCGAATGTTATATGCAGAATCAAGATCTTTCAAGAAATTGGTCAATCCTATTAGTGTATTCTGCTTTACGATATCATATTGAAGCATTTTGGTCGCAAATCTTAAAAATTGCTGTTCTCCCAATGATACAGCATCTATAAGATTTGCGTCCATTGGATCATTTGTCACACCAACAACAGTTTGATTCTGTTGCATCATTAGCGCATTTTTTTATGATATTCCAATTTAAATGAAGTTTCAACAGGACAACTCTTAAATGCTTCAAACATACCATAACAATAACTGTATTGAGCATACGAACCAATATTATTTTCCATAAGAATCGCAGTCATATCTGCCCGGTATATATCAAACAGTCTTGCATAACTTGAATATATTTCTGCGTCCCAAAGTGCGTTTTCATCTTTGTGATAATATATGTAAGAAATAAGACTTTCTACTGCTAGTTTAAGTAAAAATGTATTTTTTTGGTTACAGTGAAACTTAAGTAGAAATATCTTGTCCAAAAAGAACTAATGCAGACATACAAAAAGCCGTAGCATTCATACCTGTTATTCTCGATTATACGACGATATAAATTGCTTTCTACTAGAGAACAAAATAAGGAAAATCTATATAATAACTTATTTTTGTACAAGGTCTGTTTCATATAAGACCCAACTTAAATACACACTAGAGAACCATTGTCCATTTTCAATAAATCTGTTTACAAGTTTCCATACTTGTTCAGTATCATAAAAGTATGTCTGAATATAGTCGACTTTTTGAACCTCGATCTCGCATTATTGCACACATTTTATACTCGTTTGAGTAACGAGTTTTCACAAGAAGATCGATGAATGGAATATAATCTTCTGATTGTTTGTATAGTAATGTTTGATAAATGTTTATCATTTTTACTCGTTATTTACTAATTTTTCCCCACCCTAATAAATAGAATGGAAAAATAATAGTTTGTCAAATTTTCTTTTGTAAATTAGTAATCAGTAAACAACTGATTCCAAAAACAAAACTATTATGGAAGCAAAAATAGAGAAAAATAACTGAGTTATTCAAACTCTTAAGTGTTAAAAAAACCGAATGAGTGATGATTTATTTCATCCTTTTGGGCAAGTTTGGTATCGGTCGCCCTATTATCTCGCCAGCCATTAGAGATACAGGACGGAGTTTCCGCTTCGGAGTTGATTCTTTCTCTTTGCCTCTTCCGCATTGTGGGTGAGAGCATCCACAACATATGCAAGCATAAAACATATGAGCTTTTAAACTATGGCAAGAACCGCTTCTATCGCATAATGATTCGCACGCAGGTGGATTGGAAACGCTTGAAGAATCACTTTGCACTGCATTATATGTGTCTATTGCGGAAGTATGGTAACGTTTACGCTACAATGAGAATGGCATCCTGATTGTCAATCTTTACAATTTTTCTACTGAATAATGTAAAGGTCTGGAAAATTTTCTATAAGAGATTATGCTACAAGTCTATAGCGCAAAAGAAAACTGCGAAAGCGACTAATGTCGGACACTGTATCTATACTTGTAAGCAATGAAAGCGTACTTCAAAGGATTGTCCAGAGAATAACAAATATCATATGACTTCCTTTTTAACCATAATAAAGCGATGAAAGAAGAAAGGGCAAATGTAGTTACTGCGTAGTACAATTATTTCGAGTATTTTACTACACGTTAATCCTTTCTCTTTCACCGCTTTATCCTTTGTTGTAGTTATGTAGTAAGATATAATCAGTGTAAGAAAAAGGAAAGATAAGAAATAATCATTAGTTATTCGTGTTACCGAGCAGAAATATCGGTGTTATCACGGATGCAAGTTTCAGCAATCTCTCACAGATATACTCTCTGAACAAATACGCCTCCGTACTATCCAACAGGAAGGACAGGGCAATGATTATTGGAAGCGGATAGAGCGGTGCATAACCTTTGAGTTGTCCGTTGATTATGACATCCTCCTCACCTGCAACCCTCTCATTGGGATGCAGGTTGGAAAGATTTCATTATCGTTTGAAGCCTATGATTGAGTTTTCTCCAAGTTACCCCAAAAGAACCTAGCAAGTTCTCCCTCGGTCATGGCAATCTCACCTTTTGCCCTTGCAGACAACCTGCATATTGTACGCCCCAAACAAAGATACTGCGATAATTGTCCGTGCCGGTCATCGTTTTTTTGGTCTATAGCTCGCATTCACGCCGTTTCCTCCATTTTATAGATTGCCATATCCGAAAGTTCACAAGCCTCT